>ERZ772871.584-NODE-584-length-32644-cov-26.1244_pt1 | contig 32644 bp, 32 predicted proteins | sample MGYA00511899_ERZ772871 | MGnify/ENA primary metagenome ERZ772871 (study PRJEB29015, sample SAMEA2737693) | human gut metagenome | biome: human gut; feature: human-associated habitat; material: faeces | place: China | collected 2012 ... | reverse complement strand
AGGAGAACGCTTAGTTCCGCTCAAACCCAAGATAGCGGGTGCCCTGAAAACTCAGCTTTCCAATGTCGCCCTCCACAAGCATTCCGTAGTCCGAACCACTTACGGTAAGCTCCATGCGGTCGCCGCTCTCTACCTGAAAGGTCACATAATAGGTCGTGAACGTATGCGCCATCGTATTGTCTGTATGGTGGCGAGAAACTTCCGTTCGCTTTGCCACAACCGTTGCCGGAACAGTCAGCCGCGGCGAATGGTTGTTTTTATTCCATGTGCTGATATTTCCGATGATGGTGTATAGGATCATACCCAAAACCACAAGGAACAGGATGGGAAACAGAATGCTGAACAGCATATCAAATCCAGCGTAAAACATCTTATTCCTCCAAAATTTCTTCCAGCAGGTCTTTTACATCGTCCAGAAAAGATTCTTCTCCGAGGGTGTTCACCTTGAAGAACACCGCTTGACTGCCTCCTGCGGTGATGGCAGACAGCCGGATGGAACATGGTCAACGTCAGGCTCAGGCGGTTGCCGCCCATCATGCTGTACCGTTCAAATACACGGACACTGCACCGGGCATCGCCCTCTTTGAAATCACTGCCTGCCTCTAAATCTGCCGACCAACTGCTGTCCGGGATTTCTTGTTCCAGCTTCCGAAGCAACTTGTCAAAATTCTTGTTTCGGATGGTCTTTTCAAAGATTGCCATAATGGTTCCTCCGTTATGCCAACGAAATTCGATTCCTTTATCTGGAACACGAGCGAAGCTGCCGAAAAATTGCAGAGAAGCTCCTCTCAATAACCGAAAGCCAGTGCGCCGCCATCCACGGCAAAATCCTGTCCGGTGATGTAAGTGGCACCATCGCCCACCAGAAACTCGGCCATCTTACCCAAGTCGCGGGTGTCACCGTAGGCGTGCAGCGGCATCCGGTTCAGAATTTTCTGCTCCCGGGCTGCGTCCACTACCTGCTCGTTCATTTTGCTGCGGAACCACCCCGGCGCAATGCTGTTGACGGTGATGTTGTCCTGCGCCCACTCCACGGCCAGAGCGCGGGTCATCGCCAGCACAGCGCCCTTGCTGGCACAGTACGGCACCACCTCGCTGAAGCCCAGATGGGCGCTCATGCTGGTGATGTTGATGATGCGGCCCTTGTCCGCACTTTTCTTCAGATAGGGGTAGCAAATCACACTCATCTGGAACAGATATTTGACATTCACATTCATGATATTGTCAAACTGCTCCATGGGAAAGTCCTCGGCCCGGCATTTATAGCTGACGCCTGCGTTGTTTACCAGAAAATCCAGACAGCCGTTATGCTTTGCGGCCAGCTCCGCCACCAGTGTTTTCATAGCTTCTGCATTGCCGATGTCACCCCGCAGATGGACAACGCCCGGTGCACTTTCGCCTACCCCCTCTTTGGGCTTGCCGGTGCGGCTGACAACATAAACTGTCGCGCCGGCCTGAGCCAGCACATTTGCGATCTGGAAACCGATCCCGCTGCTGCCGCCGGTCACGATACCGGTCTTTCCCTTCAAACCTGCCATAAAAAGCACCTCTTATCTTTTATCTGCGACCTGAAAGCTGTCAGCTTCAGTATATCATACCTTTGCAGGATGCGAAAGCTCTTATGTACGCCGCCCGCAGGCGGCAAAAATCAGTTCATTGGAAATTCCAGTCCTGCAAACTCGGAATCCGTCAGCCGTTTCAGCTTTTCAATGACCTGCTCTGACAGTTCCCGCAAAGCAGTTTCATCCGGCATCAGGTATCGTCTGCATGAAGCCAAAAGTCGGCATCATAGATCGAGATAACCATACGAGCAGTACGATTCCCTGACCATGACCGAGACCGAGCTGCTGCGGCAGGGCATCAAAACAAAAACCGGGCGTTCGTTCACCCGGTTTTCCATCAAGTCGATTTTGCAGAATCCTGTCTACCTGATTGCAGACAAGGACGCCTATCAGTATTTTGTGGACAATGAGGCAGAACTGTTCGCCCCGGAGTCCGGAAAAAAGGCAAGCTCTCCTTCATAAATTACAGTAACCGTTTATGATACTATGGGGAGGGGTCGGCATGTTTTTATCTCTTCTGCAATTTTTTGCCACAAAGTTTCTGGTTCTGGCGCTTCATCTGGAAAGCGGCAGCTTTCCGCGGCCCCTCTCTGCCCGGGAGGAAACCGAAGCCTTTTCCGCACTGCGTGCCGGTGACCCTGCCGCACGGGAAAAACTGATCCGGCACAATCTGCGTCTGGTGGCACACATCGTAAAAAAATACTACGCCCTGCCCGGCGATCAGGACGACCTTATTTCCATCGGCACCATCGGCCTGATGAAAGCGGTGGATACTTTCGACTCTGACCGTCGGGCACGCTTTTCCACCTACGCCAGCCGGTGCATTGAAAATGAGATCCGGATGCAGTTCCGCCGGAACCGCAAAACCGGCGGGACCGTCTCGCTGCAGGAAGCGCTGGAATCAGATGGCGACTCTGCGCTGACGCTGGCCGATGTGCTGCAGGACAGCTTCTGCATGGAGGACACCTGCGAAACGCAGGACGATATCCGCCGGATGCGGCAGCTGCTGGACGGCCTGCCCGCCAGGGAGCGACAGATCATTCTGCTGCGGTATGGTCTTTCCGGCCAGCCGCCGCTGACCCAGCTGGAAACTGCAAAACTGCTGGACATCAGCCGCAGCTATGTTTCCCGTCTGGAAACTCATGCGCTGGAACTTCTGCGCCAGCGGTGGGATGTTCCGGGCACAAAAACAGCGCAGAGGTGAACGGTGTGCTCGCCCCTGCGCCATGCAGTCAGCTGTCCAGAATTTTCAACTGAAGTTCGTCCAATTGTTCAAACGTATACAGTCGGTTCAGCGCTTCCACCAGCTCCTTTTTGGAAAGACGCGGCGGCAGGCCCAGCGCGTTCAGAAGCTTTGCCTTGCGCTCGGCGCTGCCCGGCCTGCCGGAAAGCCCCCACTCGTAGAGGTCGGTATAGGTGATCTGCCGTCCTTCCGGGCGGGCCGCTGCGGCACCCGCCTCAGCGCCAAGGGCATCCCGCAGCGCCTGTAGAACAATGGCATCGTCCACGCCCTCGACCCCCAGCAGGCCCTCCTTGCCGGGCTGTTCCTTGCGCTTTTCCTTGCCGTGGATCGCGGGCACGTAAGCCTGCACCACATTCTTTTCTCCCACCAGATTGGTGATGTAGGTGCGGATGCGGAAGCCTGCTGCGTCCGAATCCGTGAGCAGGATCAGGCCGTTTTTCTGCGCCAGCGCTTTGAACAGCTGCTGGCGCTTTTTGTCGCTGTAAATGCCAAAGCCATCCGTCAGCAGGATCATGGCATCGGTCAGATGGGAAAGCCGGGCCGCATCGTACTTGCCCTCCACAATGAGCACCCGGCCTGTATGGATCATTTCGTTTTCCTTCATCGTCCGCTCCCCGCCATTGCCAACCGGCACAGCGCTGTTTCCAGCAGGATCTGGTCATCGGTAGGCTGGCTTTTCAGGCTCTGGTCCAGTTCCAGCAGCACCTGCATACAGTTTTCGATCTGGCCCAGCGTGTAATGCGAGGCTGTTTCGGCCGATCGCTTGAGCCGGTAATCACTGCCCTTATAGCCAAAATCCTTGAATACCGTGCTGTAATTTTTCCGTTTTGCTGCCCCCAGCTTGACCCGGTACAGATCCACATAGCTGCCGATCATGGCCGCTGTAATGGCAATGGGCTCCTGCTGCAGGCGCAGCAAAGTCTGCAGCTTTTTGCAGGCACCTGTGGCGTTTTTGGCCGTGATCATGCGGATCATCTCGAACACGTCTGCTTCCAGACTGACCGTGCCCATTTCCGCCACCATCGCTGCCGTGACCGTCTGATACCCGGACAATGCACAGAGCTTGTCCACCTCATTTTCCAAAAGGAACGGATCCTCGCCGCAGCGCTCCAGCAGCGCCGCCGCTGCGCCGTCCGGCAGGGTGGTTTTCTGCTCCTTTGCGCGGTCGATCATCATCATTTTCAGTTCAAAGGGCTTGGGCTTAGCCAATTCTTCGGTGTAGCCAAGCGCCTTGCACTGCGCGATCAGCTTCTGTGCGCGCTTGCCTGTTTTGAGCTTGCTGCGCTCCAGTTCAAACACGCTGCCCAGCACCACCACAGCATTTTCCAGACTGGAAAGGGTGCTGTTCAACTCTTCCAGATCCTTGTCACTGTAAGCTGCAGGGTCGATCTCCGGCAGTACCACCACACGCCGGGTACCAAAAAATGAGATGGTGCCCGCCGCCATGATGAGCTGTTCGATCTCCGGCGCAGCTCCATCCAGAACCGTGGCATCCTCGTCGCTGTCTGCGGTCAGGATGCGGGTGATGGCCGTGACCGCCTGCCGCACCAGATACCGTTCACTGGAATAAAAATAGTAGACCGGGCAGCCCTTGTCCGCCAACTGCCGGAGTTTTGTCTCGGTCGCCATGCAGGCACCTCCCTTCTCTTATGGTGTTGTTCTATTGTACCACACTCTGCCCGGATTGCAAAGCATCACTCCGTTTTCAGCCCGCCGTGCCGCCGCAGGCTGATGGATGCCGCCAGTTCTTTTCTGTTGTCCATCCAGTCATAGCTGCGCAGGGCCAGAACATTTTTATACTGCACAGCATCCGACTTTGCAGGGGGTGCCAGCAGCCACTGCACTGTGACCTGTTTTGCCAGTTCTACAGTTCCATTGACCACGGCAAACTGCCGGTTGCCCACAGTCAGCCGCACAAGACAGCCATTCCGGGTGCGCAGCATTTCCACCAGAGCCGATGTGCACCGCAGCTTTTGTGCTGTGTTCACCGCCATTTCTGCTGCCGGAAGTGTCCGCTCTGCTTCCAGTGTACAGGCCGTTTTAGGGTTTGTGCGCAGGTCTGCCACAAGCTCCACAGTCTGCACGCCCCGCCGGGCAAGCTGGTTTTCCACTGCGTTCTGGGCAGAAGCTCCGCCCCGGAACAGCACCACGGCGGTATCGTTCTGGGTGACGACCACTGCCGGCGCGTTGGCGCTGCCTACAAGGTCGATGTGCACTACATCCCGGCTGAGAGCATTGCCCAGCCCGATGGAAACAGCTGCCGCCAGCAGGATGCATGGTCCTGCCACCCGCAGCCGTACCCGCCAGTGGAACGCCAGCCAGCCCAACAGGATCAGCACCAGACACACGATGGCTGCATAGGCCGTATCGAAGTAGATGCCCGCGCCCGGTTTTGCAGAGATCCAGACGGCCCAGCGGTCGAGCAGGCCGGTCAGCGCCGCAGACGCTGCGGACAGCACCCCATACAGCGGAGCAAGAGCGGGTACCAGGCCGGCAAAGGCCGTGCCAAGGCCCAGCAGCATCATGGGCTGGATGAGCCACAGAACCGCCACACTGGATGCCACCGCATAAATGCTCACACTCAGCCCGCGCAGCACCAGCACCGGGAATGTGGCCACCGAAGCACAAAACGAGATGCAAATGCTTTCCGCAAGGCCCCAAAGACGTTCCGGCAGTTTGAAATACCATGGGCGCTTCACCGGATTTTTCGCGTTTTTCCAGAACTGGCGGTACCACGCATCCCGGGCGCGGCGGATGCACACACCGCCTGCCACCGTGCCCACCACCGCCGCAAACGAAAGTTCAAAGCCGATATCGCACACTGCATAGCTGTTGCCTGCGGTCATAACGATACCTGCCACCGCCAGAGAGGTAAGGGTATCCGGCGGGCCGTACAGCCACACACCCAGTGCACCGACCCAGACCGCCACTGCGGCGCGGCATACCGAGGGTGTGAAGCCGGTCACGCCCATCAGCAAAAAGGCCAGCAGACTTCGGAATACCGCCCGGCGTCTGCGCCTGCGGTAGCTCTGCTCCCACTCGTAGGGCAGGAGTGTGCTGAGGATATCACCGCACAAAATGGACACATGCATTCCGCTTACCACCAGCACATGGGCAAGACCCGCGCCCCGGTAGGCGCTGCGCATGGCCGAAGACAGATAACTCCGGTCGCCGGTAGTCATGGCAGCCAGCACACCGCCGGTCTTGCCGTCCATACGGCGGCGCAGCGACGCACTGAGCCTTTGCTGCAGGCGGTGGGTGCGGGCGCGGAAACTGCCGCTTTCGCCCAGAACTGTAAGCTCCGGCCCGTCCTCGTCCATTTCCGCCTGCAGAGCGATGCCGTCCGCATACAGGCCGACCCGGCTTCCGGATGCCGGGGCCGACAGTATAAATCTTCCCTGCACCCTTTCCCCGGCTTTGCACTCCGGCAAAGCACTGCACTCCACCCGGAAGGATGCCGCGCTGCCGTTCACTTTCTCTACATGCAAAACTGCATCCACGATACCGGGATCGTAGGAATCCGCCGTGCTTTCCACCTCTGCGGTCAGCACCAGCGGACGGCCTGCATATTGCACACGGATGCGCTCCAGCCGGTTTGCCGTGTGCAGCACCGATGCCATACCCACAACAGCACCCAGCAGGATGCAGAGCGCTGCTTTGCGGGCAGCATCAAAGATGCACAGCACCAGACAAACGGCAACAAAAAATGCCGCAAACGGCACAAAAAGTTCCGTTTGCGGCAAAAAAACGCACACTAACTCCACACCCAGCATTCCAGCACAGAAAACGCAGAGCGGGCGTCGCATTGCAGCTTAGTGGAAGAACAGAGGCAGCGGCTCCAGGAAGATGATATCCTTGCGCTCAGCTGCATCGCCCTCGGCCAGAACAGCGGCCTGGCCCACAATGGTGCACTGGGTCTGCTCAGCCAGCGCGTCCAGAGCCTTGAGCGAACCGCCAGTGGAAATGACATCGTCCACCACCAGAACGCGCTTGCCGCTCATCTTGTCCAGCTCCTTGCGGTCGATGACCAGCTTCTGCTTGCCTGCGGTGGTGATGGACTGATCCTCCACCACCACGGGGTCGGTCATATACAGCTTTTCGCCCTTGCGTGCGCAGACGTAGGGCTTGCCGCTCTGGCGGCTCATCTCGTGTGCCAGAGGGATGCCCTTGGCCTCGGCGGTCAGCAGGATATCAAAATCCGGGCACTTCTTCAGCAGTTCAGCGGCAGCAGCCACGGTCAGCTCGGCATCACCCAGCATGATAAAAGCAGCAATGTCCATGTGGTCATTCACCTTGCAGATGGTCAGCTCACGGGTCAGGCCTGCAACGTGCAGAGTATAGGTCTCAGCCATAATTCAACGCTCCCTTTTTATTGGAATCAAACAGGCAGTTTTTCGCCGCCCAGAACATGGAAATGCAGATGTTTCACGGTCTGGCCTGCGTCCTCGCCAACATTGGAGATGACGCGGTAGCCGTTGTTCAGGCCCTGCTCCGCAGCCAGCTTTGCGATCACTGCAAAGATATGGCCCAGCAGTGCGCCGTCCTCTTCGGTCAGCGCAGCGGCAGAGACAATGTGCTTTTTGGGCACCACCAGAAAGTGCACCTTGGCCTGCGGATTGATGTCGTAGAACGCCACCACCTGCTCGTCCTCGTACAGCTTCTTGGAGGGGATTTTCCCCTCCGCGATCATACAGAACAGACAATCTTCCATGGGAAACAACTCCTTCCTGATATTTTATAAACGTCCCCGCCCTCTCAGGCCGCTTTGCGTCCAGCTCTCCCAAAGAGAGAGCCCTCGGCAAAACCATAAACTTTGGCAGCGCGTCAGCGCTGACGGAGAGGGCGAACCCGTTTTCTTATTCGCCCAGAGCCTTCTTGACGATGGCGCCGACAGCAGCCAGAGCTTCGTCGATCTTGGTCTCGTCCTTCAGGCCGGCCATTGCAAAGTCCGGCTTGCCGCCGCCCTTGCCGCCGGCAATGGCAGCGATCTCCTTGACCAGAGCACCGGCCTTCAGGCCCTTTTCCTGTGCCTGTTTGGTCACAGTGACAGCCATGGTGATCTTATCCTCAGCCTTGCCCACCAGAACCGCCACAGCGGGCTTCACAGCCTTGTCGCGGATGGTATCGCACATGCCGCGCAGGGTGTCGCCGGTGGTGCCGGTGAAGTATGCAGAAGCGATCTTCACGCCGCCGATCTCTTCGGCATTGTCAAACAGGCTGGTCACCTTGGAAGCGGCGACCTGTGCCTTGATCTCTTCCAGCTCCTTGGCCAGAGCCTTGTTCTCAGCCATCACGGCCTCGGCACGGACGGGCAGAGCGGTCACGTTATTTGCCTTCAGGGTGTTTGCCACGGTATGCAGCATAGCCTCCTGCAGGTTTGCACGGATCAGCAGGTTGCGGCCGGTGACAGCCTCGATGCGGCGGATGCCCGCAGCAACGGAGGCCTCGCTCACGATCTTGAAGCCGCCGATCTGGGCGGTGTTCTTCACGTGGGTGCCGCCGCAGAACTCGGTAGACCAACCCTCGATGTCCACAACACGCACGACCTTGCCGTACTTTTCGCCGAACAGAGCCATTGCACCCAGCTTCTTGGCTTCCTCAATGGGCATTTCCCGGACGGTGACGTTCATGGACTCGTAGATCTTGTCGTTCACGATCTTCTGCACGCGGGCCAGCTCCTCGGGAGTGACAGCGCTGAAGTGGGTAAAGTCGAAGTGAGTGATCTCTGCATCCTGATAGGAGCCTGCCTGATGGACGTGGTCGCCCAGCACTTCACGCAGAGCTGCCTGCAGCAGATGGGTGGCGGTGTGGTTGCGGGCAATGGCCATGCGGTATTCCTTATCCACCTGAGCGGTCAGGTGGTCGCCCACCTTCACGATGCCGCTCTCCAGCACGCAGGTGTGGACGTAGTAGCCCTTGGGGGTCTTCTTCACATCCAGCACGCGCAGGCTGCAGTCGGCGCTGTTCAGCATGCCGTGGTCCGCAGCCTGACCGCCCATCTCAGCGTAGAAGGGGGTCTTATCCAGAACCACCAGCACGCCGTCCTTTGCTTCCTCGTCGGTAGCAATGGCATCGGTCAGGGTCTCCTCGTCGCTCAGGGCGACCACGACACCGGTGTCGTTCAGAGTCTCGTAGCCGGTAAAGACGGTGGGCTCTGCATCCAGCGCACCGAACAGATCCTCGCTCCAGCCGGAGATATTCTTCTTCAGGCGCTCTGCACGGGCACGCTCCTTCTGCTTGGTCATTTCGGCGTGGAAGCCTTCCTCGTCGATCTCAATGCCCTGCTCCGCAGCGATCTCCTTGGTCAGATCCAGCGGGAAACCGAAGGTATCGTTCAGCTTGAACACATCCAGACCCTTCAGCAGGTGCTCATGTGCCTTTTCCAGACCGTCGATCATGTTGTTCAGGATGTTCATACCGGCATCAATGGTGCGGGCAAAGTTTGCCTCCTCGGTGCCGATGACCTTCTTGATATAAGCATCGTGCTCGCGCAGCTCGGGGTATGCGCTCTCGCTGGACTGGATGACAGTCTCTACCAGCTCCACCAGGAACGGGCGGGTGATGCCCAGCATACGGCCATGGCGGGCAGCACGGCGCAGCAGGCGGCGCAGCACATAGCCGCGGCCCTCGTTGGAAGGCAGGATGCCATCGGACACCATGAAGGTGCAGCTGCGGATGTGGTCGGTGATGACGCGGATGGAGATATCGGTCTTGTCGTCCTCGCCGTAGGTCTTGTTGGCAATGTGCTCTACATGGTGCAGCACGCTCTGCACGGTGTCCACCTCAAACAGGTTGTCCACGCCCTGCATCACGCAGGCCAGACGCTCCAGACCCATGCCGGTATCAATGTTGGGGCGTGCCAGACGCTCGTAGTGGCCCTTGCCGTCGGCATCGAACTGACTGAACACCAGATTCCAGATCTCCATATAGCGGTCGCAGTCGCAGCCCACGCCGCAGGTCGGCTTGCCGCAGCCGTACTCGGGGCCGCGGTCAAAGTAGATCTCGGAGCAGGGGCCGCACGGGCCGGAGCCATGCTCCCAGAAGTTGTCTTCCTTGCCCAGACGCACCATGTGGTCGGGGGCGATGCCCACCTTCTTGGTCCAGATATCGTAAGCCTCGTCGTCCTCTTCGTACACAGAGATGTGCAGGCGGTCCTTCGGAATGGCCATCCACTCGTCGGAAGTCAGGAACTCCCATGCCCAGGGAATGACCTCCTCCTTGAAGTAATCCTGGAAGGAGAAGTTGCCCAGCATTTCAAAGAAGGTGCCGTGGCGGGCAGTGATGCCAACGCGCTCAATATCCGGGGTGCGGATGCACTTCTGGCAGGTGGTCACGCGGTGACGGGGCGGCTCTTCCTGAGCCAGAAACCACTTTTTCATAGGTGCCATGCCGCTGTTGATCAGCAGCAGGCTGGGGTCGTTCTTGGGCACCAGCGGGAAGCTGTCCAGACGCAGGTGGCCCTTGCTCTCAAAGAAGCTCAGGTACTTTTCACGCAGTTCATTCAAACCGGTCCATTGCATAGGTTTTCTCTCCTCAATCGTCTTTGGCGCTCAGGCGCCGTTTTTATGCTGTTATGGCAGAGGGGCGGCACGGTGAAAAAACAAAAAACAGCCCTCATCCCAAAAGGGACGAAGGCTGCTTGTGCATCAAACTCCGTGGTACCACCCAAATTGCAAAGGATAAAATGTGTCCCCTGCCGCTTTCGGCGCGTTAACGCTGCGCTGCGTCCGACTTGTGTCGCCGGAAGCTCCGGGGTGGCGCGAAATGATCCCGACCGGAGCACCTTACAGCCGTGGGCGCTCTCTCTGGACGGTGGTGTGTGCATTTCTGACCCCATCATTGCCATCTGTCATAATTTTACATTCCGCAAGGCAGGCGAAGTGCCCCTTTGCGTACAGCTAAATTATAGCATACGCAAAACGTTTGTCAACGGTTTTGAGCAAAATTTACGGCACCCAGATGCGGCGCACCTCCAGCACCTTGCCGCCCTGCACCACCAGCGTGGTATTATAGGTGGTCCAGTTATCGGGGTCTGCATTGATCGCTGCTGCCACCGCATCCGCGCCCGTAGTCTCCACGGCTTCGGCCTGCGGGTCGGCAGAACTGTCCTTCAGCACTACATCCTCTGCCAGCGGCATCGTCTTTTCTCCCATCTCGTAATAGAGCGGGTAATCGTCAAAGGTCATCGTCCGGTAGGTGTCATCATCCTCCAGCTTCAAGTCCAGTCCGCTGGGCTGCTCCATGCCGCCGTTGATGCTTACAAGATGGTATTCGTCATTTTTTTCGATGCTCGTCACCGCATCGTTCACGACCTGATTCCATGCCGCACCCTCTTCGTGGAAGGTGATCTTGTCGCCAACGGCAAGGTTTTCAATATCTTCTTTTTTATAAAGGTCGTAGCTGAACACCTTTGCAGTCAATTTGCCGTTCTGCACACCGGAGGTAATGGAGGCAGAAACAAATGTGGTGGTCTGCGTGTCATCAAGGTCATCCAGTGTCCATGTCTGCAGATTGATCGGTTCCGTAACGCCTTCTTCTGCCACATGGGACGAGGCCGGCACTGCACTGGATGCGGGGGTGCTGGCGGGGGTGCCGGAGCCGCCGCAGGCCGTCAATGCGATGCCCGCAGCCAGAACAGCCAGAATCTTATATTTCAGGTTCATAAAAATACCTTCTTTCTTGACGCGGTAGATTTATTCCGCTACAATAAAAACGATTCAAAGACACATTCTATTTCAAGATAGAGAGGAAAATTTCCGTGAAGATTTTAAAAGTAAAGTGTCTTGCCCCTACCCGGCTGGACAACTATCTGACCCAGCAGTTCCCCGCCCTGACCCCGGGCCGCCTGAACAAGGCCCTGCGGGAGAACAAGATCAAGCTGAACGGCAAAAAGCAGCCGCTTTCCACCCGCGTGATGGCCGGTGATGAGATCAAGCTGTTCATTCTGGATGAAGTTCTGGACGCGGACAGGCGTGTGGACGGCCCGGCGTGGAAGAACGCCCGCGGCCCGGCACAGGTGGTCTACGACTGCCCGCAGATCGTCGTTGTGAACAAGCCCGCCGGTCTTGCCGTGGATGGTCCGGAGGACGATACCCTGCTGAACCGCACCCTGCTCTACCTGAACCAGCAGGGCGAGTACAAGGAGAACGACCTGTACACCCCGGCGCTGTGCCACCGGCTGGACACCGGCACCAGCGGCCTTGTCATCGCTGCCAAGACCCCGGAGGCCGAAGAGCTGTTCCTTGCAGCCATCAAGAACCGCGAAGTGAAAAAGACCTACCTCTGCGTCACCTTCGGCCGTCCGATGCCGCCGGATGCCACTCTGGGCGGCTATCTGCTCAAGGACGCGGACCGCGGCATCGTGAAGATCGTGGAAGAAAAGCAGCCCGGTGCCAGGGAAGTGGAGACCCGGTACGAGACCATCGCCGTCTCCGGCCGTCTGGCCCTGCTGAAGGTGCAGCTGATCACCGGCCGCACCCATCAGATCCGCGCACACATGGCCAGCATCGGCTGCCCCATTCTGGGCGACAGCAAATACGGCAACAACACCGCCAACCGCGAGCTGAAACTCAAGTATCAGGCCCTGTGCGCATGGGAACTCACCATGCCCCGCTTCACCCAGCCGGATTTCGAGTTCCTCAGCGGCAAGACCTTCCGCGCACCAAAGCCCTGGTATTACAGTCAGGTACTGGACGGAACCCTGAAATAAGCTTTTTTACAACAAATTACAGCAAAAAAAGAAATCCCGGAAGTGTATTCCGGGACTTCTTTTTTTCGTTTATGATTTTACTGGAATAGACCGCCAAACCAGCCCAGAGTGGACTCAGTTGCATTTGCAAAGGCATCCTGAACTTCCTGAATGCTGTCCAGCAGCTTGGTGCCCTCGGTATCCTTCACCGACCAGTAAACGCCGCTGCTTGCCGAGCCATCCGAAACCGTGAAGTCACTGGTAAAGCAGAGGTTATCGCCCTGAGAATCGGTCACGACCACCATGTAGGTGTAATTGCCTGCGGGCAGTTCGCCAAAGCGGATGGAGCTGTCCAGCGACTTGAAGGAGAAGATCGCCGTATTGGGTGCTGCCTGTGCAGTGAACACCGTCTGGTCGTTCTCGTCCAGCACTGCCACCTGCACATTGGTCAGGGTGGTGCCCAGCGCAGCATTTGCAGTGCCGGTCAGCGCCATGCCCTTGCCCGCACGGACATTGATGGGGTAGCTCATGCCTTCCAGACGCAGGCCGTCAGCCTCTGCAGCAATGAAGTTGTGATCTGATGCCACATACCAGTAGCAGGAGGACCTATTGACCGAAACGCTGGAGTTTTCCAGCGGGATTCGTCCGGAAGAGATGTTGCCTGCCGGATCGGAGCAATAGAAGTTGCCGTTGGTGTAGTCGGTGAGCAGCACTGCATGGGGCTGGCTGCGGTCATACAGCACGATGCCCTCCGGGTGCTGCGAAAGCAGGGTGATCAAGGTCTGCACTTTTTCCTGTTTGCGGGAGGGCAGTGTGCCGTAGCCCACCTGCATCTCCTTATATGTAAAGCTGTGGGAAAGCCCGTTGGACCATGCTGTGGAACGGACACTGTTCTCGGTCACAGTGGACCAGTCGGTCAGGCCATCAAAATAGGCACGGCGGCGCAGCATCATGGCTGCGGATGCCAGCGTGCAGGTGCCGCCACGGCTCTGCTTGAAGTAGAAGCCTGCGTCCACATTCAGATCAACCGCCAAGGCCGCCGGCAGGCAGGTGAGCATAAACACCAGTGTCAGCACAAGGCTCAGCAGTTTTTTACGGGACGGTGCAGCGGTATTCACGGGTAGGTTCTCCTTTCAGCTTCCATGGTTTGTTACATTTACCACCATAAAGTATACCAACCTGTTACCCTTTTGTAAACGTTTGTGAAGCTTTTTTCTCAATATCAACACGTTTGGGCAGTTTTTGTTGGAGAGAATGCACAGTTTCCGGCAAGATATTCTACATTTTTTACAAAAATCCCGTCCTGACATTTTTCAAGCGCACCGCATTTTGCATTCTTTTTTCATTTTCTGACCACGCTGTGGGCAAACAAAAAAGCTCCACAGACGAACAAATTCGTCTGTGGAGCTTTTGGTCCAGCAAGACTGGACAAATCCGAACTTTTCGGGGCTTGGCCCCTCCATCTTGCTTGCGCAAGACCGTTCTGTTGCTCAAAAGCCCCACTGGGGCTTTCGTTGCTTCGCAAACGCAAACTTTTTTCTCCGCAGTCAGCGGTCAAAGTGTCCTCAAAACGGACGGTTTGGGCGCCATCTTTGTAGTTGAACGTGATCAGCATCCGGTCATCATACAGGAAAATGGCATTGACAAAAATTTCGATCAGCGCTTTCCGCTGCTTTTTCTGCGATATATCGAATTTTCTGAATTTAAGCAGCCAGAACCGAATGAAATCTTCATTGAAGCTGGGCTTCTTCAATTTTTCATCTGCGATTTTTGCAGTCAGCTCATCTTTCTGGATTTCCAGCGCTTCCAGACGCTCTTTCGTTGTCCGGGTGTACAAGCCGTCCTCGATCGCCTTCATCAGGTTGTCCAGCTTTTTGTTGACCTCTCGCAGTTGCTTTTCCAGCAGCGGGATCGTTGTGTTCTCCTGATTCTGGACATCCATGACCAATTGAACGATCTTGTCGATCACCGCATCGTCCTGAATCAGCTTCATAGTCTCCCGGACGACCAGATCTTCCAGCCAGTCCTTCTGCACGGTCTTTTTGTTGCAGCCCTTGCGCCGCTTGACGTTGGCGCATTTATAATAATAGTAGGTGCGCCCGGTAGCACTGGTTCCGCTTTCGCCGAACATCAGCGCACCACACTTGCCGCAGAACAGCTTGGTGGTCAGCAGATATTCCTCATCTGCCTTGCCACAGGCAGGGGCACGCTTGTTCTTATCCAGACGCTTCTGCACCCGGTCAAACAGGTCCTTCGGAACAATAACTGGAATCGCTTCCGGCACAACGATATCCCGGAAAGACAGTTCGCCAATGTACCGACGGTTCTTCAGCATGGTATTCACGCTGCTGTGGGTCATTTTGCCGCCCAGCATATTGCGGACACCCTTGTCGTTGAGAAAGTTTACGATCTCCACCATTTTATCGCCGTTGTCATACCGCTGAAAGGCTTCCAGCACCAGCGGCGAGGTCAGCGGGTCAAGATGATAAAACTTGTCCCCGTCGATTTTATAGCCGATAGTTCCCGTACCGCCAGTGCACTTTCCTTTCAAAGCGTTCTCGGTCTGACCACGAATCACCTTTTCGGACAGCTCTGCCGAATAGTATTCCGCCATACCTTCCAGAAGGGTTTCCACCAGAATGCCCTGTGAGCCCTCGGCAATGGGTTCCATGACAGAAATCAGATGGACGCCGTTCTTTTTCAGGATCATCTTGTAGTTTGCGCTATCAAAACGATTCCGTGCAAAGCGGTCAAATTTCCAGACGAGAACAACATCAAACAGCTTCTTGCCGCTGTCTTTGATCATCTGCTGGAACTCCGGGCGATTGTCCGTTTTGGCAGAGAATGCACGGTCAATGTAGTGTTTGATGACCGTGATGCCGTTCTTTTCGGCGTAGGCGGTGCATTCCCGAATCTGCCCTTCGATGGATTCTTCACGCTGGTTATCCGATGAATAGTGGGCATAGATTACGGCGGTCATAGACTCACTTCCTTTTTCTTATCGAACAGACGGGTAGCTTTTTGCGTACTTGTAGATCTGCCGTGCACAGTCGAGGCTCATTTTGCTGGAATCGTTGTGTTTGAGCCATGCATTCACATTGCCCGGATTCAGCCTCAAGTCTGTGTAGATACGATAATTCGTCAGTTTCTTTTTCTGCTGAAGTTCCAATACCCGACGATGGATCAACTCTTTTGTGTCATTGTCCGCAAGGGCGGCATCCCGCACCGAGCAATAGCTGCGCCAAACCTTCAAATAGCCTTCCGGCAGTTCAGGTGACTGTTTTTCCAGAAGCAGCAGCATTTGCGCCAGCGAGTAGCGATTGGAAAGCTGCTCATATTCCGCAGCAATCGTACTGTTTGCGGTGTAGCGGAGCAGCAGTTCTACTTTATTAAAGGCCAGCGCATAGAGAAACAGCGGTTCTTTCAGGCGGGGATTTTCAGCCATACGATCTGCCAGCTTATGGACGCTTGCCGTTTGAACCCCGGAAAGCTCTGCCACATACTGCTTCAAAAAGCCTTCGAATGTCAGCTTTCGCATGGTCTCCACCTCTCTACATACTCCTGATAGTGTATATAGAAATCCCGATACCGCCAGTCGTTCAAGATGCTGGCTCTCAACTCATCTTCATCCGTTGCAAGGTGTTCCAGCAAATCCCAATCCAACGAATTCCGCACAGCCTCACTCTCTACGTCTGCCTTGTCAGTGTCCCGAAAAGAGCACAGCTTTGCAATCACCAAGTCCTCCAGACTGGGTGTATAGAACTGCACCTTTGTACCACCAAAGGGTAGCGGCTGAAGCCGGTCTTGGAAGTTATACGGGAAATTGTCGATGTAGGCTTCCACATCGGTGTTGATGTCGTACTTGCCAAGCAAACTGTACAGTTCTTTCGGAACACTCAAGGCATCAATGTCATGAGTAGCGCGGGTCAGCTTGCCCAACAAAATGAACGCACTGCCGCCTACAATCACCATCTGATAGCGGTCGTTATTGTCGATCATCAGGTCAGCATCTTCATCCAGACGTTCCAGACGCTTGCGGAGGTCATCTAAGATCATCTTTCCCATAAAACAGCCTTTCTTATTTTCAATAATAGTATTTTCTAAAATCATTTTACAGAAAAGAAATTCGATTGTCAAGCACAAATCAACGGCATTTCATACAATTTATACTACCACGTTGTCAGTCCACATCTCACACTGGCTAATGACCGTGCTGATTGCCGTATCATAATCTTCCGGTGGATACTTAAATTTTTTCAGTAAGTGTTTCACCATCTTACGCATACTCGCACGGGCAGTTTCTTTTTCTGCAGGTCTATTACGCTCGCATTACTGAATTTCTGCGTTTCCAGCCATCTCCATTGCAGCGTTCGATTGACGCAGGTTGAGTTATCGGCAGATACAGCAAACACAACGGGCGGCTCCGGTAACAGAGCTGCCCGTTGTGTTCGTTTATGAAAAGGAGAACTTAGATCTCATACCACTTGATCTCGTTGGCATCCAGATGCAGAGCAAAGCTGCTGCCGTCTGTGGTGTAAACGGTGGTGTCCTGCGGCTCGTACGTGTTGTTCACCACACAATACTTGCCGTTCTTGACGTAGGCGTGCACCTCCACGTTGTAGTTGGAGCTGAACCATGTATGCAGCTCTTCCTCACTGTGGGCGCTCCACAGGATAGCACGGTACAGGGTACGGCTGTTGGCAAAGCTGTACGGCACGCCGCTGATGTACACGGCGCGCCCCTTGCCGAAATCATGCGCCGCCATCTGCACTTCCTTATTCCGCTGCACCAGCACTTCCGTGCCTTCCAGGGCATAAATGTTCTTCTTTCCCTCACCGAAGTCGATGGGCTGGTCAGCATCCTGCAAGATGAAATGATTTGGATGCTCTTCCCAGTTGTACTTGTCGTAGTTGAGGGTGAAGCCGTTTTCTTCCTCCACGCCCAGAACACTGGCCATCTGGAGGATATGACCCTGATATGGATGACCGGACGGTTCTCCCACGCCGATAAAGCCGCCGCCGTTCCAGACGAACTTGCGGATAGCGGAGGAGATCTCCGGGTCTTCCCACCAGATGCCGCCGGTGTGTGCGGTGTCGGCATCGCCGACATTGATAATGACATCCAACGAATCCAGCAGATGCGGGTCGTTCTTGATATCCTCAAAGCTGATAAACTTCACGTCAAAGGGCGCACCGGACAGCATTTCGATCACGCCCGAATAGCTGTAATTCTGCTTGTAGTAGAGGGCATGATGCACCATGTGACAGCCCCATGCCCGCATTTTACCCCAACAGTTCAGCACGGCCACTCGCTTGACACAGTAGGGTGTGGTGCCCTTGATGTTCTCGTACAGTTCGCGGAACTCCTTGCAGACGCTCTCCACATAGTCCACAAACTCCGGGAACTGCAATGCCAGTTTCAGATAGCCGCCATAGCCGATGCGGTCGATGGGCTTGCGCAGGATAGCGCGGCGAGCTGTAACCCAGTTCTCCTTGGCTTCCCGCACCGGGTCGCCGCCCTCGTGGAAGGTGTCGGGGAAGAAGTACGGCAGGAAACGGCCCTCGGTGTACTTCACGCCCTCAATGTCAGAGATCAGGCGCAGGGTGGAGCCGTTGCCCACGCTGCCCACTACGGCATCCAGTCCGATGGTCTTGAACTCCGGCATGAAAGGTTCGGTGCCGATCCAGTGATCGCCGAGGAACATCATGGCTTCGCACCCGCACGCGTGGGTGATGTCCACCATCTCCTTGGCAAGCTTTGCTACTTCGCGCCGCTGGAACGCCTGAAAATCACGGTATTCCTTGCTGGGCACACGATACTGGTTGTTGTAATAGCCCTGGTCGATGATATACTCCGGGCGGAACTTGTAACCCACTTCCTGCTCAAACTGATTGAGGATATAGGGGCTGACGGAAGCAGAATAGCCATACCAGTCCACGAATTTTTCCCGCTTGAGTTCATCGAAGATCAGGGTGAACTGATGGAAGAATGTGGTATAGCGGATGACATTCACATACGGATGCTCTGCAATGAATTTCCGCAGACGCTCCATGGAATATTTGTGGGTTTTCGGCTGGCGCACATCAAACGTGATCTGATGCTCGAAATTCGTCCAGCCGTTGGTGGTGGCATTGTACATATGCACCGGGTCCCAGATGAGGTAGGCAAGGAAACTCACGGTATACTCATGGAACGGCACCGCCTGCACGGTCACGCTGCCATCCGCATAGCTCCATTGTTCTGGCGGCACAGGCTGGCCCGTAGAGCGATCCATGACCTCCCACCAGCGGGTGATGTCATCGTGATCGTTCACTTTCATCAGCTCCGGGCTGATGCCTTTCATCAGAGGGATGGTCACGGTGTCGCCGGGGGCGGTGTAGAAGCCCGTCATAATGTAGCACTGCTGCACCTCGTCCGGGTTTGCTTTGGCCCATGCGTTATCCTTGCGCGTGGTATAATAGGTGGAATAGATCTTTGCATCGGCGTTTTTCAGTTCCTGCGGGAAATCCGTACCATCACAGTCACGGATGGCATCCGCGCCCCACTTTTTCAGAATCTCCAGCGTTTCGGGCACCACATCCAAGTCAGTCGGAATGGTAACACGCCCGGTCTTGCACTTATCTTCCATAGTTTTCCTCTCTTATCCTCAATCCTGATAGGTTGCATTGTAAATGGCCAGTACCGCCAGCAGCAGTGCCACGCCCACAAGCATGATGCCAAGCCCTGCCAGCTGTCCGGTCATTTTCCAGCCGGACACCACCAGCACCAGTGCCAGCACGAACAGCACCAGCATCAGGACCATGCGCAGGGCAGGATGCGTTTTCCAGAATGTTTTCATGTTTTGTCACCTTATCCTTTCAAGCCGCCCACCGTCATGCCCTGCGTCAGCTGCTTCTGCACACAGATGTACAAAATCAAAGTGGGCAGCATCACCAGCACAAGACCCGCGTACATGGTGCCGTACTGCGCAGCACTCTGCTGGGCCTGCATCAGATTCAGCAGACCCACCGGCAGAGTACGGGGTGCGCTGGTGGAACTCATAAGGGTCATGGAGATGATGTACTCATTCCAGAAAGACAGGAAGTTGAACAGAATAATGGTGATGATAGACGGCTTCGCCATTGGGAAAATGATACGGGTCATTGCAGAGAAATAGCTGGCACCATCGATGTAGGCTGCTTCTTCAAAGTCGTGGGGCAAAGTGGCAAAATAGCCCGACAGCAGATAGATGGTAAAGGGTAGTGCCGTAGCTGCATACACGACCGCCAGAACGAACAGGTTGTTCAGCAAAAAGCCGCTGCCAATATGGTTTTTCAGCCACACATCACCGTCACGCAGCATCAGGAAGATGGGAACTACGATATAGTTGACATTGATGAACAGACCTGCCATAAACAGCGTGTTCAGCAGCTTGCGGCCCTTGAACCGGAAACGAGACAGGCAGTAAGCTGCCGGCAGCGCAATCACCAGCAACAGCACCAGAGCCAGCGCTGTGACCAGAACGGAGTTGAGCATATATTCGCCCATCTTGGCTCCATTCCACGCATTGACGAAGTTCTGCCAGTAGAATCCGGCAGGCAGCGCCCACGGATTGCCGTAGAACTCCGAGTTCTGCTTGATGGATGCCATAAACACCCATGCCACCGGCACAATGATCGTCACAGCCAGCAGGATCAGCACAAAATAGATGAAAAATTTGTACAGGCCCTCCGCCGAACGGGAGGATTTTTCTTCCGTTTTCTTCATATTTTTCCTCCTTAAAATTCCAGCGGTTCACGGCTGGTGGCACGATTGACACAGGCGGACAAGGCGAACGAGAACAGGAAGATAACCACACCGATTGCCATGCTGTAGCCGTACAGACCTGCATCTTTCTGGCTGTACATATAGTTCAGAGCCACATCCGAGGCACCGTTCGGCCCGCCGCTGGTCATCGCCTTGACGAACAGGAACGCCATATTGATGGTGGAAATGATAAAGAAGGTCAGGGTGGTACGGATGTTCGTCCAGACCAGCGGAATCGTGATCTGGAAGAACTGGGTCAGACGGCCTGCTCCATCCAGATTGGCACTCTCGTACAAGCTGACAGGCACCGAGGACATGGAAGCCATATACATCACCATATAGTAGCCCACAGCCTGCCAGACCATTGCAATGATGATGGACGGAATGACCAGCTTTTCGCCTTTCCAGAGGATAGGGTCAGTCATATCCCGGAACAGCCCGACGATGCTGTTCAGCATACCATTCTCCGGCTTATAGATGGCAGAGAAAATACCGGAGATGACGACCACAGACAGGATGTTCGGGATGTAGAAAATGATGCGGAAGAAATTCTGCCCCTTGATTTTTTCGCGGGTCAGGATGGCTGCAAACACCAGCGCAAACGCAAAGGTGATGATGGTAACGACCACCACCAGCAGGATCATGTTCTGCATGGAGCGGATGAACTGGGTGTCCTTCAGCAGATGCTGAAAGTTTTTCAGCCCGACAAAGGTTTCGTTTGGCGAGTAGGCTCCACGCTCATACAGGCTCATGCGGAACACATTGAGGGTTGGCAAGATCATAAAAATGAAAAACAGGATGGTGGCCGGTGCCACACAGAGGAACACGAACCGTTTGCGGCTTTTGTCAGATTTCATAGACAAACCGTTCCTTTCTACTGGAATCCAGAAACCCAAAAAAGCGGAGGCGGTCAAAACCGCCTCCGCTGGGCAGGGCCTTGGAAGCTGTTTTCGGATGCAGCTTCGTTCTTACTCGATGATGTTGGCGCGCATCTGGTCGCTGGCGGACTTGATGCCATCGATCCACTGCTGCTCCGTCGTGCTGCCGGAAACCAGAGAGTTGACGGGGTCAAAGAACACCGTGCGGACTTCCACACCGGGGATAGCGGTGAAGGAAGCAAAGTTGCCCATAGCTGCCTTTGCGCCGTTGTCGTAGATGGAGTAGAACATCTTGTTGTCGCCGTCCAGATCATCGGCAATCCCCAGCACAGGCTGGATCGCGCCGCTTTCGGCAAACAGCTTGCAGGCTTCGTCGCTGTACAGGTAGGCTACAAACTGCTTGGCCGCATCCAGATGCTCCGCACCTGCCGGAATCCATGCCTGCTCAAACCATGTATAGCTGTACTGATCGCCGCCAGCCTTGACTGCGGGCAGAGCAGTCATGCCCCACTCGAAGCCATCCGCACGGGGAGCTTCGCCCATTTCGCCCACGATCCATGTACCGTTGGGCATGAACAGAGCCTTGTTATCCAGCACCAGCTGCTGATTCTGGGTAAAGTCCTGATCGTTCGCCTGTGCCGGAGTGATGGGGTTGGTGTAGGAGGCCAGTTTGGTCACGATGTCAAAGCAGGTCTGTGCTTCGGCAGTGTCCCAGATGCCTTCTTCATAATGGGTAGCCTTGTTGAAGAAGTCGGGGCCGCCTGCTGCATACATCAGCGCATAAAAGAACGCATCAAAGTAGCCGGTGGTGGGGTAAGTGAACAGGTAGGTACCCTCCGCAGCCGCCTTGTCACCCAGTTCCCACATTTCATCCCATGTGGTGGGCACATCCCAGCCTTTTTCTTTCAGCAACCCTGCGTTGTAGAACAGACCGCAGGGGCTGTAGAACATGGGAGCCAGATAGGTCTTGCCATCACCGTAAGGGTTGGTAAGAGAAGTATCGGTAAAGCCGCCGGCAATTTTCTCGCTGACTTTCTTACTCTCGCCGGGAACCGTCATGCTCAGCACATCGGTGATGTCAGCGATCAGATTGCCCTTGATGAACTGCTCGGTCAGAGCAGCTTCACGACCAGTGGCCAGATGGATCACATCCGGGTAATCGCCGCCCTGCATGGAGGGGCCGATGACATCTTCCAGGTTCTTGTCGGTGGTCAGTTCCACCTTGATGCCCGTCTGGGTGGTAAAGGCATCGGCGACCTTCTGCCACATCTCGGAGCCGTAAGCGGTCTCAATGGCAGCGACTTTGATGGTCACGTCCTCCGCAGGCGTGGCAGAGGCAGCAGCCGAAGAAGTCGTGCTGGAACCGGTAGAGCTGGAAGAACTGCCGCAGGCGGCCAGCCCCAGTGCAGCGGCACCCACGCCAGCCGCTTTCAGGAAATTGCGACGAGAAATGCGTTTCATAGTGTATCCTCCATCATAAAGATTCCGTTCAAAACCACAACCGGGACAAACAGGTTTTGTCCGAGAGGGTCGTGTGATTTATTGATTTCAATATAGAGGTTTTCACCCTTTGCAACAAGATGTTTGTTGTTTCGTTTTTTATAAATCTTGCTTTTTAGAAATTTCTTTCAGCAAAAGCGCTAAATTCGTCCCATCTGTTTTGGTACATTCTTCCCGTTTGTAACCAGTTTGACATATTTTTATTCTTTAATGGCATCAAAAATATTTATCCTGTCCAAAATCAGGGCTTGCATTTTTTCTTCTTTGCCCCTATAATGAGAAAAACGCACGATTCAACGCATCGGTTTTTGCGATTATTTTGCGATTATATTTTTAGTCTCTTGTTTTTATTTTTATGTTTATTGCGTTTCGCTGTAAAGGAGCCTGTTATGAGCACCGAACGCTTTGATATTCGTCACGCTCCCGCTCCCCGTGAGTCCTTTCGCTTGCTGTACATCAGCAAAAGCAAATTCGGCGGCGACTGGAACAGCACGGCTCACACCCATTCCTGCACGGAGCTGTTCTATTGCCTGAGCGGAGAAGGACAGTTCTACCTGAGTGGGCAGTTGTACCCGGTCAAGCCGGATGATATGGTCATCGTCAATCCACAGGTGGAGCACACGGAATTGAGTCTGAACGCTTCACCGCTTGAATATATCGTTCTGGGTGTGGCTGGCATAGAGATCTTATTCGGCAAGACTGATTCTTCTTATGCTATCTTCAACTGCCGTGAAAACCGGGAACGGATGGTCACTCTGCTGCATATGCTGCTTGCCGAAGCCGACCGCAGTCTGGATGGCTGCGAAACCGTCTGTCAGGATTTGCTGGAGGTGTTGCTGATTTGGCTGGTACGCTGCACAACGCTCTCTTTGCAGGTGGAAGAAACGCCACGGTCTGACAGCCGGGAGTGTGTAGAGATCAAGCGATATCTGGACAGCAACTTCCGGGAGGACATCTCGCTTGACCGTCTGGCAGAGATCGCACACATCAATAAGTATTATCTGGCCCACACCTTTCAAAAAGAGTACGGCATCTCTCCCATCACCTATCTGAATCGCCGCCGCATTGAGGAAAGCAAATATATGCTGGGCAATACAGGTTACAGCTTGGCTCAGATCAGCGAACTGATGGGCTTTTCGTCCCCCAGCTATTTTTCCCAGTGTTTCCGCAAAGCGGAGGGGCTGACTCCCAACGAATACCGCCGTCAGGTACGGCAGGGACAACGCCCTGCCCCAGCAAAACGGCATGAAAGATAAAAAGAAACGAGGAACTTCAAATGAAACCTGTCACCGAACCCATTCTCTGCGCTGCTGCATCCGCCTTTGATTTTGGTGGGCCGATGGTCTGCGATCCACACCACTATGGTGAGGGCCACATCAATGACACCTTTGTGGTCTGGCGGGCCAATCATACCAAACGCTTTATCTTACAGCGCATCAACACCGATACATTCACTGATCCAGCAGGACTGATGGAAAACATCTGTGGCGTGACCCGGCATTTACGGGCAAAGATTCAGGCAGAGGGCGGCGACCCTGGCCGGGAATGCCTGAATGTCATTCCAACTCTGTCCGGCGCAGCGTACTATATTGATTCTGAAGGCAATGCCTGGAGAGCCTACGATTTTGTAGAGAATACCGTCTGTCTGCAACAGGTCGGCTGTGAGGCAGACTTCCGCACTGTGGCAGAAACACTGGGCAAGTTCCAGAACCAGCTGGCCGATTATCCTGCTTCAACCCTTCACGAAACCATTGCCCGTTTTCACGATACGCCCAACCGTTACGCAAACTTTGAAAAAGCTCTTGCAGCCGATGCACTGGGTCGAGCCAAAACCATTGCGCCGGAGATTGCTTTTATCCATGCACGGGAAAAGGACTGCCATGTTCTGCTGGATCAGCTGGCCGCTGGCGAGATCCCGCTGCGTGTCACGCATAATGATACTAAAATCAACAATGTTCTGCTCGATGAAGCCACTGGCAAAGGCATCTGTGTCATTGACCTCGACACCGTGATGCCGGGTCTGTCAGCTTATGATTTTGGTGATTCCATCCGCACCGGTGCCAACGACTGCGCCGAGGACGAACCCGACCAGAGCAAAGTCCACTTTGACCTGCATCTGTATGAAGTGTTTGCCAAAGGCTATCTTTCCACTGCTGGCTCCACCATGCACACAGCTGAAAAAAGGAGTCTTGCTTGGGGTGCCAAACTCATGACGCTGGAATGCGGCATCCGTTTCCTGACCGACTATCTGGAGGGCGACCATTATTTCCATATTGCCCGCCCGAACCACAACCTCGACCGTGCCCGCACCCAGTTCACGCTGGTACGACAGATGGAAGATGTATTCGATCAGATGCTGGAAATCGTCTGCCCGGACAATCACTGATTTCGCAATCTCCTCCATTCGGATACAGCAAGAAGCATGGACGCTCTCCTTTTCGGGGGCGTCCATGCTTCTTTTTACAGCTTATCCCTACACACCCATCAAATCGTCCTTTGAGGACGCTGGGCGCGTCGAGGACATGATGCGCTGCAGCAAATTATGAAAGCCCTTTTCAGCCCTGACCAATCACAATCCCCCAATGGCTATCATTATAGTTGTAAATAGAAAAAAGAGCTCAAGCAGCCTCCTATAAGTCCTACTATCACCGTTTTAGCACAATAAATTTCACAAAGCCATCTTGACCCACCTTGCGAACCATGATATTCTCTATCAAAAATCCTACTGGTTTTGTAGATTGGTTTGAAACCATCCACAAGATGTGGTCGTGTTCATTTTGAACACAGGCACAGAAAGTGGTTGGTTATCACCGTGAGACCCACCACTTCAGTGAGGGAAAGTCCACGAAAGAATTTACCGCCCCGCAACACACCCGATTCATTTTGCCGCCGATTCACCCGACAAAATTTTTCGCCTGTCTTGCAGGGTGGTATTTTTCTTTACGGGAGTTGTACCTTGAAAATTTCATGAGCCGACCGAACGTGATACCGACTTTCCGTCAACGCCGCTGCACAAACAGGGGCAGGAACTTCGTTCGGGCCAAACGGCGACCCCATTACATGAGCAGAATCACCTCTACTTATTTTTTGCGTCTTAACAATTCGGAAACATTTGTTGAAAATGCGTTTTGAGCGCAGCGGTAGAGGGCAAGAACCGTCCCGTGGCCACAAATTTTCAATTCTTGAAAATTTCCTGTCCATCCGGGACTTCACTTCTTCAATGCATCTGCATTTCCGAAGTGATCTTGTTGGGGTAGCGCTTGTCGGGGCAACGCCCCTCCATCTGCTGTCGCAGACCGCGCTGCCGCTTAAAAGCCCCACTGGGGCTTTCATTGCTCCGCTGCGCTTCGCAAACGCGGTCCCACCCCAAACCCTGCTCATGGTTCGCACCTGACGGTGCGAACAAACGGCGTGTCGTGCTTTACATAACTTCACCGAGGAGTTATCGAACAGACAGGAGGTACAATGACCAAAACGAATGTCAAAGCGAATCCAAGCACGACCCACCGCCACGACACGCCGAACAACAAACCAAATAGAGAGCAGAATGTTCTTCTTTCACACACCCATTAAATAATTTTCCTGAATCTGCTTGACGAATATTACGGTTAGTGATATGTTTGTTACAGTAACCGTAGCAAGGAGGCAAACCATGCGTGATAATGCAAAAGGTGGTGCGCTTACAGAAGTCACCTTTTATATTTTGCTTTCTCTTTATACGCCAAAACACGGATACGCTGTTATGCAGTTTATTGAAGAAAAAACAAACGGACGGCTTTCCCTAGGTGCAGGCACTTTATATGGAGCATTAAACTCTTTGCAGGACAAGAAGTGGATTGAACCTTATGGCGATAGTGAGGGAAGAAAAAAGGAATACCACATTACCGCACAGGGAAAAGAAATTGCAGAAAAAGAGCTTGCAAGACTAAATGAACTTGTAAGCATTGCAAGTGAAATTATTGGAGGTGCAGTATGAGTAAAAAATGCTATCGCTTCTTTGGTGGATTGCTAAATGCGCAGGCAAAATGGTTAAACAAAATGTCCGAAAAAGGCTATCGACTTGTCCGGACAGGGAAGATGCTCTATGAATTTGAAGAATGCAGTCCTGATGAAGTGACCTATTGTGTAGAGTTTATCGGAGAAAAATCAAAAGAGGATGCAACGGACTACGCTGATTTTTTGGAGGATATGGGCTACAAGGTATTTTTCAAGAATATCAATCTAAACTATTCTGTCGGAAAAGTTCGATTGCGTCCATGGGCGGAAATGGGCGGTTGTATTGCAACAAACGCAACAACTTTTAACAGGGAACTATTGATTGTGGAAAAATCAAACGACGGAAAGCCTTTTGAACTTCATACTTCTTATGCCGATAAAGAAAAATACTACCGCAATTTGCGTAACCCATGGCTATTCCTGCTGCTCCTATTTGCACTGTTTGCCATTATCAAGCATTCTATTGTCTTGGGTATTTTTTCATTGGTTTCTGCAATTCCCAGCATTCTATACCAGCTCCAAATTATAAATGTCCGACAAAAAGCCAAAACGTGGGAACAATAAATAATAATCAAGAGGGTGACAACAAAAGCTGTCGCCCTCTTGATTGTTATTTATAGAAATACCAAAAAGATTGCTCCGCAGCCTTTGAGGAGCAGCACCGTGCAGAGCTGACAGCGTACCGGGCGGCAGCAGCCTATTTCAAGGCAAACAACATCACAAAGCTGCCCAGCCCGAACAAGCTGGAAGCCGAGTATGCGCAGCTGGCATCCGAAAAGGCAAAGTTCTACGAGCAGTACAAGGAAGCCAAGTCCGAACTGCTCAAGCTGAAAACCGCAAAGCAGAATGTTGCGTCCTTTTTCCGGGAGGAAGAACCGGCGCAGCAGGAGAGATAAAGGAGTGCGCATATGATCGATCTGAAAATCGACCCGGAGTTTCAGTCCCAGATTCCCCCTCTGACCGATGATGAATTTAAGCAGCTTGAAGAAAATATCCTCAAGGAAGGCAAGCTGCTCTCCCCTTTGATTGTATGGAACAACACCCTCGTTGACGGTCACAATCGTTATGCCATCCTCCAAAAGCACCCTGAGATTTATTTTTCCACCATGCCGCTCCGATTTGAGAACCGCGAAGAAGCCGTTGCGTGGATCTGCCGGAATCAGTTGGGACGGCGAAACCTGAGTCCTGAACAGAAACGCTATCTGCTTGGGAAGCAGTACGAAGCCGAGAAGAAAGCTGCAAAAATCTTTCGGGGCAATCAGTACACTTTAGCAAAGAAAAGTGGTGGTGATCACGGTGATAACCACCACTCCGGGAAGAAAACCTGCGACCGGATCGCAGAAGAAAACGGTGTCAGCCGTGCCTCCGTTCTCCGTGCCAGCCACTACACGCGAGGCATCGACATCGCGGACAACCTCTCTCCCGGCATCAAGCAGAAAGTCTTTTCCGGTGAAGTGAAGTTCACCAACGAAGAAATGTCCAAGCTTGTGCAGGCAAGTGTCGAGCATCGTTCAGATGTCCTTGCTCAAATCCTGCATCCAGAGGCATTGGAAGTGTTGGAATCTGCCAGCGCTGAATTTGAGCCTGAAAAAGCGGAACCCGTTCCCATGCCCACACCACAAACAGAAGAATTTCGGTGCTATCATGTACCGGACGAGTTTATGAAGGTTTACAAATCTTTGAGCCGTGCGACCGAAATGATGAAAAAATCATGGAAGAAAACGCTCAAAAGCAATCCCAGCTATTTCACTGACCCGGAAAAGCAGAAGGTTCTCCGCTTCGCAATGCAGCGACCTGCTAACTACCTGACTGAAATCGAAACCTATCTGGAAAAGGCTCTTGCAGAAGCCCTTGAAGAAGAAAAGACCGCATAACAGCAGACACCTGTAAGCCATCAACGAGCCACCAGCCGCAAGTACAGGGCGGAAAGCATCCGCGCCCTTGCGCCTGATAAAAATTGGAACTTTGATTTTCTTGCCCGGCTTTGCCACGGTGGGACAGTCAAAGGAGCGTGCGTTTGAACAAAAAGAAAAAGTCCACAAACACTTCCCCTTATCCCGATGAAGCCATCGAATGTCTGGCACGGGCATTCTACCCGGCCATCCTTGCCTGCTGGAACAGCGAGGAAGGCCAGCGGTCGCTTGTCGGGGCAAGGCCCCTCCATCTTGCTTGCGCAAGACCGTTCGGTCGCTTAAAAGCCCCACTGGGGCTTTCATTGCTCCGCTGCGCTGCGCAAACGCGAGCTTGCCGCATGGCAGGCAGAATAGGCTCATCTTGCAGGAAGAGAAAAACAGGAAGTTCCCGTTGGGGAACTCCCTGCTGTACATATCGCTATTGTCTGTGGCTTTAATCGCAAGTTTTACAAGCAGTGCAATTCTCAACAACTTGTTTGCGATATGCAATTCACGGTTGTTGCCAACGAATCAAATCGTGAATTGCGATGGCAGGGTGCGTCCGCAGGGGCGCACCCTGTTTTTGTTTTGTATTTGATCTTCTAAACATCGGTGTACAAGGGGTACAAACAAGATAAAATAGAAATGAGGGGCGATAGAGCGGAAATGTCAGATTTTCCACTCTATCTGAACACGGTCGCTGGTGGCCTTGATCGTAGAGATCAAACCATCGGCGGCTTTTCTTTTGTCGTCAAAATCTATGCTGTCCCAGTTGTCGAGATAATAGGATAACTTCTTTATCTGCTGGGGAGATATGGTTTCAACGCTCAATTCGGCGATTGCCTTTGAAATGGTCTGGCGTCGGGTGTCCAGTTCTTCAATTTTTTTGTTGGCGTAGGCAAGCAAGGTCGCATTGGCTCCGGTCAGCATATCCAGCAGCTTTTCAATTTCTGCCTCCACCTGTGCCAGCTCCACTTGATAGGCGGTCAGCTTCGGATTGACTTTTTCCTCCCTGCCGTGGAGTATCTGAAAGTCTTTGAACTTCTCCTGCATGGCCGAGAAAATGAATTGCTCAAATTCTTCTTTGCGGATTTTCCCGCAGCCCGGACAGCCTTTGTTTTCCGTCCGTTTGGTACAGCGGAAATATCCGGTGCTGTTTGGTACATGGGTGGCTTTCAGAGCATACCCACAATGCCCGCATTTGACTTTTCCGGCCAGCCAAGTATTTTTCGGTTTCCGTCCCCGCTGGAATGTGGTATTTGCCATAAGTTTTTTTCGGCATTTCAGCCATGTGTCAGAGGAAATGAGTGCTTCATGGGGAGCGATAACAAGTATCTGGTCTTTTAAGCACCTGTCCTTGTCCTCCTTCACATCTCGCCCCTGATAGAGATAGCAACCGTTTGTTCCGGCAAAGTCGGAAGCGTCATTGACAATCGCTGCGCCCTGGCTCTTGAAAAATTCGTACAGCTCCAAATCGGCCTGTGCGTAAACGGGGTTTCTTAAAAGCTGGGAAAGAAATGTACGGAACATGGATTTGCCATAAATTTTTATGTCATGTTCCTCGAAGTATCGGGTAATATCTCCGAAGGAGGTTTCCGGTTCAGCGTACATTTCAAACATCAGCCGTACATGGTCAGCGGCTATGGGGTCAGCAACCATTTTCTTTGTGCGGATACCCTCTACCACAGTAGGCTCTAACTGATAACCGTATGGTGCCTGTCCGCTCATGTGGAAGCCTTTCAGGCACCGGGAATAGTAGGCGTCTGTGACACGCTTCTGAATTGTCTCACGTTCAAGCTGGGCGAATACAATGCAGATATTCAGCATGGCCCGGCCCATCGGGGTCGAAGTATCAAACTTTTCCGTGGAGGATACAAACTCCACATCGTACTCTTGAAACAGCTCCATCATCGTTGCAAAGTCCAGAATAGAGCGGCTTATACGGTCCAGTTTGTACACGATGACCCGCCGGACCTTTCCCTTGCGGATCTCGCCCAGCAGCTTTTGAAACTCCGGTCTGTCCGTGTTCTTACCGGAATAGCCTTTGTCCTTGAATACCCGGCAGCTCCCGCCTTTCAATTCATACTTGCAAAAGTCGATTTGACTTTCAATGCTGATACTGTCCTTGCGGTCTACTGACTGTCTTGCGTAAATACAATCTTCTCTGATAAATTCCATATTGGGCTCCTTTCCTTGTTGGAATGGAGCTACCAACCTTACAACTATATTATACCATCAGCAGCCCCGGACAACAATGTTGCGAATGATTAGGAAAATCTGTCCCTATATTTGCTGAACACCTCGTAAAGACAACGCTCAATTTCTTTTTTGCGCTGTTCTTTCTCCTTCGGGGGAAGTACCGGCGTGAGGCTTTCCAGCACAATGATCTTCCCTTGAAATGCGACAGACTTTGTTTCTCGTTCATAAGTGACAGCTTGCGTCATTGAAAACCTCCTTTGCGAAAGTGCGTGTATATGCCAGCCTTTCCCACTTGTCCCGTGGGGAAATGTCAAAAGACGGCACCCAGCAGGTGCCGCCCTTTGAGCTTTCTCCACTTCGGGTCAATGTGGCCCGAGGTCAGTAAGGACTGGAAAGGTACTTTTCTTTGGCGTCCTCCACGCTGTTGAGGTCGAATACTTCATAAAGCTGCCCCACAACACGCCGTATATCCTTCTTTGAAAATCCGCAGTCCTCCATTGCCATAATGACATAACCACGGCAGGCGTCATTGCTCCATTCGTCCGGTTCCAAGCCGGGGATCATTCCAAACGCATTTCCCATAAAGTGCTCCTTTTTTGAAAAGATGGGGAGCCACGCCGGATCGGTTGGCCTATCATCAGACAGCATTGCCGGGGGCTCCCCATAGGTTTTCACTTCATTTCAGACACACCGGACGGGCATAGGCTTCATGCCCCATAGTATTTCAACTCTCCCCATTCTGATGGCAAGGCGTTCTCATTGCCTGCGACGGCTCACGGCTTGCAAGGCCGCTTCAACGCTCGGACTGTGACTAAACGCAAGTATCCGGGTTCTGCGCCTGTTCCGGTGGAGCCAGCCTTGCCCCACCTATGGCATGGACCTGTTCGCTCGCTCAGTTTTACAAAGACTGTATTCTTTGAAATCCGAGGTCATGGCGGGTCTGTCACACAGCGCGTTTCCCTTCGTATCCGGGTGTCTTTTTATTCAATTTTCAATCTGCATGAGGCTTGTCTGAACCTCGGGCCATTGTGACCCGAAGTGTTTTGCCTCTCATAAGCCATTTCATTTTCCGGCCTAAATCGGTACGCCTTACAAAGAATTTTTCAAAATTTTTTCTAAGTGCCGCAGACCTCGCTCGATTGCGATACGAACCACTTTTTCATGGACGCCCTCTGCCCGGGCAATATCCTGTTTGGTCATGCCGAGAATGAAATGAGCGTAAATCCGTTTTGCCTGTTTGTCCGGCAGACTGGCAATCGCCGCATGAAGCTCCTGCATGGTCACTTTCCGCTCATACAGTTCATGGGGAGATAAGGCGACAAAGACAGCTTCATGCTCCAGCCCGTCATCCCGATCAAGGGAATAATAGGCTTTGTGGCGGTATGTACGCAGCCGGTAGGCAGCCTCTTTACGATCAAACTCTTTGAACATTTCTGCAACTTCTTCCGATACTTCCATGAAGCAATCCGATGTATAGAATGGGTAATAGTCCCGCAAATTGATAATAGCCATATTGACCTCCGTTTCGGTTGTTGGTTGACGAGTGACCGAAACGAAGGCGGCGGGGAGCGGCACCGGGGAATGACTTCGGGCCAACATGACCCGAAGCAGCCACATAAGAACACAAAAGCGCCCGGGCGGCATGAAGCCACACGGACGCATGAAATTACACATTCATTTATGTATCGTCTGATTTCACATTCATAACCAGACTGTCCCGGAGGGGGAGTTACGCTTTTTTTAACTGGTGCAGATCATGGATACTGCGAAAAAGAGAAAAGGACACGGAAAATAACCTCCAATCGGCTACCGTGTCCCTGCAAGTCGTCATTGGTTTGTGTAGACGCAAAGAAACGGCGGCTCTGAAAATCAAAGCCGCCGTTTCAAATGGGCGTGTCAAA
>ERZ772871.569-NODE-569-length-33952-cov-4.48102_pt1 | contig 33952 bp, 28 predicted proteins | sample MGYA00511899_ERZ772871 | MGnify/ENA primary metagenome ERZ772871 (study PRJEB29015, sample SAMEA2737693) | human gut metagenome | biome: human gut; feature: human-associated habitat; material: faeces | place: China | collected 2012 ... | reverse complement strand
CTATATTTTCTTAAGAAAAATCGGTTCCTACGGATTCCCTGAGACTAATTTAGATGATATAATAACCAAGTACGGCTATTCAGTATCCATTTACAGTTGTGTTCCTTCGGTTTGCAACAGATTTTTTATGAACGATAACACATTATTTTCTCTTGTAAAATTCATTCCTATCGCAAAATATAGAAGAAATTTACGGGAAAAAATCCGGGCCCGGCAACAAGCTAGGATTTTGGCGGCGCAGACTGCCAATCTCCGTGACGAGGCGTCATCCATTCCTCACAAGGAGGAGTCCGATCTTAAGCAATACTCAGAATGGCGATTTGATCTGGACACCAATAAAAATTATTTTATAAAAGAAGCATCAGATACCGTCGAAAAGTCATCAAAAGCACCTAAAATTTTCGCCTACTATTTACCTCAGTTTCATGCCATTCCTGAGAATGATGAAAATTATGGGAAAGGATTCACGGAATGGACGAATGTTGCGGCAGCTTCTCCTCAGTTTTTTGGTCATTACCAACCAAAAATTCCGTATGATCTTGGTTTTTATAATTTAACCAATATTGACTCTATAAACCGACAGGTAGAACTGGCTAAAAAATACGGGATTGATGGGTTTTGTTTTTACTATTATTGGTTTTCTGGTAAAAAAGTTCTTGATGAACCCTTGGATTTGTTTTTGGCATCAGATCTCAAGTTTAGTTTTCATCTTATGTGGGCAAATGAAAACTGGTCAAAGCGTTGGGACGGTGGAAACGCTGAGATTATCCTTAAACAGGATCTGACAGAAAAAGATTTTGATCTCTTTTTTGAGGATATTCTGCCATATATTTCAGACCCCAGATACGAAAAAATAGATAACCGGCCAATATTGGCAATCTACCGGCCTCATCTATTTCAAAAGGACCTTTTTAAAAAGTTCCTCGCCTCTCTGGATAGCAATGCCAAAAAGCATGGGTTCCCTGGTTTTTATTTCTTAGGCACAAATGCTGTTAGCTTCTCCGATCCTGAGGAGTACGGTTTGGAAGGTTTGATTGAGTTTCCTCCTCACGGAGTCATGGGATCTGTTCCAGAGTCCGAAAACATCAAATGGTTCAATCTCAATTCCACAATGCATGTAGTGGATATACAGAACTGGATTGATTCGGGGAAATTCATAACGGACGTACCGTATAAAATATTCCGCTGCTGTTTTCCTTCCTGGGATAATACGCCGCGGAAGAATTATTCTGGCGGTTTTGTTTTCAATATGGGTGACGACTCATTTGAAAAATGGCTTAGTGGAAATATTGAATGGACGATGAAAAACCACAAGCAGTCAGAACAGTATGTTTACATTAATGCATGGAACGAATGGGCAGAAGGTGCAATGCTCGAACCCACAACAAGGTATGGCTACAAAAATCTCCAAACGGTAAGAAATGTTGTTGAGATGTTTGAAAATAAATCCGCACCCAAGGACCATTAATTTAACCAGCAATTAAAGGTTTTTTAACGGAATGCCCGATGGATAAGGAAGCGGTCCTCGCCGTTCTCCGCGCGAGCCTCTGAGTGCCGGACACGTGACGGTGTCTTTCTTCAGGCGTTTGGAAACACGCCGGACGTCCTGAATGAAAACCAAAAAAGGGCGGAGCGCCTTACCCGGGGGCTCCGCCTATTTATTGCCTTTATATTCCCTTCACCTGTTTCTTCACCTGTGACTCAGGTCCAGCTGATAGCCGCCACGGAAGACGCTTCCGCCTTCTTTTGAGACACCGATCTGCCTCCGGAAGGCCCCCGTGACGGGTCCTGCCTATCCAGCTTCCTCCCCCGGAGATACTCTGTGTGCCGATGGATCGGATTGGTTTTTTAGGGAGAAAGCCGGAATTCTGAACTACTCTCAGTCCTTCTTCTTGTTATTCGAGAAGAAGATTTGCTTCTGGATATCGGTGGTCCGGATCGTGTAGAGCTCGTTTTCCAGCGCTTCGGTCGCCGCTTCCGCGCTCCGGATGACCTTGAGGTTAAAGTCCTGCAGCATCTGATCCGCTTTCTTCGGATTCGACTTCACGGTCTTCAGGTACTGCGCTTCAAAGGCCTTCATCTTCTCCGCGGTGTCCGCTTCCCAGGCGGCGTAGCGTTCATGCACCACGGGGGCGAGTTTCGGGTAATCCGTCATCGCGAGCGTCTGCACTTTGCGGAACTTCCAATACGCTGAATTGCTGTCCGCCTTATCGGTCCCGATTGAATACTCTTTCGGGAACGCTTTGAGACCCTGATAGAACGGCACATAGACCCCGAGGTCCCCCATGCCCATCGCGAGGTAGGTCACCTCTCCGATCGCGCGCGGAAGATTCGGGCGCACCTGCATCACGTGAGACTCGTACGTGCGGAAGACCGAAATCGGGCGGTAGGGTTCGTCGCCCCGGAGACCCTTCGTATACGGGTCATGCGACTCAAGCCCCGCGATCTCGAAGTGGCTTCTGAGGAGCTTCTTCACTTCGTCGACCGACACCTTTTCCGCGGGTTTCGCGAACACCGGGAACGCGCGGCCCGCCTCAGGCTGGATCGAAAGACTCGGCGTCAGGGTCTTCATGATCGAGAAGACGCGGGGGTCGTTATAAAGGCGATCCCGGCCATCGTCGCGCGTATAGGCCTTCGCGAAATTAAACGCGCCGTCCTTCGGGTTGTAGAACCCATGCTGCTCGGCCCAGCTGACCACCGTTGGGCTCCCCATGAAGTTCGGGTCCCCCGCTTTGTATTGCTGCAGCCGGCCCTGGTTTCCGGACGCGAAATACTCGTCCTTCGGGATCCGGACCGCGATCCACTGATGGCCCGTGCCGGTTTCGAGGTACCAGAGTTCCTTCGCGTCGACGAACGCGACACCAAAGCCTTCGCCTGCGCCCTTCGTCTCAACGACGTGGCCGAGGATCTGAGCGCCTTCGCGCGCCGAGCGCGCCCGCGGGAGGATCACCTCCATGATGTCGTCCTCTGTGATCCCGGTCTTTTCAACGTACGGATCAAGCTTCAGCGCGTCATCCCGCGCGAAGATGGATTCAGTGCCCGAGACCCCGACCCCGGCGGAATTGAACCCCGTTGCTCCATGGACGCCTGTCTTCCAGTTCGGGACCGTGGTGTAGCGGAGAGAGTTTTTCGGAAGCGGATACTCGAAGTTATTCGCGCCATGGTGGTCGGCAGTGCGATACATCCCCTTCTGGTTTGTCTTCGCAGGGTGCACCACCATGTGCTGCGCCTTGAGGGCGTTCGAATCCGCGTTGCGGCCAATGATGAGGGAGCCGTCAGATGTCGCCCCCGACCCCACGAGGAGCGTCGTGCACGCGTACGCGGTGCCTGAGAGAAGGAGAGAAACCGCGGCCGCTGCCGCCGCGAGCCTGAATCCATGCATCATGATGAGAAGATCCTTAAACGTGTGTTTTTTAAGTTCTGACTTCATCCATGGCTGGTTCGGTATCGCGGGGTCAGTATCCTTCGCCTCTCGTTCTTTCGGACTAGCCATATCGGAGACTATTCTCTGCTCGGATCCGCAAAATCGATACGGTAATAACCCTAGGTAAATTTACCTATATTTCAAATAGAGATTATGAAAGAAGGCTTTGAGTGAAGGTTTTCAGTACGGGGTGTGCAGAGGGCTGGGGACTCCGGTTCCGGGGGCACTTCTTTTTCTGGCTTTGCGGGAGAGAAAGACGGCTCCCCGGTCTCACTTCACTAGCTTCAATCCGGATCGCAGGAATGAAGAGAAGAGGGCGGAGCGGAGGCTTGAGAACAAAGCGTCTGCGGCGTCGGTTTTCTTTTCCGCGGCCCGACGCCTCCCCCCTCTATTAATAAAAGACGGCTCTGTCCGGGGTTTTGTCCCGAACGAAGCCGTCCCAGATTTCAGCCTAATCCGCCGCTATCAGAAGTTGACGCGGAGATTCGCGAAAACGCCGTTCGATGTGGCGTCGCCGTCATAGGCTCCCGTATAGGAAATCCCTAACGTCGTCATCTTCCCGAGTTTCGCTTCAAGACCCAGGCCGAGAGAAGCCATATTGCTGAGCTTCCCGCCCTTGAGGTGCGCGACACCGGATCCCGCGAGATTCATCACGGCCTTCGCCCGGTTATCCCCGAAGAAGTGGTGCCAGGCGACATCTCCCTTGAGAGACACCTTCGCGGCCGCGAGCGGAAGCGCGATCGACCCCCGGACACCGAGTGTCGTGACTTCGAGATTCTGATCCTCGGTCGTGGTGGAGAAGGTCATCCCGCTCACCTTCTCGCTGAAGCTGTCACCCGACGCATGGATCCAGCTGAGGCCGGCGTACGGTTCAACGCTGTACTTCTCGGTGTTAAAGCCCTTATACGCGCCTTCCGCGAACACCTGCGTGATATTGGTGTCGCCCGAGAACGCGTTCATCCCGAGGCTCGATCCGACCTGCAGCGTCCGGTGAGCGTCCGCGGACTGATGCGTGTGGATGACGCCATAGGTGGCCGCCGCGGTGTTCCCGAAATTCGTCACACCGTAAGCGCCGACGTGGATATCGTCACTCTTCCACTTGCTACTTCCCGCCTTGTCGTTCGTTGTGCCAGCGCCGAAGAAGAGACCGAGTTTCGTGCCCGTGGTCACATCGACTTCCGCTCCGATGAGGCCGGCATAGAAGTCGCTATCCATGTCGGAAAGCCCGTAGTCGAGGCTCGTCGTGCTCCCGATTCCGGTCGCCCAGAGGCGTGCCGTGCCGTCCGCCATTTCCGCCTTGCGTCCTTCACCGATCCCGGCCGCCTGATCCTTCACCGCGCGGGAGAGTGTCATCCCGTTAATGATGCCGGCGTTCCGGGTGTTAAGGAAGAAGTCATCACCAAGCGACCGGTAGGTGTTCTGCACATCGGTTTTCGACGCGCCGATCAGGGAGTCGAAAAGGGGACCTGAGGCCGCGCCTTCAAGCGCCCCCGCGATCGAGCGGCCATTCGCGGTATCGGCGTAAGAGGCGAAACTCTTTGTGACGTCGCGCGACAGCGTCCCCGTGAGGGTGTTCCCATCCGCCTTCAATTCGGTCTTAAAGAACGCGTAGTCCGGGTTCGCGACCGCGAGATCCGCGCCGGTGAGCCCCGTGGTGGTCACGGTGCCGGTCTGGGCGTTCCCCGCGTAGGCTTCCTTCAGCACATCGGTGTCCGTTGACCCCACGGTGTACCCCGCGCCGTCCTTGAATTCGAGGGTACCCATCGAAACACTCTGTCCCGCCGCGATCTGGAACGTGCCGCCCGGGTTCACGGTGACATCCACCGAGTGATCCGCCGCGTCGTTATGAGTAAGTTCGCCCTTCATCGTGAACTGGTCGTTGTACTTCTCAAGGAGCCCGAACGTGCCGCCGTTCACAACGACCTTGCCGTTATTACTCGACGCCGCCGTGTCATCCGCCGCTGCGGGAACCGCGGCGAGGCGGGTCACAAGGACACTCGTCTTCACGGCACTCGGGGCAGCGGACGTCCCGAACGACTCCGCGAAACCGAGGAGCTTTCCGCCCTCAACCGTCGTGCCGCCGCGGTACGTGTTGTTCCCCGTCATCACGAGGGTGCCTTCGCCCCGCTTCACGAGTGACCCGTCGTACGCCCGGGCGTTGATCGCGTCAATCCGCTTCTGGTAATAGGCTTTGCGCCACGCGATCGCGTCCGCTTCCGGAATCGTCTGGTTATCGATCCCGATGATGTCGTCCGTGGTATCCGTCATCACGTCGCCAAGCATCGTCTTCTCTTCCGCCGTGTACTCGTCCCCGAGCGTCATCGTCGGATTCTTCATCCATTTCTCAGCCGCGGTTTTCCAGGCGAGATCCTCTCGCTTCCGCTGATCAAGCGCCGTCTGACTGATGTCGTTAGACCACACGTCGAGGCTCCCGGCTCTCATGTTGTAGTCAAACTTCCCGAGGAACTGACCGATACCGTACATGCCTTTTTTAAGATCCGGCATGCCCCAGCCGTAGCGGGCATCGACTTCGCCATCCGCCGCCGTCCAGCCGTCGAAATCCGTGTCGCCGTTCTTATGCGTTGCCGTGGTGAGCATCACGTCCCGCACCTGGAGTGCGTCCATCTGATCGTATCGCTGCATGAGAACGGTCAGAGCGCCGGTGACGTGCGGCGCGGCCATCGAGGTACCGGAGAAGAGGGCGTAGGAGGGGTTCCCGTCGTCATCGGTGATCGAGCTGTAAATCGCGCGGCCCGGCGCGGCAACCGTCCACCACTTGGCTTCGCCTGCTTCGTTCAGGGTGCTGTAAAGCGTGTAGCTCCCGTCATCCGCCTGCTTCATCGCGGCGACCGCGACCCAGTTCTGTTCCGCTTCCGGGTTGAAGTAGGGGTAGAGCGGGCGGTAGAACGGATTCGCGAAGTCGCGGTTACCCGTCGTGAACACCTGCACGACCTTCTCATCCTTCACGGCTTCGTACGCCGCGTCAACAAACGACCGCCCGTTCCAGTGGGAGTCGGTATTCACGCGATTCTTCGCGTCCTGCTGGAAGAGGAAATACTCGTACTCCGTTTCTGACGCGGTGTTCGTCTTGAAGTGGACACCGGTGTTCCCGCCATCCGGTCCCTTTGAGCCGTTATCCTTCACGCGCATGTTGGTGCCAAACGAGTTATTGATAAACCCGCCGCGCGTCGTACCGTCCGAGAAGCGATTCGCGTCCGACACCGCTTTCGCGATCGCGCTCCAGCCCTGATAGAAATACTGCGGATCTTCGAAGGGGCCGTAATTCGTGTCATCCGTCCCGCCCGTGTTCCCCACGTAAACATCAGCGCCCCAGGCGACACCGTGGAACTCGCTTCCGTCCCGGTTGCCGCCCACTGTGCCCGTCACGTGCGTGCCATGCGTGTCATTCACGCCTTTCTGCCACTCGCCGCTCTCAGGCACCGCGGCACCGGGTTCATAGTGGCCGAGGTTCCCGTCGGTGTGCTGCGGGTAACGGTCGCCCGAGGACCCGTAACTCTGTCCCGGAACTTTCACCGCGTGGAAACGGTCACCCGTGAGATCAGGATGGATCTGCATGAGAGCGCCGGAATCCATGATCCCGACCGCGATGCCCTTCCCCGTGTAGCCAAGCGCGTAGGCGGTTGAGGCGTTCAGCGCCGTGAGACCCCAGTCCTTCTGATACTCCGGGGTTTCCCAGGATGTGACCGCTTCCGCGAACTGCGAGCTGTTCTTCGCGACAAAGCCCGGATCCACGTACGCCGCGGACGCCGCGCCCGCGCCAAGCATCAGGGCCGTGACCGCCAGGGCGACAGCGCTTTTGGCGGCCTTGCCCCGGCTTCTGTGATTTTCGTCCGTAACGACGTACTCCTGGTGAGCCACGCTCCACTTGCTCTTGAAAACGCGATTCATGGTGAAAGTTCCTTAAACGTGAGTTTTAAAGTTCTTGCAGCAATCCATGACAAATCCTGAATATCGTAGGCAATAACGTTCCTACTAATCCATAAGAACTAGTCATATCGGAGATAATTCTCTGCTCTGATCCCGTGTTTCGGTACAGTATTTACCCTAGGTAAATTTACCTGGATTTAAAATAAATATTAAAAAACAGCGGTATGTGTGGAGGTTTTCGGAACGGTTTCAGTAGAAAAAAAGGGCACCGATTTGGTGCCCTCGTTCGTTAAGAAACGTTAATGAAAAACAAAGTGTTAAAAACGTACCCGCTGCCTCACGGCTTCTGTCCGGATCGCGTCGATCACGGGGAGAAGGGCGGGCCGGGGGTGGATTTCGGTGATCAGGCCGTACGGCACCGCGTCACTCCATTCGCCCGGGATCGTCACGAGAAATGGGTGGATCGATTTCCAGCAGGAGAGCGTGATGAGGACCGTTTTTCCGTCCGTCACCCGGTTAAAGGTTTCAAGATCGTAAAAGGGGGAGTTTCCGATCACCCGGATCCCGCGCTTCAAAAATTCATTTCTCAGACGGTCATTCCGGGGCGAGTCCCCGTGGAGCGGCATGAGGATCGTTTCCCCCGCGAGATCCTCAAACGTCACGCGGGTTTTCTTCGCGAGACGGTGCGTACGCGCCACCGCGACTTCAAGCCTGACAGACGTCACCGGGATCAGGTTCACGCGATTCAGCCAGATCAGCGAATCGCACGGCCCATAGATGAAATCAAACTTCTCCCCGAGTTCCCGGATTTTCCGAAGGATTCCGTTCCGATCATCCTCAAACGGCACAATCCGGAGTTTCCACCCGGGGAAGCGGTCTGAGACCGCGTCCCAGAGGGGAAGGAAGGGTTCACAGGAATTGAGGATCGAGTTCCCGAGCCGGATCGTTTTCGTTTCGGCGTCCGCGGCGTTCCGGACTTTTTCCAGAGCCTTGAGGGAGTCCGCTTCCATCGCTTCGCACGACCTGAAGAAGAGTTCCCCGGCGTCTGTGAGTTCCACGCCGGTTTTGAAGCGCCGGAAGAGTTCCGCCCCGATCCCTTTCTCAAGCCTATCGATCCGCTTCATCACCGCGGTCGGCGTGATAAAAAGCGCGTCCGCGGCCTTCGTGAAGCTTCCGGCGCGCGATACCGTGAGAAACGTTTCGACTTCAGGGCTGAGGATAGGGAACATGATTGAAACTGAATACTTTCTGAGAATTTTGGTATGAACTCAGAGTTCACACTCCATTAATCTCATGTTATCTCAAAGCGACACCCATTGCCCTAGGATGAAGTCACTCAGAAAAAAGACTGGCCCCCTGTGCCATTTCCTATTCCGTCTCCGGTCTCCCCGACGCTTTTATTCGTGGTGCGGCGGGGAGACCGCGGGAGGGATCGGAGGTTAAAGGGGGCGGTGCCTGAATGTTCTTGAACCGAGGAGCAAGAGATGAAGACGATCAAGTTAAATAACGGCGTTGAGATGCCGATGGTGGGGTTTGGCGTATTCCAGGTGCCGGACCTTGCGGTGTGCCAGAAAGCGGTGGAAGACGCGATCTCAGTCGGCTGCCGGCTGATTGATACGGCGTCCGCCTATAAGAATGAGGAAGCGGTCGGGGCCGCGATCCGCGCGTCAGGAATTCCGAGAAGCGACTTCTTCGTGACGACGAAGCTTTGGACGCAGGACCACGGGTACGACAACACGCTCCGCGCGTTCGACACCTCGATGAAGAAGCTCGGGCTCGATCAATTGGACCTCTGGCTGATCCATAAGCCCTACGGCGATGTGTACGGCGCGTGGCGCGCGATGGAGCGGCTTTATAAAGAAGGCCGCATCCGCGCGATCGGGGTCACGAGTTTCCCGGATGACCGGCTTCTCGACCTCTTCCTTCATAACGAAGTGAAGCCCGCCGTGAACCAGGTGGAAACGAACCCCTGGTGCCAGATGAAGGAAACCGGGGCGTTTCTCGCGAAAGAAGGCATCGCGCACGAGGCGTGGGCTCCGTTCGCGGAGGGGCATGACGGGCTCTTCACAAACCCGGTTCTCGTGAAAATCGCGGAGAAGCATGACCGTACGGTGGGTCAGGTTGTGCTCCGGTGGCTGCACCAGAGAAACGTCATCGTCATTCCGAAGTCCGTTCATAAGAGCCGGATGATCGAGAACATCTCGATCTTTGATTTCGAGCTCGACGCCTCCGACATGAAGGTGATCGCGGAACTCGATACCGGCCGCAGCAGCTTCTACGACGATCGGGCGCTTGAGAACGTCCGCTACATCGGCACGATGAAGATTCACGATTAACGGTTTGGAGGAGTTACGGATATGGACTATCTGACACTGGAAGGCGGCGTGAAGATGCCGATGGTGGGGTATGGCGTATTTCAGGTTGACGCGAAGGAGACGGAGCGGTGTGTTTCGGACGCGCTCGCCGTCGGCTACCGCGCGATCGATACGGCGCAGGCCTACTACAACGAAGAGGGCGTAGGGGCCGCGGTCGCGAAGTCCGGGATTCCGAGGGATGAGATTTTCCTAACGACGAAAGTCTGGATCTCGAACGCCGGTGACAAGAAGGCCGCGGCGTCGATTGATGAGAGCCTCCGGAAGCTCGGAACCGACTACATCGACCTCCTTCTCATTCACCAGCACTACGGCGACTACTACGGCACGTGGCGCGCGATGGAGGATGCCTTGAAGGCCGGGAAGGTCCGCGCGATCGGGCTCTCGAACTTTGACCCGGCGCGGATCACCGACCTCATGCTCTCGAACACCGTGAAACCCGCGATGCTGCAGGTGCAGGCGAACGTCTTCACGCAGCAGAACGCGCTTCAGACGTTCTGCGACTCGGTCTCGATCCCGATCACCGCGTGGAGCCCGCTCGCGCAGTCGGTGGACGGTTTCTTCACGAACCCGACACTCGTCTCAATCGCCGAAGCCCACGGGAAGACGGTCGCCCAGGTCGCGCTCCGGTGGCTTCTGCAGCGAGGGATTGCCGTGATCCCGAAGTCAACGCACCGCGCCCGGATGGAAGAGAATTTCCAGCTTTTCGACTTCACGCTCTCAGAAGATGACATGAAAGCGATCGCGGGGCTCAACCGAACGGATGCCGGCACCGTCCCGTTTGATGATCCGAAATTCATCAAGTGGCTGATCGAGACCTACAGTTAAGCTTCACTTAGGGTTCAGCCGTTATAGTCAAAGCCTCGCCTCGGATACGCTCCCGGCGGGGCTTTGCGTTAAACGCGATACAAACCCAACCTATTAAGATTGATTTAAGATAGCGTTCAGGTAAAAGATGTATTTTGAATGCATTTTAAAGCTACTTAAAATGCCTTAGGGCTCTCAAAAAGACCTGAAGCGTTGATTTCAGGTCTCTTTTCCCCGGAGACGAATAACAACATGCTGCGCATCAATCTCTTTGTTTTTATTCTCACGGCAATCGCCTACCTGATCGGGATTTACTTTTTCCCCTTCATGCTGACGAGCCGCGACGTTCTGCACCAGGTCTGGGTGATATCAGGCGTCGTGACATGGATCCTGATGACGGAAGCGATCGTGATCGCGGCGCGTCCGTCCTGGATCGAGCGTGTGTCAGGAGAACCGCTCGGGAAACTGATGCAAGCGCATAAGACGCTTGGCTGGTGGATGGTCGGGTTCGCGTTCATTCACTTCCTCGCCCCGTTTGTCCGCGACATCATTACCGCGTTCTACCCGGTCGTTGAAGTGCCGATGATGGAAGAGCACGCGATCCACGGGTTCTGGAGCGGGGTCTGGGTGTATTCGCACCCGATCGCGGGTCTCACGGGCATTCTCGTGTCGCTTTACATGCTTTCTGTCATCTGGCGGGACATCAAGCACGCGAAGAAAAAGATTTCGTGGCCGAAGTGGGAAAAGGCGCATCTGATGTGGGCCTGGATGTATATCTTCCTCGCGTTCCACGCACTCCGGACGCTTAAGGAAACCGAACTCATGATGCCGCTTGGCTGGGTCACGACGATCGCCGCGATCCTCGGTATCTGGGCCTCGGTCAATATCATCCGCGGCCGGAAGGGCTCCGCGATGCGCTACGACGGCGCGCTCGACTCCATCAAGGCGGATGGCGGCGTTCTGCAGCTTGAGGTGAAGACGGAACTCGCGGATACGATCGGACCGGGGCGCTTTGTTTACCTCTCCCGCCCGGGTGATAAAGAAGACTCTCACCCGTTCGCGGTCGCTGGCGCGGATAAGAAGACCGGCCTCCTCACTTTCTGGATCAAGGAAGCGGGTGAGTGGACGAAGAATCTCGCGTCGATGAAGGCTGGCGACACGATTTATGTCGAAGGCCCGTGGGGCGCTTTCTTCCCGAAGTTCATTCCGGGGAAGACCGCCGCGTGGGTCGCGGGCGGCGCTGGTATCGCCCCGTTCCTTGGCTGGATGGAAGAGCTGAAGCGGGATAAGGCGGCCGGGAAACCCGTCCCCTCGATCACGCTCTGGTGGTCCGTGAAGAACCGCTCTGAAGGCGGCTTTGAACGCGTTGAGACGCTTTGCCGCGAGCTCGGGATTGATCTCCGAGTCCACGAGACGGGCGAGAATCACGATCACCTGGAACCCGAAACCGTTCTCGCTGAACACCCCGCGACGCTCGCGGTCTGCGGACGCCCGGGTCTCACGAAGGCCTTTAAGGCGGCGTGGAAGGGAGCCCCCGAGAATCTCACAAGCGAAGTCTACTGATCCGGTTCTGTTTTTATAAACGGTACTCAGCCGCCCGAAGAAGTCACGCTTCTCCGGGCGGTTTTTTTACGCCTGCGGTTCGTCGGAAGCGGCGGTTTGCGGGGCGCTTTCTCCTATAAAATGATCAATTAGCCATGCTCTGCCGCCAAAGGAGAAAGTTGGAAATGACTGAAAAAGAGACCCCGGACGCGGTGTCACCTGAAAACGCCGCGAATCTCCTGAAGCTCGAAGAAGAGCTGAAGCGTTCGCGCGATCACTGGGGTGTCACCTATAAGATCCTGAAACGGATCCGCGAGGGAGAACTCTGGCGGAACGGCGGGTTTCAGAACTACACGCTGTGGCTCGCGGAAGCCGCGAAAAAAAGCGGCATGCACGCGAGTGAGCTCTGGAAGCGGTTCGGGGCCGGGCGTCACTATGAGGAATATCTGAAGCGCGAGGCGCAGGTCGGCCGCAGCCACCCGAGTATTGAGACCGTGGAGGCGAGTCCGAACACGATCGCGCTCGCCTACCGCCTTGCAGGCGACGGGAACTGGGTGTTCGCGGACAGCCTGATGACAGATATCCTCGACGGGAAAATCCGGCGCGCCGATCTGAACGACGCCTGGAAAGCCGTGAAAGAGGCGAAGAGCGAAGCGGTGCGCGAGAAAAAGCGCCCCGAGGAAAAGAAGAAGGGGATTCCGCCCGCGTTCTATCGGAAGAACAGTTTCAAGCTTGAGGCGGTGCTCACGCTCTCCGCGGACTCGGGCGGGTTTCTTGTCGGAGCGAGCCGCCCGAAGCGGTCGCGGTTCCGCGTGATTTCGAGTACCGAGCCGGTGTCGACCGAAACCGCCGGATCAGTGGACTGCGTGATTATCGAGAACCGGAGCACAAAGACCGGAGCCCTGAGGCTCCACGGGATCTCCGTTGAGCCGAAGCGCCCGGACGGGCTTTACCTCGCGAAGGAACCCGAAAAGGCGACGCCGTACGACTACCGGTGGCTCGCGGTGCCGACCGGGTTTGAGGACGCCTATCGGGACTTTGTGCGGGACTCGCTCCCCGGCTGGGGGCTCCTCGTGATCAAGAGCTCAACGCACTCGGTGCGGAACGCCCTCCAGGCTTCGGAACAGACGCCGGATCCGGAGCTGCGGCTCGCGGAACTTGAGAACCTCATTATTTAAACGCTTGAGCCGGCACCATAAAAAAATCCCCGCGGGCCGCGAGAGGCACCGCGGGGCATTGTTTAATCAAAGATCAGCCGTTTGAGGGGACAGTCAGTTCCGCGCGTGACTCATCTTCGATGTCAGGCATGACGGATTCGGTGAAGCCCCGGAGGAGCTCGAGGAACCCTGCGAAGTCCCCCTTCCCGGCAGCCCGGTCCCGGATATCCTCGGTAAAGAGCGCGGCGGTCTCAGTGTCAGAGAGACCGGGGGGCAAAAGCGCCATATAGCCCTGACCCCGTTCAGTGAGATTCGGATTCAGCTTCTGCTTCGTGAAGACACGCCTCGTCTCCAACTCAAACAACGCATCAATTCGGTCCGTCGGAAGGCCGATCGCCGGATTTCCAAATGACGAGGAGAAGGATTTCAGGAGATCAATCTTGGTGAAGTAATTATTGAACTCCACATCCCATTGATAAGGTGCGCGGCTCCGTTTGACGACGACCGTATTGACCTTTGAATAGTCAGGCAGAGGACTCTTATCCGGGAACCGGGTTCCGTACTTCGGGTCTGTCAGCGGTTCCTCCGGAAAAATCGGACTCCATCCTTCAGACGTCACCTCGTCTTTGAAAGCGGCAAGCGTCGCGTGGTTGAGATCCACGTGCATCCAGTGTCGGATCAGTTCCTTATCCGGAAGCAGTGAAGCGGCGAACCGCGTTCCGATCGCGAAATAGACGTCGTAATCGAATTTTTTGATGCCTTCCTCAACGGCGACTCCCGTCGGAATGGAGACCTGAGGCGCGAAAGGATTTGTTTCCACCTCAATATCCGGCCGGCGAACGGCGTGTTCTCCCGCGTATCGGAATGGGATAAAGGGGATGACCCCCGCCATGCCGGAGCAGATCTCTTCCTTCCGATCCCAGGCCCAGTCAGGTACTTTTTTGGAGTCATTGAAGGGCCAGGTAATCAGTCCCTGAATCCATAAGCGCCTGAGAGACGGCATAAGCTCATGAAGGACGGTCGGATCTTTTTTGGAAAAAGACACGACGAGGTCCGAGAACGAGAGAAGCGTCGGCGGCTTGAGGGAGAGTTTTTCTTCTGAATTTCTCCCGTGCCCGAAGCCCCCTGAATTCCTCCAGAGTTCGGCCGCGTAATCCGGGTCCTTGATCCGTCCCGCCTCATCGACGTGCGCCGGGTCATTGTCCGGGATAACGTCATAGCGGATGTAATAGCGATGATGGCCGACGGTTGAGTACATTTTCCATCGGCGGCCGTCCGGGTGATTCGCCCGCCGCCATTTACTCTTGGAGATGCCTGAGAGGATCAGCATTGAAAGCGGTTTCAGGCTCACAATGCCGGGGAGCGTCCCCCGGTACCATGACACCCGGCTCCAGTGAATACTGATAATGCTCGCGAACGCATAGGCGAGAGCGAGTCTGCAGAGTCCGGCAGTGACGAGAGAACGGACGTCTTCAAGCGGGAGCGGGGAACCCAGCCACTTCTTAAGGTCACGGGGAGCGAGTGACGCGATCGGGATAATCCCGGCGATCGGCAGCCCGGCAGCTATTGCGGTTCCATAAAGAAGCGCGGCGCTGTCAGGATCCGGCGGAATTCCGAGGAGCACGGGCGTATTCGGGGAGAGGGATGCCACAGCGGCTTTGCCTGAGTCCGTCAGACTGAACCCCCAGGCGTCGTACTTCCAGGCGAGCTCCTCTGACTCCGGCTCCCATTTCACGGCGCCTGGCGGAATGCCAATAGCCCGAGCCCCGATGGATTCCAGAAATGCCGAAGTGGATTCCGCGGTATCGGTTCCAGGAAGAAGAACAGGTGTCATTTGGTCAGCTCCTCAGAGGATTCTTTGCTGTCCGCGGGAGAAAGCTGAATGCCTTCAGCCCGGACTCTTTCCCGGGTGGGTTTTCTTTGGGCGAACATTTGGGCCTTCACGAGGACCCGTTCCTGCTGATAGCCCGGAGCCCGGGTGAATTTTTCTTCGATCGATGGAAAGCTTTTCCGTACAGCGTCGAAGTGCGGGATCAGAATCTCCCGATAAGCTTTCTGGCTTTGAAGCCATTCGTCAGACTGAAGCACACGGTTAACCTCGCCCAGCCGCGATTCACCGAGCACACGGACAGCAAGACGTTCGGCCGCCTTTTCCCAGGTACCGCCCACACTCTTTCCGATACAGAGAATCTCCATTGGCGAATCGCTGATCTCGATTCCTTTCAACCCGGCTTTCTGGAGTTTTTCCGCGTTAGTGGTAGGAGAAAGGTAATGTTTCGTCACCGCCATTTCGGAATCCCGCCGTTTGAATCCCTTATCAAGCCGCCTTTGAACGAGTTCCTGAAATGTCATGTCCGCGAGGTGATTCTCATCGATCAGAACTTCCGCCTGCTTCACAAGAGTCGCGTTTTCCACCTGATAGGCGGCTTCTTTTGTAAAGTCGAGGATGTAGCTGCGGTGAAGATCGTATTGGAGGACGTAATCCGCGATCTTTTCCGCGTCGGTGCAGGCCCAGAGGATTTCGTGAGGGTCATTCTCGAGGATCGTCACCCAGCGGCCAACGTAATCGGCGTGCCGCTTCAGGCTGTGAGGAAGACCGATGGAAGAGGCAATGATGAGGGACGCCGTTTCAGCGCGCATTTCCTCTCTCGCGTAATCGGCTGTTCCAAAAGCCGGAATATGCCCGACCTTGAATCGGCCGAGTCTTGACTCGTGCCCGGTCCAGTGCCCCAGCTCATGAAGCAGCGTATCGAAATACGCGGCGTTATTAATAAACTGCGCCTTCAGCGGAACCACGATTTTGTCTTCGGCTGGCGAGTAGTATGAGGCGTCACCGCGACGGCTTTCGATGACAGCGCCGGATCGGTCGATCAGCTGCGCCGTTCTGTCCATCGGAAACTGAACCTTGGGCTGCGGAATCAGTTTCGATTCGTCCAGACCTTCCGTCTGATCGATATTGAAGACGGTGAAGGGGCAGGGGAAGGTCACATCCTTATATTGGATCGGCTCGGATCGCTGGTATCCATCCGCGGTTTCATAGCCGGTTATCGGCACCCGTTTTTTCGCGTAGAAGAAACACCGGACACCGTGCTCCCCTTTTTTGACGCGCCCGCCCGCGTTATTGATCTGCCGCATCGTCATCCACTCCGGGCGTTCCCGGTTTTCGAGCAGCAGTCTCAGATTATTCGCGCCGCGGTAACGTGTGCCGGTCAGGGGGTTGTAGGGCACAAAGTTCGCGGTGGTCCAGGGCTTCTGATAAGGAGAAGTGCCTTTCTTCATTTCCTCGATCAGACGCTTCGCGAGATCCTCCGCGAAACGATCCGCGACCGCGTTCTGATCCGGATTCCGGTGAGGCGACGGGTCAGAGGCCGGCGTCGTGGCGCCGGTATTAAATTCCTGCTTCATTTTTTCAGTCATCAGAGCATCTCCTGACGGTAAGAAAAAGACTCCGAAATCAGCTGATCGAGATCTGATTCGGAAAGTTCCGGATCGGTAACCGGGAATTTCGACGGCGGGATGTCCGACGCGAAAACCGCCTGCATCGCGGCGATTCGGATCTGGTCCGCGGCCCAGATCACGGCGTCCCGTTCTTCTTCGGGAGACATCTTTACGGTTTCCGGATCAGCGTCAGGAAGCTGCTCCGGGTAGTTTCTGAGTGCGGCTAATTTTTCTGCGCGCATGAGAGAACTCCTTTCATGAAGCCGATGAGAGTTGAAGATTCAAGGGGCAGAAGGAGTGACTGTCCTGGTTTGGGATGAAAGCGGGGAAGAAAAGGATCCGTGTAATAAGTCGTTCAGACGGCGTGAATCCGTGTTCGGCGGATGTTCTGAATTTTTTTGTCGAGCCTTGAGAGAAGCTCTTTCGCGGCCTCGTCCGTGCAGTGATCCGCGGAGAGCGGGGTGGGATCGAAACGAATGCCATCCGTGAAGCGTGTGACAAAGAGTTCAAATTTCAAGGCATCGCCAGTTTCGCGTGAGTACGCAATCCCCGGCATCAGAAAGACTTCCGGCGCGAGTTCTGAGACCGGATCCTGGGTTTCGAGACGCGAGAAGATTGGTTTCTTCAGACAGGCCATAAATCATTTAGTTATTCAATGGGGTCAGCGGGAACGGCTGCGGTCCTTTTTGACCGACAGCCCGCGGAAAGCCGGCGCTTCGGGTTCCGGGGCGCTGGGGTCGATGATCCGGACCGCCTTCAGGCGGTTTTCCTCTTTCGCCGCGGCGAAAAGCCTCCGGAAGGTCTCTTCAAAGACCGTTCTGGCGGTCCTCCGGTCTGCCGGATCTTCAATCCGGGCGAGTTTTTCGTCCGCGGAGTTCAGAACCAGTTCCATCACTGATCTTTCGCGGTTCTCCAGTTCTGTCGGCACTTCGGAAACCGATCGGTTCGGTTTTTCTTTTTCCATAAGGGGGCCTCTTTTGAGAGAAAAGGATTCAGAAAGCCTTTCTCTCAGTTCAAAGGAAAAACAGCGGATCCAGAGAAAGAGGAAGCCTGAGAAAAGCAGCGGTCTTTAAGCGCTGAAACGTTTCGCGAGTTTTGAGGAAGCGGTGACTGGGCTTCCGGCGCTATCCGGGGTGTCAGACTTAAGCGGGATCGCGTTCCGGGCCGCTTTTTCTGACATCATCCCGGTGCCGGACGCGATAGCGACGCCCAGGTCCCCGACGTAGTCATGCAGCGCTCTGATATTCCGGAATTTGCGGGGCGGATCCGGGGCGAGCCGCGTGACAGCGTGAGCGGCGGTCGCTTTAACGATCTCGGGTGTCGGGTGCTCGAGCTCAGACGGGGTGATGTCGCGCGTCCGGCGGGTCAGGACCGCCTCAAACTGTTCTACATCGATCCGCGGGATCCTCTCCCGGAGAGAAGGAAGGAGCCGGGACTGGAAAACCGGATCGCTGTAATAGCGGATCTTCTCAGCGAGAATTGGGCGGCATCCTTCAAGCGCCACAATTTCCTGATCCGGACCCAAAGCCTGGATTTCCTGCGGGAGGAGCAGAGCGCGGCGTTCGTCAGAAGTCGAGACAGAGCCAGACCGGGGACCGGAGCCTCGGGTGCGGCTCCGCTTTTTGACAGTCGAGTAGCCCAGCATTTCACTGGCTTCTTTGGCATCCTGGGTCACCACGGGAGAGGGGGCGAAAATAATCTGCAGCGCGTGATTCGCCAGAATGGTGACGCTGCCAGACTTCCCGTAGGTGTCCTCAAGCTGGCTCCGATTCTGGATGATGGTGAGGAGACGGATCCCATAGCCCGCGATGTAGGAAACCGACCGAGCGATCATGGGAACGCGGCCGACAGACGTAAATTCGTCCAGAATCAGAAGCACCGGATGAGAAAGCGTCGGATCCTGACTCGGAAGCGTCCTTGTGTTGAGATTAATAATCTGATTAAAAAAGAGATTAACGATCACGCGGGCGTCCTCCAGGCGGTCAGGCGTTACGCCGAGATAGACCGTAAACGGGGACCGTCTGATTTCCCGGAGATCGAGCCCCGGGGTGTTTTCTGACGTGGCGGCGTCGACCCGCGGATTCTGCCAGGCAAGCAGCGGCACGTTAAAGGTCGCGACGATGGAACTCAGTGTGTTCTCTGAATTCTGAAGGACCCGGTTAAGTGAGTCTCTGCAGGCGCTCGAGTAAGGACGGGCGCAGTCAGAGGCTTCTCTGAAGCGGCGCTCGATGTGCTTCTTCAGGCTTTCCCCGCAGCCAGACGCTTCCCGGAGAATCTGGCCGATCGTATGCGGAATGCCTGGGGTTTCAAGGACGAGAAGCGCGAGTCCCCGGAAAAGGTCTTTCGCGTTTTCAGCCCAGAAGCTGTCGCGCTCGTCCTTCGCGGCGTAGAGCGAGCCCGCGATCATATCGAGATCCGCTACCCGGTCGATCGGAGACGCGCTCACATAGCTGAGGGGGTTCCAGCAGTGGGAGATGCCATTTTCATCGAAGGGCGCGAAGAGAAAGACCGGCTGCCCGAGGACCTTGCTCCGAAAGCCTGAGCTCAGATCAAAGTTTTCCTCTTTGATATCGAGCACCACGATCGATTCCGGCCAGCTGAGGCAGTTCGGAATAACCGCCGAAACGCCTTTCCCTGATCTCGTCGGCGCCGCGAGGAGCGCGAACCGGGGACCTCCGTAAGCGAGGTAGTGCCCAAACGCCTTCCCTACAAGGATTGAGCAGGGGTCAGGCTTATCTGAAAGCAGTCCCGCCTTTTGGACGTCTCCGGCTGAAGCGAATTTCGCGTCACCATGAAGCGGTCTCTCCGGCCCCCGGATCGCGAGAATCGTGAGACCCACGAGTCCCGCGGCGGGGATCCCTCCGGAAAGCGTGAGCACCCAGCGCATGGATTTCCCGCACGGACGGCAGAGCAGCAGAGCGTCGATGAAGGTCAAAGGCGTGGCGACACTCTCGCGGAGTCCGGTCAGCGCAAGAAAGAGCACTCCGGAAAGCTCCAGCGCGAGAAGCACAGCGGCCGCGGCGCAAAGGATAATGACCAGGAATGACGGGCGCTTCATGGTGAATCCTCTTCGTATATCCGTCAGATTCGCTCAGGCCGCGGCCTCAAGCACCGGCTCATGCTCTGGGCGGCGGGGAAAAAGTCTGAAGGCGTGAGACCACGAATTGAGGTACGAGAACATCCGGGGCGAAAGCACCATCTCAGCCTCGAGACAGCGATAAAAGGATTCTTTAATGGTCGAACCAAAATCCCCCGAAAGAAAATCCGGCCCATCCGTAAAAGTGAGGCGCGGAGGCGCGTCGCGGTTGATCTGAAGAACAAAATTCACGGTTTCGTCGAGGAAGAAAAGTTTCAGTTCGGCCTTCCCCTGGAAAGTCACTGAAATGATTTCCTTGTCCTCATTCCGTGTGAGTTTCGGCCTCGGTCCATTCAGCACGATTCCGGCGAACCCGGTTTCACGTCCCATCAGGAAGCGGGCAAATTCAGAGAGATCCTCAGCGTCAGGCTTCCGGATAAGCGGACGGCGAGGTTCCGAAAAGGCGATTGGAGACCGCCCGATCAGAGAAACTGAATCAAATTCGACTTCATCCTCACGTGCCCCTGACTCGATAAGCTTCGCTTTGACGGATTCCGGGAAAACAATCCGGCAGCAGGGGATCGAGGAAAGCGGATTCGGAAACGCGAAGACGGCAGCTATAGCGCAGTCTGGTTCGGTTCCTTCAAAAAAGGCTTTCCCATAGAAAATCACAGAGCGGGAATCCGGATGCAGCTGGTGTGATTCCGGTTTGAGGAAGGTCGAAAAGTCGAGTGTCGCGACACGGATGGGCTTCATGGAAAGGATCCTTTTTTAGACAATCAATTTAAAAAATCCCGAAATGAAAAATTTTTGTTTTAGGCGGCAGCGAGGTCCTTGGCGAGAGTCTTGGACTCCGGGTCGTACCAGATCTCTGTTGCCTGGCGGATGCCGTTTGACGCATGGATATGAACGACGATGTCAACGGCAAGATGAAGGAGCCGCCGGATTTCCCGATAGGGAAGCTGGCTCCCCGCCTCTGATTGCATGACCCGGAGCGCGAGGTACTCGAACGCTTCCGCGCAGGATCCCGCGTGGCAGGACGTGATCGAGCCCCCGTGCCCCGTGAGCGAAGCGGTCAGGAAGTCAAATGCCTCGGCGCCCCGGAGCTCCGCGAGCAGAATGCGATCAGGTTTCATGCGAAGCGCGGATCGGATGAGTGTCGCCGCGTTCAGACTGCTTTCGCCTTCAGCCGGGTAGAAGAGTGACACCCGGTTTTTATGCTTCGGCAGTCCTACCGCGAGTTCCGGCACGTCTTCAATCGTGAGGATCCGCTCTTCAACGGGAATCTCCTGCATGAGCGCCTTCATGAAAGTCGTCTTTCCGGATCCCGTTTCGCCGGCGATCACGATGCTTTTTTTGCTTCGAACGGCCAGGCGGAAAAAGTTAAGAATGGCTTCCTCCGCTTCTTCCTCAATGGGCGAGCGGAAAAGCTTTTGAAGCGAAAGCAGACGCTCTGTCACAGGATCCGAGCAGCGATTCCGGGAGACGAGACTGAAAAATCCGCTCTGGGTATAGTCCTGCAGCGCCCGGACGTCGCGCGAGGGTTTGCGGATGGTGAGGCTCACGAGGCCCGGTTCCACCGCGGGCGGCTGCACGAACTGCGCGCGTTCGCCATCGGGCAGTGTCGCGGAGAGAATCGGGTCCGCGTCGCCGAAAGGAAGTTCCGCGAGCACAGCGGTCGCTTTCCCGAGATCCATCAGCCGTTCGTATGTCAGATCAGGAACTTCCGCCGAGTCCCACCCGTCACGGGTCTCGAAGAAAACCTCCCCCGGACGGTTGACACAGATCTCAGTGATGTCCTTTCTTTTGAGGAAAGCCTCCAGAGGCTGAAGGGCAAAGCGGACTGTGGTCGTCCGGTCAAAGATGGGAGTCATGATGGCCATAGGATCAGTCCTTCAGAGAAAAACCGTACACCGGGCGGAAATCGAGATCCCGCGCGGTCACAATGCTGATGCGGCTCCCTTGATTCCGTGTCAGGGTCGGCGGAATGTCTCCCGCCGTGCGCATCGCCTCCTCAACAATTTTTTGGGTTGTCTGGCTCGAGTTGGAGTAGAAATTCGTTCCTCCGGACGCGTCCTGCGCCTTGGTGATGCCGAAATTGAAACCGTCATCAATCAACGAGAAAATCAGGGCATTGCCAAAGCGCTGCCACCAGTGGTAGTCGACCGTTCCTGACACGCCCGCGCCGCCAAGCGGATCCGCCGCGGGAGAGGAGAGACGGATCCGGACCCCGTGAGGCGTGACGATTTCAGTCCACAGAATGAAAATCCGGGCAGCCCCCATCGAAACCCCGCTGCGGTACTCCCCTACCGCGCGGGATCCTTTTTCGAGAAGCAGCGTTTTGCCATCGGCGCTCCAGACATCCCGCGGAAGCACGCAGCGGGTGAGCCCGGGGACCGTGGTGTCGAGGCGGGATTCCAGAACGCACTGAAGCACGGAGCCCTTAAGCAGCGTGAAAGTCTTATCCGCAAGGGCTGAGGCGATGGCGGGCGCTGCCGCGTAGGCGCTGAGCCGCGGGTCAGCGCCTGCGTGGGGAGAGGCGGCGGTTTCATTTTGTTTATCAGCCCCCGCGCGATCCAATGCCACAGCGGCTTTGCCTCCGGAGCCAGCGTTCCCCGAGAAAAGCGGGGAGGCAAATTTCTGATCAGGCGCCGGCGCCTTGGCGGGCGGCGCAGGCTGAGCGGGCCCAGGGGCCTGGCGCATCACTTCAATCGGCGGCACGCCGGAAGCGCTTGAAGCAGGCGCTGCGGCAGCAGGGGATGAGGAGGCCGCGGCCGGGCGGCTTTCAGCCGGAGCCGGAGGAACCGCGGGGAGCTTCAGCGTCGCGCGGCTAGTGAAAAGCGTGGCATCGGTTTTGACAGCCCGTTCCACCGCGGGGTCTTTCGGCAGAGCTTTGAGAGTCAGAGCGACACCCGCCGCGATGGCAATAACGAGCGCCACGGCTCCTGCCGTCGCGGTCTTCCGGAAGAGAGGCGTCGCGCTTCGCTCAGCGATCGTCGGGATCCCGGCAGGCTGAGGAGCCGGGGAATCTCCCGCGGAGGCGGGTTCCGGGTCTGCCGCGGAGGCACCGGGAACCGGGGCGCCGTTTTTTTCCTTTTCAGCGTTCTCCGCCTTCTCCGAGTCGAAAGGTTCTTTTTCAGGTGTCATCACTCAGCTCCTGAGTCGGTGGTTTTATGGGTAATAGGGGAAAGCGAAGCGGCTTTGGATTTCAAAGTTCGCTTGAGACCTGGGAGTGAGGTTCCGGCAGCCGAGTCTTTAAGGGTCGGGCCTGCCTCACGGTAAAGCCCAACAACCGCTTTCCCGAGACGGAGACGCAGCTCCGGGTAGACGCCGTGAAGAACCAGTGTTCCAGCGGTGTCGACATGGGTGTCGACGATCGACTCCCCGTCAGAATTCACCGCGAAAACGGCGGGAAAATCGAGTCCGGGGCGGAAACGGATCGAGGTGAAACGGCCGTCATCCGATACGGCAACCGGAGCGATGCGCTTCGAATCCGAGTCTTCGCCGAAATTCATGGTCCAGACGCTTTGAGCCGCGGACGACTGCGGGGCGTCCGCGCTTTCAGAGGCTGAGTGGATTTCCGGGGTCACGGACTGCCGTGCCAGCTTTTGAATCAGCTCCTTCTCAGCCCTGGCTTCAGACTCTTTCCGGGAAACCGGTTTCGCGGGACGGTGAAGCGTGATGCGATATAAGGCCTGAGCGGCCTTCACCGAGCGCAGCTCAAAGAGATACGATCCCTTCGCGGTCGTCACGACGAGATTGGTGGCAGGGCGCTTCTCTTTTGGCTTCAGGAAAAGCCGGGTTCCACGTGAGGCGATTTCCCAGGCGCTGGAGAAACCGGACGCGAAGTCCTGGATCGGCTCGTCCGCCGGAAATTCGATCAGCGTCGCGATTCCTTTAGCGGCGGGAACTGTGATCACCTGATCCGGCGTGATCAGACGATTCGCAGTGTGCCGCGGGACCTCGTAGACCGTCATAACGGGAGACGCGCCAGGGGTAAGAGGCGTCACCGTTTCCCGGATGACAGAGGCATCAGCGGCAGCGGAGGCAGAAAGGATCAGGGGGATCAGGGCGAGGGTCAGGCGTTTGTTAAGCATGGCTTTCCTCCGATGACTGGGAGTCGGCTGCCGGTTTGGAGGGCGCGCCATTGATTTCCTCGTCGAGCCGGTAGGTGGTGACCTTGAAGCCAAAGGGGTTCACGATGAGCCTCTCCTCCTTCACCCGGAATTCCGGGTGGTATTCGTATCCGATCGTCGCCATCCACCGGCTTTCAGACTCGGGGAGCCCCGAGCTCGTGTTGACCAGCTTTCGGGTGAAACGGACAGTCGCGATCCCGTTCCCGGTCGGTACTACCGAGGTGATGGTGATGACGACTCTCTTCGAATCCCCCCACTTTTTTTCTAGTGACCCATCACGGTCACCAAACTGAGCTGCGTAGGGAGAAAAAACGGTGGGCGTGGATAGTTCGCGCGTTTTCAAAAAGTCATTCTCGAGCGTCCGATAGTCATAGGACTCGCGGGCGAGCACGTACTGAGAGAGCCAGTATTTATCCTGGGCTTCAGACACCGGAATCGATTTAGCGTCGGCGATCTGCAGGACAGATGCGAGGCCCGCCGCGCGATCCAGCGTGATCACAAAAGGCTCGGTGGTCTTAAGAGGCATCATGAGCGCGATTGCTGCGGCTTCCAGACAGGCGACAGACCCAAGAATCCAGGCTGCTTTCCAGGCTTTCTTTTCGGACGCCTTGATGAGATCGATCCGAAAGGCCGTAAAGGACAGAGATTCCTGATAGGGAGAATCCGTTTTTTGGCGATCATCGCCGCCAGCGGCCGCAGCAGCGGGACGCAGAAAGGAAGGCAGTTTCAGCATTATTTCTCCTCCTCACGGGGAGCGATTACAGCGGTGTCGGGGACCGCGGAAGGGCTGACAGTGACGCGGGGACCGGAGGGAAGGGGAAGCGGGTCCGGGTCGGACGCGCAGCCCGACACGAGAAGCGTCAAACTGATGGCGCCGGAGAGGATGAGCGCGTGAGAAAAGCGAGACATAGAAAATCCTTTATTCCGTACGTTTTGCCTGGGCGTCCGCGGCATCGATGGTCCGATGGAGCCGGGCGGAAACCGCTTTTCCGCCTCTGAAAGCCGCGCCTATCGCTGCGCCCCCCGCGGCCATCGTGAAGGCGCCGGGTTCGCGAAGTCCGTAGTGACCGAGAAGGGCGCGCCCGGCTTTCGACTTCGAGTTGCCGCTCCCCCAGGCGAAGCCCGCCATCGTCCCGCCTACCGCGGTGACAGTCGGCTGCATAACGCCCGCTACCATCTGTCCAAGTCCAGCGGCCTGCATGGAGTGACCGCCGACGATACCGGCCGCGAGTGACGGGGTCAGCCGGACAATGGAGCTCGCGGTGAGCGTGACAACGAGCGTGATCCCGAGCTGGATCCAGACGCCGAAGGTGTCAGAGTCGCCGGAAGCGGACGCGAGTTCAGAAATCCTGTCGATACGGTCCGAGAAAACGCCTGTGAAGAGAAGGATCACGGCGCCGGCCAGAACCAGGGTCATAACGGTTGACAGGACGGCATGTAGCCACGAGTGAAAGAATCCTGACGTGGCTTTAAACATCAACGAGCAGACAAAAATGGGACCGAAACCCAGGATGAGGACAAGAGACACCTTGGCGGTCAGAATGACGCCCAGCGCGGCGGAGGTGAGAAGCACGCCGAGAATCGTCATCGTGATGACGGACACCGCGAGCAGCATTTCCTCGCCGAAACGGGTCACTCCGAAGGTCCCAATCAGTTCCCAGAGAGCGGCTACGCCTTTCGCGGTCGATTCCCAGAGCCCGTCGATCGCGGCCCATGAGCTCGCGGGGGCGTTTGGAAGGGCTGAGAGGAGAAGATTTTCCAGTCCCGATACACCGCCGATCGCGTAGGCAATAAAGCGCCCCGAGGATAAGCCGATCCAGGCGATAAATCCGATCTTTACGCAGGTGAGAATCAGCCCTCCAAGCGAGTCCCGGCTGCCAAGCATGATGGACCAGGCTCTCGCGATGAAGTAGATCGTGAGCGCGATCACAATGATCGGATAGATCGAGGAAATGAGTGACGTACTCGTGGATTCAGCGATCCCCGCAATCTGAGACTCGATACCTGACCCAAAAGCCGCGAAAGCTGCCATGGCTTACTCCAGGTATTTTTTCCAGTCAGTCGGAACCACCCAGCGCTTGGCGTCAGCCGCTTCGGCCTGGCGCTTTAGCATCTTGGTCGACTCGGTGGAAATCGCCTTTAGCGCCTCAAGCCGCATTTTTTCGGCCTGAAGCTGCGCGGACTCGCCGGCAAATCGGGACTGAATGTCAGCCTGTGCCTTCAGATCCTCCTGGTATTGGACGGTATTCATTAAGGCTACGAGATCTCTCGATCGCTGAGTAAGGCGGCTTTCCGCCTGCTCCAGATAGAAGCGGACCTGGGCCGCGACCGCCGCTTCTTTTTCGCAGGCCTGTTTGGCTGAGGGCGCCATCCGGGCGCAGACATCGCCCAAGTGATACCGCGCGTAGTAGCCCATAGCTCCTGTACGCAAAGCCGATTTACCCAGCAGATGGGCCTGCTGAAGACCTGTCACGAAATCACCTTCAACCGGGATTGAGAAACTCGGATTCCAAAAAGGCACCGCTGAGTTTCTCAGGCCCGAGAGAGACTTGAAGGTCGCGACCTGCTGGTCATACTGCTTTACAAGCGTGTCGTACTGAGCTTTCAGCTGCTCGTAGCTCTGCACTGCCTGAGCGATAGCGGCTGAGTCAATCACGGGCATGGCGGCACGCGCCGGACTCATGACGAGAAAGGAAATTCCGCACGCGGCTATTGTCTTTCGGCAGAGTCTCTGCATTTTTTCAAAACTTGACATCATGCGTTTTCTCCAGGAATTTCAGGCGAGCGAATCTCAAGCGCTCTGAAGAACTCAGGCAGCACAAGGTCAGATGGAACCGGAGCCCCGGGAGAGATTCCGGCCTTTTTACGTGCGGCTTCCCGAACCTGCTCAAAAGTTTCAATCGTGCCCGCGGAAGCGGAAAGAACCGCGAGATCAGCGGGGAAGGGAGAAAGATCGAGCTGCGCGACCGCAGTCCGCCCGCCCTGACGGATCAGCATTTGGCGGGAGGTCTCCCCCAGTGACTTGATCAACAGGAATTCCTCCGGGGTAGCCTTAAAACCGGCCACGTAGTCCTCTTCACTCGCTCTCGGATTCGGAAGGAAAATCTGGGTCGCGGATTGCTCGATGACATCCTTCGCTATGGGGGATTTCAGGACATCCGCGGGGGATTGCGTCGCGAAAACCACGACTCCGTTTTTCTTTCGGATCGTCTTCAGCTGATCCAGCGCGAAATCCGCGAAAACGGGGCTCCGAAGCCACATCCAGAATTCATCCATCAGGATGATTACGCGCCGGCCATCGAGCGCCTGATTGAGCTTATAGAGCAGGTACATGGCGATCGGCGGGCAGATGGTGGCGTCTGACAAAAACGCGGTTCCGTCGAGACCGAAATTTTTGTACGACGAGAAGTCAAGAGAATCCGATGGATTATCAAAAATCCACGCGAGATCCCCGTTTCCAATCCAGCGGCTAAGACGAATAGAGAGCGCGTTCTCCTGCTCAGAACGGCTTCGGCCGGCAGTCAGTGTCTGGGGAAGCGCCGCAAGACGCCGAAGCTTCGGATCCAGAGACAGCACGGCATCGACCGCGCGGTTGAGGTTCTTTGACTCGAGGGCCGAGAGCGGCCGTCCGTCTGATGTGATCAGCACCGTCACGAGGGAACGGAGGAATTGCCGGTTTTCAGGAGTCGGCGGCAGAGCGAAAGGATTCCAGCCCGTCGGGATCCCTTTCTCCACCTTGAAGTAAACGGACTCGGGGAGGCTCGCAATTGTCGTTTCCGCGCCGCAGTCCTTATCGAAGAAAATGAGCGAAAGCGGGGTCTGATCTGTCCGGTACTTCTGGGCGAAAGCCGCGCAGGTACTTAAGAAAGCGGTTTTGCCAGTGCCTGACGCGCCGATCACGATAGAGTTGCCGAGCGCTTTCTGACCTGTCTGGTCCCCTTTTCCTGCCACAGCGTGAAAGCTGAAGTAATAGGGCTCTGACGCGGGCGTCCGCATGGCGAGCAGCGCCTCACCCCACGGTGTGCCGTCTCGGCGGCCGGCTTCAAGGCTGTGGAACGCTGCCAAGTGCGCGAAATTGAGAGAGGTCAGCCGGGCTACTCTTGGCGAATACTTCGAATTTCCGGGCAGCATGGCGAAGTAGGCGCCGGGAAGCGCGAGAGTCGAAATATAGGGAAGGAATCCGGCTTCCTTCATTTTTTCAGCGGCGTCCTGAGCGGCGCGGCGCGTACTGACTTCGGACGATCCAAAGACAGTCAGCGTGTAGGAGTAGTCACCAATAGTGAAGTGACCATCCTGCAGGGCATCCAGAGCGTCTGAGATCGCTGCGATCTGGCTCGAACCCGAGTCGCTCGCGGCAATCAGCTGACTCTGCTGACGCTTCAGAAACTTCTCACTCTCCGCTTTGCCGAGCACCTTCATCTGCTGCGTTTCAACAAACGGGTACGGGGACAATCCGGGGGTGAGGCCTGTGTAAAGAAGACCATCCAGGACGCCTGATTCTGTCGCCTGCGGAAAGTCCTTGATCTCAACAGACTGGAAGAAAGTGTGCGAAAACGGGCCCGAAATTTCACCCAGATCCCGGCTGAAAAAAACGTGGGCGTTGCCCAGAACCTCATTCAGAGGAGCTTCAGGAATCCGAACGGGGGCCCAAACGCCTGTCATCAGGAAATTGAAAAATTCAAGCTGCTCGGAGAAATAGACGCCGCCTTCTTCCCGGTCGTGAAGCCGCACAGGAGAGTACGGCGCGAGACTCCGTTCGATGGAAGTCGTTACGGCGTCAAAAGACTTCAGAGCGTCGAGCAGTTCCATTTCTGTCGCTTCGCTCCGTTTGGTCCTCGAGGTGGCGCCTGATTCGAGCTCAATCGTGAAATAGAGCTCGGTGCGCATCAGCGGCGAGCGGCGGAAATGATGGTTGTAGCGCAGCGAGAAATCGCGGGCAAAGCCGGGTTCAGCAGGAGAAGAGAGCGAGTCGAAAAAAGGTCTCCGGATCCGGTGAACGGTGATTTCAGTCCCCGAGGGGAGGCTCCGATAAAGGAGATTAAGCGCCTGGGACTTGATTTCAAGCGACTCGTCGTCCGCGGTTTCAAAAGGAATGCCTGTGAGACGCCAGGTGGCGAAAAAGGATCCATTCCGACCGATCACCGCGTAGGGCGCGATTTGGGCGGAGTAGGGGATGAAATGCGAGAGTGACGCTTCGTCGCGCGCCGCCTTGAATCGGCGCTGAATGACTAAGTTAGACATCAGAAATTCTCCGGGATCGGGCGGGGGAAAAGCAGGACACCCCGTGATAGAGGAGGGGGTTTTTGGCACGCAGCCCCCGGGTCGCCAGGCGGATCCAAATCTGCCGAAACCGCTGATCGTCATCCCGCGTGATGGATCGCATGATGACGACAGCCGGTATCGCGAGCAAAGCGACCGGAGGAGTGGTCCAAAGCCCCAGAAGGACAAGACCGCCGACGGTTCCGATGAAAGGACGGATCGGAACGCCCAGGAAGCAGGCGGGGCGGGTCGCGCCTTTGAAGATCGGAGAAGCAAAGGGGGCTGCCATTATGAAAATCCTCGCTTCGGTCAGGCCACGAGGAGATTCGCAATCCAGGCGGCAGCGCCGATAACCACGCCGCCGATCAGGGGGCCCGCGACCTGTTCAAGGGACGCGCGGAGGAAAAGCATTTTGAAACCTGCATATACGAAGGCGATCGTCGCTAAAACGACCCCAACGCCCTGCATTGTGTCGAGGATCGTCTGGAATAAGGTATTAACGTTGGTCGTGCCTTCCGCAGCGGCGGCAAAGGTCGAAAAAAGCGTAAGCGGGGCCAGGACTGCGGCGCGCGCAGCCGAAAAATTGGTCTTCATAGGAAATTCCTGAGTTAGTGAGTGTGTAAGTGAGTCAGTGAGTCAGTGAGTTAAAAGACCTGATGAGTGTCTTTTTCAGGAAGAGATTCCAGGGACGGAGGAATGGCGGTCCGTATCCCAGCAGAGCGGGCGACGCGGTTAGCGTATTGATGCCCTGCGGGAGATGTGCGGCTTCCCGAGTAGTAGCAGGAAAGGGCCTGTGACAGGCGTCCTGCTTCAGTCAGTGATTTGGCGGTAGACGCATAGCACTCAGAGAGGATGAGAGCGCCGGTGGAGAGATTCAGACAGGGGTCAAACGCACTTTCCCGTGTGAGCCCGAATCGGTCGAAATTTTTCAGGTTGATCTGAGCGAGACCAACCGAGTAGTTGAAGCCCTGAGCATCCAAAGCTTTCACAGCGGCGTCCGCTTCAGCGGCGGATTTTGGCTGGCGAACGCGGCCGCCGACTACCCCGATCGCGAAAGGGTTGAAGCCGGATTCAGTCGCGACCAGGGCTTTCATTGTCGACACGGGAACCTCCGGCGCGCAGCGTCTGGAAAGATCCGAGAAGCTGGCAGGAGAGCTCCGACTTGGTGCGGCAAGGGATTCCTGAGAGAACCCAATGAATCCTAAGAAAAACACTGTCGCTAAAAACTGTACTGCGGCGGATTTTGAAATTTTGATCATTTTTTCCATCCTGGATGAGAGGAGGAAAGCACTTAGGGATCTGAAAAACCGCTAAATGCCTGGAGGCTCAGAAATCAAAAAACAGTGAATCGGTACAGCATTGGTATAAGTAGTTGAAAAAAATACTTATAACCAATTAATTAATAATCACGTAATGCGAAATGCAACGTGATAGTGATAGAAATTATATCGAGTTTTTACAAAATTTTATCTAACCCGAATGTGTACCACTCTGGTGATAGAATTTTTCCGCTTTTAGGAGTATTTATTTTTAAAAAACAAATAGTTAAATAAAACCCCGATGAAAACCATTTCCGTTATTCGCCGTGAAAATCTTCTGAAATTGGAAGAAAAGTATGGCGGTCTAGGACAGTTAAACGAGAAAATTGGACGCGATCGATCTGATTCCACTTTGCGTCAGATTCGATCTCGCGTACGGCTGAAAAATGGTTATTCGCGTGAGATGGGAGACGCGGTCGCCCGCGAGTTAGAGGAAAAACTGCAGCTCGAAATCGGCTGGATGGATCACTCTCACGGCGGCACCGAGGAAGAGGAGGCTGCCCGCAGGAGTCTGACCGTTTTGCCAATCAAACGCGGGGTCACATACGCGGATGATTTGCTTTTTGAGCCCGATAAAAAGGCGAATCCCAGCGCGCTCTATATCCCTATCACCTGGATCAGCCAAAAGGGGCTGACCAGCACCAACCTGATGGCCCTGAGGGTCGATGGTGACTGGATGGCGCCCGAGATTCAAAAAGGATCAGTGGTCGTCGTGGCGCTTGACCGAACCGAGGTCGTGACTACCGGAGTGTATGTGATCAGATACCGCTCAGAAGTGAGAGTCTGCCGGCTCGAGAAACTGCTCGATGGGACGATCATGATTCGATATAGCGCGGGGACCGGCTCGGGTTCCGATGAGAAGGTTGTGCCTGGTCTTCCCAGCCAAATTTTCAAAATTATCGGGCTGGTTGTCAGCGTAGATCACCGACAGGACTTGGTTTAAGCCTCAGATTTTCTTAAATGATAAAATTAATTGAGTTTTCAATAAGTTAACTTGCGGGTAACGGATGTCAGACTGCACGGTAATAGCCGGGAAAGTTAATTTAATTAATTAGTTATCCGAACAAGTTTGAAATTTAAAACGTTTTTCGATATAAATATATATCGAAAAATAGGAGAAGATTTTGATCTTCTCCTTTCTGGATTCAAAAATGCATCAGAGCCTGGTATAGACGCACACTGTACTTTCAGGGCTGCCTAAAGACCTCTTCCTTCCTTAGAGGCCCAAATTTCCCTTCCGATCTGTCACAGCTTCGATTCAGGCTCTGTCTCTGCCATCTGGACGCTGAGAGAAGATGTCAGGAGCTTAAATGTCAGAAGAAAAATGGAGTGACTGGTACTTCCCGTCCAAAAGACGGTCAAATCCTAGCGAGTCTGAGGGAAAAGACGCTAGGTTTTTTACCGGAATCCCCAAAAAGCAGTGGGATCTCTGGCTCAAATTCGCGGAGGAACAGGGCTTCAACCCCGTTGATTTCGCGGTTGAAGTGCTTCAGGACGTGATGCTTCTCAGGCAGAGCCGCTGTCCGAAGTACGAAATGCTTGATGCCGGCCCCAGGAAGGTAATCGCCAAGCAGATCATCCTCACTCAGGTTGTGTTTACACACCAGGAGGTCGAAATAATGGATGCCTGGAGAAAGGAGCTTGGATTAACTCGTCCCGCTTTTGTCCGGGCGGCTATCCGTGCTGTCTTTGCTGGCTCGCGGCTTATAGGCGCGGAAGAGCGTGAGCTAGCGAATCACACACTCGTTCTTCTGGAAAAGTTGCTTTTTCAGATGCCTGAGCTGACGCCAACTGACGCGGAGCGTGAAGTCAAAGAGCTGATCAAAGAGATACGCACAGCCATCCTGGGACCGCTGCTGAATCTTGATTTCAGGAGAATAAAGAATGGGAAAAATTAAAAAGGTAAATGATTTTTATTTAAATCCAGAGATAATTCATTATGCGGCTGATCATGACCTTCAGTATCTGACGCCCCGGGAAAAAGCCATGGGGGTCACCTTTAACTTTCCGGAAATCGACGTGAATTTCCGGATTGCCGGGAAAGCAACCAGTGATAAAAAGAGCATAGAACGAGATATTTTATACGCCTCGCGCGATGGACAATTAACCGGGGAAGACGAGTTTGGAATGCCTGTCAAGGCAGAAAAAGCGGCAAAGAAAATCGCGGATACCTGGGTTCGGCACCATAATGGCGAAATTAACGCTCCAGCTGTCAGCATTTTATATTTGGGATCTGAAGACTATGGTGACCATGCGGCGTTTGAAGACGCGGCACGGGACTGGTGCGCAAAATTACTGAAAGGTCATCAGTTAGTTATGTTTTTCCATTATGACAGTCGTTGGGCACATGCTCACATTGTGTATCAGAGATGGAATTCCTCTGGGAACCGGTTTTGTCTGAACGATATACGAAGCAATTTAGCTTGTGAGACTTTCGCAAAATACCTTTTGGACAGAGGAATTCCTGCAAATTCCACTGTGAGGGACACCCGAGAGGCAGGTTTTAGGAAAAAGCGGAAGCTTGATCGAATGGATGAAACCCGGTATTTTTTCTTCGCGCAGCGTTTTATCCAGGAATTGATGAAATCCGGGGCGGATGACGATAGATGGCTGGCATCGAGACTCTCCGCCTATTACGAGAGGCAGGAAGCCTATAAGCGACGGGCTGTAGAGAAGACGGCTGAAGACATATGGAGGCGCCATTTGTCTCAAAGTAATAATCAGAAATCTCCTTCAATCCCAGCCCACTAAGATTAAAGCAGGGATGCAAATATTACCGTTACGGTAAGCGCTGGTATCACGAAAAGGAATTCGGTATGCAAGAGATAGTTAATCGATTTGCCGCACTCAGACACGATCTGCTGACGCAGGACAGGCGCTTCACGAGTAAAGACGGGCAACTCTGCTTTGATGGCGCGAAGCTGGACACTCTTGCCAAAAAATACGGAACACCTCTCTATGTCTTCTCAGAGAAAGAAATAGCGAGAAATATCCAAGAGATTCTTAGGGCAGTGTCGGTATATGCAAAATCCAGAGTCTTCTACGCGGCCAAGGCCTGCTCAGTCCTGGCGATTCTGAGAATCGTCAAAGATCAGGGAATTGGAGTTGAGGCCAACTCGCTTTTTGAGTTGATGAAGGCCTTTGAGGCGGGCTTTACGGGAAACGAGATCGTTTTTAACGGCGTCGTAAAAACACGGGCAGATTTAGAGTACGCGATTTCTCATGATCTTTATCTCATCAATGTCGACTCACTTTACGAGCTGCGGCTTGTGGATCAGATCTCGCGGGAGCTTAAGAAAACCGCAGCCGTCTGTATCCGAGTTGAGCCGAGCGTGCAGTCGCCTACACATCCCGGTCTGGTCACCGCTTATCACGCCAAGGCAGGTATTGATTTGCAGGATGCGGAAGAAGCGGTGCGGATGAGCCTCGGCATGCCCTTTGTCCGTGTGAGAGGGCTTTCCATGCACGTGGGGGATCAGATCCCAACGACGGCGCCTTTCGCGGAGGCAGCCAGGATCCTGGTACAGGAATCCA
>ERZ772871.561-NODE-561-length-34178-cov-36.35_pt1 | contig 34178 bp, 37 predicted proteins | sample MGYA00511899_ERZ772871 | MGnify/ENA primary metagenome ERZ772871 (study PRJEB29015, sample SAMEA2737693) | human gut metagenome | biome: human gut; feature: human-associated habitat; material: faeces | place: China | collected 2012 ... | reverse complement strand
CCGGGGAAGTACGGGCGGCGGTTTCCGACCTTGCTGCCCTAAAGTTTGAAGTCTTACAGAAAGTGGGTGACGCTGTTGGCAACATTCAAGCATATCAGCTCTAAAAATGCGGACTACGGTGCAGCCGAGCAGTATCTAACCTTTGAGCATGACGAGTTTACCATGAAGCCCACCCTTGACGAAACCGGGCGGCTTGTGCCGAGGGACGATTACAGAATAGCAACGCTGAACTGCGGCGAGGAAGATTTTGCCGTTGCCTGTATGCGGGCAAATCTCCGATACGGTAAAAACCAAAAACGGGAAGATGTGAAAAGCCACCACTATATCATTTCATTTGACCCACGGGACGCAGCGGACAACGGCTTGACCGTAGACCGGGCGCAAGCATTGGGCGAGAAATTTTGTGCCGAGCATTTCCCCGGACACCAAGCCATTGTCTGCACCCACCCGGACGGACACAACCACAGCGGCAATATCCATGTTCATATCGTTATCAATTCTCTGCGTATTGAGGAAGTACCCTTGCTGCCCTACATGGACAGACCGGCAGATACCCGTGCCGGGTGCAAACATCGCTGCACGGACGCTGCTATGGAATACTTCAAAGCCGAGGTCATGGAGATGTGCCACCGGGAAAATCTCTATCAAATCGACCTGCTCCATGGCAGTAAAAACCGCATTACCGAGCGTGAGTATTGGGCGCAGAAGAAAGGACAAGCCAAACTTGACAAGGAAAGTGCCACCCTTGCAGCCGAGGGGCAGCCTGCAAAGCAGACCAAGTTTGAAACCGACAAGGCGAAGCTACGGCAGACCATACGGAACACCATGAGCGAAGCTACTACCTTTGACGAGTTTTCCGCTTTACTTCTGCGGCAGGGTGTGATCGTCAAAGAGAGCCGAGTCCTATATGAATTCCCAGGGCATGACCGCTTCGGAAAAAGAGACAGAGGAAGTCAAAAGTACAGAGGCTACAGAAGAAATCTCCGAGAAACCAAAAGAGAAGGAAAAAGCACCTGAGACGGGAAAGAAGAAAAATGTAACAGGAATTATGACACTGGTTCTGATCGCAGCCATTGGTGGTATCGGTGGATTTATGTATATGAAACCGGATGCACAGCTGTGCCAGAGTTTTACCGGTTGGAAGCAGATGGGGCGGTATGTGAAAAAGGGAGAAAAGGGAATCAGCATCCTTGCCCCGGCACCTTATAAGATCGAGAGAGAACAGACAAAACTGGATGAAAAGGGAAGACCGGTATTTGATGCTGACGGAGAACCGGTAAAGGAGAAAGTGGAAGTCACAATCCGGGCATTCAAGGTGGTAAAGACATTTGATCTGTCTCAGACAGACGGAAAAGAACTTCCTACCATTGGTCCTTCTGAACTGGTGGGAAATATTGAAGGATATCCCAAGCTCTTGCAGGCACTACAGGAGATCAGCCCGGTCCCGGTATCTTTTGAGCTGATTGATGGAGATGCCAAGGGATTCTATCATCTGGAAGACAAGAAAATTGTGGTTCAGGATGGCATGAGTGAGGTACAGACCATTAAGACACTGCTTCATGAAATGGCACACCAGAAACTGCATGACAAGGATAATGTGCCGGAGGCAAAAGACATTTCAAGGAATGGGAAAGAAGTTGAGGCTGAGAGTGTTGCATATGTAGTATGCCAGCATTATGGAATCAACACTTCTGACTATTCCTTTTCTTATGTCGCGGGCTGGTCAGAGGGAAAGGAAACACCAGAGCTGAAAGCATCCCTTGATAAGATCCGCCAGACGGCATCGGAGTTCATCTATCAGATTGACCAGAAGATGGAAGTGCTGATGGCAGATAAGGAACAGGGAAAAGAAACTGCAAAGGTAAAGGAGTCTGTGAAATCAAAGCTGAAATCCAATACGAAAAAGGCAGAGCAGGCACCTAAGAAAAGCAGAACATCGAAAGCGAAGGAGGAAAGGGCATGAATCAGAAAGAGTTCAATGAAGTGATCATCAGGCAGACGGATCGTTGTAAATCCATGCTGGTGGCAAAGGGAGCAGAGTACGCTCCCAGAGCAGTGAAGAATACGGCAGTGGACAGGCTGGCGCATTTCAAGAAGGCAGCAGTGGTGCTGAATACCACGCCGAGAGCAGCACTTATGGGGATGCTGTCCAAGCATCTGATTTCTGTATCGGATATGTGTATGGGTGAGCAGCAGTATTCCAAAGAGCAGTGGGATGAGAAAATCACCGACAGTATTAACTATTTCCTGATTCTTTGTGCGATTGTAGAGGAGGAACTGAATGAAGAAAATTGAAGTGAAGATATTAAATCCGGAATCCATTGACCAGGCAGAGAAGCTGATGGTCTGTGCGGCAAGGCTGACACAGAGAGGACATCAGATTTCCTGTCTGGATGATTTCATGGATCTGTATGAGAAGCCTTATCAGAGATCCACCGTGGCAAATCTTGTGAAGCTGCCACATCCAACAATCCAGAAGTTTGGAATCATCAATGTGGTTGTAGTCGGTGCATCCAGAAGATTCCTGGCACAGATTACCAGGCACCAGAATGAAGTGAAGTATATGTCGGCAAGCCTGCAATACAGCGACTATTCAGGAGTGGAGGATTTTGTTATTCCTTATGATCTGATGGGAACCGGCCAGGAGGAAGGATATTTAAGACAGTGCAGCATGGCAATGAAAAATTATCAGGAAATGATCAGATATGGGGTTGATAATGATTCTGCCGGATACTGTGCACCGCAGGGAATGAGAAATATTCTTCTGATCGGCGCGACACCGTATCAGTGGAAGCACATGATCCGTCAGAGGACATGCAGGAGAAACACAAAGGAGACCAGATATGTGATGCTGAAAATCTGGAAACAGCTTCTGGAGCAGAACAGGGAACTGTTTTCTGACTGTGGACCATTCTGTATGAATGGCGGCTGTGAGGAAGGAAAGATGACCTGTGGAAAGAGTATTCCACCGCAGATGTTACCAACAGATATTATCAGGATGGATTTTCCAAAACTATGCGAAGCGAGTGTGTTGGAGGAAGGAGTACCAGATGAAGATACAGCTGATTGATTTTGGTGGGAGAAGCCCGGAAAGGGCTCATGCCAATGATGCCGGTGCGGATGTATTCAGTCCCAGGGATGTTGTGATCCGGCCGGGAGATATCTGTAAGCTGCCTCTGGGATTTGGATTAAAAATACCGGATGGCTATACCGGATACATATTTCCAAGAAGTGGATTAAGTTCACAGGGAATTGTGTGCGAACTGCCACCTATTGATTCCGGATATACGGGGGAGGTTCATGCAATCATCTCTAATGTCGGAAACAGGGAATATGAAATCAAGGAGGGTGATAAGGTAGGACAGCTTGTGATCATGCCGATCCTGATACCAGATTTTACTTTTGAAAACTGGAAAGAGCGTGGAAATGGAGCCTTTGGTTCAACAGGAAGATAGAGATTATCGCTCTTTTGCTGGTGTGTAGATATGTGTATGTGATATAATAAGTAAAAGAAATTTGCAAATCAAAATTTGGCAGATGTAAAAGGATTTTGACACGCATAATAAGTGATGTCAAAGCTATTTTGTAGACAATAGTGAGTGTTTTTCCTACAATAAAAGTGCAAGGAGGTATAGTGGCATGGAGCATGATATTGGATGCAAAATCAAGGCAGCCCGAATTGAAAAAAAGCTGACGCAAGAACAGGTTGCCGAATTGTTGGGTGTGAGTCGTCAGACCATCTCAAATTGGGAAAATGAAAAATCCTATCCAGATATTATCAGCGTCATTAAAATGAGCGAATGCTACGATGTCTCTCTTGACTATCTATTGAAAGGAGAACAAAAAATGAAAAGCTATTATGATTATCTTGAAGAAAGTACGAATGTTGTGAAAAGCAATGCCAACAGAAACAAGATTATTACGATTCTCTCCTATCTCTTGATTTGGGCGTTTGCAATGATAGTGTTCTGGTTTTTTACAAGTGGAAGTGACGCTATGGGTTACAGTTTGATGTTTCTTTGGTTTATTCTTCCTATATCCACATTTATTGTATCTATTGTTATTGGTAAAAATAACTTTTGGGGAAAAGGAAAATGGGCATTCACTCTTTTCTTTGGCGTAATGTATATGCTTGCTGAATATGGCACATTCAAAATGGCAAACAACATTGCTTTTAACAAACTGAATGCCCCTGACTTGGTAATGATTGTTGCCGGAGCAATAATCTCTGCAATTGGTATGTTGGTAGGTTCACTGTGGAATAAGAAGCGCCACAATCAAAAAAATAAGTAACAAGAAAAATTCAAGTTTTGATTTGACTTAATTCATAACATTTATTAACTGTTATATCTTATCCTCGTGAAGTCCGCAACCCCTTGAAAATGCTAAATTTGTAGCGAGTGAGTTTGCCCTTATGCTTTCCCTTGTGTTATATCCTTTTCCCTCATGTTACGAATGCTCACAAGGGCAAAATTAAGGGAAAGAAAATCCAGTAACAAATTATAACATGAAATGAAAATGGCAGGAAGAACGGATTGAAATGCTTTCAAAACTTTTAGAAAATTAAGGAAAGGACAGATAAGATATGAGATTGATTTATGCAAGATATAATCCGCAATGTAATAGCATAGATGTAACCACGTTTGAAAATGTAGTGCTTAGAATTGATTGCAATAAGGCAGAGGAAGGATTGAGAACTACTCCCGGCTCCCAGTGTTCGTTGAATGCTTTGGCTATTGATAATCCATTAGAATATGCAAGATTATACTTGGATGGAGAAATGCAAGTATGGGTTGATGCAGAGGATCGTTTAGATACGTGGTGATTTTGCTAATATAATATCATGATAGAGGTCTAGTACTAAAAATTCCAGAAAAATATATAGAACGTACGGTTATTCCATAATAAGAGGCAGGAATCTTAAGTTTCTAGATGTTTGAATTTTGCCTTAAGGTAAATAGAGAGGACACATTGATTTTTCAGTGTATCCCCTCTATTTAAAATTATTTTTAAATAGTTCTTGCACAAAAACAAATAGCATGCTAAAATCTATTTAAAGAAAGTTTTAAATAGGTAAAAGATATGGGAGAAACTAACATTTTTAAAGTATTGGCAGATAGCCAGCGAAGAGACATTCTTATTATGTTGAGAAATGAACGATTAAATGCCGGAGAGATTGCTGAAAAATTACAGATTACACCGGCTGCTCTTTCTTATCATTTAAAATTACTTAAAAACGCAGACTTGATATCTGAATATAAAGAGAAAAACTTTGTTTATTATGAAATCAACACTACGGTTTTCGATGAATTAATTATATGGGTTAACCAGTTTGGAGGAAAAAAAGTATGAAAAAAATAATGTGGATAGTAGCAATGATACCAGTTGTAGTTACAAGTGTTGTACTACAGTTTATGCCTGATATTATACCTATGCATCATGACTTGGAGGGAAACACTGACAGATGGGGAAGTAAAACAGAAAGCTTTATTTTTCCGGTAATTATTTTGTTTATTACACTGTTTTGGCACTTGCTAATCTATGTGTTTGAGAAAAAATCAAAAAATGCAAATACAGAAAAGGAACAGATGGAAACAAAATCTTCTGCAAAGGTATTATGTGTTGTAGGAATTTCGCAAGCAATCATGTTCGGGATTATGCATTATTTTATTCTTTATTCTTCTTGGATACAGGCAAATGCAGGTGGTGAACATGCGGTTATTGACATTGCAAAAGTTTCATGTATTTTGTGTGGTATTATATTTATTGTATTAGGAAATTTTATGACAAAGGCAAAACGAAATGCAGTAGTGGGAGTTCGAACCGTTTGGAGTATGCACAATGATAATACATGGAGAAAGAGTAACCGCTTTGGTGCAATATGTATTATTATTACGGGGTTATTGACTATCATTACAACCGTATTTACAAGTGGGATGACTGGCACAATCTTTATGTTGATTTATTTATTATTAGCAACAATTGTAACTGTGGTATACTCAAAAAAGATATATGATAAGGAAATAAAAAAATAATTTGTATCTTTATGCGAGAGGGTGAAATTCCAGTCTTTTACGGAGAGATAACAAACGAAGGGAGGCAATTGCCTCCCTTCGTTTGTTATCTACTCCTTCCACGGTTTGGTGGAGAATATGGTCTTGTTAACTCTCGCTCCTTTATGTCCTGTTTCTTAGATATAAGCCTATCGTGTAGAGACTGCGGCTTTTCTCCATACCGTTGTTTCCAATTCTTAAGGCTGTCCTGATAATCCCCATAAGCTGTCTCTGACTTATGAAATGCTTTGTAGAAGGCTTCCGCATTCTGATACCCGTATTCCTTTACGATATGGGATAATCGGGCTTTCATTCGGGAAATACGTTCCTCCAATCCGGCTATCTCTGTTGAAAGTTCGGAACGCCTTTTTGCTTTGAAGATACCTTTGCTGTCGGACAGTTCAATTTCAAGGTCACTTCGCTGTTTCTCGAGTGCAAAAATTGCTTTATTCTGTTCTTGCAGCTTTTGATAAATTTCGCATAAGTGCTTGTAAGAAACTGCTTCCGGTGATGGCTGTGGTCTTGGCGGTATGGCAGGCTTTGGTGTATCTGTCTGCTTTCTGCTTTCTTCTGGTACAGCTTTCTGCTCTTTGAAATCTGTGTTCTCCGGTCTTGCTTCAAGCTCTTTGGAAATTACTTTATCTGCAAGCTCCAGAGTTTTGAGAAATACTTTGGAGATTAACAGTTCTAATACTGCAATGGCAGTACCGATAATGGAAGATAACAGATTCGGTCTGTTTCCGTAAAGCCATACGGATTCCACAATCTTGTCCGTTATCCGTTCCTTTTTTATCTGCATGATTTCTGACTTGGAAACACCCGTTACAATCGCTCTGTCAACAGTCTGATTCCACAAGGTGCGTTTACTGTTGTCTGCCTCAATCTCGGTGGCTTTCGGATCGTTCTTACCAATCTTTTTGGTGGCAAGATACATACCGCCACGCTCAAAAACTTCTAACCGCTGGCTTTTATCCCACACATACTGATTGATAAGATTGGTATAATCCTGCTTGACGGTATCAAGGAAATTTTCAGCCTTGAAGTGTTTATCCTTAATGGAGAAAATCTGTCTTTCGTATACCTCACCTTTGTGAATCACCTTACATCTTTTACGGATATTTCCTTCTTCATCAAGTATCTCTTTCTTGGTGCGCACATGATTTCCCTTTTCGTCATAGAACATATTGCGGGTGGCAACCTTTTCTATGGGCTGTTCCAAGAGTGTACGCTCCGAAAAAATGAGATGGATGTGATAGTTGGTTTTCCGCTTATTGTGATGCAGGGCTGCGATACAGTCCGTTCCGTAAGTCTGTCTGAAATGGTCTGTAAATATCTGCAACAGTCTGTCTGGAGGATACTCCGTAAAAGATTCCGGCAGGGCTATGATCAATTCCCTTGCCTCAATACATTTCCCCTCCGTACCGCTTTTTTTAAATTCTGCCTGATTATATTTTGCAAGGTCAGTCCAAAAATTACGGTCTGTGGTTTCATATACCGCATACAGATTTTCCTGCTTCTTTGGGCTTGAAATATAATAAATTCTTCCCCGGACATTGTGGAGCTTCGTCATCTGAATAAATGAATTTCTTGGCATGTGCTTCCTCCTTTCCGTATCTGCCAAGTACGAAGCTGCAAGAAATGAGGATGGGAAACTTTCTAATGTGAAAGTGAGTAGGCTACATAGGTAGCCTGTCTACGAACATATCCGCCTGTCGGCGAAAGCTCCCAGCAGGGCGAAATACACAGAGTACAAATCGTAAGATTTGTGCGAGGGGTGTATTTCGCTCTCAAACGCCGAGGGCTTGTATAAAAAAGTTTCTTCCCCACTTCTTAAATTTCCGGTTGTATCTTAGAGGAAGCACATGGTATAATCTATTTGCGTGTAGGTATATCATGGCTTCGGTCAGATACATACCTTAGGGATGGTCTTAGGACTGTCCCTATTTAATTTGTCACATTTCTTGTGACAGCTCTGACATTTCCTTTGTCCCTTAAGTCCCTGCCTTCATTGGCGGTCATGAACTTTTCAAGCATATCCGTTTTGATAAGGACTTTCCGTCCTACCTTCAATACCGGAAGCTTTTTCCATTCTACCAGTTTCCGCAGGGTATTTCTGCCGATACCCGTATAGTCGGCAGCTTCCTCAATGGACAGTGCAATCTTCACTTCTGTCATTAAAACACCTCCTCTTGAATTGCATAATGCAATTTTGTGACTATGCCTACTATATAACTTTTATATCTTCTTGTCAAGCGTTACGAAATTTTAAAAGCAATTATTAACTTGCATATTGCAATGCTACTTTTACTGTGTTATACTTTAGCCATACCGAAAAAGGAGGCGTATCAGAATGAAAGATAAAGAATTACGCAAGTTAATCGGTAGCAGGGCAAAACAACGCAGACTGGAATTAGGTGTCAACCAGCCTTATATAGCAGAAAAGATGGGAGTTACCGCTTCCACCATACAGCGGTATGAGGCAGGAACGATTGACAACACCAAGAAGCTTGTTCTGGATGGTCTGTCGGAAGCACTTCATGTATCAGTGGAGTGGCTGAAGGGCGAGACGGAAGAAATGACAAGTGATGTTACGGATAAAAGGGAATTACAGATTCGTGATACCATGACTTCCATTCTCTCCAAACTGCCTTATGATATGAAGGCAGACGAAGCGGATTTTTCCAAAGATTTACTGCTGCTGATGTTGAAGGAATACGAATTATTCGTTGATTCCTTTCAATATGCCTGTAAGAATTTTAAAGGGAATACGGAAGATGCCACAATTGCAAAAGTAATGGGGTTTGAATCCAATCAGGAATATAATGAGATTATGTTCCTTAGGGAAATCACCCATACGGTAAACGCACTGAACGACATGGGCGACATTGTAAGGCTCTATTCCAAGAATCCCGAAACGGCAGCCGTAAGGCTTGCAAATCTTCTTTCAGAGAAAGACTCCGAACCGGTATAGATTAGACAACCGGAGTTATGATATACTTACACGCAGAAAGCATTTCATCAGTTCCGATTGTCGATATCGAAAGGAGTAACGATTATGGCAAAAGGTTCTGTAAGAAAGAAAGGCAAGAAATGGTACTACCGCTTCTATGTGGAAGATGCAAGCGGTAATCTGGTGCAGAAGGAATTTGCAGGTACGGAAAACAAAAGCGAAACGGAAAAGCTGTTGAGGCAGGCAATGGAGGATTATGAAGCCAAGCGGTTTGTTGCAAAGGCTGAAAACATCACACTCGGAGAGTTGCTTGACCTGTGGGCTGAGGAAGAATTAAAGACAGGCACATTGAGTAATGGAACGGTTGGCAATTATCTTCAGACAATTGGGAGAATCAAACAACACCCTATCAGCAAAAGGAAACTGAAAACGGTGACTTCGGTACACCTGCAGGAGTTTATGGATTTGCTCTCATTTGGAGGCACTGTGGGAGATTTTATATCAAAAGGATATTCCATTGATTATGTAAGGTCATTTTCAGCAGTATTGCAACAGTCATTCCGGTTTGCGGTATTTCCGAAACAGTTTATTACCTTCAATCCAATGCAGTATGTGGTGATGAGGCATAAAAAGGAAGAAACGGATTTGTTTGCGGATGAAACAGCCACAGACAGAGACAAGGTTAAACCGCTTTCCTTTGAAATGTACCGGAAACTGATTGAACAGCTTGGAAAACGAAGTGGGGATGCGATTCTTCCGGTTCAGATAGCATACTTTACAGGTCTCAGACTTGGAGAGGTAGCAGGTCTGACATGGCAGGATATCAACCTTGAAGAACAGTATCTCACTGTACGCAGGAGCATCCGCTACAATGGTGCTACCCATAAGCACGAAATCGGTCCGACAAAGTGGAAAAAGATCAGGGTTGTTGACTTTGGCGATACCCTCGCAGATATTTTGAGGAATGCAAAAAAGGAACAGCACAAAAACCGTTTTCAGTATGGGGAACTCTACCAGCGGAATTTTTACAGAGAAGTAATGGAAAAGAATCGGGTGCATTACGAGTATTATCATTTGGGAATGACAGAGAATGTGCCGGAAGATTACACCGAAATCTTCTTTGTATGCTTAAGGGAGGATGGTTGTCTGGAACTTCCGGCAACCATAGAAACAGCCTGCCGGACAGCAGGAAGAAAAGTACCGGAGCTTGAAGGTTTCCATTTCCACACACTTAGGCATACCTACACGACAAACCTCTTATCCAACGGGGCTCAGCCTAAGGATGTGCAGGAACTGTTAGGACACTCAGACGTGAGTACCACCATGAATGTCTACGCCCATGCTACAAGGGAAGCAAAGCGGACTTCCGCAAGACTTCTTGATAAAGTGGCAGGCAATGATTAAACAACTGAATAATGAATTTTCCCTTGTGATTATCCCATAAGGGCAAAAACAAGGGAAAAGGATACATATATAGAATTTTCAATGGCGGGAAGCCTTGAAAATAGGGGAAAGTTAAGAGAGTTAATAGATAAATTCAAGTTTGTCTGATTCACGCACAATTTAATAACAAATTTACATAGCACTTTAGCCAAATGGTTAAGGTGCTATTTTTTTACCACAAAAGGAGGAATGAAATGTCATATAAATTAGTAATTGCCGAGAAGCCTTCGGTGGCACAGTCCATTGCAAAGGTAATCGGTGCAGACAAGAGAGAGGACGGCTACCTGGAGGGCAATGGTTATATTGTCAGCTGGTGTGTGGGGCATCTTGTGGAGCTTGCATCACCGGAGTCCTATGATGAGAAATATGAAAAGTGGAGATATGAGGATCTTCCAATCCTGCCATCAGAATGGAATTACCAGATTGCAGAAGCAACCCGAAAGCAGTTCGGAATTCTGAAAAAACTGATTGAAAGAGAGGATGTAACCGGATTAGTGGAAGCCACTGATGCCGGACGAGAGGGAGAGCTGATCTTCCGGCTTGTATATGATCAGGCAAAATGCAAAAAGCCATTCGAGCGCTTATGGATTTCTTCAATGGAAGACCAGGCGATTTCGGATGGCTTTTCTCATCTGAAAAATGGCATGGAATATGATGATCTCTACCGGGCGGCACTATGCAGGGAGCGAGCGGACTGGATTGTTGGAATGAATGCAACCAGGTTATTTTCAACTTTGTATGGACAGACACTGAATGTTGGAAGAGTCATGACACCGACGCTTGCCATGATCGTACAGAGGGAGGCAGAGATTGATGGATTTAAGCCGGAACCAATTTACAGACTGTCCATCAGCTGCGGAGGCATTACGGCATTATCAGATCGTTTCGAGAAGAAACAGGATGCAGAGAATATCCTGAATGTGCTGAAAGAACAAAAGGCCGCACAGGTGACAAAGATTGATCCGGCAGATAAGCAGGAGAAGGCACCACAGCTCTACAGCCTTACTGCGTTACAGAGAGATGCCAACCGTTTTCTGGGATTCACGGCACAGCAGACACTTGATTATACACAGAGTCTTTATGAAAAGAAACTGGTAACCTATCCGAGAACAGACAGCCGTTTTCTCACAGAAGATATGGAAAGCATGATTCATGATCTAGCAGGAAAGATGGCTGCAAAATTTGGATATACCAGAAAAATGGTGGTTCATCCGAAACAGGTAATCAAAAACAGCAAGGTCAGTGATCACCATGCAATCATTCCTACGGTCAATGTGGCAGATGCAGAGTTTGGTAAATTGCCATCCGGGGAGCAGAAGGTATTGAGCCTGATTACAGCCAGACTGTTATCGGCTCTGGGAGATCCGGCAGTGAGAAATGAAGTGGATGTGGAATTTACCTGTGCAGATACAGTATTCAGGGCAAAGGCAAAGAACATCAGGGAAAAGGGATGGAGAGATATTCAGGAATGGATCATGGGAGGCAGTGCAGAAAGCACAGATTCTGAAAATAACAGGAAAGAAAAAAGTGAGAATGCTGATATGCTGGCCTGCATTGCAACTCTGACCAACGGAAAGTCTTATCCATTACAGAATCCTAAGATGGAGGAAGGAAAGACCACACCTAAGAAACATTTTACAGAGGACAGTTTACTGTCTGCAATGGAGAGAGCCGGAGCAGATGAGATGCCGGATGAAGTGGAGAGGAAAGGAATCGGAACCTCCGCAACCAGAGCAGCTACGATTGAGAAGCTGGTCCGTATCGGATTTGTGGAACGTAAAGGAAACAAAAAGACAAAGTACCTTCTTCCGACACATAAGGGAGTTGCACTGATCACGGTCATGCCGGAGCAGATCCAGTCCCCATCCATGACAGCAGAATGGGAGCAGAAACTTCTGGATGTTGAGAAGGGAGCATTCCGGGATGCAGAGTTTATGAACGAAATCGAAGGGATGATCACGGAACTGGTCAGAACCTATAAGATCATCGAAGATGCAGAAGTGCTCATGCATCCGGTACTGGAAGAAATCGGAACATGCCCTTGCTGTGGCAGGCATGTAGTCGAGAGGCAGAAAGGATATTCCTGTGAGAACAGGCAGTGTAATTTTGTGCTGTGGAAGCAGAACCGATTCTTTGAAGCTCTTGGCAAAAAGATGACCAAGCCTGTGGCTATAAAACTTCTTTCTGATGGAAAAGTGGCACTGAAAGGCTGTAAGTCAAAGAAGACCGGAAAGACCTATGATACAACGGTCATCATGACAGTGGATGAGAAACAGAGAGCAGTATTTGAACTGAATTTTGAGAAGGGAGCAGACAAATATGGAAAAAGCAAAAACAAGAAAGATTAAAAAGTGGGATGAAGTACACGGAGAGCACGAGGTGGAAGTATCGGACAATACCGGAGGATGTGAGCCGGAAGAGGTGGCTGGAGCCAGCCCTTCCATCAGCAGAAATCCGATGAGGAGCATCGAGGATATGGTGGAGCAGAACGACAACAGCTTTGATGGTGTGATCAATAATGTGAAAGTGGAACCGGCAGCAGGCACTTTGGAAATTGTACCGGATGATAAAAAATCCGTATTGGAAAAATTAAAGGAACAGAGGAAACAGATGCAGTTCCCTGTGCCTGTTTCTGATAGAAAGCCGGTTCCGGGATGTTGTTTTGAAAGAGAGTTCCAGGGATGGTAACAAGATCAAAACGAATTGAGCTGAGAGTGACCGCAGATGAACTCAGGCAGATTCATGAGCGTATGCAGGAGGCTGGTATTTCCAGTCTCACTGCATATATGATCAGGATGGCACTTCACGGATATGTCATTGTGATGGATCTTTCTGACTTAAAAGAAGTCCTTCGTCTTTTACAGATATCCGGAAATAATCTGAATCAGTATGCAAAAAAGGCAAACGAAACAGGCAGCATTTATCATGAGGATATCGAAGAACTGAGAACAAATCAGAAAGAGATTTTGCAGGAAATGAGAAAAGTGCTGGACAGACTGACAGCAATTATGTAAGGCAGGTGAGAAGATGGCGGCAACAAAACTGATAGCAATGCACCAGAATAAAGGCCGGAGTGTGATGCGGTGTCTGAAAGACAGGACCGATTATGCCATGAATGGAGAAAAAACGGATGAGGGAAAATATATTTCGTCTTATCAGTGTAATCCGGAGCTTGTTGATCTGGAATTTGCTCAGGCAAAAAAGGAATATCTGCATAAGACATGGCGGCAGCCTAAGGGAGATGTGATTGCATATCAGATCCGCCAGTCCTTCAAGCCGGGAGAGATTACACCGGAGGAAGCAAACAAAGTCGGATATGAAATCGGCATGAGATTCACAAAAGGAAAGCACGCATTTATTGTTGCAACTCATGTGGACCGGGCACATATTCATAACCATATCATTTTCAATTCCACCAATCTGGAGTGTGACCGGAAGTTCCGGGATTTCTGGTTTTCCGGAATAGCATTGCAGAGACTCAGCGACATTATCTGTCTGGAGCATGGACTTTCTGTTATTCCAAAGGTAAAGCCAAGTGAGAGACAGCGGAGAACAAAGTACCCGGAACGTGTGAGCATAAGGGATGTCATCCGGGAAGATATTCTGAAATGCCTGAATCAGAAGCCGGCAGATTTTGAAGAACTTCTGAAACTTCTACAGGCAGAAGGATATGAAATCAAGCGTGGCAAGCATACCGCAGTCTGTGGAAAAGAGCAGAAACGTTTCATCCGGTTCCGTTCACTTGGAGAGGATTTTACAGAAGAAAATCTGAAAAAAGTGATTGCCGGAGAGAAAGAGCCTCCTGAAAGAAATGAAAAAGTACCGGACCGGAAAGAAGCAAAACCGGAAAAGCGTAAGTTTGATCTGGTAGTTGATATTCAGGAAAAAATGGCACAGGGAAAGAACGGTGGATATGTCCAGTGGGCGAAAAAATATAATGTGAAACAGTTTGCGGAATCTATTCTGTTTTTACAGCAGCGTGATATTCACGATAAGGAAACGCTGGATACATTGGTGGACGGGAGTTCTGCAAAATACCATGAACTGATGAAAAGCATCAAAGATGCAGAGGAGAAGATGGCAGCAAATAAAGTGATCAAGACTCACATTATCAATTATGCCAAGACCAGAGAAACATATATTGCCTACCGAAAATCAGGATACAGTAAGAAATTTTACGAGGCACACCGGGATGAAATCACTCTTCATAAGGCAGCCAAGGAAGCATTTTCAAAACTGCTGGATGGAAAGATTCCAAAGGTAAAGGATCTGAATGAAGAATTTGCAAGAATGTTTTCAGAGAAAAAGGCAGCTTACAGCGAATACAAAAAAATAAAAAAAGAGATGCGGGATTATCAGATAGCGAAGCAAAATGTGGAATCCTTCTATGCTGCTCAGCAGAGTTGGGACATAGAGGAAGACATGAAAAAGAAACGGCAGCAGGCGAGGTAAGCATACGGGCAATCATCAAAAATATAAGTATCAGCACTCACAAAGTGAGGGCGCAGCTTGTCATCGAAGATGACATTCTAAGGGGATTGGGGATGTGCCTCCAACAAGCAAAACGCGACCGTGTACGTACGGGGGCACTGCTTGCTAATTTGTGAACTATCTAATAGATACGTTGTTCTTTAAATATCTTTGATGATGACAAATAGCAGAAAAGATAAGAGATTTATAAGTTGCCTGGTGTGTGGCAGAATCCTGATGAAATGTCAGGGGGTGTGTGATTTGGAAATAACATGCGGTAAATGCAACAGCGAGATAGTAGCCCTTGTGGATGAAGAGAGAGTGATGGTGCTGGAAAACCGCAGAGACAGTAATCGGATGGGACAGGTAAAAGTAAGTGTCCAAAAGACCAAAGGCGGTAAGAAGATGCAGCCTATGCAGAGAGCTGCCTATTGCTAAAGGAAACAGAGTCACTATAAAGACAATGAACAGTTAAAAACAGAATAAAATGAGGAATCAGAAGAACCGTCGGATTTGGCCGGAACCATCAGGGGCGGCACTGATTACCAAGAGTTTGTAACGAGCTGGATTTAGCAGAGAACTATCAGGAGCCTACAAAACGGAGATAACGCCAGGTGGCATATATATTAGCTGCCGGTTTTATTGGTATACGTTTTGTAGACTCTTTTTTTGTGCTTATTTCCGTTTTGACTCCGGAAATGGAGAAAAGAATGGAAAAGACAATTGGAATGAGAATCAAAGAGTGCAGAGTAAAGATGGGAATGACACAGGAGGAATTGGCGGAGGCATTACTGACAAAGAAGTCTACAATCTCTGCCTATGAGAATGACAAGATTGATATTAAGATTAGCATATTGAAACAGATTGCAAAGGAACTGGACAATACTGTATTCTATCTGGCAGGAGAGCAGGATGAGGATATCAGCAATGAGGTATTGCAGATGGCGATGGTGTTGCAGCAGATTCAGAGTAAGGAACTTAGGAAAGCTGCGATAGAGCAGGTAAAAGTATTGGTTACTATTGTAAATACTGGTGAAAAAGCAAAACTATAATATGTTTATATTAGAAATTGTGTTGTTTGACAAAACTGTATATAATTATTTAAGAAGAAACATAAACTTTGAAATTGTTGATTCTGTATAATTCGATATTACTAAATGAGTGTAGAAAATAGATTTATTAATATAATGTTTGTTTAGATGATTGTGCATATAAGTGTGTAAGAATGATGCTTAGATGGGGAGGTTATAAAGTGGGAAAGGATCAAGTAGATTATAATGAGCTAGAAAAAATGGTAGATAATTGGATTCCTGAATTGTTAAAAATGGAAATTCCAAGATATTCTTTTATATTTCATTGTAATTGTGCATATGTTGATGCAGCAATTGAGACAGGGTGTTTTTTTAGTTCATCAGAATCATCAGAAAGATATCTAGTATTTGCTTTAAATTATTTAACGCATTTGGCATATAAATATTTGCAGGAGGAAGATGTCTTTTTATATGAAGTAAATTACTTAGTCTATGAATATACATATAAATTATTAATGGAAGCATATAAATATGCGGAATTATGTGATATTTTTCCTAAGGCACATAATAGTAAAGCTTCATTTTCAAAAGAAGGTGATTTAGTTATTGTAAATGAAGAAGAACTGTGCAGAGAAAGTATGCAACAGTATGAATACTATTTATTGAGAAAACCACTCCATTACATTCTGCAATACGGATGTGGGAGAACTGCTAAAGCTGATATAGAAAAACGCCAAATGGCAATATTTGAATTGTTTAGTAGTTATTGGAATGAAAACGTATGGAATGTTGATTTTGAACCATATTCTGCCATGGAAGGTGGTGGGTTAAGAAGTTACTTAATGATGACAGCTGTTAAAAGATACATTCTATTATATGATGCAGATTTTAAGGTACGTAAGTTAAGATGGACTCAATTGATGATTTGCTTTTCATGTAAGGGCGCCTCTCAAATTAGGACTATGATTCCGACCGATAATGATGAATTTTATCAACAAGCACTTGAAGACTGCATATATAAACCTCTGGGGAAAGGAAACTATCCTAAAGCTAATTTGGCTGACGCACCAATAATTAGGACAAAGGATGGATGTATGTTTGTTAATCCATTTATATTACTTTTTAATAACTCTGTTGATACTCAGTTTCTAAACTATTTAAGGAGACATGATAATAAAAGGTTTTTACATATTAAAGATAAAATTAAGGAGCGTTGTATTCCTGAAGTTGAGTCATGGTTAGATAGTAGGATAAAAGGATTATATAAAATATCGAATTTTGAATTGAAAATACCTGGTACAAAAAGCAAAAGAGAACTTGATTTATTAGTCTGTGATTCTATAGGAAATGCTATATATTTAGAATTTAAGCATTTTTATCTTCCGGAGTCATACTCCGAAAAGCGTAATTTGGATAGAGAATTAGAAGAAGCACAGAGAAAAATGAAAGACCAGCTTTACGCAATCAAAGAAAACAGTGAAGAAGTAAAGTATCTACTAAAATCAGGTTGTAAAATTAATAAAATCGATGGAATAATAGTTTCTTATTTGTACACAGGAACCGATGTCGCTATTTCAGATGAATATCCAATTATTAGTCTATTAACTGTTAAGGAGGCAATTAGGAATGCTACTAGCATAAATGAAATATATGGTTTATGTCAGAAGAGTGAACAAAAATATGCTTGTGTTCCATTGGTAAAAAAGACGGTTATTAGAGAATACGCAAAAATGAAATTTCAAATAACAAAAAAAGTATTTGATCCGGTATTTGAAAAAAAGGCAAATGAGCGTATTTTTGATCATGTAGCAAAATCGATAGATGCGGGAATTGTGTTAAGAAGAGTGAGGTACAAGGAATTGAACTTAAGTGACATAGTTAATGAGGATAAAGATTTATAGGATAAAGATTCATTATATCTATGTAATGAACATGGTAAATGGAAATTTGTTTTGGACTTGAAAAATAATAGAATAAAAAGAATATAGAACAATGTAAGTCCTTAGTATACAGCATATATGATGATTTTATGTATGCTGTATTTTTTATGTCCCGATATATGAAAGTCCATTCCTACTGTACTTTGTCCATTCTTTGGGGAACGATTTTCCTGCCCTGCTAATCTACAATACTTTTTGTAAGGAAGAGTAAAGATAAGAAAATCCTTACCAAATTAAGCAAGGAAAAGGAGATTAACATGACAGAGAAGAACATGATCAAGATATATGTGGACGCAAGCTCGGCAAAGAGAGTAGATATTATCATCAAGCACTACACGGATTTTATGGGAATCGTGGACGGATACACGGAAGGACTCAGGTACATGATCGAGTGTGAAAAAGAAAGCAACAGTCATCAGGAGATGGGAGATCTTGGTATCAGAGTCCAGACAGGAGGAACAACCAGTGATCCGACAGCAAAAAAGGCAATCCGAAATGTCATGACACTTGAGGCACTTATCAACTGTGATTTCTCCGGAGATGTAATGGAAGGTGTGAACCGTGCAGAGGAATTTATCAGAGATGCCTATCTACTTCGGGACATGAGAAAAGATTATGATCTGTTCAACCGTCAGCTATCCATTCTTGGAACAGAAAAGGAGACCTTTGAAAAATATCTCCGCAGGGAGAAGTCACTGGATGATATCGCAGAGGAACATGGGATCACTTATGAGTCTGCCCAGCAGAAAATCCACAAAATCAGAACCAGGGTAAAAAAACAGGTTGTTGGTTTCATGGATGGAAAGATGGGAGGTATTGCGTAATGGAAGAAAAGCGATGCTATACCGTCAAGGAGCTGCAGGAGATTCTGGGAATCAGCAGACCGACAGTATATGAATTATTGAAAAGAAATGAATTCCGATGGATCCAGGTTGGCACAAAGTACCGCATTTCTAAGAAAAGCTTTGATGAATGGCTAGATAAGATGATGGAAAATCCGTAAATTTGCCTTCTAAAGCATTTGGATGTCAGAGTGGTATAGTGTGAGCAAAAGGAGGTAATGGCAATGGATAATTCGATGGAAATACAGGATATCAGGACAAGATTAGAACAGTTTCAGGCAAATAAGGATCCCAGACTGAAAAATACAATGTCAGTGCCGGAGATGCGCAGGCTGCTTGGATTAAAAAAGACGGAAAGCTACTGGCTCGTTCACAGGAACTTTTTTGAAACTAAAATTATTGACGGAAAAATGAGGGTAGACATTGAGAGTTTTGAGAAATGGTATGCGAACCAGGTAAAGCATAAAAAAGTCAATGGGGAGGAACCCGGAGCAGAACTGATGAAAACATCTTATTCTTTTAAAGATGCGGCTAACCTTTTGGGAATCAACTCCTCTAATCTGTATGAGATATGGCGGGATGAGAATCTGGAAACGATTACGGTTGATTTTGTGAAACGTATACCTATAGAAGTATTTGAACGGTGGTATGAGAATCAGATCATGTATCAGAAGGTGGACAAGATGCCTACCATAACTGATCTGGAAGCAGATTATATTCCTTTGCAGGATGCAGCAGAACTTTTGGGAATCACAAAAGAAAAATTGTCTGTTATTACCAGGGCAAGCAGATTTAAGGATATATTTGAAATCCGGGTATTTGAAAATAAGAAATGGATTTCCAAGAAGAGCTTCCAACAATTCATAAATGCACAGAATGTTTATCAGGTGGAAAAGGAACCGGAAGAGGAACTTTCGGCAAAGGAAGCAACTATGGAAACGAAGGAATTTATTTCACGACAGGAAGCGGCAGCTCTGGCCGGGGTAACATCAGCCACAATAACCAAGTGGGTCCAGCTGGAGAGATTTCCATGTGTGGGAGCAGGCAGGGTTCTTCGTATCTATCGGAATGAGTTTCTGCAGTGGCTAAAGGAATATCAGGAAGGTGGTGTGTGATATGGCTTTCATAAGAAAACGCGGGAAAAAATATTGTGTTGTTTATAAAGTGAAAGATGAAAATGGCATAGAGCACCAGAAGTCGGAAACTTATACTACCCAGAAAGAGGCAGATACACGTAAAAAAGAGATTGAGTATAAAATGTCCGTGGGGAAATTCGAGGTTCCGAAGTTTGTCAGGCTAAAGGAGCTGATTGAGGAATATGTAAAGATATACGGTCATGATAAGTGGAGCGTATCCACTTACGATGGGAATATGGCAGTAATCAATAATTACATTATTCCTACCATCGGAGATACCAGACTCTCTGACATAGATAATCACTTTATGGAGAAGTATTATAAGGAGCTGCTTGAAATGCCGGCGGTAAAAAGCACCCGCAATAAAGATGGCAATAGAAAAATATCAACGGCTGTGGTAAACGGGATTCATAAGATTCTCAGGAGCTGTTTCAGACAGGCGGTAAAATGGGGACTGATGGATAAGAACCCGGCAGTAGATGCAACTGTCCCTAAACACAAAAAGCAGAAAAGAGAAATCTGGACAGCAGAAATGCTGATGCAGGCACTTGATGCCTGTGAGAATAAATGGTTGAAGGTGGCATTTCATCTCAGTTTTACAGCAACTCTCCGACTTGGAGAATTGCTGGGCCTGACCTGGGACTGCGTGGATATATCTGAGGAAGCAATAGAAGAGAATCGTACATATATCCTTATAAATAAGGAAGTGGAACGGGTATCAAAAAATGCAGTGGATATGCTAAATTCCAAGGATATCATCTTAATCTTTCCTTCCATGAGGAAAAATAATAAAACAGTCCGGGTGCTGAAAACACCAAAGACAGAGAGCAGTATCCGTAAAGTATATATTCCAAGATCTGTAGCACAGTGTCTGGCAGATCTAAAGAAAGAACAGGATGAGATTATTGAAGCACTTGGGAGTGAATACCAAAATTATAATCTGGTGATGGCAACAACATTTGGACTACCTATCGGGGACAGCTACCTAAGAGATCAGATGCAGAGGATTATTGATAAACTGGGACTGCCGGATGTGGTATTTCACAGTCTTCGGCATACCAGTGTTACTTACAAGCTGAAACTGAGTGGCGGTGATATTAAAGCGGTCCAAGGGGATTCCGGCCATGCGCAGGCAGATATGGTAACGGAAGTGTATGGTCATATCATTGATGAGGATCGAAGAAAGAATGCGGAGCTGATGGAAAATGCGTTCTATAACAAGGAAAATCTTAAACCGGAAATGCGTGGTCCGGAGTTGAATAATAAAAAATCAGTAGTTACAGAGGGAGCAGATGCAGAGCTATTGATGAAGGTATTGAATAATCCAGAGATGGCTACATTACTTACTTCGTTAGCAAAGACTATGAATATTCTATAATGTATATAAGCATATTTGGAAGTGATGGCGATTTGTAAAAAAGTTAGAAAATATTTGTAAATGGTGATATTATATAGATGACGAAATCATTTATATGATATCGCCTTTTCCAGTTAAATAATTAAGAATGAAATATAAAAAGATGAGGGATGAACATGAGTCATATGTTTAAGATTATTAAAGCTGACGAATTATCTTCGAATAAATCGATAGTTGAAATAGAAAAGTTAAAAGATATTTCTAAAGAAAGTTTATCTGACTGTAAGACATATGGGGTTTGGGGGTTATTGGGACGAAAAAAAGATGAACAGTGGAAATGGCTTCAGGTTGGTCAGTCTAATAATATCGGATTAGAAATTATATCAGATGTTCAGTGCATATCGGGTGAGATAACCCAAGACAATGATAGGCCATACATTAATCAATTTGGTCAAGTCGTAAATGGATATACATACAATGTGTATTTATCAGCTAGAGAGCAGATTTATAAGTGCATAGGTGAAAACTTTACAGATTTTATCTTTGTATGTGTATGTTGTGGTGAAGAATATAAGGACAGCAAAATGGCCATAGAAAAATATGTGGCATGGAAGACAAGAGCTCTATTTTGGAGAAATGGAAGAGCTTTTAAGGAACCCAAAGCAAATGTACAGGAGCCGGAGGGGATTGAAAATATTGAGCCATCAATAAAAAAAGTTATTGATCAAATGATTGGAAATTTTAATAAATGAAGAAATTTTTACACAACAGACGCAGGCTGTCAACGGCAGCCTGCGTTTTCCTATGCTTTTACATGCTTTATTCTAAATCGGATGGCGAAATCCGGTCTCCGAAATAGATGCAAAGCTGGTCTAGGGTCTGTCCCCAGTTCCAGCCGGCTCCCGTCCATTTTTCGGTGATGTCACACATTGCCAGATACAGAACCTTAAACAGGGCATCGTCCGTGGGAAAAATCGTCTTTGTTTTCGTTACATTCCTTAGCTGCCGGTTGAAATTCTCTATGGAATTCGTAGTATAAATCAGTTTTCGTATCTCTGCCGGATATTTGAAATATGTTGAAAGCTGAGGCCAGTTGTTTCTCCATGATGATACAGAAGATGGATATTTCTTTCCCCATTTTTCTTCTAACTGGTCAAGGTTCTCTAGTGCAAGTTCCTCAGTGGATGCCTGATATACTTCCTTTAAATCCTGTACAAAAGGCTTCAAGTCCTTGTAATTTACAAATCTAGTGGAATAACGCACTTGATGTACAATGCAGCGTTGTATTTCTGCTCTTGGGAACACTGCACTGATAGCATCCACAAATCCAGTCAAACCATCTACCGATACATGCTAAATTCGCTTAAACGGCCCCCCCTTTCTCGCGATAGCGGTGTAAGGGGTTCGCGCCAGCGGTGTGTTTTGACAGCCGTTTACGGCTGCTTGTTAATAGGTTCTATATTTCTCATGTTACGACCATTCATCTCAAGGCGATATGCGTCAGAGAGAAGGCGTGCTAGACATGCTTCGGCATATGTATGTTCAAGGAACATATCATACCAGGAAGCTACCGGAATCTGGGAAATCACAAGGATGGACTTGTGGGGATCCCTACTGTCGAATACCTCAAAGAGGTTACGGCATTTGTTAATATCCAAGTTCATCAGCCCAAAATCATCTACAGCAAGCAGGTCATATGCTGCATACTGGTTAAGTACTTCCTGGTAATTATCCAGTTTTTCAGCCTTTGACAACTCATTGATGAGCTGACTGGCTTTGATATATTTGACAGTTTTGAATTGACGAAGTGCACTAATACATCTTGATTATATTAATTGGGGACGGTTCTTTTGTCACGAGGAGTGTCCCATTGGCTCGGTAGGAGGGATGGTTCTTTTGTGAATCCTAAACAGGAAGTTTGGTCTTAATGAGGTGCGTTCTTTATTTTTCACGCACCTCATTGGGGGTTGTCTGATAGATTTCATAAAATTTTTTATAAAAGAATCCCACGTTATTATATCCAACTTTTCTACTGATTTTTTCAATTGGTAAGGATGTAGAGCTGATTAATTCAGAGGCATGCTGAAGCCTTACCAATTGAATGTATGCTGATAAGTTAGTTTCCTGCTCCTTCTTAAATATTTTTGTAAGATAATCCGGACTGTAACTGAATTTTTGTGATAATTCATTAACTGTAACGGAGTCGTAGTGATATTCAATATAGGAACAAATGGACTGCACCAATACTTTCTGTAACTCTTCTTTATCTGAACGAGTTGCCTGAATACTATATTCTCTGGCAAGTAAATCAATGATTCTTTCTACATATCCAATCACAATTCGTTGTTTCCCAGGTAAATCCTCCATAAGCTCTGAAATAATTGTCTCGAATGCGTGTTTTGTTTTATGTGTATCTGTATTTCTTGGAGAAAAGGATACAAATAATTCCTGCATACGTTTTTGGTTAATAAACCTTTTTAAACTTAATGTGTAGTCTTTTGCACTACGAGAGTTTTGATACTGTTCAAAGATGATATCGTCCGTGCAAAGACAGATGATGAAACTATCCTTTCGTTCGATGTATTCACAATGAATGGTATTGGTATTAATCAGGCAAATATCCCCTTCTTTGAAGGAATATGTTTTTCCATCAATTTGCATGCGAAGTTCACCCTGCATGACATAGAGAAGTTCAATGTAGTTATGAGTATGAGGCTGGCAAAGGGTTTCTGAACTGTAATAGAGAGTTGCGCAAAATTTTTGCTCACCGTTCATTTGAAAATAAAGGTAATTCTGATGTCCTTCGGGGGAGGTTGTCCAGGCGTGAACGGATAACAGGTCCCTTAGTCCACGGTGCAGACCGGTTAAAACGGGTTCCTGATTGTTATTTAGCTGAAGAAAACTCTCATAGTCAGCGATATCAATTGTTTTAACATTTCTTAGTACATATTCATCGCACTTCTCTTTCAGTTCCATTTCACATCTCCATTGGTATCTTTTTAAGGACAAACAGATTAGATTATCAAAAAATTCTTCTTTTCATTTATTATATCAGATAGAACGGATTTGGTAAATCTCAATTTGTCATGATTACGCTTTTTGAAATTGATAAGTCTGACAAAAAAACGGATTATAGAGGTATAAAAAACGAAAGAAGCAGAATTTGGAAACAATAGTTTTTACTTTCATTTATTAGGACTGCTTCAGAAAGGAAGATAAATATGGGTAAACAAAAACAAATTGGTGGAACAACATTTTTAGAAAAGGTTCTTTATGGGCTTGGAGATGTGGGCGTAAATCTGATCTGGATTTTGCCATAATCATTTTTGACTATGTATTATACGGATAGTGCACTGGTAAGTGCATCATTTGTGGGAACAATGATGCTGATTTGCAGAATTTTGACGGACTTAGCGACATTGTAATGGGAATGATTATTGACAAAACGAAAACCAGATGGGGCAAAGCAAGACCGTGGCTTCTATTTATGGGATTGCCACTGATTTTGCCCGTGCTATTGGTATTCTTTGTGCCAACAGCGTTTTCGGAAGATATGAAGGAGGTATACATTGCAGTAACATATTTTTTGATGTCGGTAATCTGCTATACCGCCGTTAATCTCGCATATCATTCTATGTTGCCAAGATTTTCTCTGACTTCAGAAGACAGATGCTCTGTCAGTGCTGTCAGAAGTGTATTTTCAATGATGGCAACGCTCGTTGTTGCAACTATTACACCTTCAATCATTGGAAAATTTGGCGGTTTTAATAGTCAAAGTGCTTGGACTACCACGGTATTATTGCATTCGTATGTATTATGATTACTTTCTTAAAATACATTGATTCGTTGAAATTAATTCCGAGAACAAATAAAGGATGGAGAATGAAATGATAAAATACGATTTTAACAGAGAATGGACCTATTACAAAGAAGGTTCGGATAGTAAAAAAAAGGTGAATCTGCCTCATGATGCTATGATTTATGAGCGCAGAAACAGAGAGAATCCATCGGGAGGAGCCTGTGCATACTTTGACGGTGGAAAATATATCTACGAGAAACAATTTCATATGGAAGAGGAATGGAGAGATAAAGTCCTAATTTTAGAATGCGAAGGTGTTTACCACAATGCTACTGTTATACTAAACGGAAATAAAATAGGAAAAAGAGCATACGGGTATTCCAATTTTTATACAGAATTGACACCCTATTTGAAAGCAGATAACATGCTTGAAATTATAGCAGACAATGAAAAGACCCCGAATAGTAGATGGTATTCCGGGAGCGGAATCTATAGAGGAGTGAACCTCTATGTATCTGAAAAAAATTACATTAAGCCAAATGGAGTGAAAATTGATACTCTGACAGAAAGCAAAATCAGTGTGAAGACAGATTTTGTCGGAATGGGAAATATTAATGTAAAAATATATGACAAGGACAGCCTTGTTGCAGAAGGCAAAGGTCAGGATGTGGAAATTGTCATTCCAAATGTGAAATTATGGGATGAGGACGCCCCCTACTTATATAGATGCTGTGTAGAACTTACTAATGATGGAATCGTGAATGATTCACAAGAAACAAAATTCGGAATCAGGACAATAAAGTGGAGTGGAAAAGGACTTTTTATCAATGGAAAGAATACGCTTATTCGAGGTACCTGCATTCACCATGATAATGGTGTAATCGGTGCATGTAATTTTAGGGATGCGGAATATCGAAGAGTCAGAATCCTTAAGGAGGCAGGTTTTAATGCAATCAGAAGTTCACATAATCCAATTTCCAAGGAAATGCTGGAAGCATGTGATGAGATAGGTATGTATGTAATGGATGAGCTATATGATTATTGGTTGATTCATAAGAATCCATATGATCATGCAGACAACGATTTCTTAAATGATTGGAAAAAAGATTGCGAAGCCATGATTGATAAGGATTATAATCATCCTTCAGTGTTGATGTATTCCATCGGAAATGAGATTTCAGAGCTTGGGACAGAGAAGGGGCAGTCATTATGCAAGGAGATGGCTGAATATGTAAAAGCAAAAGATTCAAAACGCGCTGTAACTTGTGGTATTAATTTGCTTCTTGCAACAATGGCTGCAAAGGGCTCAGGAATTTACGGTGAAAAAAAAGATGGAAAAGAAAACAAAAACGGAAGCATGTCCATGGATAGTATGCCTACCAGTACCTTTTACAATATCCTTATGAATAAAATGGGTGGCATTATTGATAAGATGGCAGCAAAACCGTCAGCGGATAAGGTATGTGATATTCTGGCTCCGCTTCTTGATATTTCAGGATATAACTATGCAACCTCAAGATATGATAAAGAGCAAAAGCAGAATTCGGATAGATGTATTGTGGGCTCGGAAACACTTCCCAAAACTCTGTATGATAATTGGCAATATGTGAAGAAAAACGATAACCTTATTGGAGACTTTATGTGGACGGGATGGGATTATATCGGAGAAACCGGAATTGGAACAATACGATATATGAGCAAACAGACAAGGAAAAATGCAATTCCGGGGCTCCCTATCTTAGCCGGTTGTGGTGTTATTGATATCTGCGGAAATATGAGACCGGAAGTGGGTTGGAATAAGCTCATATGGGGATTGCAGGATACTCCTGTTCTTGCCGTGGAACCAATGAAGTACACAAATTGTAAGAGAGCAGCTTCTATGTGGAGAAATACTGACGCTGTGGCAAGCTGGTCTTGGGATGGCTGCGAAGGAAATAAATCAGATGTAATTGTATACACAACCGCTGAGTATGCTGAATTGTTTTGCAATGGAAGAAAAGTGGGTCGAAGTAAAGTTAATAAAATGAAAGCAACCTTTAAAAGGGTTACATATGAACCGGGCGAGCTTATTGCGAAATGTTATGACAGGCAGGGAAGAGAAATCGGCACAGCAAAATTAATAAGTGCAACCGGAAAAAGCAATCTCAAATTGACTGCTGAGAAGAACACATTGAACAGCAATGGTCAGGATCTATGCTATGTGCAGGTTGACTTAGTGGGTGATAATGGAATAACGAAAGTTAATTCCGATCAGGTGCTTACTGTGGAAGTAAAAGGAGCAGGAGTGTTGCAGGGATTTGGTTCCGCAACTCCCTGTACAAATCATAATTATTACAATGGTAAATTTGAAACCTTTTACGGAAAAGCAATTGCAGTGATTCGTGCAGGTTATGAACCTGGCGAGATAGAACTGGTTGTGAGAGGAGAGGGATTAGAAGAAAAACAAGTAAAGATTAACGTTAATAATTGGGGACGTTTCTTTTGTCACGAGGAGTGTCCCATTGGCTCGGTAGGAGGGATGGTTCTTTTGTAAGAAAGTGCAAAGCTCGTGAAGCTTTGAATTTGCTGGAGACCAGCTATGAAAAGTCAAGCATAAATTAGCTGGAAATTCTTATTCGCTATCGGTGGTAAAAAAAAGGGTAACCTTAATAAGGCTCCTATAAGGATGATTTTTACACAACAGACGCAGGCTGTCAACGGCAGCCTGCGTTTTCCTATGCTTTTACATGCTTTATTCTAAATCGGATGGCGAAATCCGGTCTCCGAAATAGATGCAAAGCTGGTCTAGGGTCTGTCCCCAGTTCCAGCCGGCTCCCGTCCATTTTTCGGTGATGTCACACATTGCCAGATACAGAACCTTAAACAGGGCATCGTCCGTGGGAAAAATCGTCTTTGTTTTCGTTACATTCCTTAGCTGCCGGTTGAAATTCTCTATGGAATTCGTAGTATAAATCAGTTTTCGTATCTCTGCCGGATATTTGAAATATGTTGAAAGCTGAGGCCAGTTGTTTCTCCATGATGATACAGAAGATGGATATTTCTTTCCCCATTTTTCTTCTAACTGCTCAAGGTTCTCTAAAGTCTATATTCCAAGATATGTAGCACAGTGTCTGGCAGATCTAAAGAAAGAACAGTATGAGATTATTGAAGCACTTGGGAGTGAATACCAAAATTATAATCTGGTGATGGCAACAACATTTGGACTACCTATCGGGGACAGCTACCTAAGAGATCAGATGCAGAGGATTATTGATAAACTGGGACTGCCGGATGTGGTATTTCACAGTCTTCGGCATACCAGTGTTACTTACAAGCTGAAACTGAGTGGTGGGGATATTAAAGCAGTTCAGGGAGATTCAGGTCATGCGCAGGCAGATATGGTAACGGAAGTGTATGGTCATATCATTGATGAGGACCGAAGAAAGAATGCGGAGCTGATGGAAAATGCCTTTTATAATAAGGAGAACCTTAATCCGGAGATGCGTGATCAGACGGAAAGCAGCAGCGCGGTGGAACTTCATGAGGGAGTGGATGCTGATTTGCTTATGAAGGTTTTGACTAATCCGGAGATGGCTGCTTTGCTTACAGCGGTGGCGAAGACGATGAAGGTATAATATATAAAAGAAATAGTGATATTGTGTAGATGATGAAATCATTTATATGATATCGCTGTTTTTGTGATATTATAATGTATAAGAGGCTAAAATAACATTTATATATGGAGGAAGATTGCGGATGGAAGAATTACAAATTGCGAAATTGCCATCGAATTTCAAAGTATATGAGATTGATGATTATCATGCTATAAATTGTGATAAAGAAGCAAAAAATTTTTTAGATATTATCAATGAAGCAAAGAAAGAAAACGATGTGCAGCGATATATAAAAAGTAATCAAAAGTGGTTTATTCCATTATCGATATTAAAAGCATATGATTTTGGACATCATTTTTCATGTGTTGTACCAGAATTTCAGCTTGGATCACAGTACCGATTGGATTATTTATTGGTAGGGAAAAATTCACTAGGATATCAATTTGTTTTTGTTGAGTTTGAAGATGTAAATGTAGACTTTAGGATTAAAACTGCAAATGCAGAGACAGAAAAAGTAAGAAAGGGTCTTAATCAAATTAGAGATTGGAAACGCTGGATTGATCAGAATAGAGCATACTTTTTTGCTTCTGAAGGAATAAAAGAGTTTGCTAATAATGTTCCAAGTTGGGGATTTAGGTACTGCCTTGTTGTTAGTAGGCGGGATAGGATGGATGAAATAAGCAATCAGCTGAGAGGAGAAATGCAAAGTGAAACGAGGATAACTATTATGACCTATGATAGGCTTGTTGAATATGTGGAAAGGTTACACAATGGAATATAAATGCAGAACATAAAAGGAATAGTGCTATGAGCAGATATTTATATGATATAACAAATCCGAATGTGGCATATAACTGGTTATATGAAGCATTAAAAATGAAGCAAGGTGACTTAATAGATGCTTATTGTTTGGAATGCCATAAGGATGTTAATGCTTTTTATGAGAAATACCGTATAGTGATGGATTCGATTGATATTGAAAAGTTGGAAATAGCTGCATTTCATGTAACAACGTGTGTAGATGATTGTAATGAAATTAAGTTATATGGACTTCATAATTTACAGTGGGTATTGGAAAATGATACGCAGCTGAGAAGATTCCTAAAACAAAATTATATTAGCTTTGATATAGATAATAAATGTGTGTATGTCGGAGAAAATGTATACGATATTGACTATGACAAATATAAGGATTTAGATGTATTGTCTCGAAGAAAAAATCAATTACATAAAATCGGACATAAATTATATTTTGATTATCAGGTTAATGCTTTTTTCTTTTGTAGGGACATATATCAATATTCAACGATACATGAGGCACCAGAATTTCTATTCACACTTTCATCATTAAATGAAGAGACAACGGGGATTGATACGAAATGGAAAGAAATATGTAAGCCTTATGTTGTAAAGTATAAAGGCACAATTAGTGATTATGCTTATTTTTCATTCTACGGCAACAAAACAGAATTTGAAGAAGATAGAAGCAATAATTGGATTAAATTAAGAAGATGGTTGATTTCGTATGCAATAGATTGTGCATTTGGCGATTTGCATTCAGATGTATATGCTTATATGAATCCTGAAACAGTCATTGCTCCAGAGAATATTATTGAGTATATGCCAGCTGAGAAATGGAGGAAAGATGTTCTTAAATACTTTGGGAAAGAATGAAATGTATCATTCCGTTGCAGAAATAATGGGAACGGATATAGAACATATAAAAGAATATGTGAAAGAGAATGCAGATGATATTGTTGGCTGCGGATATAATGAATATTGCATCGAAAATATGTCGCTAATAAAGCTTATAGAAAAATGTGGAACACATCCACAAGTTATAGACCGACTTATAGTTCATCATATTACACCGAGAGAATGTGAAGAGACAATATGGGACGAGGGATTATTGACTTTGTCTCATGCGTTAACAAAGAAAACTGCGTTATCGGATTATCTAAAAGAATTAGGATTTGAATTTGTATTTGATGGAAAACAGATTTTTATATATAGACATGGAAATAAAGTTGATACAGCAGGAAATCATGGAATGACAAATATAAATATGCGATTGGGTGGTGCAGGAACATTGAATGATTACAATGTAAATGGATATTTATTTGTAGATGCCTTTGAGATAGAAACTGTAAAGGGGTGGCTTGGATCACCAGAGTTTTTGAAAAGTTTATCTATTTTTTATAATGATTATAATATTGCTGATGGTTATGCTGATAACTGCTCAAACTATTATGTGTCGTTTGAGGTCCCACTGAATAAAATTGATATAGAATGGTTTGATGCTTCTATTGATGAAGAAAGAAAAACAGATATATTGTTAAAATATACTATTAATGCATTAGCTTATTCTGAGATGAGAATAAGACCATTTCTTCCAATGTATAATCCAATAATTTTTTTGAAACGTGATTATGATGTATCTAAAGAGTGTATTCGTAAAATATGGAGATTTAAAAGAGAAGGAAGCAAATTAGTACCGACAGACGAGTCTTAGTGATGAATAGATTAATAATTGTAGTACTTTATTTGAGAAAACATTGTTGTTAAGTATGATATGAGATAATATCAGTAAAAATAAGTCAATGATGGTCAAAAAATCATAGACATCCGGCTTCATACACGTTATAATAAGAGTAATCTAATAAGAAAATATTGTTATCATTACTGCAAGGCTTGTGGGAATGATAGCCATAGATATGAACTCGATGGAACGCAATGGTTGAATCCTCAGGGTGGCAAAGGCACCTGGTTGCCACCGAAGAGCGCTTTACTCGAAGGAATTTCTGTTTTCTTATTTTGACACGAATTGACAGGAAAGTTAGTAAAATCAAGGCTTTCCTTGACATAGACGAACTTATCTTGACGGGGATTTACACCACTAAATCGTGCTCCTAAGCGCTAGTTGGGGGTTCGATTCCCCCTGAGAACAGTTGTTTGAAGCAGTAATGATTAAGAAAATTCATTACTGCTTTTTTCCTTTTTTATAATAGTATCATTATGGTATAATAGGGACATTAGAATCGGAATTTGGAGGGATGATAATCAATCCTATTCTACTGAAAATATTATTCTTTCTCATAAAAGAGGTGTATATAAATATGGAATTAAGACTATTGCGCTATTTTCTGACGGTGGCAAAAGAACAGAGCTTTACAAAAGCAGCAGAACAATTGCATATTACCCAGCCAACGCTATCCAGACAAATGGCGGCATTTGAAGAGGAGCTTGGAGTAACATTATTTATTCGAAGCGGGAAGAAAATTTCGCTTACTGAAGAGGGGATTTTATTAAAAAGGCGTGCTCTGGAGATCCTTAATCTTGAGGAAAAAACACTTGAGGAACTGAAAGGAAAAGAAGATGTTGTAGAGGGAAATATAACCATTGGATGCGGTGAATTTGCAGCGGTGGAGACATTGGCGGAGATATGTAAAACATATAAAGAAAAATACCCGCTGGTTCAGATTGTATTGCATACTGCAACAGCAGATGCAGTGTATGAGATGATGAACAAAGGACTTGTAGATATTGCATTATTCATGGAGCCGGTGGATACCGAAGGGCTGGATTATATCAGAATCACAGATTGCGATCACTGGTGTGTTGGAATGCGGCCGGATGATCCACTGGCAGAAAAAGAGTTTATAAGAAAAGAAGATCTTATTGGAAAACCATTGATCCTGCCGGAAAGAGTAAATGTTCAAAGTGAACTTGCCAATTGGTTTGGAAAAGACTTTTCGAAACTGCAGATTGCTTTTACAAGTAATCTCGGAACAAATGCAGGAGTCATGGCGGCAAATGGACTGGGCTATCCAATATCAATCGAAGGTGCTGCAAAGTATTGGCGAGAGGATATTCTTGTACAGCGAAGAATTTCTCCTGAAATCACGACCAGTACGGTGATTGCCTGGCGACGGAATATCCCATATTCTTTGGCAGTCCGTAAAATGATCGAGGAGATTAATGCTTTTCAGGCATAAAACAAAATTCAATATAAGCATTAGACATAATGAAGTGATAGAGCTTAAAATAGATGTGTAAGATGAATGTAAATCTTATACATCTATTTTTTGTGAAAATACGCAAAGAAAGGGGCTTTTTATTATGAGTAAAAAATTAGTGGCATTTTTCAGTGCAAGCGGAACAACAAAAAAAGTAGCAGAGATGATCGCAGAGGAAGCAAAAGCAGACTTATTTGAGATTGAGCCGAAAGTTCCATATACAAAGCCTGATCTTGACTGGATGAATAAAAAATCTAGAAGCAGTGTGGAAATGAGTGATAAAAAATATAGACCGGAGATTATGAAAAAAGAGATGGATATGAGTTCTTATGACGAGATCCTTCTGGGATTCCCGATCTGGTGGTATGTTGCGCCGACAATCATAAATACATTTTTAGAAGCTTACGATTTCAGTGGTAAAAAGATTGTGCTTTTTGCAACATCCGGAGGAAGTGGATTTGGAAACACTGTGAAAGAATTGCAGTCATCTGCACCAGACGCAGTTATTACAGAAGGCAGACTGTTAAAATGCGGAACGAAACAGGAAATCAGTGAATGGGTAAACTCTTTATAAATAACAGTGCTATGGAGGTATACAGAATATGAAAAAAATAGTACAGACAGCAGGAAGAAATACACTTGGTGAATTCGCACCGGAATTTGCACATTTTAACGATGATGTACTTTTCGGCGAAAACTGGAATAACCAGGATATCGACGTAAAAACAAGAAGTATTATCACAGTGGTTGCGCTGATGGCTTCCGGAATTACGGATTCTTCTTTAAAATATCATCTTCAAAATGCAAAAAATCATGGTGTGACACAAAAAGAGATTGCTGCAGTGATCACACATGCCGCATTCTATGCAGGTTGGCCAAAAGCATGGGCTGTTTTCAATCTTGCAAAGGAAGTGTGGGAGGCAGGTGAAGGAGATTTGCCATACGAAGATGAAGCAATGCGTGCACATGCAAAAGAGATGGTATTTCCAATCGGTGCACCAAACGATGGCTTTGCACAGTATTTTTCCGGCAGAAGTTTTCTTGCACCGATTTCTACTTCTCAGGTTGGAATTTTTAATGTGACATTTGAACCTGGATGCAGAAATAACTGGCACATCCATCATGCAAAAAGTGGAGGCGGGCAGATCCTGGTATGTGTTGCCGGAAGAGGATATTATCAGGAAGAAGGTAAAGAAGCTGTAGAAATGAAGCCAGGTGACTGCATCAATATTCCGGCAGAAGTGAAACACTGGCATGGCGCAGCACCGGATGAATGGTTTTCCCATCTGGCAATTGAGGTGCCGGGAGTGGATTGTTCCAATGAGTGGTGTGAGGCGGTATCGGAGAAAGAGTGCGCTGGATTAAGATAAGGAGAGCACTATGGAATACGGTAAACTCGGAAATACAGATATAGAAGCAGTCTTTACATTGACATCAGCAACATATGCATGGTATGGTACAAATAATAAGGTAGAGAGGCAACTATCACGAAGAGCAGTCCTTCATCTCTATTGATTCAAAGAACACAGGAAAGTGAAGCGTAATTTT
>ERZ772871.558-NODE-558-length-34298-cov-4.88506_pt1 | contig 34298 bp, 49 predicted proteins | sample MGYA00511899_ERZ772871 | MGnify/ENA primary metagenome ERZ772871 (study PRJEB29015, sample SAMEA2737693) | human gut metagenome | biome: human gut; feature: human-associated habitat; material: faeces | place: China | collected 2012 ... | reverse complement strand
GGCTTTATCAGCTGCCCATTTCATTCCGGTGACCGTACTGCTTCAATGAAAATTTACAAAGACAGCTATTATTGCTTCGGATGTGGCGCGACAGGAGACATATTTACATTCGTTCAGAGCATGGATAATTGCGATTTTAAGACAGCCTTTCAGATTCTTGGTGGAACATACCATAAACCTGATTTTTCGTCCAGAATGGCAATATATCACGCTCAGAAGCAAAAAGAAATGAGAGAGAAGGCAGAGCGGAAGAAAAATGAAGAATTGCAGGAATGTTTGTCCGATATTGACTTTTACAGGTCTATTCTTGGCAGAGTAAAGCCATTATCAGATGGCTGGTGTGAAGCATGGAACAAATTACAGCTTGCATTATATAAGCATGGATTCATAACAGGATTGGAAGAAGGTGATTAAAGAAAATGGAACAGATTAACAAGCTCACATCAGAATCAATTCTGGAAGAAGAAGTGTTTAATGAGATATTCAAGCAAGAAGATGAAATTTACAAGGCACGTTTGACATTGACTCTTCTGGACAGAGCGAAAGAGCTTGGAGCAAAGAAGAAATTTGAGGATCTGTTAAAAGTCTACACAAAAGTACATAAGCAGATCCTTGAGAAAGAAAAGCAAGAGAAACCTGTATCCGCATTAAATCAATGGACAAATTTCTCTGATTGCGAATATGACCGCATGAAATGTCTTAACTGGATGGCAGATGATGAGGGAATCAGGATTTCAAATACAAATCCAGGATCACCGGATATTATAGCTTGTTATCACCCTATTCTTCCAATCGAACGAATGAAGAATCTGGAGACTGGAGAAGAGCAGATTAAGCTTGCATATAAGCGAAACGGTAAATGGTCTGAAATTATCGTTCCAAAGACAATGATTACATCCGCGACTAAAATCGTAGGGCTGTCAGCGTTGGGAATTTCAGTCACTTCGGAAAATGCGAAGTATCTGGTCCGGTATCTGTCGGACGTGGAAAATGCCAATGATGATTATATCAACATCCAATATTCTTCCAGTAAAATCGGGTGGATTCGAGATTATTTCCTGCCTTACGACAAGGATATCGTATTTGATGGCGATATGAGATTTCGTCAGTTATACGAAAGTATCAGTGTAGGTGGCAGCAGAGTAGAGTGGTATGAACATGTAAAAAAGGTTCGTGCTACTGGAAGAATCGAACCAAAAATCATGTTGGCTGCAAGTTTTGCAAGCATTCTAATTAAACTGGTCGGTGCTCTTCCATTCTTTGTGGACTTATGGGGCGAAACCGAGGGCGGTAAGACTGTAACGCTTATGTTGGGGGCTTCTGTCTGGGCGAATCCAGGTGAATCTAGGTACATAGGAGACTTTAAAACAACCGATGTGGCCCTGGAAGCAAAATCCGATATGCTCAACAACTTACCGCTAATTCTGGACGATACTTCCAAGGTATCTGCCAAGATTAGGGATAACTTTGAAGGGATTGTATACGATTTATGCTCAGGAAAAGGAAAGAGCCGCTCCAACAAGGAACTGGGAGTGAACCGGGAGAACCGCTGGCAGAACTGCGTTCTGACCAATGGTGAGCGTCCACTTGCAGGATATGTCAGCCAAGGCGGAGCAATTAACCGAATTATTGAGGTTGAGTGTTCCGAAAAGATATTTGATGATCCACAGCTTACCGCAGATACCCTTAAAAAGAACTACGGGTACGCAGGAATCGATTTTGTAAATGTAGTTAAGGAAATGTCCATTGATGATATAAAAGCCCTGCAAAAGCACTATCAGGGGCTTATACAGGACGATGACAAGATGCAGAAGCAAAGCATATCAATGAGCATTATCCTGGCAGCAGATAAAATCGCAACAGATCAGCTGTTCCATGATGGCCAGTACATTGACATTGAGACGGCTAAGAATCTTCTAACAGAGAAAGAAATGGTATCTGAAAACGAACGCGCTTACTGGTTCGTGCTTGATAAGATTGCCATGAACGGAATTAAATTCGATGATAACCCAGATATAAAAACAGAAAGATGGGGAATTATTGACAATGATCCGATAGAGAAAACGTCAACTGCAATAATCTATAGCGCAGCGTTTGATGATCTGTGCAAAATCGGAAGATTCTCCAGAAAAGCATTTTTGTCATGGGCTGTCAAGAAGGGACTTGTGGAAACCGACAGTAGGGGTTATCCGACCAAAGCGAAGAAACTGGACGGAATTGTCACCAAATGTGTGTTTTTGAAAATTGTAGATGAAATTCCAAAAGGATTTGTTAATTGTAATGATGATTTTGAGATTACAGACGATATTGTGTTTGATTAACAAACAATTTGTTCAAAAGGTAACCGGGTAACCTAAGTAACCTTTGATTCTGTATATATATATTTGAGTATTTATATGCACATATTGAGTATAAAAGTTTCCCTATATGAGAAAGTCAGGGTTACTCGGTTACTCGGTTACCTACCTGTAAAATCAATGGTTTACACGAATTAGTACGGTTACTTTACGGTTAACAAAGGTTACTTATATTAAAATAATATAAATATATTATATTTATAAAATAAAATTAAATAGAGCGTATACAGTACATTGTATACAATATTCAAAGGAGATGATAAAAATAAAAGTAGAAGCAAAGGATATTCCGTATATTCAAAAATTTATGACTGAATTTTGGAAAGCTATAAAAGATTTCTATTCGGCCGAACTTACAGATGAATATTCCAAGCAGGCTACTGATCGTCTGATAGAGCTTGGAGAGTATGCGGAAATGTGCCCTGATAATAATGATAAACAGTTTATCAAGAATTGTCTAGTTGCTTTTAATAAGCTGTTAGATTCTAAACAGAGGAAAGTGATGCAGAAAGAGATATAGGGCGTTGCTGAAGATGATGTTCTGGTGCAGATCGCAAGACCAAGACTGGATGTTGATTTGAATTTATGTTCATTTTGAAAGGAGTATCAAATGATTGATTGCAAAGGAAACAAGTTAAACATTGGTGACGAGGTTGTATATATTCACGGCAAAAACTCAGATTCCCGATTACAGACCGGATTCATAACAAAATTTTATAAAAGTTATTATGGGCGTGATGAATGTAGCGTAGGAAAAGCGACTCATATTTTAAGCCATAGAGTAATGAAGCTCAGTTAAAAGGAGAAAGAAACATGAAACTGTATGACGTATATGACGGTTCAAAGTATATCGGGGAGCTGACGCTTGCTGAAATATCAGAATTGACAGGAAAGACAAGAAGCCAGATATCGTAGGCAATCAGCAGGGCATATGACATTAACGGAAGATATGCGGTCATATATGATGGGCAACAAACAATCGCATACTCAAACAAGAATGATCGTAGGATGTTGATGGAATTTGACATTCTGACTCAGAAGATAAGGAGGGCTGTTGGTTGGGGAAGTTGAAAATTAAAAAATCAAAGAATCAAAGAAGCTTAATCCCGGCGCCACTTAACATAACTGGCTTTACAATGGAGCAGGATTCCAGACAGACTGGCGTAAGAATCGAATCTCTTAAAGCGTATTTGGATTCAAAAGAACAGGAAATTAGAGAACAGCTTATCAAAGAATCACAGGAAAAGCTGTGGAAAGCAGAAGATTATATTGCCGTGGCAAATATTTTAATTTCTGTTATTGCCATCAAGAAAGCATGGGGATTCAAGAAAGCAAACCAGAATTTCATTGATAAGATTTCTGAAGCCGAAAGATATGTTGAGGAAGTCGGTGTTGAAGCAGCATACAAGGAAATTAAGGAAGAAATGGGTTTGCAGATTGAATTTGATTCTTTTGATATTAATAGGGAATTTGGGTTCGGAGAGTATGAGGAGAAAGGATAAAAATGAAATTTATAGATTTTTTCGCAGGAATCGGAGGATTTCGTAGGGGAATGGAATTGGCGGGGCATGAATGCGTTGGTTTTTGCGAATTTGATAAATTTGCTACTGCGAGTTACATCTCAATGCACTTACTGACAGAAGAGCAGCGAAAGGCATTGGAAGATATTTCTATCAAGAAAAGACAGAAGGAAATATTAAAGGAGGAATACAGAAATGGAGAATGGTATGCAAATGACATTCGAAGAGTGTATGCCGGAGACATTCCCAAAGCAGACTGTTGGTGTTTCGGATTTCCATGCCAAGATATCTCAGTCGCAGGAAAACAAGCCGGATTTCAAGGAAACCGTTCAAGCCTGTTTTTCAGAGTTATGTACCTTGTCGGACAGCTCGAAGAAGAAGATAAACCCACTTACCTTTTCATTGAGAACGTTAAAAATCTGCTTAGTGTTAATGGAGGATGGGATTTCGCCAGACTGCTCATTGAAATGGAGCAGTGGGGGTATGATGCAGAATGGCAGGTGCTCAACTCCAAAGATTTCGGAGTACCGCAAAACCGGGAAAGATGTTTTATTGTCGGGCATCTTAGAGGGAGAAGTACCACAAAAGTATTTCCTATCGAAGGAACAGATGGAAAAAATAGTGTTTCGTTAAATCTTCTTGGTTGTCTTAATGGTAGAAATTCGCAGCGAGATAGAGTTTATAGTGACAATGGATTAGCACCAACAATCAGTACGAAGCCGGGAAGAAATACAGAACCCAAAGTATCCATATTATTTGATACAAGTTATATTGGTCAAGATGGAAAAGCACGCATATATGAAAATATTTGTCCAACACTAACAAGCAGAGATTATAAAGAGCCTGGAAGTGTCGGAGTAGTATGCAATGTGAACCCGTCAGGAAAAGGAATGAACGGAAATGTGTATGATTCGACTGGCTTAAGCCCTACTTTAACAACAAATAAAGGAGAGGGAAATAAGATTGTAATCCCAGTATTGACACCAGATCGTATAGAAAAACGTCAGAATGGAAGAAGATTCAAAGAAAATGGTGAACCAATGTTCACATTAACATCTCAGGATAGACACGGGGTCGCAATTGATCCGCTCGGAGTATTGCGTAACGTTCGCACAGAATATGGAAAAGAAGTTGCCAACACACTCGACACGAGTTGCAATCAAGGAATATTTGTGCAGGTATCAGAAGAATTAACGGTATATGCAGTGTGGTACGAAAAATATCAGTGTTATATAGCAATACGAAAGCTGACACCGCGTGAATGCTTTAGACTTCAAGGTTGGTCTGATGATTATTTTGATAAAGCACAGTTCGTAAATTCTGACAGCCAGTTATACAAGCAGGCAGGAAACGGCGTAACAGTGTCAGTTATAGAAGCTATAGCAAGGAGAATGAAAGTGGAGAATGCAAAGCTGCACCGGTGATTTATTTGCAGAATAACGGGCAGGTAGCGTTTGAATGAATCAATCATGGAGAACTGCACAATAGCGTGTCAGTTACTCACATGGGGAAAGTGAGGATGGAAATGAAAAATAATAATTACACTTCATTTTTCAAAATGAAGCCAAAGAAAGTAGAAAGATACATTCGTTGCAGAAAATGTGGTGGAAACATGGAATGGAGCATGGACTTTACACCACAAATCAAATGCCCGAAGTGCGGATATACTGTATATCCAAAACCTTATGAGCCAGATTGTATCAAACTGCCAGAAACATTGGAAGAATATTTTGAATTATATGAGAAAGTGAGGATGAAAAATGTTAATCAGAAGTCAGAATAAGGAAGTTTTAGTTGCATTTGAATTTTTACCCGATATCGAAGTTTCGGGTGGAGTAATAAGCGCAAGAAGAGATATGGGATGGTGTTGCTTGCTCGGAGAATATTCCACCAAAGCAAAAGCCATGAAAGTACTGGATATGATTCAGGAAGCCTATGAAGAATACAAAATTGCTTGTACTTTTTTGACAGGATTTACAGGACATCGAGCAATTGTAGAATCAAACGATATTCGCATCAATGGCTACAAAGAACTTATAAAAAGTTTTAAAAAGAATATAGTCTTTCAGATGCCAGAGGATAGTGAGGTGGAAGTATGAGCCATATTAAAGACAGATTAATTCAATTGAAGAATGAGGTGCAAAACACAGGGAACGGAGCTTATTTCTCGAAAAATAATATCTCAAAAATTGTAGAATTACTTCTTGCTGATCTGGAAGAGAATGAGAAAGAAAATGGATGGATTCCGGTCAGTCAGAGATTGCCAGAAGAACATGATTCTATATTTGCGAAATTCAAAGGAACGGACAACTGGAAAAGAGGAATGTTCGAGAAAACATCTAAATACGTGATTGCTACAGTTGCGTTTGACGATGGAACAGTATTGGTAGAGCAGGCGCATACTACTGATGGAATTTGGAGAACGGATAAAAAAGTTTTAGGCGGAACAGTAGTTGCATGGATGGACTATCCAGAACCATATAAGGAGGACTAAACATGGATATGTCACTTTTTAAGAAAGATGGCAAGACATTCACAAGATTCAAAGTGCCCGTGAAGTCATTCGGAAAATATCGTCTTATGCTCGAAGTGAAATATGGAGTAGACACAACAAAGCCAGTAAAAATCAGTAGCAGATATAAGTATTTTGAAAAGGAGGGTGATTGGATTAATGGGAAAATGTAAATTAACCTGTCCGGACGATGAAACAGAATGCTGTATCTGCTGTGAAAAACAAGACGGTTGCGATAACCGGTGCGACATGATGGATAGCTACGAATATGCAGAAGATTGCGAAGATTATGTTAAGGAGGATGAGCCATGATTACATTCTTATTAGGATTCACCCTTGGAATCATAATTGGCGTGACCGGTCTTGTATGTGCAGCAATCATATACGACAAGCACCATCCAGACGAATAGAAAGGAGAGGCAAATGGAAGCTTTAAAAGCGGCTTTTATGACTGGAGTAGCAATCTGCATCTGGTGTTTTGTATGGCGTAGATTAGAGTTGATGATTTACGGTGAAATCCAGCCAAGAAAAATTGATGATATTATGACAGGTATCTTTGGAATAACACTTTTTATAGCATTATTGAAATGAGGTGAGATTATGCTGACAAGGAATAAAAAGCTGAAAGACTACGGTATTCCGGCAGAGGACATTGAAAAATTAAACACGATGCTGAAAGACTTCCCGGCAGAGTACGGATACCTGCTTACCAGCGCCGCCTTGTCAGCTTGCCCTAAGAACACGGTGATAGCGGATATGGTTATTGAAAATATCTTGCACCGAAAAAGTTACAGGAAAATCAGTAAAGAAAGATATATCCCAATGAACCCGAAGGACTTCTATGGATACAGGCGCAAGACCGTCGCTGTACTGTATGAGAGAATGCGGTTATTGGGAGTGTGGGAGGAATAAAATATGCGGTTAATTGATGCAGACAAAATAATTGACTCTCTTGGAAATTCAGATATGGATTTTGCAATAGGTGGAGTTATTGATGAACAGCCGACAGTTTTTGATGTGGACAAGGTTGTGGAACAGTTGGATGCATACATAACAAAGCTGGTTAGAAGAGATGCTGTGCTATATAAGACAGTTATGCAGATCGTGGAAGGCGGTGGAGTTGAATGAGAGAAATTCTTTTCAAGGCAAAGCGGATTGATAATGGAAAATGGGTTGAGGGATATTATGCGGAATGCAATGGCAAGACATTCATTGGCATTGATATATCCATTGGCATTGATGATATATTTGAGGTTTTTTGTACTTCTGTAATTAGGTGGCTTGAAGTCGATCCAGAAACCCTCTGCCAGTTCACGGGGGAGACTGACAAGAACGGTAAGAGGATCTGGGAGAGCGATGTTGTTTGGCTTGTTTATGATGGGAAAGAACATATTTATCAGATAGTTTGGGATAACTCTGAATTAGATTTTAAAGCGACCAATGGTGAAGAAAATTACGGATCGAATTTTGAATATTTACTATGTTGCGATGAAATTGAAGTTATTGGAAACATTTTCGACAATCCAGAATTATTACAGGAGGAACACAAATGAGTAGTGCAAGCGTAAGATTCGGAACAAAAGCATATGTGTGTGTAAGGTACTTTCTTAGACCGGGAAAGTGTTTCAAATACATCGACCAGTGTGGCGAGGATACCACGGAACACATCTATGAGGTCATAGCATTATATCCATATTGTGTATTATTAAGAGATACCAGGAACGGAGTCAGGACTTGCCCGGGATATAACACTTTGAACCTGATGTTGAGAGGAAGTGAAGTAGGTGAGTAAATCAGTATTGGTGATAGATACACCAGAGAATTGCTATGACTGCCCGTTCGGAACTGCATACTGCGGCGAACTTGAATATGTGGGTTATTGTGAATTAGCTGATTGTTTAGATTATGATGTAATTCTGATGACAGAAGAACATTATGATTACGAAAGCAAATCAAGACCTGAATGGTGTCCATTGAAGCCACTGCCGGAGAAGAAAGAAGAGGAATATTGGAGAAGTAAACTTAGTCTTGCATGGATTCGAGGTTGGAACACTTGTATTAGCAAAATTAAAGGAGAAAACGCAGATGGTTGATTTAAGAAATACATGTATCCTGGTTAAGACAGAAGAAGAAAATGAAATGCTTCTCAAAGAAGCTGAGAAACAGGGATTTCATTGGTATTCGAAAGGCAATTGTAAACCATTGCCAGGACAACATTTTCCAGATATTTTAAAATTTTGTAATAACAAAGATGTGGTGCACAGCGTACGTATCGGAGTAGAGTGTGATGCTTTCTACGAAGCCTCAGAACTTCTCGGGACGAAAGAAATGACGGCAAGAGAGTTTATTGAGCGGATTGTAGATATATGCAGTTGTATCGGTAGTCGACGTGAATGTTCGCAATGTGTGTTTGATGCAAATAATACTAAGTGTAAGAAGGATTTGTGTAATGTAGGTAATTGGAAAAATAATATAGACGAAATCCTTGAAATTGTGAAAGCAGGAAGAACTACAATTTTTTACACCTGAAGAGAAAGAAATTAACACACTTGAGAAATTTATTAAGAATCCAGACCGCACGGTATTGAACGATGAATTTGTTGAGTCGTTGAAACTGGCGGTCGAGAAACTGAAAGAGGTGAAGTAAATGGATAGATGGACTGAAAGATTTACTAGTGATGGTGAAAAAGCTATTGCAATACATGACGGAAGTGATTTCCCAGATGCTTGTTTTGAGGGAGAAAGAGAATATGATGTAATGAATGCACTTGCCGACTACGAGGACTTAGAAGAACAGGGCTTGCTTGTGAGATTACCGTGCAAGGTCGGAGATATATTATTTCGAATTAATAAAGGTGCGAGAAACCCAATTATTAAGATGAAAGTATCTCATATTACTATAAAAAGCAAATCATATAGCATAAAAGCAATCGAAGAAGATTATGGAGAAGTGCTTTTCTCAAATAATGTTATTGGTAAAACCGTATTCCTCACCCGTGAAGATGCCGAGAAGAAGTTGGAGGAGATGATTAAATGAATCTTAGAAAAGCTACACTAACCGACTATGGAGTGCCGACGGACGATATACCGACGCTTCAAAGTCATTTCAGACACCTTGACGAGAATGACAAGTACAATCTGCTGCAAGTGTCAATCAAATATGCGCCAGGCATAGAAACGCAGATATACGACAGCATAGTGAACTGCATAGGATATCGAACTATGGAACGATTCCGAGATATGCCGGTATCTGAAAATGATTTCTACGGATATAAACGCAAAACTATGGCAGAATATTATCATTTGGCAAAATTGACCGGAAGATTATAAAATTGATAAAAACTAAAAGTGGTGTAGAGGTACATAACCCCTAGTGTGGTATTATAGTGTATATAACTATAGCTATGCTAGGGCGTTTTTATGTCTGGAGGTGAGAATGTGGGAATACCAATGGGAAAACCGCCCATGTATAAAACGGTGGATGAAATTGAAAAAAAAATTGAAAAATATTTTAAGGATTGTAAAGGATATCCTTTAACTGATAGCAAAGGCAAACAAATGTTTAATAAATTTGGGTCTCCCGTTTTTGTAGACGTTCATCCTCCGACCGTTACAGGACTTGCTCTGGCCCTTGGATTTACAAGCAGACAGGCTCTTTTAAACTATCAAGCAAAACCAGAGTTTGTTGACACGATTACGCGCGCGAAAGCCAGAGTGGAACAGTACGCAGAGGAAAGGCTATTTGATCGTGACGGTTCAAATGGTGCTCAGTTCAGCTTGAGAAATAATTTTAAGGGATGGGATGCTGACAAGAAAAATGATAATTCTGGAGATAGAAAGATTACGATTGTAAATAATATTCCAAGGCCGGAGAAACAGAATGAATGAGAATCCGATTAATCTGAATGAAATTATAGCTCCTGCCTTTTACAATGTGTTCTGGGACATTTTGGACGGAAAACACACCTATTATGATTTGTATGGTGGGCGAGGTTCAACGAAATCCTCATTTGTTGGAGCGATGATTCCTTTACAGATGATGCAAGATGCTATTAATGGATCAATAACTAATGCAGTCATATTCCGGAAAGTTGGAAACACGCTTCGAGAATCCGTTTATGAACAGATAGCATGGGGAATTGACGCGCTCGGAGTCAATGAACTATGGGATACCAGCGTAAGCCCTATGCAGTACATTTATAAGCCTACTGGACAGAAAATCATATTCAGAGGACTGGACAAGGCAAAAAAGACTAAATCTATTAAAGCAAGCAAGGGATATTTCAAGTATCTCTGGTTCGAGGAACTTGACGAATTTTCGGGCATTGAAGAAATTCGTACAGTGCAACAGTCAGTTCTTCGAGGTGGCAGTAAGTTTGTTGTATTTAAGACATTCAATCCGCCAATTAGCCGGAGCAACTGGGCGAATGTGTATGTAGAAGAGCCACGAGACGACAGCTACAGGCATAAGAGCGATTACAGATCAGTTCCTGTTGAATGGCTTGGTCAACAATTCCTTGATGATGCGGAGCATTTGAGAAAGACAAATCAGAGAGCTTACGACCATGAATATCTTGGCCTTCCTGTTGGACTTGGCACAAATATTTTCGAACTGTTAGAAATTCGAGAAATTACAGATGAAGAGATTCAGAGCTTTCAAAGTATCTACCAGGGACAGGACTGGGGGTGGTATCCAGATCCGAAAGCATTTATTCGTGTGGCTTATGTGCCTAATCAGGACAAAGTTATCCTACTAGATGAGCTTGGCGGTTGCAAAATCCGAAATACAGTAATGGCTGGCCAGATAAAACAAAAGGGATATGATGATTATTCAATATCTTGCGGAGTTGATGAAGAAGAAAGCATTATTGACTTCCGAGATGCAGGGCTTCCAGCACGTAGGGCCATTGTTACACCGGGAAGCCGCAAATATACTTTTGAGTGGTTACAGTGCCGAACATTAGTTATTGATCCGACACGAACACCTAGAGCATACAAGGAAATTATCAATTATGAGCATGAAGTAGATAGCAATGGAGAAGTGATTGCAGATTATCCAGATGGCAACGATCACTGGATAGATTCTCTCAGATACGCAACCAGTCCATTGTCCATGAGAAGGGGGCACAGTGCATAAAATGTTAAATAGGTACTTCACAGATAAAATAAATAAATTCTTAAGCATCGGTTTAAAAATATATGGATCTGACATTAACGAAATCTTAAAAGTTGTAGAATATGAAGACATTATTGTGCGAGATACTTCTGTAAGATGGATGGATTTTAAAAGGTAGATTAAATGGGACTTATAACAACACTAAAAAGGTGGTTTAACATGATTTTCAAAAAACAAGCCGAAGAGGACTTTAATATCCAGGCGGCGGAGTTCCCGGAGATGGAATCACTGATTAACCGGTGCGCGAACATCTATAGGGGCGTGCCGGACTGGTTAGATGATAAGAATAATATCAAGACGATCAATTTCGCAAAATCCGTCTGCTCAGAGACAGCCAGACTTGCAACACTGGCGATTGGTATTCAGATTGACGGATCCGCAAGGGCTACGTGGTTGCAGGAGCAGATTGACAAAGTATACTTCCAGATTCGTCACTGGGTGGAATATGAATGCGCCTACGGAACAGTATTTATTAAGCCGAATGGCGAGAACCTTGACGTATTTACTCCGGCAGACGTGATGATTGTGGATTACGATAATCAGGAAATCAAAGGGATTATATTCAAGGATTCTTATACTGTTGGTAGAAAATACTACACAAGGCTTGAATATCATAGATTTGTTGAAACCACCGTGGACGGCGTGACGACCTATCCGTACTACGTTTCCAATAGAGCCTATGTATCAAAATCCTCTCAGAGTATCGGTGATAAAATCGACCTTAAACAGACCAAATGGGCTGACCTTATGGCAGATACACCGCCGATACTCAAGGCAAACGGTGAGAAGCTGGACGGACCTCTGTACGGAGTTCTACGGACGCCACAGGCGAATAACGTAGATATCAGTACACCACTTGGACTTCCAATATTCGCTGAAGCTATTGAGGAATTAAAAGACCTCGATATTGCATACAGCAGAAACGCCGGAGAGATTTTTGATTCGCAGAAGATTGTTCTGGCAGATGATAGGCTGCTGATGCCGAGCGGTACACCTGTAGCAGCTATGTCACCACAGGGTATGGAGAACAGACGGAATGAGATGAATTTACCGCACTTTGTTAAGAACGTGTTCGGACAGGACGAAAAAGAATTCTATCAAGAAATCAATCCACAACTCAACACAGATACCCGTATAAGCGGCATAAATGCCCTTTTAAGCCAGTTAGGATACAAGATTGGATTCTCTAATGGATATTTCGTTTTCAACGAATCTAGCGGTATTCAGACGGCTACAGGAGTAGAAGCGGAACAGCAGAGGACAGTACAGTTCGTCAAGGATGTAAGGGATAAGTTGGAGTCTTGCCTAGATGAAGTTATTTACGCATTGAACGTTTACGCTGATCTGTACGGGCTTGCACCGGTTGGGGCTTATGAAGTCAATTACGACTTTGGCGATATTCTGTATGTACGTGAAAACGATCGTGCAAGATGGTGGCAGTATGTGACTACTGGCAAGGTTCCGGCATGGATGTATTTCGTAAAGTTTGAAGGAATGACGAAAGACGAGGCGGTATCAATGACAAAAGAAGCAGAAAAAACACAAGTAAAAGGATTATTTGATGATGAATAAAAAAAGAGGGATTTATTTTCCCTCTGAATTAGATTTTAAATAATCAGATATTAATTTTTCAAGAATAGATGCTACGGAACACTTTTCTTTAATTGCAAGAATTTTAATTTGTTCCAATAAATTTTCATCTATGGTAGTCGTAAATTTAATTTTACTCATTATGGCACCTCCTTTAATATGAATATACCATAAATACGTATAGACGTAAAGAATAAAATATGTTACAATATACGTAAATAAGTATATACGTATAAAGGAGAACATGATATGAAAAATCAGATAAGATTGCATCTTGAGGGTGAAAGATATGGAAAGCTTGTAGTTATGGAAGAAGCCGAATCGATTTATAGTAAAACAGGTAAAATGATTCGGAGATGGAAGTGTAAATGTGATTGTGGAAATATCACAATCGTTAGACATGGAGATTTAAGAAATGGAAGTACTGTAAGCTGTGGCTGTTATAACTATGAAAAAGAATCGGCGGCGAAAACCCACGGATATTCTCGTACAAAACTTGGAAATGTTTTTGAGGGAATGAAGCAGAGGTGTAATAATCCCAAAAATAAGAACTATGAAAAGTATGGAGGAAGAGGAATAAAAATCTGTACGGAATGGTTAAATGATCCGAAAAAGTTCTTTGACTGGGCTATAAAAAATGGATATAAAGAGGGCTTGTCTATCGACAGGATAGACGTAAATGGAAACTACGAACCAGATAACTGCCGCTGGGCTGACAACGAAGCCCAATGCCTAAACCAGAGGCTAAGAAAAGACAATAAGACAGGACATAAGGGCATTTATTATAGTGAGGGAGTGTATAGGGTGCAAATTAGAAGAAACAAGAAGAGGTATTACTTTGGATCATATAAAACATTACCTGAAGCAGTAAAAGTGTTAGAAGAAGCTAAAGCAATGGTTGAAGAAGCACAGCCAAAAGAACCGACTTTGTTTGGAGATGAGTAATTATGTTAAGCCCAGAATATTTACGCCGGATAACAGAGGGCAGTGAACAGATTGCCGAAGAATTACATCAGTATATCATCTCTGAGATCGTATCGAGAATGATGGCAAGAATCGGCAGAGGTGAGGATTATATTCTGACCAATGCCGATGCGTGGAGAATCAGAACATTGCAGGAATCAGGTGAACTATTAGAAGATATCCTGGCAGAACTATCCAGATACACCAAACGCGAACAGCAGGAACTTCTTGAAGCGTTTGAAGATGCCGGAATCACTGCAATGAACTACGATGATAAAGTATACAAGGCGGCAGGATTAAACCCTGTGCCGCTCGAACAGTCGCCAGCTATGATAAGACTCATGGAGCGAAATATGCTTGCGACTATGGGAGAGTGGAAGAACTTCACAAGAACGACTGCAAGTGCCGCTCAGAGACTCTATATCGAACAATGTGACCTTGCATATAACCATGTGATGACTGGAGCAGTTGGCTATACGCAAGCCATCAAAGAGGCGGTTAATAACGTTGTGAGTGATGGTGTTACGGTCACGTATCCATCTGGCAGAAAAAATACAATTGAAACAGCAGTAGCACGTTCTGTTAGAACCGGAGTGGCTCAGGCTACGGGAGATATATCCCTAAAACGCATGGAAGAAATGGACTGGGATTTAGTTCTGGTCAGTGCTCATATCGGAGCAAGGACGGGTGATGGCGGTGAGAATCCGGGAAATCACGCATGGTGGCAAGGAAAGATATACTCTCGTTCTGGCAAGAGCAAGAAATTTCCACCGTTCTCATTGACCGGATACGGAACAGCAAGCGGACTGTCAGGGGTCAACTGTCGGCATAGTTTTGGAGCCAGTGATGGAGAATTTAATCCCTATGCAGAACTATCGGCACAGGATAAAGCCGGCAAAGGCAAACAGTACGAAAAGGAACAGCGGCAACGTGCTTATGAGCGAAGAATTCGCAAAACAAAGCGCGAAGTCCTTGGAATGCAAGCGGCGGTTGATAACTGCAAGGACGAACAGGCAAAATTCGCACTCCAACAAGACCTTGACCGGAAGTCTTATCTTCTCCAGAAACAAAATGCTGCATACAAAGATTACTGCAAGCAAAACGACCTGAGAGAACTGCAAGACCGACTTATGATAGCAAAGTGGAACCGCCAGAACGCCGCAAAAGCCAGAGGAGCGGCGAAACGGTATAAAACAGCAAAGGGGATTGACTGATGAGCAAATGGGAATATTACAATCCAAATCCTGCCGGGAATCGAGTCGGAGATTGTGCTGTCCGGGCAATATGCAAAGCAACCGGGTTTGACTGGGAAACGGTATTTGCCGGATTAATGATACAGGCATGTACTCTGTCAGATATGCCAAGTGCAAATTATGTCTGGGGAGCGTATCTCTACAAACATGGATACAGACGCAAACTGATTGAACAATCAGAACGATATATCTATACAGTCAATGATTTTTGCGCAGATCATCAGACAGGCACATACATTCTCTGCATAGATGGCCATGTGGTGACGGTACAGAACGGCAAATATTTCGATACATGGGATAGTGGTAATGAGATCCCGGTATATTACTGGGAAAAGGAGAATAAATGAGCATATCAGAATTTGTACAGATTTTCCTCTCTATCTGTGGAGGGGTGTCCATTGTCGGAGGGGCAGCAGCTGTTATTTTTAAGTGGATTACTCCGGTATTCCGGCTTAACAAACGAGTTGAGACACTGGAAGAACATGATAAGCGTGACTTTGAGAGTCTTCAGAGGATCGCAGAACGTGATTCATTGATTCTGGAAGTGCTATCAACCATGCTGGATAGCCAAATCAGTGGGAACAATGTCGAGGAGTTAAAAAAAACAAAACAGAAGCTCACGGAGTATCTTGCACAGAATCAACGTTAATTGCATTAATAAGGGGTATGCTCATGAAGTTATATGTGTTCACTAAGAAAGATATAGACAGATTCTTAATAGAGTGTAATTTCACACCGGACGAAGAAAGATTGTTCCGGCTGAGATGTAAGGAATACACTCTTGAATACTGTGCTGAACAGATGAATGTGAGTATATCCACGGCGAAACGGCTGAGCCGGCGGGTAAATAATAAAATAATCAAAGTGTGCTGATACTTTTTAGACACTAATTAGAGCCAGAAACGACCTGTTTCCGGTTCTTTTTTTATGCAAAAATATAGCTATAGAAAGTCATAGAATAAGTCATAGAATAAGTCATAGAATAAGTCATAGAATAAGTCATAGGAGGTGTACGAGATGGCATTATATAACAATCCTTATCAATATAGTTTTGGCGTTCCGGGGCAAATGAATCAGTTCCAGCAACAGCCTGTCCAGATGCCAGCTCAACCAGTGCAGCAACCACAGCAGAATAATAGCGGTATCCTGTGGGTATCCGGCGAAGTCGGCGCAAAATCCTATCTGGTAGCACCCGGGACAAGTGTTTTACTGATGGACAGCGAAAGTGAAAAGTTCTACATAAAATCCACAGATGTATCCGGTATGCCACAGCCACTGCGGACATTTGAATACCACGAGATAGGCTCTCAGATGCCGCCTAAACAGCCTGTTCAGAACATGGACAGTAAATATGTTACTCGACAGGAATACGATGATTTGAAAGGCAAATACGAAGCTATTATAAACCGATTAAATTCATTTCCTGAACCTGTTAGGGCTAATACCGTACAGGAATCAGCAATCAAGGGAGGAAATGCAGATGAGTAATCCATTATTTAACGCCCTCGGTGGTGGGATGCCACAGGGAAACGGGCCAATGCAGATGATGCAGCAGTTTATGCAGTTTAAACAGAATTTTAAGGGAGACCCGAAAGCAGAAGTTGAGAAAATGTTGCAGTCTGGAAAGATTTCTCAGCAGCAGCTTAATCAGGTTCAGCAGATGGCAGGACAGTTTCAACACATGTTGAAAGGAATGAAATAGTACATTACAATCTGGCCAGATTGATGTAAATACACAAAAAGGAGATTATATTATGGATGGAAATTATAGCTTAGCAGATATTGCCGCTGCTACTGGAAACGGTAGAAATAATGACGGCATGTTTGGCGGAGATGGTAGCTGGTGGATTATTGTTTTATTCATTTTTGCTTTCTTTGGATGGGGAAACAACGGCTGGGGTAATAACGGCAATGGCGGTGGATATACAGCCACAGCAGCTACTCAGGCAGACATTCAGAGAGGATTTGACAATTCCGCAGTAATCAGCAAACTTGACGGAATCAATAGTGGCCTGTGTGATGGATTCTATGCCATGAATAACGGTATGCTTACCGGTTTTAACGGAATCAATACAAACATCATGCAGACCGGCTTTGGAATCCAGCAGGCAATCAATGCTGATACTGTAGCAAACATGCAGAATACAAATGCTTTACAGGCTCAGCTTGCGAACTGTTGCTGCGAGACCCGGGAAGCTATCCAGGGCGTGAACTACAATATGGCACAGAACACCTGTGCATTGCAGAACACCATGAACAGTAACACAAGAGACATCATTGATAACCAGAATGCAAATGCGAGAGCCGTTTTAGATTATCTTTGCAATGAAAAGATTTCTAGTCTGCAGGCTGAGAATAATGATCTCAGACGTGCTGCATCTCAGGATCGCCAGAGCGCACTTCTCACAACTGCAATGGCTTCTCAGACACAGCAGCTCATTAATGCAATCAATCCAGCACCGATTCCGGCATATCAGGTTCCTAACCCGAACACATATTACGGATGTGGATGCGGATGCAACACCGGATGCAATTGCTGATAACTTCATATCGAGAGTATCTTTCGATTGATTTCGGATGTCGGCTTATGCCGTTATTACACAGAGGGGCAGGCTGAGACCTGTCCTTTTGTGATATGAAAGGAGTATTTTTATGGCAGAATTTACAAATGTGGCTGCTCAGACTGTAGCAGCAAATGGAAACGTAGTATTTTCAAACACAGCAGTTAAAGGTTCTAACTGCATTCAGCACAGAGAGGGAAGTGGAATCATCACTCTAAGAGGACTGACTAACCAGTGTAAAGCGAGATTCTTCGTGGATTTTTCTGGTAATATCGCAATTCCAACAGGCGGTACTGTCGGAGCTATCTCACTGGCTATTGCAATTTCTGGTGAGCCGGTTCTTTCTTCTCAGATGATTTCCACACCGGCAGCAGTAAATCAGTACAATAATGTGTCCGCAGGTATCTATATTGATGTGCCTCGCGGATGTTGCGTTAATATCGCAGTAGAGAACACAAGCGATCAGGCAATATCTGTTGCGAACGCAAATATTGTTGTGACCAGAGAAGCGTAGGAGGTGCGATTATGAGAGACATTAAAGACTTATGTGCAAGAATTGAAGACGAACTGTCCAAAATCGCTGATAATGGACTGACCACTGGAAATCTGGAAATGACATACAAACTGATTGATATGTATAAAGATATAAAGAACACGCAGTACTGGGACAAGAAAGTGGAGTACTATAACACTGTCCTTGATGAGATGCGTGGCGGATACAATGACGATCACAGCGAACGCGGAAGAAAGCGCGACAGCATGGGGAGATACAGCGCAAATGACGGCAGAATGATGCCAGATTACGACAGGGGTAATTCTTATGCCAGACGGGGCGAGCATTACGTCAGAGGGCATTACAGTCGTTCTGATGGGCGAGATGCTTACGATGACTATATGACGCAGAAGCAAAGCTATCGTTCCGGCAAATCTGAAGACTGTAAGAGAAAGATGCTTGCCGCTCTGGAAGAACATCTGGACGAACTTACAACAGAAATGAGCGATATGTCCAAGGATGCAGAGTGCCGGGAGGAACGCGATCTTGTTAAAAGATACGTGGAAAAACTCCGGGATATGCTTTAAAAACACAAAAAGTGGTAGAGAGGTAGTTAAAAGAAATCTGTTATAATGTAATTGTGCAGCAGGAAGCACAAGTAAAACGGTTGTTTTGACATTTTCGTTTTAATCCTCCTTTCTTTAATTTAGTAGCTGGTGCGCACGCTTTAATGGAAAGTTAAGCAGGTTCGAGTCCTGCCGTGCGTATTTGTCATCTGGCACGCAAGATGGCTCACCTCCTTGATTAAGGTTTTTGTTACTCATACTTTTCTTAAAAAAAAGAAATAAATATCCGAAACAACTCGTGGTAGGCATAACACGTTAAATATCTTGCTAACCCGGGAATCCGGGTTATGTGGAATGTACGTTAATGGTAGACTGGCAGGGTCGCGCTCTGGGTTCCGGTTCGATTCCGGGCGTTCCGCTTATTTACTCAGAATTATGCTGTCTGTTTGCAGGCGGTCTATGGTTCGGGTAAATTATCCCATGGGTAAAGGTTAACGCTTATCCTGTTAACTGCCGGACAGTTCGAAAAGTGCAGTGAAATATAGCGCAGTTGGTAGAGCAACATCCGCATAGGGTGCGTGTCGGCGGTTCAATTCCGCCTATTTCATTACCCTGCCAGTGGTCTAACTGGCTTAATCCATTTACCTGCGGCGGCAGGTCAATAAACACGACCAGGAGGATGTTATGCAGAAACTTATTGACACATTAAAATCGTATGGAATTGAAATCCCGGAAGACAAACAGGCAGATGTGAAGAAAGCACTCTCTGAACATTACAAGAATGCTAAAGAAGTAGCGAAAACTCTGTCAAAAGTCGAAGGCGAACGCGATAACTGGAAAGAACGTGCTGAGACAGCAGAAGAAACCTTAAAAGGGTTTGACGGTATCGATCCGGCGAACATTCAGACAGAGCTTGCTGGATGGAAGAAGAAAGCCGAGGACGCGGAGAAGGAATTCAACGCAAAGATCTATGACCGCGATTTTTCAGACGCGCTTAAAACAGCACTTGATGATGTTAAATTTTCCAGTGAGGCTGCAAAAAGGTCAGTCATGGCAGACATTAAAGAAGCAGGTCTTAAGCTAAAAGACGGTAAAATCCTTGGGCTGAATGATTTGATTGAGCAGATGAAACAGTCTGATGCATCCGCTTTTGTGGATGAATCTCAGCAGCAGGCTCAGCAAAGTCAGGCAAGATTTACCACTCACATTGGGCAGCAGCGGACACCGGGAAGTATGACAAAGAAGGACATCGAAGCAATCAAAGACCCGTCCGAGAGACAGGCTGCAATTGCTCAGAATATCCAGTTATTCCAGTGATTTTTTACACCGACTATACACCAGAGTATAGCCGCTAACCCAATACCTTAACAATTATGGGCAGAAAGGATTTTTTATGGCAGCAAAAGCTAATCTTATTATGACAAATGATATTCAGGTAACGGCACGTGAGATTGACTTCGTTACCAGATTCGAGAGAAACTGGGAACACTTACGTGAAATCCTTGGCATCATGCGTCCAATCAAAAAGACGCCCGGAGCGGTTCTTAAATCAAAATATGCAGAGGGTACATTACAGAACGGAAATGTTGGTGAAGGTGAGGAAATCCCTTACAGCAAATTCGTTGTAAAAGAAAAACCCTATGCAGAAATGACTATTGAGAAATACGCAAAGGCTGTATCTATCGAAGCAATCAAAGATCACGGTTATGAGAACGCTGTTCAGATGACTGATGATGAATTCCTTTTCCAGCTTCAGACCAATGTTACCGAAAGATTTTACAACTATCTGAAAACAGGTACTCTCTCATTCACGGAAACCACTTTCCAGATGGCTCTGGCGATGGCTAAGGGTCGTGTAGAAAACAAATTCAAGCAGATGCACAGAAATGTGACTGGTGTTGTTGGGTTTGTAAACATTCTGGATGTATACGAGTATATCGGAGCAGCTGAGATTTCTATTCAGAACCAGTTCGGCTTCCAGTACATGAAAGACTTCATGGGATTCAACACAATCTTCCTGTTATCTGACAGTGAGATTCCAAGAGGAACAGTAATCGCTACACCTGTAGAAAACATCGTTCTCTACTACGTGGATCCGAATGAATCTGATTTCGCAAGAGCGGGTCTTGTATATACTGTATCCGGTGAAACAAATCTGATCGGATTTCATACACAGGGTAATTACCATACAGCAGTATCTGAAGCGTTTGCGATCATGGGTCTTACACTTTTTGCAGAGTACATTGATGCTATTGCTGTTGGAACTATCAACGCAACTCATACACTTGGAACTCTCACTGTAAACTCCGCAGCAGGAAGTAAAAGTGGAGATACAAAAGTGACTGTCACTCCGACAAAAGCAAGTGCAGGAAATGTGTACAAGTACAAAGTCGCATCTTCTGAGACTTCCGTAGACTACGGACAGAATGTAAAGAACTGGAGCGCATGGGATGGAGAATCTGATATTACCGCAGCAATAGGGCAGGTAATCACAGTGGTTGAGTGCGACAGTACCTATAAAGCACTGAGTGCTGGACACGCGACTGTAACAGCAAAATGATGATCGCAGGAGGTAACTGGCATGGCTTATGCAGATTATGATTTTTATACAACTTCATACTTCGGCTCAGTCGTGCCAGAAGCCGACTTTCCCCGACTGGCAGAAAAAGCCAGTGATTTTGTGGATTTAATGACATCCGACAGGTTGGTGGACGGACTGCCGACAAACGAACGCTCACAGAAGCGTATCAAAAAGACAGTCTGTTCATTGACTGAATTAATGTATCAGATTGAGCTTGCTGAAAAGAATGCTACCAATGCCGCTGTGAGCGGTACGTCAACCGCAATCGGGTCCGGTGGTAGCACTACAGGCGTTGTAACATCTGTAAGTTCCGGCAGTGAATCCATCTCTTACGCCACACCACAGCAGATTGGATCGAGTGCAAAGGAATGGAGTGCGGTGTATGCCGCCGCTGGGGACGTGCAGAAAACAAACGACTTACTTCTTAAGACAGCTTTACCGCTGTTGATGGGAGTAAGGACGAATGATGGAATACCAGTTCTTTATGCGGGGGTGTAAACGAAATGAATACAGTAATGTGCTTTTTAACTGGCGGGCACAGATTTAAAAGTCCTGCTAAATCAAAATGTAATGACAAAGAAAAGACTTGTACCATTACGGAAACTTGCTGTAAATGTGGAAAACAGTTTTCATTTACAGGTACATACAAACAGTTTGATATTCCAGATGTGAGGTGAAAAGAATGGATATTTCAACATTAGGCTCATGCGTAGCAATCGTTATGATTTGCTACATCGTAGGAATTGGCTGTAAAGCATCAAAAAGAATCTCTGATGAATGGATTCCGGTAATCATGGCGGTTATTGGTGGTGTTCTCGGAGCAGTCGGAATGGGAATTATCCCGGATTTCCCGGCAACGGACTATATCACGGCAGTTGCAGTCGGTATGTTTAACGGACTGTCGGCCACTGGCGTGAATCAGATTATTAAACAGACAGTGCAGAAAGAATAATTAAGGAGAGGATATCATGTATTCGTCTAAAATTACACTTTTTAATTACTACGAAAGTGCCACGACAGGAGATGCGTACTGGTACCCTCATGTTTTATCCGGTGTCGACCTTGTTACCGATAAAGGAGCAATCCTTAAAAAGTACGGACCAGACGTAACAGACAACGCACAGTTACATATCCATTATACTGTCCAGAACGGCGATAAAACCATTGCTGACAAGAATGGTAAGATTCTTCCATACGTACCGCCTAAAGAGTGGAAACAGCAGATTAACAACGCTCTGGAAGACACTATCACATTCTCGGACGAATCATTCTTCTGGGAGGGTGAGTGGACTGGCGGAATAGTAACCGATGGCGATTACCGAAATGGATTCTACCAGTACATGAATGAGAATAAGGATAACGTGTTCAAGATTACCAGTGTAGGCGGTCCGTATACACTGATTCCACATTTTGAGATTCTGGGTAAGTGATATGAGTAAAATTCATCATTTTAAAGGATTCTCTGTAGTTGACGGAGATATGAAAATCAAACTGAATATGGATAGATTTTCTAGGCAGTACCAAGAAGCCCAGTATCTCCTTGATGGAATGGTTATGGACAGTATGGTTCCGTTCATGCCGATGATTACAGGGGACTTTATCAACCGAACAAGAGTTGAGAGTGTATCCTTGCAAGGAACTGGGAAAGTATGTGCGGCGGCGGCACCTTATGGGCGTTTCCTGTACGAAGGAAAAGGAATGGTTGATGAAGCAACTGGAAGTCCCTACGCAAGACGTGGAGCAAAAAAAGTCCTTGTTAGTCAGTTTTCTGGTCAGACAGCCGCAAAGGAAAATCTTGAATACACCAAACAGGCACATCCACGGGCACAGGCAAAGTGGTTTGATGCCGCTAAACGACAATATGGCAGTACATGGATTCGCAAAGTAAAAGCACAGGCAGGAGGTGGTAGACATGGCAGATAAACCTATCGGAAAAGATGCAACCGGATATGAGATTTTGACAGATGCCATGAAAGCGCTTCTGAACCAGTATCCGGGACTGTATCAGGGTGAAAGCATCAAGTTTGAAGAACTTGGCAAAGAATCGGGAATTGCGTTCTCAGCAGACAACGGGGCGTTGGTCTATTCAGAAAAAGAAGATGTTTGCGGAATAATGCACCAAATTTGTCAGTACCCATTTTATGTAGTGTACCGAACAGCATCCGACAAGGAACGGCAGAAGTTATCTGTTCAGAAGTTCTTGGATAATCTCGGTAAATGGATATGCAGAGAACCAGTTGTCATAAATGGCACTGAGACACGTTTAAATGCGTTTCCAGAGCTTTCGCAAGGGCGAGTGATAAAGCGCATTACACGTGACAACTCCTATGGTTTAGAGCCGCAGGAGAGCGGCGTACAGGACTGGTTATTGCCATTATCGGTGCGCTATGAAAACGCTTATGAAGTAATATAACAAGTAACAACCGGCTATCAATCGGAGATAGTCGCTAACCTACACAGCCTTTTAAAAGTTATAGGCAGAAAGGACATTTCTATGGCAGTTACAGGAAAGATTGACCGTAAATATATGGCTCATTATATTGACGCAGGTTCCCTCTGTGGGGGACTGACACCAAAATATGAGCGTCTTGGAAAAGATCTGGAAGAGTACAATGTAGAACTCAATCCAGATACCGAAACATCTAAAAACATTCTTGGAGAATCCACATTCAAACACAATGGCTATGAAGTTTCTTCTGATGCTGATCCGTTCTATGCAGACACTACTTCCGATCTGTTCACAGCATTGCAGAAGATCGTAGATGGGCGTCTCAAAGACGACAACCTCAAAACAAAAGCAGTTGAGGTTCATCTTTGGACAGAAGCCACAGCAGGCAAGTATGAAGCGTATCAGCAGGAATGCTATGTTGTTCCAACAAGCTACGGCGGTGACACATCTGGTTATCAGATTCCGTTCACAGTTAATTACGTTGGAGAGCGCGTCAAAGGTAAATTCGACATTACTTCCGGCTCATTCACAGCTGACAGCGAATAATTTTTAGGAGGGCATAGAAAATGGCAAAAACAATTAACACAAACATTGATGATGGATTTCTTCTTTTCACATTCACAAATAAGCAGGGCGAAGTGTTCTCCTCATTCAAACTGAATCCTACCGACATTAACGTTGCGGCAAGAGCGGAAGAACTGGAAACTTTCTTTGAACAGGCTCAGGAATCTGTTAAAAAGGTTTCCTCTGGTAAAGAGATGGCGGAGATCAATAAACAGATTGAGGATAAAATCAATTATATGCTCGGATACGAAGCATCTAAGGATTTATTTAAAGAACCAATTACCGCAACAACTGTTTTTGGAAATGGTCAGGTGTTCGCCTATATTGTACTTGATAAGATTTCAGAAGCAATTGCACCGGAAATCGAAAAAAGAAAGAAAAAAATGCAGGCTACTGTTGATAAGTATACGGAGAAATACACAAAATGATCGCTTACGAGTTACCCACCTCACTAAATATCAGTGGGGTGGATTTTTCTATCAGAACAGATTTTCGAGCGATTATTGATATTCTCATTGCAATGAATGATCCGGAATTAGACGAGCAGGCAAAAGCAGTTGTTATGTTGCAGATTCTGTTCGAGGATTGGCAGAGTATACCGCCGGAACACTTATCTGAAGCCTGTCAGAAAGCGTGTGAGTTTATTGACTGCGGGCAGACTGATGACATTCCGAACAAACCAAAGCCCCGTTTGATGGACTGGGAACAGGACGGAGATATGATCATACCGGCAGTAAACAAGGTTGCTGGTAAAGAAATCAGATCCATACCTTATATGCACTGGTGGACGTTTTTCGGATACTTTATGGAATCTGGCGAGTGCCTGTTCAACACGGTTGTTGGAATTCGCTCTAAAAAGGCGAAGGGTGAACGGTTGGACAAATGGGAAAAGAAATTTTATCAGGAAAATAAAAACACGATTGACATAAAAACACGTCTCAGCGACGAGGAGCAAGCTTATAAAGATAAGCTGAATGAGATGCTGAACCTCAAATAGTTAGGAGGTGGACACATGGCTGCTGATGGCTCAGTCATTATTGATACCAGAATGGACACATCAGGCGTGCAAAACGGCGTATCAGCAATCAGGCAGTCTTTTGGCGGACTTGGCAGCGTAGTAAAAAAAATAGGCATACTGATTGGCGGGGCATTTGCAATTGGGAAATTGACCCAGTTCGGGAAAGAGTGCGTAGAACTTGGTTCTAATCTGTCAGAAGTGCAGAACGTGGTCGATGTTACGTTCACAACCATGTCGGACAAGGTAAACGAATTTGCAAAAAACGCTATGACATCTGCCGGTCTGTCAGAAACGATGGCGAAGCAGTATGTCGGAACGTTCGGAGCAATGTCTAAGTCGTTCGGTTTCTCTGAAGCACAGGCTTACGACATGTCAACAGCTCTGACACAGCTGACTGGTGACGTAGCATCATTTTACAACATCAGTCAGGACTTGGCTTATATTAAGCTGAAATCAGTGTTTACGGGCGAAACGGAAACACTCAAGGACCTCGGCGTGGTAATGACCCAGTCAGCGCTTGACCAGTATGCGCTAGCTAATGGCTATGGGAAAACCACATCTGAAATGACAGAGCAGGAGAAAGTGGCTCTCCGTCTGGCTTTTGTACAGAAACAGTTGTCTGCCGCATCTGGTGATTTCATCCGAACATCTGACAGCTGGGCGAACCAGGTGAGAGTGATGCAGTTGCAGCTGCAATCTCTCAAGGCAACAGTCGGACAGGGATTAATCAATCTCTTCACGCCTGTTCTGAAAGTTATTAATATTTTGCTCGGCAAGTTAGCAACTCTGGCAAATGCCTTCAAGTCATTTACGGAGTTAATCACTGGAAAGAAATCATCTGGACAAACAGGCGCGAGTGGTGCAGGTCTTGCCGGGACAGATGCAATAGCTGATACGGCAGATCAATATGGAAATGCAGCCGACAATGCCGAAAAGCTGGCGGATGCAACAAATGATACAGCGGACGCAACTAAGAAAGCTACTAAGGCAGCAAAGGGATATCTCAGCCCACTGGATGAAATAAATAATTACTCAACGGATAAAAGTACGGATTCATCGTCAAAAACGCCGAGTGCGACTGGTGGACTTGCAGATCAGATGAAAGATGCTGTACAAAATGTTGATTACGGAAAAATGGCAAAGGGCGAGACAGTTCTTGATAAGATGTTAAAGCCGTTAAATAAGATAATCAACAGATTTAAAGAACTAGCTAAATTGGTTGCAAAAGGATTCTGGGATGGATTAGGAGATTATGAGTCAATTTTTGACGGAATAAAGAAAGATCTCGATTCCATATGGAAATCTTTAAAGGATATCTTCACTGACCCAGAAGTTACCAAAGCAGTAAATAATTTCTTAGATTCATTTGCATATGCAATTGGACAAGTTGCTGGCTCATTTGCCAGAATCGGATTAACAATTGCGCAAAACATTATAGGCGGAATTGAAAAGTTTTTAAAGCAGAACACGCAAAGAATAAAGAACTATCTGATAGATATGTTCAACATCGGTGCCGAAATTTCACAAATCGCGGGAAATCTTGCAGTTGCTTTCGCTGATGTTTTCTCAGTTTTTGGCGGAGAAACCGCACAGCAGATTACAGCGGATTTAATCGGAATCTTTGCTGAAATCGGAATGGTTCTTACAGAAACGGCTGCAAAACTTGGCAGAGATATCCTTAACATGGTTGCACAGCCTTTTATCGACAACAAGGACATTTTAAAGTCAGCAATCGAGGGTAGCCTCGGAGTAATAGAAACTGTAACAAGTGGGGTCTTAACAGTTGTTCAAAACCTTAGTGACGCAATATCGAGGTTGTACGATGAACATATAAAACCGTTCTTTGACTCTATAGCAGATGGACTATCAAGTATACTTGAAACTCTAATAACTGGATATAACACATACATTCTTCCGGTGTTGCAAGGACTGGCAGAACAAATTAAAGGGCTGTTAGAGGGACCATTAGGGGACGCGATTTTAAAGATAGAAACATTCCTCGGAAAACTCATTGATTCTCTGAAACTTCTGTGGGAGTCAGTGTTAGTGCCTTTAATTAACTGGATAATCGCGAATTTACTTCCAGTTGTGGCAGAAATAATTGACGTTGTAGGCGCTGTGGCAATCAAAGTCATAAAATCATTAATTAAAATAATTGGTGACGTAGCAGACACACTGAGCGGAATCATTGATTTTCTTGTCGGCGTTTTCACAGGAGACTGGGAACTGGCTTGGCAGGGAATAAAAGAGATTGCGGATGGAATATGGAATCTTATTAAGGATATTATAACTGGCGCATGGGACGCAATCAAAACTGTGACGAAAGGCGCACTTAAAATAATAAAGACTGTCATTAGCACTGCATGGAACGCAATCAAGACAGCGACTTCAACAGTCTGGAATGCCATTAAAAAAACGCTTTCTAATTTATGGAACGCTCTTAAAGCCACCGCGAATACAGTATTTAACGCAATCAAAAATAAAGTTACAGGTGTGTGGGATAGTGTAAAAAGTAAAACGTCCCAAGTATGGGAAAGCGTAACTACATTTGTTTCCAATAAAGTAGAAGCGATAAAAAATGCTATCACTAATAAGTTTAACGCCGCCAGAGATGCAGTCAAATCTGCATTTGAAGGTATTGTGAATTTCATCAAAGCTCCGATTAATCAGGCAATCAGCATTGTTAATAATGCAGTTGGGATGATTAATAATGCAATTGGTGGAATTGAATCTGCATTTTCCTTTGGACCTTGGTCTGTTCCAACACCGTTTGGTACAAAGACTATTGGATTTCACGCAACATTTCCACGCATCGGAACTATCCCATATCTGGCTAGTGGTGCAGTTATTCCACCAAGGTCAGAATTCCTTGCAGTACTAGGCGACCAGAAAAAAGGCAATAACTTGGAAGCACCGGAAAGCCTGTTGCGTCAGATTGTCCGGGAAGAATCGGGAAAAGGCAATAATAGTGGAAATACTTATAACGTAACAGTCAATGCATCTGGCAGAAAACTATTAGACATTATCATTGATGAAGCAGAGCTTAGGAGACGCAGAAATGGCGGTCAGAATCCATTCTTATTAGGAGGTGTGTAAATGGCACAGGAACAGTTTAAGATTGATGGGGTCACTATAAAGGCCCCTGACACATACAAGCCAGTGTTCGCAACTACATCCACAGAAAGTTCCAAAAGGAGTCAGGATTTAGTTATGCACAACACACCAATGGGAACCATTGCCGGATATGACATGGAATGGGGCGAACTTAAATGGGGAGAGATTGCAACGATTCTTAACTCTATGATTAACAAGAGCCAGTTCACATTTCATCACAAAGATCCTCGAACCCCCGGCAAATGGATTGACAAGACGTTCTATGCATCTAATTTCAACATGGCAGCGCAAACGCTCAAAGACAATGAGGAACGATGGACAGGATTAACTATTAATGTAAGGAGCATTCGACCGGTATGATTAATGTTACAAATCAGTTAAAGACGGAATCTCTCTTAAATAGCAACTATTATGTTACGGCGAATGCGGTGCTGCGTGATGGGACAACTTTAAGCCTAGGAAAAGAAGATTTCTACCTTGACGGAAACGGCATTGTAGATTCTTCTGATTCCGGGGACTTCCCAGTAGGCGTAGCCATTGAAAAGACAGCAACATTGGCACTGGTCAATGATGATGATAGATTCTCTGACTACAACTTTGCTGGAGCGCAGTTTACTCTATTCTTAAATTTACAACTGTCTGATAGATTGGAAACCATTCGCCGCGGCACATTTATTGTGTCGAAAAAGCCCGCTACGTCCGATGAGATCAACCTCACTTTGTTGGACTATATGAGCAAGGCGGAGACGGACTACAAAACGAATCTTGCCTTACCATGCTCTGCAAGAGAGGTTTTGGAAGATGCCTGTCAGCAGACGGGGATTGTGTTAGGTGACGCAACATTTAAAAACGCAGACTATCAGGTACAGAAGAAGCCCGAGAACACCACTTTTAGAGCAGTAATCGGTATGGTCGCAGCTTTAGCAGGTGGCAACGCTCGCATTGATGAGAATGATAATTTGCGAATCATCACTTTTGACGATGGTGTTGATACCATAACCTTAGAAACAATTCCATGGTATGACATTAACGGAAACACTATTCTTGACATTGATAGCAACGAGATTGAGACAATTCTCGAGCGAAAAGGATTTAAGCCAAATTTTATCAATAACCTTACCTATGATGTTGACGATGTAGTTGTTACTGGGGTCAAGTATACAGATAATGAGACGGAATACAAGTACGGTACAGACGGATATGTCATCACGATTGACAACAAGCTTCTGAGTGGCAATGAACAGACGGGTGTTGACCTGATCGGAAAAGAACTTGTCGGCATGAGATTAAGACCATTCTCTTGTGACAGCATGGCGGTTGGGTACGCCACATTTGGAGACAGGGTTACTTTTGCAGACATTAAAGGAAACATTTATTATTCCTACTTAACAGATGTAGACTTTGCTTTTTCTGGAAGCACAAGTTTTGCATGCAATGCTAAAAGCATGGAGGATATTGATGCAGATTATCCCGACAGTATGCAGGTAGAGGTTGACAACCTTAAGAAAGATTCCGAAAAGAAAATCACTGCTTACGATGCAAAATTAAAGCAGATGAACGAATTAGCCGCAAATACACTTGGATTTTATTTTACTGAGGAAATTCAGCCGGATGGGTCTTCGGTATCATATCGTCATGATAAACCATCCTTAAAAGATTCAAAAGTAATTTATAAAACAGGTGTGAATGGATTCTTCCTTTCAGTTGATGGTGGAAACACCTGGAAAGCAGGATTTGATTCCAATGGAGACGCAGTTCTGAATATATTGTACGCAATCGGCATTCAGTCTGACTGGATCAATACCAGGGGATTCACGGCAAAAGACAATGACGGCAACATTACGTTCCGCATTGACGCAGAGACAGGAGCTGTCAATCTTAATGCTGCAGAGCTCACAATTAAAGGAAAAACGCCTGAAAATGTCGCAAATGCCGAGGTTGAGAAATTTATTACAGAAGTATATTCTCCACAGATTAAGGTTCTTCAGGAGCAGATTGACGGACAGATAGAAGCGTTTTTTGGAGACTATGTTCCTGATGGTAATAATGAACCGGCGTCCACTTGGACAGATGATACAACTAAAGAAAAGCACTTAGGTGACCTGTTTTACATCGTAAACAACGAAGAATACGGCGGACAGGCTTATAGATACGCAAAGATTAATGGCGAATACAAGTGGGACTATGTAAAAGACACTGCGGTGGTCAAAGCTCTGGCTGATGCGGCACAGGCACAAAACACGGCAAATGCAAAGAAGAGAATTTTCGGAGCAGAGCCGGTTCCACCTTACGATATTGACGATTTATGGGTTCAGGGAAAGACAGGGGACATTCTTAAGTGTCAAAAGGCAAAGGCAGAGGGCGCAAGCTATGACACCGATGACTGGGTGAGAGCATCTAAGTATACAGATGATTCAGCAGTTACAGCCTTTATCAAGGGCGTTTTTGCTGATACGATTGAAAGCCTCCAAGAGCAACTTGATGGCAAGATTCAGACCTGGAGCCAGGATACAGACCCGGCGCTTGAATGGACAGAAACAGAAGAGATTCCGTGGACAGATGTTGATGGCAATTCCATTCTGGACGTAGGCGGAAATGAGATTTTAATTGTTTGGGAAAAAGGTAAATATATCCACAAAGGAGACCTTTGGCAGAATACCGCCGATAACGCTAACACGCGCTGGCGGTGGGATGGAAATGAATGGGTTGAACAGAAAGCCCCAGATTATCTGTTTGATAAGATTGATGGGAAAGCAGCAGTTTATTTCGAACAGCCTAAGCCACCATACAACATGGGAGATTTCTGGATCACATCAAAAGCAGATGGCAAAGCTTCTATCAAAACAGCGGTTAGAAACCGGTCGGATGGCGCATTTACTGACACTGACTGGATTGATTTCAAATATGCCGATAAAACCGACATTGACAATGCGGTAAAAGAGTATGATACAAGCCTTGGACAGGATGAAGTATTTAATAAGCTGACGAACGGCGGTGAAGACCAGGGTATTTATATACAGGACAAGAAACTGTATATCAATGCAAATTACATCCTCGCAGGCGTTTTGGCAGGCAAATTTATCAATGCGAAAGGCATAAAGGTTATTGATAAGGACAACCAAACAACCTTATACATTGATGATAACGGGAAAGTTCATATTCTTGCCACCGAATTTTCTTTGCAGGGCAAGAGCGTATCCGATATTGCCACGGATGCGGCTACGGAAGAAGCGAAGAAATATAAGACTCTAAATGTAACATTATCGAATGAGTATCAGGGTATTCCAACGGATGCGGAAGGCAATTACACAGCATTCCCTGAGTGCAAAACGACGGTGACGGCGTTGTATGGCGATGAGAATGTTACAAACAGCGCAACTATAACGTTTACTGCCGGAAGCGGGGTTACGGGTTCAAAATCAGGAGCAACATATACAGTAACGGCACTTTCATCTGATACAGGAATTATTACGGTGTCAGTTTCTTATAATAATCTCTCTGTTGAGAAACAGTTTGCAATTGCAAAACAGAAACAGGGTATTCAGGGATTACAGGGTATTCAGGGAATAAATGGAAAAGACGGAATAAGCGGAAAAGACGGTCAGGACGGAAAGACATCTTATTTTCATATCAAATATAGTTCTGTTGCAAACCCGACTTCTTCCAGTCAGATGAGTGAAACGCCAAGTACCTATATTGGCACTTATGTGGACTATACAGAAGCGGATAGCGACGACCCTGGCAAATACACATGGAGTCGATTTGAAGGCAAGGACGGGGCACAAGGAATCCCTGGAACAAATGGAGATAACGGGCAAACATCTTATCTCCATATTGCTTATGCGACCAGTTCTGACGGAAAGACAGGATTTTCAGTATCTGATAGTACTGGAAAGACTTACATCGGACAGTATACCAATTTTGAAAAAAACGATTCTACTAATCCAAGTGACTATAGCTGGACAAAAATAAAAGGTGATACCGGAAACGGAATATCGAAGATTGTACAGCATTATCTCGCTACGTCCAGTTCATCAGGTGTAACAACATCCACATCAGGTTGGACGGAATCCGTGCAGACACCAACATCATCTAAAAGATATTTGTGGAATTATCAGACAACCACATACACGGACGGAACGAGTGTGAACACTACTCCGCATGTTATCGGTGTATATGGAGAAAAAGGTGATGATGGCAAAGACGCGTCAGATATGACCCAGTTGGATATTTTTAATAAATTAACCAACAATGGGGAAACACAGGGGCTATATCTTTATAATAATAAGGTGTATCTGAATGCCTCGTATATTGACACAGGGTATTTGGCAGGATGGAAAGTTGGCTATCAAAAACTTTCAGCAAATGGCACGTATGGAGAAGTAATGCTAGACGCTTCAGCTGGGGAAATCTATTCAGAGACGAATACAGGAGTATATGTGCCAGGGTACGGCACATTGTATGGAACACGAATTAGAGGAATCAATCTTTATACAGGAACCGTGCATGCAAGCTCAGTATCGGTTGATACCAGTGTTTCGGCGGGCAGTGTTTCGGCATCAAAAAAAGTTAAAGCAGGTACACATGTAGAAGCCAGTGGGCACTTTTACAGCCTTGGCACAGGCACTGACCTTGCGGATTTAAGTGTGCGTGGAACAAAGAAGAGGATTCTTCCAACAAAAAACTATGGCACACAGGCATTTTATTGTTACGAAATGGCATCCCCCATGTTTGGAGACATTGGAGAAGCATCCATATCGGAAGATGGTACATGCCTGATAGACATAGACGACATTTTTCAAGAATCTACCAATGTGGGGATTGAATATTATGTTTTCTTGCAAAAGGAAGGAAATGGAGATTGTTGGGTAGATAAAAAGGAACAGACATATTTCATTGTTAAAGGCACTCCGGGACTTAAATTTGCATTCGAAATTAAAGCGCGGCAAGCTGACTATGAACACATGCGTTTTGCCGATGCGAGTGAAACAGCTTACGACAGGGCGATAGATACAGACATGCCAGAGCCAGACTACAGTAAAAGCCTTGAAGTATCAGAACCAGATTACGAAAAGGAACTCCTTAATGATAGGGAAAACATTATTGACGAAATGGGGAAAATATAATGAAGAAAATTCTTACAAGTTTTATGAATCTTAGCACAGGAGAGGGAAGCCGTATCGCTTACACCTATTCTGAGGTAAACGAGGAAACAGGAGAAGTTGTCAGCCAGAACAACAAAGGCAATTTCCTTGTGATGAATGACGATGTACAGGCTCATCTTGATGCAGTTAAAAAATATATCCGGGACAAATATTTAGTATAAGGGGGGGATCAGTTATGCCAAAGTGGACAGATTATACTACAAAAACTACAGTAGCTGATAATGATGAGATTATGACACTTGATACGGCAGGAAAGGCAAATAAACGCCTTTCACTGTCTACTCTTTCAGACTGGGTACTTGGGAAAATTGCTGACAAAGTATTTGAGAAGCTTCAGACGAATGACAAAACGATTCTGGGCGCGATTAATGAATTAAATAGTAACACAAAATACTCTACAAGTCTGACACAAAGCC
>ERZ772871.551-NODE-551-length-34696-cov-4.69871_pt1 | contig 34696 bp, 18 predicted proteins | sample MGYA00511899_ERZ772871 | MGnify/ENA primary metagenome ERZ772871 (study PRJEB29015, sample SAMEA2737693) | human gut metagenome | biome: human gut; feature: human-associated habitat; material: faeces | place: China | collected 2012 ... | reverse complement strand
CGGCATATTCCTCGCCCGGGTTGCCAAGCCCGGCAACCATGCGAATCTTGAGCGGCTGTGCGGCTGCCATGTTCATCCTTTCGTTGATTTGTCGCCTGCTATGGTGAGCGACCCTGTTGCCGCTGTCAAATGGAGGGCAATTGAGGCTGTTTGGGGACGTTTGGACGGCCGTCAAAATCCGAGGTGGACAGTTAGTTCAGATACGTATAAGTTCTGAGGACTCGAAGTGCTTAATTCGATGCCGATACGTTGTTTTGGAGCTTTAGTTAGTCCATATGGCGCTGTTTTGAAGTCTACCCTGCCTTCAAATAGGGCGAATGGTATAGAGATGGCTGCAAAACAGCCTAATTCAAAGTGTCCATGTATACGTATTTGAACTAACTGTCCAGCCCTGCTCGACGGCGCACGGGTGATTCGCCGTTTAGACCGGCGCAAGGCCGATTCCGGCCCGCAGAGCGTTGAGCCAAGCGGCCTGACGCTTGCGATAGCCCTTGATGCGATATCGGAATCGGACTCCCGCGAGTCGATGCATCGCTTGGGCGAAGGCTTCGAGTGCAACAAGGTCTTTCATTTGGTCGCGATTGATAACCAGGACGTGGATGCCCATTGCCTTGAGTCCATTATTTCGATTGCCATCGTGGATGCGAGCGTTTTGAAGCTCATGCCCAATTCCGTTGTATTCGTTGTCGACTCCGGCTGCCGGGCAATATAGGTCGCAGATGGCGTAAGGGATGCCGGAGGACATGTTGACCGCAAGGGTGTCGAAGTCGATTCGATGGTTGAGTAGCAGGCCTCCCATGGGCAGGCTGCAACATCCGAATCCGCCAAAGCGCATGGGCGCTCCGAGAACGGCAAACATTAGGGATTCGGCTGGGGATGCAGATCCGGGTCGGGCGAGATTGACTGCCGTGCGAAACGAGGCGTAGGAGCTACTTTTGGCGAAGCGCGCGACCGCCTCAAGCTCTTCGATAGTTGTGGCGGGCTCGCATTTGTAGTGCGCCTGTTCGTAGCGGGTTTCGTTCTGCTGTTCGGCCGCCGACTGGTCGCCCCGGCAATCGAGGTCGCCCATCGCTTCGTAGCCATTGCCCTTGGGCCAGATGTCGTCATAGGCAATGGGGTATGTTGCCCCGGGAGGAAGGGAGTAGGTTCCGAGCAGTTCCATGAGAAGCATCAAGGTTTTGGCGACTGATTCATTTTTGGAACAAAGCATGGCCGTCATGGCAGGAGACGTTGCGTAGATGTCGGCCTCGACGTGCATAATTGCACCTTCAGGAAGCGGAGCGGAGAGAATATGCTGAAGAAGTCGCTTATCGGGGCGTCTGTTGTCTTCGTTTGAAACGAGAAGATCGAGCAGTTCGGAATCATCTTCATTCCAGGCGTCGAGTATCGAAAGTGCGCCAAAGTCTATCGCGTCATTATTGGGAATGCAGCTAGCCAAGGCCTGTGCTTGCTGTTCACCATCAACGGAGTCCCAGGGTAGGGCAGAGTACGCCCGTCGTGCGCGACGAATTGCGCGGAGGGCGGAGAGATGTGAAATCACGGTCGTCATAGCTATAACGTACTAAGTTGGCGGCAGAATGCGACCGCCATACCGTTCTTTTCGCTCAGCGGGGCGCTGCGCGCCATGAACGGCTGGGTGTTATGAAATCGATGGAATCGGTTGAGGGGATTGCAGGAAATTGAGCTCTGCCGCGAAGGTTGACGATAGCTACTGGACAGTTAGTTCAGATACGTATAAGACGGCGGGCGTTCGAGGCGTTTCTAAGGGCCTTCGAGGGCGATTTGAGGGTAAATATGCGGCGGTTGTACTCGAAAACGATGAGCACTGGGCGGCATGGCATCCGCCGGGGAGCTCAGAAGGCTCCGAACGGCCCTTTGGGGCTTTAAAAAAATACGTATCTGAACTAATTGTCCAGGGAAGGTTGGCGAGGGATAGAAAAAGGGTCGGAAGCGAGCTTCCGACCCTTTAAAAGCATCAAAGATGATGCGATGCGCGTCAGGCTACAGCGCGAAGTCGCCGCCGACGAGCGTGGAGACGGGCTCCTCGTGGTAGACGGCGGAGATGGCCTGAGCGAACTCCTCGGCGACCGAGATGGTCTTGATCTTGCCGCCGACCTCGACAGGGATGGCATCGGTGACGACGCACTCGACGATCGGGGCGTCGTTCAGACGCTCGATGGCCGGACCGGAGAAGATGCCGTGGGTGGCGCAGACGTAGATGTCGCCAGCGCCCATAGCCTTGAGCTCCTTGACGTTGGCGCACAGGGTGCCAGCGGTGTCGATCATGTCGTCGTTGATGACGCAGGTCTTGCCCTTGATGTCACCGATGATGCCCATGACCTCGGCGGCGTTGTGGCGCGGACGGCCCTTGTGGGCGATGGCCAGGTCGCAGCCGAGCATGTCGGACAGCTTCTTGGCGGCCTTGGCGCGACCCACGTCGGGGGAGACGACAACCAGGTTGTCGGTGTCGAAGTGCATGTTGTTGTAGTACTGGCCAAACAGCGGCAGTGCGGACAGGTGGTTAACAGGGATATCGAAGAAGCCCTGGATCTGACCCTGGTGCAGGTCGAGGGTGATGATGCGGTTGACACCGGCGCGCTCGAGCAGGTTGGCGACGAGGCGGGCGGTGATGGGCTCGCGCGGGCCGGCCTTGCGGTCCTGGCGGGCATAGCCGTAGTGGGTGATAACGGCGGTGATGGAGCGGGCGGATGCGCGCTTGGCAGCGTCGGTGGCGATGAGCAGCTCCATGAGCATGTCGTTGACGTTGCCGCCGGCCACGGACTGAATCAGGAAGACGTCGGCGCCGCGGACGGTCTCGTCGTAGCGGGCGTAAATCTCACCATTGGCGAACTGCTTTAGCGTAAGGCCCGAAAGCTCGACCCCAAGGTACTCAGCAATCTTCTGAGCGAGGGGACGGTTGGAGGAACCGGAATACACGCGGATGGACTTGCGCATATTCTCCGACTTCTCGGGATCATTAATCGGCATTACCCTTCTCCTTTATATCGAATGCCATATAGATGCCTTGTTGCATTGTAACCGCGTAGCGGGGTTTATCGAGTCTTGATAACGTCTTTACCGTCAACGGACACGAACCGACCACTCATCCGGCCGCGCAGGTCAGCATAGAAAAAGGAGCCGTCCCCACGGGAACAGCTCCTTAGATGCTTGGTAAAACGTTATACCTCGTCGTCCTCGTGCAGACGGCGGCGATAATCGGCGGCCCAGCCCTCAATATTTACCTGACGGGCGCGGCCCAGTCCGAGCGCGTCTGCCGGGACCGGCTCGGTGATGACGGAGCCGGCTGCCACGAGCGCGCCGTCGCCGATCTGGGCGGGCGCGACCATCATGGTGTCGGAGCCGATGAAGGCATCCTTGCCGATGACAGTCTTGTGCTTGTGCACGCCGTCGTAGTTGCAGGTGATGGAGCCTGCGCCCACGTTAACGCCGGAGCCCATGGTGGTGTCGCCGATGTAGGACAGGTGCGGCACCTTGGAGCCCTCGCCGATCGTGGACTTCTTGATCTCCACGTGCGTGCCGGCCTTGGAGCCGTCGAGCATGTGGGTGCCCGGGCGCAGGTAGGCGCGCGGGCCGCAGTCGACGCCGTTCTCGATGACGGCCTCGATGGCGATGGTCTCATCGATGATGCAGCCGCTGCCGACGGTGGTGTCGGTGAGGCGGCTGTTGGGGCCGAGCTGGCACTCCTCGCCCACGGTGACGTGGCCGATCAGGTGCGTCTGAGGCCACACGACGGTGTCGCGGCCGATAACGACGTCGGGGCCGATCCAGGCCTGCGTGGGATCGATGAAGGTAACGCCCTCGGCCATCCAGTGCTCGTTGATGCGGTCGCGCGCGATGGCGGTGAGCTGCGCGAGTTGGATGCGGCTGTTGACGCCCAGGCCGTCGCGGTAGTCGTCGCAGTGGAAGATGGAGACTGCCTGGCCGTGGCCTTTGAGTATCTCGAGCATGTCGGGCAGGTAGTACTCGGACTGCGCGTTGTCGTTGCCGATCTCGTCAATGTGTGCGGCGAGCTGCGCGCCGTCGAAGGCGTAGCAGCCGGCGTTGCACTCGAGCAGCGTGGCGGCCTGCTCGGGCGTGCAGTCCTTCTGCTCGATGATGCGCTCAATCTGGCCGTCGGCGCCCAGCTTGATACGGCCGTAGCCGAAGGGGTCGGGCGGGGTCATGGTCATGACGGTGCAGGCGAGCTCGCCGGTGGCGACGGTCTGCGCGAACTTGGCGACGGTGTCGGCAGTGATGAGCGGCAGGTCGCCGTTGAGCACGACGACGGGGCCTTGCGTGATGCCGCAGGCCTCGAGCGCGACCTTTACGGCGTGGCCGGTGCCCAGGCGCTCGGTCTGCTCGACGCACTCGACCTTGGTGGCGCTGTTGGCGTAGGCGCCGTCGATAAGGGCGCGCATTTCGTCGGCGTGGCTGCCGATGACGACCACGACGCGGCTGCAGCCGGCCTTGATGGTGGCGTCGACGATCCACTGGACCATGGGCTTACCCAGGATCTTGTGCGAAACCTTGCAGTGGTTCGACTTCATGCGGGTGCCCTCGCCGGCGGCGAGGATAATTGCGGTTGCGTCCATGTGATCTCCTGTTACGTTATAGAGACGTGTGTTTGGAAACGATACACGGCGCAATATGATACCGCAGGCATATGATGAGCGCGTAACGATTGACGCGTGACGGCCGATGTCGCTGCCGCCGGCGTGGTATTTGCGCTGGTTGTGCATGGCGGCGGCGCTGCGGCGTTGGCGTTTGAGCGAGGGGATGGGGGTGCCCGTGGATATCATGCGAGAGGAATCGGGCAACGAGCCCGTCGCGGCATTTTCGATGTCGCATCCGGCGGTGCCGGCGCTCTACATGGTGCTGACGTTGGGGCTCACCATGTTCTCGATGCAACCGGTGCTGATCGCGCTGTCGTTTGCGGGCGGGTTGGCGTACGGGTTTGCGACGCGCGGCGCCGCGCGCACGTTGGGGGCGCTTCGCTGGCAGCTGCCGGTGATTTTGATCATCGCGGTGCTCAATCCGCTGTTTAGCGCCTCGGGCTCGACGGAGCTGTTCCGTATTGGCATGCGTGCGGTGTATCTAGAGAGCATGGTTTACGGCCTGTGCATGGGCGGGCTGTTTGTGGCGAGCGTGCTGTGGTTTGAGGCGGCGGCATCGATGCTTGACTACGACAAGGTGCTTGCGCTTTTGGGTAACGCCGCGCCGGTGATCGCGCTCATGATCTCGATGTGCATGCGGCTTATCCCGCAGTTTTTGCGCCGCGGTCGTACGGTGCTGGCGGTGCAGGATGCGATTGATGTGCCTGGCCGCGCGCCGGCCGACCCCGCGCGCTCGCGCCTGCGGGCGTCGAGCGTGTTGATGGGCTGGGGCATGGAAGATTCGCTGGAGCGCGCGGACGCTATGCGCTCCCGTGGGTGGGGCGCCGCGACACGCCGCACGACGTACGCGCGGTATCGGCTGGGGCGCGGCGATGTTGCCGCGCTGGTTGGGCTTGCGCTGTTTGGCGTGGCCACGACAGCAGTGGCGTGGACCGTGATGGCGCAGTATTCGTTTTACCCGCAACTATCGGTGCCGGCGCCGTGGCCTGGCTATATTGTGTACGCGGCTTGGATGGTGTTGCCCTGTGTGTTGCACGCGATTGACGAGAAGAGGTTTGGCTGATGGCTCGGTTGGATAGGGGCCCGGTGTCGGGCGCGGCGTGCGGCCCGGATATGTCGGCGATTGAGGTGCGGGGGCTGAGCTTTACCTACCCCGGGGCTGAGGCGCCGGTGCTCGACGGGCTCGACTGGTTTGTTCCTCAAGGTGCGTTTGCACTGCTGGTGGGTGGTACCGGGTCGGGTAAGTCAACGCTGCTCTCGCTGCTCAAGCCCGAGATTTCGCCGACGGGCGCGTGCGCTGGCGAGCTGCGCGTGCTGGGCGAGAGCGTTGCCGACATGGACGTTCGAGCGTCCGCGGAGCGCGTGGGCTATGTGTTTCAGGACCCCGAGAACCAGATCGTGTGCGAAACCGTGTGGCACGAGATGGCGTTTGGCCTGGAAAACCTAGGCATGTCGCGCGACGAGATGCGCCGCCGTGTTGCCGAGACCAGCTATTTCTTTGGTCTGGAGGACTGGCTTCATCGCGATACCGATACGCTTTCGGGTGGCCGCAAGCAGCTGCTGTCGCTTGCCGCCGTCCTGGCACTGCGCCCGCGTGTGCTGCTGCTCGACGAGCCCACGTCTCAGCTCGATCCCGTTGCCGAGAAGAGTTTTCTGCACGCACTGTTTCGCGTGAATCGCGAGTTGGGCTGCACGGTTGTCGTGGCAACGCACCAGCCGCGCCCGATGCTCGAATACGCGACGTGCGCGTACCGGATTGAGGACGGACGCGTGTGCGAGGTGGCTGACATTGCCTCCCTGGGGCACCGTGAAGAGCTGTTTTCTGGCGAGGTGCCGGGGTGGGGTGCCTCGCGGCGTGCAAAAAACGGAGTTTTCAGCAGCGCCAGTGGCCAGCCGGGCTCTTTGGACCCGCGCGGGGGCGCTCCGGGTGCAAAAAAAGGACTGAAATCGGACAAATCGGCTGAATTTGGGGCGCAAATACTGCCGCAGGGTGACTCGGGGGCGCCATCGCGCGCCGGTGGATGCCGAATACTCCCAAAAATGCACGCTGGGCCGGCTACCACCCTGGCAGGGAGCTGGTTTCGCTACGATCGGGCGTCCGGCTGGGTGCTGCGTGGGCTCGATGCGGCGTTCTCGGCTGGCGCGGTGCATGCGGTTGTGGGTGGTAACGGCTGCGGGAAGTCGACAATGCTTTCGGTGCTGGCCAAGACGGTCAAGTTGCAGCGTGGGCATATGGAGCGCGGGGCGGGATCGGCAGCGCTGCTGCCTCAGAATCCCAAGGCGTTGCTGGTTGCCGAGACGGTGCGCGATGAGCTGATGGAATGGGCTTCGACCTGCGGATATGACGAGGCTGTGGCGCGGGAGCGCGCGGCGAGCCTGGGGCTGTCGGGCCTGGATGGGCGCCACCCGTACGATCTTTCGGGCGGACAGCGTCAACTGCTTGCATTGGCAAAACTGCTGCTGATTGGCCCCGAACTGCTATTGCTCGATGAGCCCACCAAGGGCTTGGACCTGGCCAGCCGCCGCATCATCGCCCGCGCCCTGCGTGGCCATGCGGAGGCTGGCGGTACCGTCATCATGGCCACGCACGATCTGGATTTTGCCGAGCAGGTTGCCGATGACATTGCCATGATGTTCGACGGTGAGATTGCCTGCATGGAGCCGCCGGCCGACTTCTTTGCCGACAACGTGTTTTATAGGGCGTGATGGGATGACGGATTATCGCGTCGCGCGCCTACTCGCAAAACTGGAGATACCGCTGCTGCTGGCGGTTCCCGCGGTGATGGCCGCGGCGTTGCTGGCGGGCGTTGAGCAGGCGGCGCTCGCCATGCTTGTCGTGGTGGCGCTGGTGCTTGCGCTGTTCTTCGCGGGTTACGAGACGTCGCGACCTGGCCTGCGCCAGATTATGCCAACGCTGGTTTTGGCGGCGCTGGCCGCGGCGGGCCGCATCTTGTTCGGCCCCATTCCCGACTTTAAACCCGTGAGCGCCATCGCTATTATCGCGGGGGCGACGTTGGGCCGACGCAACGGCTTCATGGTCGGTGCGCTGGCGGCGCTGACCAGCAATTTCTTTTTTGGGCAGGGCATGTGGACGCCGTGGCAGATGTATGCCTGGGGTCTGGTTGGCTATGTTGGCGGCGCGCTGGCGCATGCGGGCGCTTTTGATCGCGCCGATGGCACCGTGCGCATGCCGGCGCTGCTGACCTACGGCTTTGCGTCGGGCCCGCTCTATGGAGTTGTAATCAACGCCTACGACATCATCGGCTTTGTGCAGCCGCTCACGTGGGCGGGCGCCATGGCGCGTCTTGTCACGGCGGTGCCGTTCGATATCACGCACGGTCTCGCGACCTGTGTGTTCTTGGCCGCCCTGTACAAGCCCTGGTGCCGCCGCATCAACCGTGTTGTCGTGAAATACGGACTGTAGGGCAGGTTGTGCTGGAGCAAGGACCAATACTGCTGCGGTGCCATTTCAAAACTATGCCGGTTTACGGGGCCAGATTGGCATAGGCCGACCATACCGTCATTTTTCGAAAATAGGCGAGCCGTCTACCTGCGGTTTTATTTTTCCCAAGCTGCGTATGGTTGGGTGCTCGCGATTTAGCCCCGTAATCCGGCATAGTTTTGGAATGGCCGGCTGATATGACGGGCGCCGTGGTCCTCAGAGAGCCAAATCGATCCGTTTTCTTCCGTTCCCAGACGTCCCCAAGGAATCAGTTGACGGCGCTTGCCACGAAACTGGCCCATCTACTACGTTTAGCTTGATACTCCCGACCATGACCGCGTTTTATGAAAAACCGCAGGCTTTCTACCTGCGGTTTTCTTTTTGCGTTGTTCGCTGTGGTTGAGGGTAGTGGCTTAAACGTAGTAGATGGGCCAGTTTCGTGGCGGGTGGGCCGCGTGGATTCCTCGCGAGGTGAAAATGATCCGTTTTCCTCTGTCCCCCAGGGGATCGGTTGGGGCTAGAGTTCTAGCGTGAGGGTGACGGGGCAGTGGTCGCTGCCGAAGATGTCGCCGCGGATGCCGGCGTCGCGCACATTGCCGGCGATTGAATCACTTACCAGGAAATAATCGATGCGCCAGCCGGCGTTGTTCTTGCGAGCATTAAAGCGGTAGCTCCACCAGCTGTAGACGCCCTCGACGTCGGGGTTTGCCGCGCGCCAGGTATCGGTAAACCCGGCGTTGAGCAGCTCGGTAAACTTGCCGCGCTCCTCGTCCGAAAAACCGGCGTTGCCGCGGTTGGACTTGGGGTTCTTAAGGTCGATCTCCTCGTGCGCCACGTTAAAGTCGCCGCAGGTTACGACGGGCTTGCCGGTCTCGCGCTCAAGTGCGCTCAAAAAGCCGCGATAGGCATCGTCCCAGGCCATGCGTACATCGATGCGCGCGAGCTCATTTTGGGCGTTGGGCGTGTAGACATCCACGAACCAAAACTTGTCGAACTCGAGCGCGCAGACGCGGCCCTCGGTTGTGGCTTGGGCGACGAGCTCGGCTGCCTCGCCCTCGCCGGCGTAGGGTAGCAGCGCGTCGGCGCGTAGCACGCGCAGCGGTTCCTGGCGGCTAAAGACCGCGGTGCCCGAATAGCCTTTACGCTCGGCGTAGCTCCAGGTTTGATGATAGCCGGCCAGGTCAATATCGACCTGGCCCTCTTGCAGCTTGGTCTCCTGCAGCGCCAGGATATCGACGTCGAGCTCCTGCGCGATCTGGATAAAGCTCGGGTCCTTTTTGAGCACGGCGCGCAGGCCGTTGACGTTCCACGAGGCGAAAGTGTAAGTCTGAGGCATGGTGTCCTTTCGACGGGGTTGGCAGGCTTAAGATTAGCGCAACAGGGGCGGTGGTGGGCTCCGCGCATGCTGACCCAAAGGCTGCGTGTTGGGACAGCGCCCAACGCTGCCCGACCAACAAGGACGGAGGACTCATATGACGCAGGCAATAACGGATCCCAAGCAGGCCTCCGCCGCGCTGGCGGAGCTGTTCGGCACCCACGAGCGCGTGGTCTTCTTTGGCGGCGCGGGTGTTTCCACGGCAAGCGGCATCCCCGATTTCCGCAGCATAGACGGCCTGTATCACCAGCGGTTTTCCTATCCGCCCGAGACTATGCTCTCGCACAGCTTCTACGAGGCGCATCCGGCGGAGTTTTTCGACTTCTACCGGACCAAGATGATCGCCCTTAACGCCAAGCCCAACCACTGCCACGCCAAGCTGGCCGAGCTGGAGCGCGCCGGAAAGCTAAATGCCGTGGTGACGCAAAATATCGACGGTCTGCATCAGATGGCCGGCTCGCAGCGTGTGTTTGAGCTGCACGGATCGGTCCATCGAAACATTTGCCAGTCGTGCGGCGCGGTCTATAGCGCCGAGTGGATTTGCTCGCGCGAGCACGAGGACGCCGCGGGCGTGCCCGTGTGTCCTGCGTGCGGAGGGCGCATTAAGCCCGATGTGGTGCTCTACGAGGAGCCGCTCGATGAGCGCGTGCTGACCGGCGCCGTCGCCGCCATCGCCGAGGCCGATGCCCTCATCGTGGGCGGGACCTCGCTCGTGGTGTATCCGGCGGCGGGCCTTACGCGCTACTTTACCGGCGATACGCTGGCCATTTGCAATCTTACTCCCACCGATCAGGATGCAAATGCCGACCTGCTGATTTCTTGCGACATCGCGGCCGCGTTTGCGTTCTAGCCCGTTTGCGCGGATACAATAGAAAGACTGATTGCAAAGCGACCCCGCCGCCTGCGCCCGAGCGCGGCGGCGCGGGCATTTTAGGAGGATGTTCATGGCGAACGATAGTAAGACATGGCGGTGCGGAAAGTACGAGCTCAGCTTTGACCGCCCGCGCATCATGGGCGTCCTCAACGTGACGCCCGATTCGTTTAGTGACGGCGGGGAGCACTTCGACCCGGATGCCGCCATCGAGTACGGCCTGGCGATGCTCGACGCCGGCGCCGACATCATCGACGTGGGCGGCGAATCCACGCGCCCCGGATTTACCCCGGTCAACCCCGACGAGGAGGCGCGCCGCGTGCTGCCCGTGGTGCGCGCGCTGGCCAAAGAGGGCGCCATCGTCTCGATCGACACGCGCCACGTGGCGGTTGCCAAGGCTGCCGTGCGCTGCGGCGCCTCGATCGTCAACGACGTGACGGGCTTCACCGACCCCAAGATGGTCGAATTTGTCGCGACGAGCACCTGCGGTGTCATCGTGATGCACGCCGGCGAGGTCGCGGCGCCCACGCGCACGCATGCAACGGTGCAGCTCGATACCTCGGCAGCGGCGTTTGTTGCCGAAAAGGCGCGCGAGGCGGCCGCCGAGGCTGCACGCGAGGCCGAGAAGCCTGCCCGCCGTCGCCGTGGCAAGTTGCTGGGCGAGCCCAAGACGGAGGCCAAGCTGCCGGGCGGCGTGGTGCAGCCCTCGCTGCCGTTTGGCGATCCGGAGCCCGCGCCCGAGCCCACGGACGAGCGGAAGCAAGAGACGCCGGCCGCCGAGCAGGCTATCCCTGTCGCCGAGGCCGTCGCGACCCCTGAGCCCGCGCTGGAGCCCAATGACCACCTGGCCGCCATGATGCGCCGCAGCGCCCGCCGCGAGGAGGCCTACGTGCCCACCTCTCAGCTCCGCCGCTTTACCCTGCCCGATTCGGCGCCCATCATGCGCCGCGTCATGGGCTTTCTGTCCGACCAGGCCCGCACGCTCATCCATGCCGGCGTGTCGCGCGACCGCATCTGCATCGATCCCGGTTCGGGCTTTGGCAAGACGGCCAACGAGGACATCGTCATCCAGCGCGAGACCGCCAAGATGGCGTCGCTGGGCTATCCGCTCATGTGCGCCGTGTCGCGCAAGCGTTTTGTGGGCGCCGTCTCGGGCGTGACCGAGGCGGCCGCGCGCGATGCCGCCACGTTTGGCGTGTGCCTGGGCGCTATCCAGGCCGGTGCCAACATCGTGCGCGTGCACGACGTTACCGGCTTTGCGCAGTTCCTGAACGGTTACTGGGCTGTCGCCAAGCCGCAACCGCGCCGTGCGTTTGTGGCCGTGGGCTCCAACCTGGGGCATCGTTGCGACAACATCCGCGCCGCACGCGACATGATCGCCGAGATTCCGCTCACCTGCGTGTCCAACTGCTCGCGCATCTACGAGAGCGAGCCGGCCTACGAGACGCGCCAAGATGCGTTTGCCAACGCCGTCATCGAGATCAAGACCGAGCTGGCGCCGCTGGTGCTGCTCGACGAGCTTATGAAGATCGAGGCTGAGCTGGGGCGCGACCGCTCCAAGAAGGCCAAGGTCAACGGTCCGCGCACCATCGACCTGGACCTGCTGTGGATGGACGGCGAGATCCATGGCGGCAAAAAGCTGCGCCTGCCGCATCCGCTCATTGGCGAGCGCGACTTTGTACTGGTGCCGCTCGAGGATCTGATGCACGACCCGGCGCGGTTCTTCCGCTACAACGGCGTCGAGGTCAAGGAGCCCGAGGACCGCGTAGGCCATATCGTGGGCGAATTGGGGCGTATGTAGATGATTGAGATGAATGCTGTGGCCGTTGGCACCGAGCTTGACGCCGCGCGCGACGCGGGCCGCGAGGGTGCGTCCGCGGGCTGGTGCGCTTGGAGCGCGGGCGAGACGTCGTTGACGTTTTCGCTGGTCGTGCGCCCGGACGTGAACATGCATGCCTTCCACGGCCTGCCGTTTGTGGCGGCGATGGGCGTGATGGACGCGCTCGTGGGCACGGTGTCGACGCCGGGCCTGGACCTTGCCGGCAAGGTGGGCATTGAGTGGCCGAGCAATATCGTGTGCGGCGCGCCTGCGTTTGAGACGTCGTTCGCGCGCGTCGCCGTCAACGGCGGCGCCGGCGCTGCGGGCATGTTCGGTGCCGTGACGGTGGATATTGAACGTTCGGCGCTGAGCGAGCTCGGTGTGGATGCGGCCGACGAAGCGCTGGTCGAGGAGTTGGCTGCCGCCGTGCTGACCCGCGTGGACGCCTGGGCGGCTGTTGCCAACACGCCGCAGGGCGCTGCCGGTCCGCTGGCCCCCGTGTTGGGCGAGTATTTCGATATGGTGCCGCTGCTGGGCCGCCAAGTTGCGGCGGTGTCGCCCAACGGCCTGCCGCTTGCGGTCGGCGTGTTTGCGGGCCTGGACATCTGGGGCCGCGCGACTATCAAGACCGATGCCGGCGAGCAGGAGTTTCCTCCCGAGGCCGTACGGATTCGCGGGCTGTAACGCGGGGCGCCAGCGCTCAAAGATAACGATGACAACGAAGCCCTCTTCGGCCTGCACCGGGGAGGGCTTCTGTGTGACCCGAGAGAATGGCCGCGTCGGTCCTATTCCTCAAAACTGAAAATTTTTCAGTTTTGAGGAATAGGCTTGGCGAACGTTTGCGGGGGCTGGGGCATTGGACGTGCTCGACTTATGCCCCTGTCTTACCCCAGCTCCTGCATGCGGCGGTAGATTTCGCAGATGCCCTTGATGGTGAGCTGCCCGTCGACCACGTCGAAGGCATCGGTCGAATCGGCGACGATGCCGGCGAGACCGCCCGTGGCGATAACGGTGGCATCCTCGCGGCCCAGCTCGCGCTTCATGCGCGCGACCAGGCCCTCGGCCATGGCGGCGGCGCCCATCACGGCGCCGACCTTGATGCATTCCTCGGTGTCGCGACCGATGGCGTGCTCGGGCGCCTCGAGCGGCACGCTGGCGAGCTTGGCGGCACGGGCGGCAAGCGCGTCCATGGAGATGCGGATGCCCGGCGCGATCGCTCCGCCAATGTAATAACCGTCCTCATCGATGACGTCGATATTGGTTGCGGTGCCAAAGTCCACCACGATCGCCGGGGCGCCGTAGAAGGTCTCGGCCGCAACGGCGTTGGCGACGCGGTCGGCGCCCACGGCCTGGGGGCGCGCCGCGCGCAGCTTGGTCACCGCGGCCGTCTGCGGCCCGATGACGATGGTGTCTGCGGCAATGCGGTCGGCCACGGCGTGCCATTCGCGCGAGAGCTGCGGCACCACGCCGGCAAAAGCGATTGCGTCGACCGCATCGAGCGAGAGGCCGTACATCTTAAAGAAACCCATCAGACGCACGTGGATCTCGTCGGCGGTATAGGAGCGGTCGGTGGGCATGCGCCACGACTGCACCAGCTCGTCTCCGTCAAACAGGCCCATGGCCGTCTGCGTGTTTCCCATATCGATAGCGAGCAGCATGTCTACTCCCGGTGTCGGCGTAAAAGGACGCGCACCATTGTATACGTGCCGTCGACGGCGCTCGGCTGCGATTCGTTTACGGTGATATGGACTGAGGGGTTTAAATATGAAGGAATTATGCTCTACGAGATTTTCCTTGCCGTTTACCGAACTCCCACGTAATATTCTTTCTTGCGCACATGAGGCGCCCAGACATTGCGGGGTGGAGCAGTCTGGTAGCTCGCCGGGCTCATAACCCGGAGGTCGTAGGTTCAAATCCTGCCCCCGCGACCAAGAACTTGCAGCTCGTCGGCCTAGCCGGCGAGCTTTTTTGATATTCCGGGACCGTGTTTTCGGTCCAATTCTCGGTCTCTCAAACAAAATCTCAATCTGTAACATCTAGACCCGATTTGGGCGGCTAGGTGTTACAGATCGAGATATACCGGTGGGTTGGGTCCCGTTTGTCTCGACCTGTAACATCTGGGGCTCATTTTGCCGAGCAGCTGTTACAGATTGAGATTTTCTAGCAGGCGGGTTTGGTTTGTCTCGATCTGTAACGCCTAGGGCCGGTTTTGGTCGATAGATGTTACAGATCGAGACGTTTTGTTGGGATGGTTTCTATTGTCTCGATCTGTAACATCTAGGGTCGTTTTTGGCCTGTAGATGTTACAGATTGAGATTTTCCGCCGGGACGGTTTTGGTTTGTCTCAATCTGTAACAGTTGCTCGGCAAAATAGGGTCTTACTGTTACAGATTGAGACAAATCGACGGGCCGCCACGCCCCATCCACCTGCCGCCACCTGCTATCCGCCGATTTCCGTTGCGCTGTTGTATTCCCATGCCATATCCTCTAGACAACTACGCGGCATCATCGCCGCCGCGCCTACAAGAGAGGAATGTCCATGACCGCACCTGCATCCAAGCTGCTCCAGCCCATTACGGTTGGCCCCCTTGAGCTCAAAAACCGCATTATGTTCCCGCCGCTGACCACCGGCTACGAGGAGCGCGACGGCTCCATTGGCGAGCGCAGCCTGGCTTTTTACGAGCGTCTGGCCCGTGGCGGCGTGAGCTACATCGTCATCGGCGACGTCGCTCCCGTCATGACCGCGAGCCCCACGCCCAAGCTGGCGACTGACGCCCAGATCCCCACGTTTAAGGCCCTGGCCGACGCCGTCCACAAGCACGGTGCCAAGGTCGCGCTGCAGCTGTTCCACCCCGAGTACGACGTGCCCGGCGTCGGCCGCATGGTCATGGGATCCATGGCCGCCGCCAAGGCCGCGCAGGAAGCCAAGGCCGCCGGTGACGAGGGGACCTTTGCCGCCAAGATGGCCGAGTCCAACGAGATCCGCAAGCAGGCCTATGCCAAGCTGCACCACGATATGCAGCACTTCGTGAACGAGGCGAGCGTAGAGCAGCTCACCCAGATCAAGGAGGCCATCGCTGCCTCGGCCGCTCGCGCGCAGCAGGCCGGCATCGACGCCATCGAGGTCCACGGCGACCGCCTGGTGGGTTCGCTGTGCTCGGCCATCCTCAACAAGCGCACCGACGAGTACGGTGGCTCGTTCGAGAACCGCGTTCGCTACGCGCTGGAGGTCGTCGCTGCCATTAAGGAAGCCGCGCCGCAGCTGATGGTGGAGTACAAGCTCCCCGTGATCATGGAGAACCCCGACGGCACGCCGCGCGGTAAGGGCGGCCTGCAGCCCGACGAGGCCTGCGAGTTTGCCAAGCTGCTCGAGAGCGCGGGCATCGATATGATCCAGGTTGCACAGGCCAACCACACCGGCAACATGGGCGATACCATTCCGCCCATGGGTGCCATGCCCTACAACTGGACGCTGCCGGTGGCCGAGCGCGTCAAGGCCCTGGTCTCCGTGCCGGTGGCAACCGTCGGCCGCGTGGTCTCGGTCGAGGCCGGCGAGAAGATCCTGGAGGATGGCTCTGCCGACATCGTCGCCTATGGCCGCTCGCTCATGTGCGACCCCGACATTGCGCTGAAGGCCGCCACGGGCGAGCCCATTCGCGAGTGCCTCAACTGCAATAAGGGCTGTGTCGACGCGATTCAAAACCGCAAGTACATCTCGTGCGTGCTTAATGCCGAGAACGGCGACGAGGCGACCATCGCCATCAAGCCGGGCGAGGGCGACAAGAAGATTGCCGTGGTGGGCGGCGGTATTGCCGGTCTGGAGGCCGCGCGCGTGGCGGCCAAGCGCGGCTACGATGTGACTGTCTACGAGGCGAGCGATTATCTGGGCGGCCAGGTCGTGCTGGCGGCTGCGCCTCCGCGCAAGGACGAGATTATGCGCTCGGTCGAGTATTACGAGAAGATTCTGCCTGGCCTGGGCGTGAAGGTCGAGCTCAACCATGCCGCTACCGCCGAGGACCTCAACGCCGCTGACGCCGCGATTGTGGCCGTGGGCGCGCACGACGTGCTCATTCCCGTTCCGGGTGCCGATTCGGACAAGGTCGTCTCGAGCTGGGACGTGCTGGCCGGCAAGGTGGAGCTTACGGGCCGCGTCGCCGTCATTGGCGGTGGCCTGGTGGGCACCGAGACTGCCGAGTACCTGCTGCAGCACGGCTGCGAGGTGGCGATTGTGGAGATGCTCGACAAGATTGCCGCGGGCGAGTCCGAGACCATTCTGCCGCTGATCATGAGCGACTTTGCCGAGCATAACGTGGAGCAGCACGTGAAGACCCGCCTGACCGCCATTACTGATGAGGGCGTGGAGGCCATTCGCACCACCGAGGACGGCGCCGAGGAGCCGGTGAAGATCGCCTGCGATTACGTGGTGATGGCCGTGGGTTCCAAGGCCAACGCGTTTGACCTGGACGGCGTGACGGTGCCCGTGACCTGCGTGGGCGACTGCTCGGGCGAGCGTACCGCCGACATCGCGAGCGCCATTCGCACGGCGTATCACGCGGCCAACGAGCTGTAGTCGAGAAAGCTATCGCGTATTGAGTGGGCGGGGAGTGCCGTATCGGTGCTCCCCGCCTTTTTGTCGATAAGAGGTGCCCCTGACCAGCGGGTTCAGAAAATCCGAATCTCATGCACCAGAAAATCCGAATTATATGAACACGAAAATCCGAATCGCAACCACCCGAAAATCCGAATTTGCTACAGTGGAATAGAAGAATCAGAAAGCAGGAACTGGAAATCTGCGGGGGTGGCTCATGGCAGGCGAGAGGCTACATCGGGACGGATACATCCCACGTATCGTGGATGCGCAAATCGAGCGCTACCTTCGTGTCTTTGGCGCGGTCGAGATTGCGGGCACCAAGTGGTGCGGCAAGACGTGGGCCGCGCTCGAGCACGGGGCGTCCGCCTCGTATGTCGACGAGAATCTCGACCTCGCGCGTGCCGACCCGGCGATGATGTTGCTGGGAGACCGTCCGCATATTATCGATGAGTGGCAGCGCGTTCCCCAGATTTGGGACTACGTTAGACACGAGGTCGACCGCACCCGGGGTACGCGCGGCGCCTATATCCTCACGGGTTCCGCCACGCCTGCGTTTGGCTCAAAGGCGGAGGCGCCCGCGCATAGTGGAGCCGGCCGCATCGGCCGCGTCCGCATGCACCCCATGACGCTTGCCGAGACAGGTGAGTCCAACGGCAAGGTGAGCCTGGCGGGCTTGTTTGAGCATCGTTTTGAGCCCTGCCGGTGCAATGGCGATACGCCGGGGCTTGTCGAAGCCGCTTGCCGCGGCGGCTGGCCCGAGGCGATCGATATGGTTTCGGCTGACGCCCAGCTCATCGCCCGCGAATATCTCAACACCACGTTTTCGAGCAGCTTCCCGGCGGTCGGTCTCGACCCCGATATTGCTCGTCGAGTCTCCGCATCGATCGCGCGCAATCTGGGACAGGCAACCACGTATAAAACGATTCTTATGGATATGTTCGGTGCCGAGGAGAAACCCGCAGCGTTTGCCGATGAGACCAAGGTGCGCAGGTACCTGGATGCCCTCAAAGGCATGTTTATTCTCGAGGAGGTTCCCGGTTGGGTTCCCGCCGCGCGCGACAAACGGCGCTTTACCGTCAAGCCCAAGCGCTATCTGGCAGATCCGAGCCTTGCTTGCGCCTTGCTAGGTATGTCCTCGCAGGCGCTGCTTGCCGACTGGCGGACATTCGGTCTGTTGTTTGAGAATTTGGTCATACGCGACCTTTCGGTCTACGCACGTTCGCTCGACCTGCTGGATAGCACGCCCGTGCGCTATTATCGCGACGATTCGGGTCTTGAGTGCGATGCTATCGTGCAGCTAGCCGACGGACGGTGGGCCGCCTTTGAGATTAAGGTGAGTGAAGATAAAGCGAACGCCGGCGTCGAGAGCCTCAAGCGCGTTCGCAAGAAGGTCTGTGGAAATCCTCGTTCACGCACACGCGAACCGGAGTTTATGGCCGTGATTGTGGGGGTGGGTGAGTACGCCCGCGAGGTCGAGGACGGTATCTACGTGATACCCGTTCGCGCGTTGGGGTGTTAAGGGGCGGCACGCCGTGTGTCCGCTGCCCGGTGCCACGGATTGGTGCAAGGGGGCCAGGTTTGTTTGCACCATGTTGGTGCGAAGTAACCTGCCCCCTTGCACCAAGGGTTTGACTTTTAAGACATCATTAAGGCTTGCGTTGTGGAGCGAACCGCAGGTCAATGCTATTCTTTTACCTTATCGTATGGTGTTGTATTCTGCCTGAATTCTCTACCTGCGAACAACGGATAAACGCGACCGAGCGGAAAAGGATGGCACGCCCGCAAGTAGGGCAAACGTAAGCGATGAGTGGCATGGACCGACATAGCGAGCTCCAGCAGCACAAGACGGCGGCCGAGTACCGCCAAGCTGCCGACGAGCACGTGCGGACCCTCAAGGATTTCTGGAAGGATTTCCTGGTGAGCGGTCTGTTTGTGCTGGCCGCCATCGTTGCCATCTTTGCATGCCTGGCCTGGTTTGCCGCGAACAATCGAGTGAGCGCCACGGGGAGCACGATCGGGGCGAAGGCGGGGCGGTACACGCTGACCGCCGCGGGCGAGGGTGAGTCCGGCGCACACGTGGGCTATTACGAGCGCTCCGAGCGCACGCCCGAGGAAAAGGATGCCATCGATCGCCTGGATACGACCGACGCCATGACGGTAACACTCGGCTCCAACCTGAACAACGAGACCGCAGGCTCTCTGTACCCGGGTGCTCGCGGCAAGATTACATTTACGGTGAAGCCGCTGGTGAGTGACCTGGACGGGGTCACGATCAATCTGTCGCGCTTGCTTAAGGTCACGAACATTGTTGGCGTTGTTGGGGACGGAGGAACGCTGGCGCCCGAGGCGGAGGCGCTCCTTGGCTTGATCAAAGGCCATGTACTGTTCTTTACGAGCTGCGACCAGAACGGGTATTACTCGGGCCGCGTGATTGATAGCAAGATCGGGATTCACAAGAGGGCATTTTGCGAAAACGGCGATGTGACCAGGCCAACGAACAAACCCGTCACCATCAATCTGTACTGGGTATGGCCGGAGTACTTTCAGAACTTCGTCCTTACCGGCAACACGAATTACTACAAGAATCTGTTTGCGGCGGCGGGCGACGCAAAGTCTGACTACGGCGCTCTGCAGGCGGACATGAACGAGCATAAAGCGAACTACTTCTATGGCGCGGCAAACGGCACAAGTGCTGTCAACGCCCCCTTGGTTTCGTCTAGCATGTCCTTCAGCGACACCGCCATCTGCTCGGCGCTGTACAACAATGCCGACGAGCAGATCGGCAATAAGGTCAAATACATCCAACTTAGAATTAGCGCTCAGGAGGGCGTGAGCTCATGAGCACCATGCAAACGCGCCTCGGCGATGCCCGCAATTGGATAGAAAACCACCGCGCACAGGCCCTTGCGGTCCTGATATTGCTGGCGGCAATCGCTCTTATCATCGGCTTGTCGCTCTCGTGGTTTGTGGGCAGCAAAAGTCTGTCTACGGTGGGCAAGATCCAAACGCCCGCGCAGCTTAAGATCATGGGTCCCAACCAGACAAGCATTGAGCCCGTCGAGATTTCGTATGACGAGTCGCGCGGCGATGTTAAAAACATAGACGGCACCGTGACCATTCGTCGCGCGTTTTGTGTGCAGAGCGACAATGGCGATCCCGCTGCCGGCGGTCAAGCGTTTGAGCTGCAGGTTGCCAACACAACGAATATCACGGGGCTGACGATCAACGTATATCACGTGACGGTCAATAATCCGAACGATAAAAACGGCACCGTGGTCGGCCTCGACGGGCTTAACAATCCGTATTCGTGGAGTAAGGGCAAACTAATTTCGTTCGACTTTATCAATAGGGATGAGACAAACGGCCTGGCTAAAGAGCTCGCCAGCAATGATCCAACGTACGGTACTTATAAGGACGTCCAGAAAAACGCCCGTCCGCTGTATCGGTACCACGTGTTCCAAAAAGACGATCTAGACGGTTGGAATGGCACGAAAGCCAACGATGCCACCAACTTTATTGTTGAGTGCACGTGGAACGCGGATGGCGTAACCGTGGGTGGTGCCAAGGTCTCAAACGTCAAAGAGACCGACATGGTCTACCTAATCGCTCGCGGCACGAGCGGCAACTAATAGCAGGAAGGGAGGGGCGCCAGATGAGGAAAGACAAGAACGCACAAAATGAAATCGCAAGGCCTGCCGGAAAGCACTTTGCACAGGTTGATGATCATGCGGCGAAGTCTGCCTTGGCGGAGCCTGCTGCCCCTAATTCCAAAGTGCGCAAGCGCCTATGGGCGGTTGCGGTGCTGCTATGCGCCGTCGCGATTGTGGCGGGTACCCACCTTACTTACACGGCCTTTTTGGCGGGCGACTTCCTTAAGTCGGTCGCTGTCTCGGGCACGTCACAGGCGCTGTTTGCCTCGGACATGCTTACGGGCTACACGAATGAGACGCTGAATGACGAGGGTATTGCCGTCCGAAGCGTCATCGCCGACACGAGTGGGGAAAAGTGCTCTTTTACCTTTCGCATTTACAACCATCTGCTGGGCGACAAGAACAAGGTCAACGACAAGGACGTTAACGCGACGCTGAGCGTGAAGGCGACGGGAACGACAGATTGGAGCATAAGCGGTTCGCCCGCGCTGACGGCGGGCGGCACGGTCGGCCTTTCCTTCCCTGCCAACAAGGCAACCATGTATACCTATAAGGTTACGTTTTCCAAGGCGGACCTCAACAAAGCATCTTTCACCGTTAAGGTCCAGGTCGGCTCCAATAGCCCTGGCACCAACCTTAAATGGCTCGCCGCCAAGATTGCGCCCGCCGAACGTGCAGAGGTGACGGCTTCGGGCGTTTCGGGCGAGTGGGTCGATAAGAACTCGGATATCAACGCTTTCGACGCTTACAACTATCGCGTGACCGTTACGGGCGCGCCAACAAAAATCAAGCTTACATGGGGCGACAAGGTTGAGCTTGACCCATTTTTGACGACGAATCATTCCGACGCGACCCTTGATGGAAGGTCGGTTACGTTCACCATGGATCCCGGGTCGGAGATTATTACCTTTTACCGTGCGACGGATACCGCGCCCGGCAGCTGGGATGACATCGGTGTTACGTGCAGGGCTGCGTAGGCCAACCGCAATCGGTGATTTTGAGACCCCGCACGGGGCATGAGATAGAACGAGGTAGGACCAGATGAGAACGGCAAAGCGCATAACAACCGCATGCCTGACTGCGATCATGATTTTCCAGGCGCTCGCGCCCTCCACGGAGGTGTTCGCGCAAGAGCTCGACGCCGTTATGGAGGCATCCGTCTCCGCCGCGCGCGCCGCGGGCAACACGGCGCGCTCCGTACAGGATGCTGTGGCCACCGCGCTGCAAGATGCTGACCAGGCTACATCTGATGATGTCGCAACGACTCCGGGCGCCGACGCTGGCGCCACCGAGGGCGGCGACGGTTCTACCAACGCTGGCGAATCGCAGGACTCCACGACCGATGGAACCACTAACGGCGATACCCCAACGGAGGGCGACGCGTCCCAAGACGATGCGGCTGCCGATGAGGGTGCTGCTGACGGAGAACAAGCGGATGACGCGGACGCGGATGCTGCTGATCAGGCAAACACCGCCCCCACCATCGCTACTGTCGAGGATCTCAGGCACGCGTTGGGTGACGGCAATGTCATCACTGACGACTTGGGCGCCGTCACGGCCATCACCTTCGGATCCAACGCCGACCTTATCGCCATCTCCAACACCGACCCCGCCATCTACCAGAACGCGAGCATCTCCAAGACCGGCTTGAGCGGCGTCGACTTCGACGTGTGCAGCGCGCAGGCCGTGGGCGACCTGGGCAATCTCGCGTTCCAGGGGTTCGGCAGCGATGCCTACCCCTTCAAGGGTACGCTCGACCTGGGCGGCAGGTCCCTTACCGCCAACAAGACGCTCTTCAACAACATCGAGCTCAACGATAACAACGGCACCGTAAAGCTCACCTGGAAGGGCACCGATGTTCAGCCCATCGTGGCCGCAAAGGTCACGGGCGCGGGCAAGACGCTCAGCGCTGCCATTACCGTAGACAAGCCCGAGAGCGGCGATACGAGCGTCGTCAAGCTCACTTCGCCGCTCGTGGGTGAGGTTACGGGCGAGCTCACGCTTGACGCCACGTATTCGACAAGCGCGAATAGCCCCCTGGCGATTGGCATGCAATCGTCCACGGGCAATCTGGGCCTACTCGCGAACACCCTTACTGCAGGCGCATCTCTTACGATCGCGGGGCTGAATGGCCTGCCGAAGAGCTTCAACGGCACCCCCACCATCGATGCTACGGGCGCTGGTGCCAATGCCGGCGGCCTTATCGGCGAGGCGCGGGAGGGTGCCACCGTCGCCCTACCAACTGGCATCGATGTCTCGGCGCTGAGCGTCGCAGGTAAAAACGCGGCGGGCGGTCTTATCGGTAAGGCCACCAACCTCACGCTCAACATCGCTGATGGCGTAACGGTTAAGCCGGCGTGCAACGTCGGCGATAAAGACAGCGCTTGCTCCGGTGGCGTCATCGGCGACGTGAGCTTTGCGCAAGGATTTATCGTTAAGCCCAACATGTTCGATCTGGGCGAGCTTGTGACGCTTGGCGCAACACAGCGTGCCGGCGCCCTCTTTGGCGTGGCCGATATTTCTAATGGCGACATCGTGGTGCAAGGCGGAACGTATAAGAGCAAGCTCGCCTTACCGGAAGAAGTTAGCGTCAACGGCAGCTACGGCGGCCTTGTCGGCAAGGTGTTCGCGACGGCAAAAGGCGTCGATGAGCCGCTGCGCGCCTTTGTGGTCCAAAAGGATGCGGATAAGAAAACGTGCTCAATTGAGTTTGAACTTGCGGGCAAGCTGTCCGACGCGGGCGGTGTTGTTGGCTATGTTGGCGATAGCTCAGCTCCCAATCCGCAGCCTGTCGCCGTTGTGCTCGACGGCGTGACGGTTGCGTGCAAGGGAGGTGCTTCGGCGCGAACGGACGCCGGAAAGTTCGGTGGCGCCGTGGGCGTTGTCGACACGCGCAATGTCCTTGACGTGCGAGATTTCAAACTTACAAGCGACAATCCTATCGGTAAGGCGCAAAGCAACCGTGCCGCGGGAATTGCGGGCTCCGCGTGGAATGCTGTAATCAAATTCAGCGGCATCACGGATCTGTCGGGCGCAAGTTTTGCCGAAAACAGCACGACGGGCCAGCTCGTATACGAGAACCACAACGCGCTGATTTTTGCTGTCGGCGATGGCTCTGACGCTGACAAGGGTGCAGCGGGCTGGACCTTCAAACGTAGCAATACTGCCTCGAAGACGGACGACATCGCGACCTACGGCGAAGTTATTCGTCTGGGCGGCGACTTCATTAAGCTTGATGTGGACACTCATAAGTTGACCTTGCCGGATTCGCTGACGGCAGCTAACGGTGCCTACACCCTAACCTCTGTTGAGGATTTCGCCAAACTTGCAATCACCTGGCAAACCAACGGCTGCTACTCCATGGTCGAGGGCGTTTCTGAAAACAACCCGAACATCTTGCAGTCCGCGACCATTACGGTGAACGGCACTATTAATCTCAAGGGCACGGGCCTGACGGGTTTCACGCAGGATCGTGCAGACGGCTCGCAAGTTTTCTTGGGAACGTTGAATGGCAACGGCACAAATGGCAACAGCACAATCAACCTTGCCGTCGGCGAGTCGTACGGCATGCGCGGCGGGGCCGTGCTCGACGGCAATGACACGACCAATGGCAACGGCAAAATCTACCGCCACGGCCGCTTGGGCTTGTTCGCGGCCGTCAACGGTGCAACCATTTCCAACGTCACAATCGCTGGCTCCATGAAGTTCGATAACGGTTCGGCTATCGATGCCGGGTCGCTTGCGGGTGCCATCGTCGGCAACCTGTCATTGTCTGGCGTAACGTGCAAAACGAATATCGCGTGCGATGATACGTTTGCAAATGACGTGAACATTGGTGGTATTGCGGGAAGCGTGTTGGCGGCTTCTACGGTTGCGTTTAAGGATAACAGCAGGGCTCAAGCGAGCATCACTGCAACTAAAACGCTTAATGGCAACAGCCGTATTGGCGGCGCCATCGGCTATGTGGGCAATTATGTCTCGACATTCAACGTTACGGGCCTTGAGGTCAGCGGAAAAATCGAGACCGGCAATTGCACCAGCGGCAAGATTGCCCAGGTCGGCGGTCTTATCGGCTGCATCGCACAGAGCACCTATGGGGCTGATGGGGCAATAGCCAACTCGGCCAAAAAGGACGTTAACATTACGGGCCTTTCGTTCAACTCGTTCAAGATGGGAGTCGGAAAGAACGGCGATAAGCTCAATGGCGTGGGCGGTCTCTTGGGTTATAGCTGGGGCAACGCGGTCGTAACTATCGGAGATGACAACATTAACAAGAGTGAAAACTCCTATGCTTTGAAAACGACCAACGCTTCTATAATCGCGACTGTGGATGATTCCAAGGAGCTTGGCGGCCTTGTATACGCAGCCAGCGGTCACTGGATTATCAACAACTACGCCATCGATCTCTCGGGCACAAAGATTAATGCAGGCGCCGCTCAGACGCTCGGCGTTCTAGTTTGCCGCGGCTGCAAGGTGGATGATAAGACGACATATGGCGTCGAGAGCTACCTAGGCCTGTACTTGGAGGACAGGGCTTATTGGGATACCGCCTATAGGGTGCCCACCGGCGAGGGGGCCATCGTTGCGTCGGGCGTAACGTCCTTCGATGAATGGGTTGGCAGCGGTGTAAAACCAAACAACGGCAGCAAGCTCATGGACGCCGACTGGAACACGGTCGTTTCGCTACACACACAGAAAAACAAGCTGGACATGGACGGCGATTCCACAAAAGACAACAGCTACCATAATCGCTCGTCTTTCGGTCGAAGCCAGAATACGAACGGCAATACCCGCTACTTCTACAACCTCGACATAGCCTCTAAGAATTGTGAAGGCGGCTTTAGTGGCAGTCAAATCGATACAGCGGACAAGCTGCTCTTATGGTCTGCTTTCTGCTATGCTCCCGCCGGTATTCGTTCGACAATCGTTCCCGATGGTACGACAGGGCTCGATGATTCCATAACCATAACGGGCACAATCGATTTGGCCGGCTACAGCTACTATCCCACTCAACCGATCGGAGAGGTGACGGTTAATAATGCGGCCATCACCTTCTACTACTCCAAGATCAAGGCCGAGCAGAATGGCAACAAGCTAAACTCCGATGCCACCCAGCACGAGAACATGCACTGCGGTCTTTTTCAAACGGTGGCAGACGGCGATCTCACAGTAAGCAACGTCACTTTGGGTGGTACCGTTGGGCCCGTTATCAATGACGGAAAGAGCTCTACTGACGCTATTGGCGCGGGCGGAAGCTCATCGGGCGCGCTCGTGTGCCGCTACGTGTATGGGTCCAGCGACGGCAATGGCACCAAGATTAGAAAGATCTCAATTGATGATCTTACACTCAACAATCTGATTGTCGACGGCGCCAACAGCGCCACGGACGCTAACGCCTATATGCCTCTGCTCATCAACGAGATGCAGAAGTACGTGAGCCTGAACGCGAAGAATATCAAGACTACTGGGTACACGAGTGGCACCAAGGCGGCTACGTCGCTGTTCGGAAAGCTTGGTGTAGGCAGTGAGGCCGATCAGGTGACGGCGAAGTTTGAGCAAATCAGCTTGCCCAGCCAAGAGAACAATACGATCTTCACCCATGCGAGCCTGCTGGAGAGTTTTGGCTACGGAAGCACGAGCACGGGCTCTGCGGACTACACCTTTACTAAGGCCGATGGCGATGCGGGCAAGGTGACCTACGGATCCGAGATTGATGGGAGTACGGAGTACCCGGGCAAGCAGCTTTGGTATTACGACGAAGCGACGTATGGTGCCGTGAGCGGCTATGTGACGGTTGATGGTAAGAAGGACGGTGACGTCAGGCCTTGGTTCGGTGACTACCTTCCTTATGTTTACAAGGGAAAAGCCGCCGAGGATGGCGTCCAGTATCACGAAATTAAAGTCAACCAGCGCATTCCAAAGCTGGTAATGGGATGTGGTACCTACGGCGATCCTTATTCCGTCACAAACGCGGCGGAGATGAATGCCATTGCCAACTACATTAATAACATGACGGCGCTTGACGGCTGGGAGGTCACCATTGTCGCCGACCAGGGTAGGCTCTGCACTCGCCGCAGCAGCGATCACTCGACCGACAATGAGGTTACGTACGTCTACAAGCAGGCGAACGGTACCGATAATAAATGGGAGAAGAAGACCGGAGACGCGTCGACCAATTCCCCGCAGACGCTGAGCGACGAAACCATGCACCGCTATATGCAGAGCGCGTATTACAGCATCGAGCCTACTGAGGGCAATACGATTACTCTCGACGGCGCATCGTTTGGCGGTTTTGGAAATAGGGCCAACCCGTTTAGGGGCGTCATCGTTGGCAACTTTGGCAGTGATAATAAAAACGCAACCATCAAGATAGAGAATAACGAGGGTTCGCTTCGCGGCCTTATTCCCTATAGTTACGGCAGCGTGGTGCGCGATCTGAATATTCGCTATGTGAACGCGTCGGCGACTATTACTTATTCTGCCAAGGATGCCGACGGCGTTCCGACGGCGTTTTTCGGTGGCGTTGTCGGCTGCATCCTTGGTGGCGATAACATTATCGATGGCGTGGTCGTTAATGGGACGACGGCCGAAAACCCTACAACGGGATTTACCGTCACGGGCGGTGGCGACAAGCCGCATCTTGTTCCCATTGGTGGCTACGTCGGTGCCATTGCGGGTGGCGGCGTGATTTTCCGCAATATGGACAAAAGCGGAAAATCTTCCTGGCGTGCTGGAACTGGTGACAAATCTCGTGGTCTGGGAAAGGGCAACTTTGATCTCTACAACAATCCCTACGTCGGTCGCGTGATTGATGGCTATGCCTTTAGCGAGGGCTGTAAGGTTGAAAACGGTAACGCTAACTACCAGATTAACGAGCTCACAAAAAAAGGAACCCCCTGTGTCACCACCACGGGCACCGACAACAAGTACCTCGGCACTAACGCCGAGGCTCCTGTGACCATGGTGAAAAACGCCCAGGGCCTTTTGGTGCTCTCGGCCATCATCAGCTCGGGTGCGGGTGCTGGCGCGGCACATACCAACTACTCCAATAATGGCGTGTTCCGCGGTTCCAAGGCTTACTGGGGCAGCGATTCGCAAGACCCGGCGATATGCGGCTACCTGTTTGGCAACAAGGAATATGGCAAGGTACGGAATGCTAACTACGCAAATGTGGGCAAGCCTGAGAGTGCTGCCGGCGATTTCGAAATCGCCAAAAACGACGACCAGAAGGCCCCCGGCAAGCAGGGGTGGCACGGCCCGCTCGACCATGATGACGATGTAAATTCGCCCTACCTGGTGGCGTCCTACGCTGCCGACTACCAAACGGGCTATGTGTGCGCGTCGAAATCGATCGGCATGAGCTTGGAGTTCAAGCAGGGCGACACCTACGATATGACCGACTACGGCACGGGGTACGTGGGCCTAAACGGCCGCTACTATTCCAATGCCTGCAATTCGAACCAGCCGGGCACCGACCGCGACCGTATTACGCCGCACGTAGCCACGATCGACGGTAACGGCGCCACCATCACGGTGGGTACCGAAGGCACCGTCTACGGCGTCGTCGAATACGCCGACGACGACTATAAGGTCTCGGGCGTGGGTGGTCTATTCAGCACCGTGATGTTCACCTCCACCAATGTGGGGCAGAGCGTCACCGCGAACGACGGCGCGCAGGTCAAAGACCTCACCTTTAGCAACTGCAACGTAGCGCTCACCTATATCGACACCAACGGCGAAGCCAAACCAGGAGAGGCGCCGAACGACCTTACCGGTGCCGGCCTTTTGGCGGGTGCAACGGCCAACTACGACGACGGCACGTGCGGCATCTACCGCAACGTGCAGATGAAGAACTGCACCGTGTCGGGCGCAAAGAGCGTAGGAGGGCTTCTTGGCAGCTCGGGCCGCGCCAGACGAACTACGAGCGAAGACAGAACCTATATGGTCGAGTTCGGGGACGGGTGGGGCCCCGCGTATCTCTATGACTGCTCATACACTGGCCTTAACGTCACGGGCGAGAAGAATGTCGGTGGCTATGTGGGTACGGTCGCCTCGGCGTGCGGTGTGTGGACAACCGCAGGCACAGGGGTGAGCGAAAGGACCGTTGGCAAAAACTCGACCATAACTGCCACAGGGACAGTGCCCTACGTGGGCGGCGTGCTCGGCTATGTCGAAAGAAGCGATATCTCGGTCAACACCAACATCGGCACCACCACAGCGGCCCAGTCGTCATGCACGGCGGTCATCTCTGGGGTAAACGTGCTAGCCACCGGGTCGAACTCCGATGACCATATGGGCGCCGGCGGCGTGGTCGGACGCGCCCGTGGCGGCGTTATTTCTATGAGCAACGTGCGCATTGATGGCGGAAACGGCACCGAGAACGCCGTCATCGGCGATAAGGCCGGAACGAACAATAGCATCTACAATGCGGGCGGCCTGATTGGTGAGGTTACGAGTAGCGGTAGCCCCAACAAGTACTGGTTCGACGACTGCAGTGTCAAGAATGTCAGCATCGCCGGCACCGGCAAATGCTCGGGCGGGCTTATCGGCTACTTCTTCAGCAATGTGAATATAGCCTGCAACAACATCGCGATCGAGAACGCTACGATTAAGGGTAACTGGAGCGGCGGTCTGCTGGGCGCGAATAACGCGAGTAACAGCGGATCCGTCGTCATCGACGTTACCAACACAAAGGTATCCAACACCACGTTTAGCGAAAGGTCCAACGGCGGCATTATGGGCGACGGGCGCGGCCAGTTCCATCTGTTAAACGTGCTCATGGACAGCAATAGCTACAATGCGGGCAAAACCCAGGGCGTACTCTTGGGCGAGGTTGACACGGGGGATGGTAAGTACAGCCTTTCCGCAGCGGGCGTGGAAGTAAAGCCCGGTAGTGGCAAGACCACGAGCGACCTGCCGCCGATGGTTTACACGACCAATACGAATACGGCTGCTGTTAACGAGAAAACTTATATTGCCTTCGGCGACTACAACGGCACGGCTGCCGCGCCCAACGAGAACAAAACGCTTTACGGCGCAGGCGATACTGCTACCACGGCAACGAGTCCGTACGTGACCACGAGGCCCGTGAGCACGCTGGCGGTGCGTGCCTCCGACGGCGACACCACCGACCGCTACCTGTTTGGCGACGGCGCCGCCATTGACACCGCGACGACCATCCAAAGCCAAGCGGGTGCCCGCGTTCCCGGCCGCTACACCTACACCAACATCGCCGGCATCAATGATGCCGGCGCATACCAAAACACGAGCACCTATAGCGCGGACAGCTCGCGTAGCACCTATAACGCTAACAACATTACTTCGGGCAAGAAGGCCAAAACTGACTTCCCCGTGCTCGTGATTCCGGGCAACGATACCACGACGGTGGAGAGCTACCTGAACATCGTGACCAATGGCGGCTTCTCCGATGCCCGCCGCCTCAACGGCAGCACCGCGCATGTGACCGCCACCGCCGAGGTCTTCTCGCTCGCCGATAACGGCACCTTCGTCAAGGACGTAGCCGCCTCGCAAGCGCCCACGCTCAAGGTGCTCAACAATGGCACGAGCTCTATGGCATTCCGCGCGAGCACCGACTGGGACAATGAGCAGGGGCGCTTCACGCTGCTTACGGTCACCTTTAGCGAGGCCGGCCAGAGCTACCGTGTACAGGTACCCATCATCGTCAAGCGCATGCTCGAGATCGACTTTACCGCCACCTACTCCGAAGGTGCGAACTTCAAGGCTGCCGACTATGCGACAAAATACGACAAGCACGTACTTGTGAGCAGCGGCGACACCATGACCGGCTACCTTACCTGGACCTATGGCAGCGCTCGGGGCAAGCCGGTCGATTACGGCTGGAACACGCTGCTCGAAGCCGGCGGCTCTATGGGTCCGCTCAACAAGAGCATAACCTTCGGTGCCACGCTGCCCGAGGGTACACAGCTCACACTCGTGGACACGGCCAACAACAGCCGCGAATATCACTACACGGTGGGCACGGGTGGCGCGACGTCAGTCAGGCTCACCGAGTTTGTGGACGCTGGCAACAAGGCTTACTACACCGAACCGTGGCTGAGCGAAATCGTGGGCGTGAAGGCCGATGAGGCCAAGGAGGACAAGGACGGCGCTTGGGTCAAGCTCGCCGATGACGAGGTCAAGGACAAGAGCCAGGCCGAACTCGCGAAGATGGCTGGCGCCAAGGTCGATGGCGCGTACTACCGCGCGCGCACTTCTTCCGACGCGACGGGCACGTTCTATACCCTCTCCGTTGATAAGGAAGAGCCCAAGAGCGAAAACTTCTACTTGGTGGTGCGCACGCCGGCGGGGTCCGCGGGCGTCAACGGCTACACCGCCACCACGGTGGACACGAGCCTCAACGAGCACATCAACTACCTGCTGCGAGGCAAGAAAGCAGCCGACGGCAAGGCTGCCGAGGATGGGCACCAGAATACGCCCTCGACCTACAGCGTGGCATCAAACTACACGCACAGCCTCGTTGACAACAAGCGTAACCTCGTCGACAACAGGGACAGCATCAACCGGATGGAGCTCAAGGAAGCCACCTATTCGCTTTCCATGAACGTGAGCGACACCGTGACGTTTGACTCGAGCCAGCAATACACGAGCTCTGACGCGCTGTATTATCAGCTCGATTCGTCGCTTGTCACCTATCATGATGGCGTCATCGCGGGCTCGGTGGGATACCCCACGGGCACGCAGGGCACGTATGAGTTCTACGTTAAGGTGGGTGATAACTACTACACCTGGGGCGGGTCGGGTTGGAATCTGGCCGGCACGAAGGAGACCCCAGTGGTGTCGGGCCTTAGTTGGACTGCGAACGGTGGCGACATGTCACTGGTGCTTGCCGATGCTGAGGGTAATCCCATCGATATGTCGGGCCTGCGCGAGATCGCCATGAACCATGTCAACGCCTTCACCGTTACCATGAGGGCCGCGCTCACCATGACGGAGCCTGCCTGCCAGGCGGGTATCGTGGCCTCGCAGAACAGCGGCACCGACCGCTACACCAAACCCAACTACCGCGCGTACCTTTCCACGCATGCCGACACGCTCAGCACCAGTAGCAACTCGGCATACAACGATGGCGGCGCCGGCTACTACCGTATGGATGTGGGCTCATCGACCATCGCGCTCGAGGCGTCTAAGAAATCCCAGTTGGGCATCAACATCGATGACCTCAAGTCCGCTGACGGCGAGATCGCTCTGGTGGGTACCTACGACCTGAGCAAGCTCACGGGCGCCGAGGCTAAGATCGACGCCGCAAACACGGTGACCTACACGCTGAGCCTGGAGCAGCGGCAAGATAATGGCGGCTATGCTCCGGTCGGCGATATCTCGAACTACATTACGGTGCTCGGCAGCGATTACCTAGGCACGGGTGCGGCATCCGCCGACGGCAACAGCTATGTGTTCACCGACACCAAGACCAACGGCGCGTTCCTCACGCGCGACGGCAACAGCCTTGCCTTTAAGCATGCCTTCCGCGTTAAAGTGAATACGAATGTTGAGGGTGAGAACCAAACTTACGCAAACTACCGCTTGGTGCTTACGGCCAATATTATGACCGGCAACGTTGTCGACGACACACCGGTCAACGTTAGCAACCTTGATGGCTATTCGCACTCCGACTACGTGACGTACACGCTAGCGCGCATCAACACCGAGGGCATTCGGCACGAGACGAAAACCAACTAGCTACGCGAGGGGCGGCAACCACCCGGTTGCCGCCCTTTTTCTTGTTCGCTTGGCCTACTGCTGCCCCAGCTCTCCACCAACTTTCCAGCTGTCCACTTAACTTACCACTCAAGGTGGAAAGCTGGAAAGTTAAGTGGAAAGCTGGAAAGTTAAGTGGAAAGCTGGTAAGTTGGGTGGAAAGTTGGAAAGTTGGGAGGTTCGGCATGAATGAGGAGTGGTTGGCGCAGGTTATCCATCATCTGCGGGCAATAGGAAACGACACCCAGCAGTACGAAGTAAAAGAAGCCAAGGGCGCGCTCCCCAAAAGCATCGTCGAGACGCTTTCGGCATTTTCCAACGCGCAGGGCGGCTTTATCATCCTCGGCATTTCCGAAAAGAACGGGTTTATGCCCGTCGAGGGTTTTGATGCCCGCAAGATGCAAGACGCCCTCTCTTCTGCATGTGAAAAGCTGACGCCCGTTGTGAGGCCGGATATCCAAGTGCTCCCCTTCGAGGGTAAGCTGGTGCTTTGCGCGCGCATCAAAGAAATGCATCCACGCGATAAACCCTGCTATATTGCGGCACGCGGAATGTACGATTCGTCCTTTATCCGTACGGGCGACGGCGACCGGCGCATGACTCCCTACGAAATCGATCGCTTTATGGAGGAGCATGTTCAGCCTACATACGACGACGAGCCGGTCGAAGGTGCCACGCTCGATGACCTTGACGCCGATCTTTTGCAAGGGTTTATAAAACGCCAGCGCGAGCTACACCCTAGGCTTTTGGGCACCAGAAGCGACGATGAGATTCTCCTTGACCTGCATGTGACCAAAAGGGTGGACGACGCAATCGTGCCGACGCTTGCTGCAATTGTCGCGATGGGACGGTTTCCGCAAAAGTTCTTCCCACGTCTCAATGTGACCTTTACGGCGTACCCCGGGACCACAAAAACGCAGCGAGTAAGTGATAACAAGCGTTTTGTGGATTCTCAGACCATTTTGGGTCCGATCCCTTTCATGATTGAGGACGTGCTTGCCGCCGTTGCGAGAAACACCCGAAACGCAGCGGTTATCGAGGGCGCGTTCCGGAAAGATGTGCCCGATTATCCGCCCGTGGCGCTGCGCGAGGCGGTGGCGAACGCGCTCATGCACCGCGACTACTCTTCCGCCGCGCGCGGCTCACAAGTGCAGGTCAACCTGTATATCGACCGCGTCGAGATTCTCAATCCCGGCGGGCTGTACGGCGACGTAACGATCGATTCGCTGGGAGTTTCTGGGGTTTCGTCATCCAGAAACCAGTTCCTTTCAAATATCCTCGAGACCACGCCGTACCCAGACGGTGGCTACGTGGTCGAAAATCGCGGCACTGGTTATCAGGAGATAGGTGAGCAGCTCGAGCGGGCAAACATGTTGCCGCCCGAACCAAAGAACTCGACAGTTTCTTTTTCGTTGACGTTCGATAAGCGAAAGATAATGCGGGCGGAACAGGTGACGTCTGTGGGGCATGTGGACGAGGCAATCTTGGATTACCTGGCAACACATTCTTCGGCCTCGACCAAGGAGCTCACCGACGCTTCGGGTTTGAGCAGGAGCGCCGTTTCCAACCACATAAAAGGCTTGATTGGTGCGGGCAAGATTGAGGCGATGGAGCCTCCGCGCAGCCCGCGACAACGGTATCGACTCGCGAAGTAGGGCTGTCCGTCGCCCATGCTTCGGTCTCCCAACTTCTTTCCAGCTTTCCACTTAACTTACCACTTAAGGTGGAAAGCTGGAAAGTAAGTGGAAAGCTGACATGTTAGGTGCGGACTGACGAGGGGTTAATAATTGCACAAACCATACCAGCCAAACAAAAAGATACCCATCTGGTTGGTAAAACACCGTCAATGAGCCGCGAGTCAACTAGCTGCGTAAATAAAGCCTAAAGAACTGTTGCAAATGAATGGCAAATACCCAGATGCCGCCGTTACGATTTTCAATTAACTGTTACGCGGGAACAGCAAAATGCTACTATCTAACAAGCACGTAAGAAAGCAGATTAACGGTTAAGGCTAAGAAGTGGCAGGCATGTCAGAAGCAACAAGGACTCGCGCGCATGCGCCCGAGGTTAGGCAGCGCGCCGTCGAGATCCTCCAAGAGGGGGTCGGTCACCGCGCCCTCGCCGCAAAGCTTGGCATTCCCCAGGCCACGGCTCGTCAGTGGGCCCGCGCATATGCCGTGGGCGGTGCCGACGCCGTGCTCAACGCGGGCGCTCGTCATCACACCTATTCGTACGATGTAAAGCTCGCCGTGGTTAAGGACCGTCTGGAAAACGGCCTGACGGTTCGCGAGGCCATGATCAAGCACGGGATTCCCAGCGAGTCTTCGGTTAAGGCCTGGTGCCGCCAGTATCGCGAGAGCGGTGAGTCCGCGCTGGTCGATAAGCCGCGCGGTCGCAAGCCGCGCGTTAAAAAGGCGGAATAGCGAACGGGATGGTGCGCCCACAGGGGCGCATTTTTCTTGCCGCCCCTCTGCTCCAAAGCGGACGTACCCTTACCCCGTAGGTGGCGCGCGCAGACGTGGTGTAAGAGCGTCCTGAGGTCCGTCGCTGCAAGTCCCGATATTACTCCTTCTTGAGACCGCGCCTCTCGACTATCTCG
>ERZ772871.534-NODE-534-length-35395-cov-5.38305_pt1 | contig 35395 bp, 38 predicted proteins | sample MGYA00511899_ERZ772871 | MGnify/ENA primary metagenome ERZ772871 (study PRJEB29015, sample SAMEA2737693) | human gut metagenome | biome: human gut; feature: human-associated habitat; material: faeces | place: China | collected 2012 ... | reverse complement strand
AGAATTATATATTATATAGATAATGATAAAAATACGAAAATTGTAACCCCTTCCATCAAGGGATATTAACGGTATGTATTTTTTGAAGAAAATTATATCGGCCACACAGGAGGATGAACATTTATGATGGACTTGTATGGAAATGGATTATTACTTGGAGAAAAAACCCTGGACAGCTTATGGATGAGACAGAACCTGACTATGAACAACATTGCAAATGTTGATACGCCAGGTTTTAAGTCACAATATATGACCTTTGAGAATGAACTGGCACAGAAGATCCGGTCTGCTCTTACTGTGAAGAAGACTTCTATGAAAAATGTGGCAAGAGGGATTGAAAATATGAGACCGTCTGTCCATACAACCTTAAATGAATCAACCAGACTGGATGAGAATAATGTGGATATGGATCAGGAACAGGTTGAATTGGCAAGAACAGCTTATGAATACCAGTTTATGATCAGTTCTGTAAGTAGCGACCTTTCACGTCTGCGCAGCGCAGCTAAAAACTTTTAAATCATACAAATTATACAGTTAAGGAGAAAATATAAAATGATTGAACAGGTGAATGGGTTTATTACCCCTATGAAAGGGTGGGATGCTGTTGAAAAGAATGATAAAAAAATAACAGGAACAGAAAATGGCACAAAATCTGTGTTCCAGTCAGTGCTTGAAGATACAGTGCAAAATGTTTACGACACACAGAAGGATGTAGAACAGAAACAGTATCTTCTGGCAACGGGGCAGTTAGAAGATGCCCACAGTCTTCCAATCGCCCAGGCAAAAGCAGAACTGAGCCTGGAAGTTATGATCTCTCTTAGAAATAAAGCAATGGAAGCGTATAACGAAATTTTAAAGATGAGTGTTTAATACTGCTGGCCATGGAATGGAACAGTAGATTTTTAATATTTGCTATATATGGAAATGCAAAGGATGAATGGAACAGTGCAGAATCTAAAAGAAGCATGGCAGAAGATGCCAGGGAAAACAAAAAAAATGATCGCAGTCATTGCAGCGGGGACGATTATCCTGGCGGCAGCCGGACTTCTGGTCCTGAATATAGGCACGAAAAAAGGATACAGTACCTTGTTTACAGGAATGAGCTCGGATGATGCCCAGGCAGTTGTAAGTCTTCTTCAGGATGAAGGTGTTGATTACAGATACAATGACAAAAACGGCTCTGTCCAGGTAATGTCAGATACAGTAGATAAGACCAGGGCTGAATTGCTAAGCAAAGGATATCCTAAAAGCGGCTTTACTTATGATATGTACCGTAATAATGCGGGAATCATGAGCACTGAAAAGGATAAGGAAAAATATACATTGTATGAACTTCAGGATCGTCTTGGTGCCCAGATCGGATTATTTGAAGGGGTACGTGATGCAAAAGTGACCATAGCAGAAGGCGGAACCCAGAAATATGCACTGGATGATACACAGCAGACAGATGCATCAGCCTCTGTTGTGGTGACAATGGATCCCGGACAGGATCTGACAGATACAAAGGCAGCTGCTATCAAGAACCTGATCGCAAGAGCTGTAAAGGGAATGAATTTTACCAATGTTTCTGTATTTGATGCTGCTACCATGATGGAAGTCGGCGGTGAAGATGAGGCAGGTAATACTGCCGGTACAGGAAAAGATGTAGCAGAGCTTACCAGTCAGGTAGAAAAAAGTATAGCAGGAAATGTGCGCCGGGTCCTGGAATTAATGTATGGACAGGGAAAAGTTGCAGTTTCTGTAAAAGGCACACTGAATATGCAGAAGCTGATCCAGGAAACAGTCCAGTATACCACTCCGGATAAGGTTGACCAGAATGATAAAACAGGACTGCTGGAAAAAGAAGAAACAGCAGGGGAGAATACGGGAAGTACGTCTTCGGGAAATGGAGGCGTAGCAGGCGCAGATGCTAATGCAGATACACCCCGTTATACGGGCCAGACAGGCACACAGGCAGGTTCAGATACATATTCCAACAACAGCGCAATAAGAGAGTGGCTGTATAATTCCACAAAAGAACAGCGTCAGATCGATCCTGGTGTTCTGGAAAATACAACAGTAGGCGTTACTATTGATACAGATGATACATCTATTGCAGACGCAGATCTGGTCAGTCTTGTAGCTAATTCAGCAGGTATTACCCAGGAGGACGCTCCTTCAAAGATCACGGTTATAAGAGCCCTTTCAGCAGCCAGTAAAAACACAGATGCAGTGCCGGTAACAGCACCGGCACAGAAAGCAAAGCTTCCATTGCCTCTTTTGATCGCCATAGGGGCAGGTGGGCTGCTTCTGGTATTGCTGATTGCTTTGCTGATACTCAGCAGGCAGCATTTGAAAGCGTCAGAAGAAGAAAGACAGGCACTGTTGGAACAGATACCGGATGGAGGTGCGATTACTGAAAATTCTCAAAATGCCATTGCCGCCGACAATAAAACTAAAAATGATGGGAATATATCCTTGTTAACTGAAGAGGAACAGTCGGCGCTTCAGGGACAGGACGATGAACTTAAGAAAAATGAAGAAATTTTAAATCTGAAAATGCAGCACAGTCTGAAATTAAAACAGGAGATCGGTTCCTTTGTGGATGAAAATCCGCAGATCGCAGCAAAACTGATCCAGAATTGGCTGCTTACTGGTGGAGGAAACGATGGCAGAAATAGAGGGAAGTAAGATAACAGATATTACCGGGGGATCCGAACTGGATAAAATGGATGCGCGGGCGAAAGCAGCAGTGGTAGTTGTGTCTTTAGGAGCAGACCGCGCTTCCCAGATTTATAAATATCTCAGTGAACAGGAAATCGAAGACCTGACTTATGAGGTAGCAAAGCTTGGAAAAACAAATAATGCCCAGGTGGAGAATGCATTAGATGAGTTTTATAAAATGTGCCTTACCCACAAGATGATGACAGATGGAGGTCTGGATTATGCCAGAAGTGTACTGGAAAAAGCTTTTGGAGAAACCACAGCCAGAAATCTTCTGGAAAAAGTATCCAAGACTCTCCAGTCCAAGCCATTTAACTTTTTTACAAAGGGAGATCCCAAATCCCTTCTTGCCCTGCTCCAGCATGAGCGGCCTCAGGTGATCGCTCTGATCATGGCTTATATGGATCCTCAGCAGGCGGCCCAGATACTGGAACAGCTTCCAAATGAAAAAAGGATACCGGTACTGGAAGGCATGGCAAATATGAGCCGTGTATCTCCTGAGGCAATAGCTATTGTGGAAGAGGAAATGAAGCGGAAATTCGCTACGATCATTACCAGTGAGGATAATATGAACCTGGGCGGTATTGATTATGTGGCAGATGTGATGAACCATGTTGACCGAGGAAACGAGAAACAGATCTTTGATGAAATGGATAAAGATAATCCGGAACTGTCAAAAAGCATCAGGGACAAGATGTTCATGTTCGAGAATATCATCGATATGGATCCAAGATCTGTACAGCGTTTTATCAGGGATTGCGATTCCAAGGATATTGTATATGCATTAAAGACTGCATCAGAGGATATGAAGAACGTATTCTTTGCAAATATGTCCAAGCGTATGGCAGAAACAGTCAAGAGCGATCTGGAGATCACTACCAATGTAAGACTGAAGGAAGTGGAAGAGGCACAGCAGCGTATTGTTAATCTGATCCGTAAACTGGAAGATGCAGGAGAAGTAATAATCAATAAGGGAGGAGATGACGATAACATTGTTGTCTGATCAGGATACAGGCTTTGAAAATAAAGCCAGAGTCCGGAAGCTTCCCTTACAGGTATTTACGGCACCGGATGCACAGAAACCAGAAACAGAAAAGCAGAATAAAAAAGAAACGGAAGCTTCTTTAAATGCGGACAATGATACATACAATGGTCTGGAATGCAGTCAGGAACAAATAGAGCTGGGGCTCAGGGAAAAAGAAAAAATATTAGAAGAAGCCCGGAAAGAAGCGGCAGCCATTGAACAGGAAGCAAACGAAAAGGCAGAACAGATCTCTGAGGAAGCCCAGATGAAAGGATTTGAAGAAGGCAGACAAAAAGGCTATGAAGAGGGACTGATTAGGGCAGAAAAGGAAAATGAGGCGAAACATCGTGAAAATCAGCGGTTTTTTAAAGAAAGCCTGGAAAAAGCCTTAATAGAGATCAACAAAGAAAAAGAAAAATGCCTCAGAGAATATCTGGAAGAATTAAAAGATATTGCTGTGGCAGTGGCTGAAAAAGTGATCCATATCAGCCTGAGATCCAGCGGTTCTGTTATAAGCAGGATGATAGAAGCTGAAACAGAAAAACTGCAGAAAATGGACTGGGTCAAGATCTATATGGAAAAAGAAGACTATGAGACCATGGTTCAGGCAGATGGACATCTGGCAGAGAAACTGTCACGGCTCTCTGACAACGTCAAATTTATAGTAATGGAGGACGGAAAATGCGGAAGCTGTATCATCGAAATGCCGGACGGGATTATAGATATGAGTGTAGATACCCAGCTTGAAAATATACACAGACTTGTAGACAACGCCAATACATAAAGATTTTATGGATACATAAAGTACACAGAGGTGAAAACCATGTATGAAAATCTCCTGAAGTTAATACAGCAGGCAGAAACAGCAGACCGCATTGGAAAAATTGAAAATGTAGTGGGAATGTCAATGGAAGCTTCCGGAGGCAGATCCGGTATTGGTGATATTGTTATGATCTACAATGAAGCTGAGAACTGTCAGGTTCCTGCGGAAGTGGTAGGATTCAAAAATGGCAAAATACAGCTGATGACCTATGAAAATATCAGCGGGATCACAGCGGGAAGTTTTGTCCGCAATACCGGATGCCGTTTGCAGATACCGGTGGGAGACTTCCTGAAAGGCCGTATCATCAACGCGCTGGGGCATCCCATTGACGAAAAAGGAGAGTTTCCCCCAGGGAAGCTTTATACAGTAGACAGTGCCTATATCAACCCTCTTAACCGTCCTCCTATCAGGGAACATCTGGAATTTGGGATTAAGGCCATTGATGGTTTAAATACCATTGGAAAAGGTCAGAGAATGGGGATTTTTGCAGGCTCCGGTGTTGGAAAAAGTACATTGATGGGAATGATCGCCCGGAATGTAAAAACAGATATCAATGTGATCGCCCTGGTAGGAGAGCGAGGCAGGGAGGTTCTGGAATTTGTTAAAAAGGATCTGGGAGAAGAGGGCATGAAACGTTCTGTCCTTATTGTAGCCACATCAGACCAGCCGGCAATGCTGCGTATGAAATGTCCCTTGGTTGCAACAACGATCGCTGAATATTTCAGGGATCAGGGAGCAGATGTGCTGCTGATGATGGATTCTCTTACCAGATATGCCATGGCACAGAGGGAGATCGGTCTTGCTATTGGAGAACCGCCTATAGCCAGAGGTTATACACCTTCTATTTATGCAGAATTTCCAAGGCTTCTGGAAAGAAGCGGGAATTTTGCAAAAGGTTCCATTACCGGGATTTATACGGTACTGGTGGAGGGAGACGATACCAATGAGCCGGTGGCTGATACAGTCAGAGGTATTTTGGATGGTCATATTGTTTTAAGCAGGCAGCTGGCTAATGCAAACCATTTTCCGGCTATTGATATCAGTGCAAGTATTTCACGTCTTATGAATGATATAGCCGGGGAAGAACACAGGAAAGCAGCTTCAAGGTTCAGGAACATGTTAAGTCTTTATCAGAAAAATGCAGACCTGATCTCCATTGGCGCTTACAAAAAAGGTGCAAACAGTGCTCTGGATGAAGCAGTTGACCGCATAGGTGATATGAATAAATTTCTGGAACAGGAAACAAATGAAAATATCCCTTATGAGGAAAGCATAAGGAGAATGGAAAAAATCGTGGGTTAGCAGTTATAGGAGATGATACTTAAGATGAAGAGATTTAAATACAGTCTTGAAAATGTACTTCATTATAAGGAACAGATTCTGGACAGCATTAAGGCAGAACATGGTACACTTCTGGCACAGATCCGGAAAAAAGAAGCAGAGATACAGGAACTGGAGAACAAGCTGGTATCTGCCCAGAATAAGATGGATGATTTGAAAAAACAGGATGTACAGATAAAAGATATTTGTCTTTATGGTATGTATATCAGTGAAATGGAAGATCAGATCCGGAAAAAACAGGAACAGTTAAAGCTTTTACAGCAGCAAGAAGAAAAGAAAAAAGTACAGGTGATCGCTGCAAAGATAGATACGTCCCGTTATGAAAAGTTAAAGGACAGGCGGCAGAGTGAGTATGAAAAAGCTGCTAAAAAGGCACAGGAGCTGTTTATAGAAGAATTTGCTTCAAGAACAGCCAGATATTCTCAAAACAGGGAGGTAATCTAGGTTGAGCAGGATTGAAAATACCGGTCAGATAAAAACAGGATATTCTGTGAAGTCAGGTACGAACCCAGAAGAAAAAGTGGAGAATGGGTCAGATTTTGCATCGATGCTGACAAAATACAAGAAAAAAGCAGCCCAGGATGACGAAACAAAAAAAGCAGAAACAGGGGAAACAAAAAATAAAGAAACACAGCCAGAAGAAACCAAAAACAGGGGAAATGAAAAACAGGTTAATGGCAGGCAGTCCGGAGAAAACGAAAAAACAGCTGAAATAAAAGCAGAAATAAAAGTAACGGACATACAGGACGAAAAGAACAGCCAGGATGGAGAAAAAGAGCAGGAGCAGGAACTGGCAGCTGCCTATGTTTCTGAAGCCTGCTACAGGACCTTTGTACAGATAACAGCAGAAAATAGTAAAACGCCTGCTGTTTACAACAATGAAATAAATGGAATACAAGATCTGGCTGTACAGACAACGGTGGAAACAGGAATGGAGGACCAGTCGGCAGCGGTCAGTACCATACAGAAGACCGAAGCCCCCCACACAGAAACAGCTGTCCATGCAGATGACTTAAAGCTCCAGAACAGACCGGCACAGACAGAAGCTGCAGGACGGACCGGAGAAGCCGGGCAGTCAAAGCAAACTGCCAAAATGAACCGGGAAGAAGAAATACCAGACCAGAAGGAACATATTTCCGGAAAGGAAATGACAGCCCTGGCATCGCCCGGTTATACAGGAACTGTTGAAAGTTCAGCTGGCACAGCAGCAAAACCAGCTGCTGTTGATACAGGACCGGCAGACCGGCTGCCAACAGCCCAGGATACATTGACAGAGGATCTGGGAAACTACCTGGATACAAAGATCAGTGAAAAAAAAGGAAAGCTGGAGCTTTCCCTGGAGCCGGAAAGGCTTGGAAAGCTGACTATCCGGCTGGAGTATGAAAAAGGAAAAACAGAGGTCACTATTTTTTCAACCAGTGCAAAAACACTGGAGATATTAAGCAAAGAAGCAGGGCATCTGGCACAGATCCTGGAAGAAAAAACAGGAACTCCTACTGTTATTTACACACCGGAACAGACTGAAAACAGGCAAAACATGGATCAGGATCCCGGTCATGGCAGAAACGGCAGGCAGGATCAAAAAGAGCAGCGCCAGAAGCAGGATGACAGCTTTGCCCAACAGCTAAGGCTGGGACTGGCCTAGAAGGAGGATTAAAGTGATATGGCAGATCAAATAACAGTCAGCAGCACTGCAAACCCGTATCAGGCAGGTGTTTACAGTGCCGGATCCAACAGCAAGAACACGATGGATGTAAACAGCTTTATCAAGCTGTTAGCAGCACAGCTTTCCAATCAGGATATGACAAGCCCTATGGATAACAGCGAAATGATGTCCCAGATGACAAATATGGCAATGGTCCAGTCACTTACTGCCATGACAGAGTCATTAAATACATCAGCTGCTGTTACAACTCAGACATATGCAGGCAGCCTGATCGGTCAGGAGGTAACAGTGGCGGTTACGGATCCTGATACCGGGGCAGCAAATGGCGTGAAATATGGGAAGGTAATTTCTGTTGATTTTACCCAGGGAGATCCGGTGGTACGTCTGGAAGGTGATGATACCAGCTATAAGATGTCCAGTGTCCTGGGAGTAGGAAAGCTTCCAGAGAAAGCAGGTGAAAAAGATCCTGACAGAGGATCTGAAAAAACAGATAAGATCACAGAACAGTTAGCAAATGCAGATCTGAAAGACACAGGATCTGAAGATACAGAAACAGAAGAAATGTAAAAAGGAGCAAAAGAATATGTTAAGAGCAATGGATTCAGCAGTATCAGGTCTTCGGGCGCATCAGAACAAACTGGACGTCATTGGCAACAATATTGCAAACGTAAATACATTTGGTTTTAAGTCCCAGAGCTACAGCTTTAAAGAGGCGATGTACCAGACTTCCACCACCTCCACAAAGGGAAGCGAGAATGCCGGTGGTGTAAATGCAGCCCAGTATGGATATGGTTCCATGATGGGTTCCATCAGTACGGATATGAGTGCCTCTACACCAACCTATGTAGGTGGTCTTAATGCAAGTGTAAACGGAGAAGGCTTCTTTATTACATTCCCAAAGAGCACAGAAACGGTTACAGTAGCGGATATGAAGAAAACGGACTTTGATTATACCAGAGTTGGTCAGTTCAAAATTGACGGAAATGGATATCTTACAGATGCCAACGGAAATTTTGTTTATGGTTTCCGTCCGGATGAGGTAGATAAGCCAACGAGATTTGATGGAGATCTTGTAGCCATCAAGGTTCCTAGTGATGTAACAGGCAATGATTTTGGTGATGATCCGCTGCAGCTGACAAATGTAAAGATTAACAGTCTGGGAGAGATTTCAGGTACAGTAAAGTCAACGGATCCGGATAAGGATGGAAAAACCGTCAGCATCGGTAAGGTTGCCATTGCCACCTTCCAGAATCCGGAGGGCTTAAGCAAAAAGGGTTCTTTTTACTATGGGGCAGCAGAAAGCGATAACAGTGGTAATGCTTCCGCTACGATCCCAGGAGGAAGCACCTCTTCTTTAATGACCGGATATCTGGAGGCTTCCAATGTGGATCTTGCAAAGGAATTTTCTGATATGATCACAACACAGAGAGGCTTTCAGGCCAATTCAAAGATCATCACAGTCAGTGATGAGATCCTGTCTGATCTGATCAACATGAAGCGGTAAGGAATATGATCTGTGTAGAACGACTTAACGGAGAGATTTTATATCTGAACTGGCTTCAGGTTGAATTGATCGAACAGATTCCGGAAACAAAGATCCGTATGATGAATGGAGATTACTATCTGGTAAAAGACAGTGTAGAAAGCATCAAAGATCAGGTGACCGGGTTCTTTCAAAGGTGTGTCAGCATAAAAAAAGAGATGCAGATTTAGGAGGAAAAGCAGGTGGATCCTACAACATTACTAGGTATAATCCTGGGTTTTGCTTTAATTGTAAACGGAATCGGTTTTGCCAAGATTGGTAACTTTATTAATATCCCCAGTATGGTCATTGTAATTGGTGGGACTCTGTCAGCAACTTTGTCCAGCTATCCATTAGGGATATTAAAGGATATCCCAAAGCATTTTGCAGTACTTATAAGGGGAAACCGCTATAATATCCCCAAATTGATCGAACAGCTTGTAGATCTGGGAACCATAGCAAGGCAGAGCGGCCTTCTGGCGTTGGAGGATAAAGCGGCGGAGATCAAGGATACTTTCTTTAAGCAGAGTGTCCTGATGATCGTAGATGCAAACGATCCGGACAAAGTAAGGCTGGTTCTGGAAAGAGAACTGGATAATATGATGATCCGTCACGACCAGGCGGCAGGTCTTTATGAAAAAGCTGCATCTTATGCACCGTCCTTTGGTATGATAGGTACCCTGATCGGTTTGATCAACATGCTGAAGGGAATGAATATGGATGCAGGCGGTTCATCTACTATCGGCAGTGACATGTCAGTAGCATTGATCACAACCTTTTACGGCTGTATTCTTGCAAATGTTATTTTTAATCCGATCGCAAAGAAACTGAGGATCCGTCAGGATGAGGAAGAACTGTATTGTTCTACTATCATTGAAGGGATCATTGCCATACAGGCAGGAGAAAATCCAAAATACCTGAGGGAACATCTTCTTGCATCGATTAAACAGTCACAGCAGCGGAAGATCCTTGCAAAAGCAGAAGCTGGAGATTTTCAGGGGAAGGAACAGGAAGATAAATGAGTAAGAAAAATCGCCCCACAGACAGCGGCGGCAACTGGATGGATACTTATGGAGACATGGTAACATTGCTGCTTACATTTTTTATCATGCTGTATTCCATGTCTAACCTGGACGCACAGAAATGGACTATTTTTGTGAAAAGCATCCCAAGCATACAGAACCAGGGATCAGAAAATATTACCATTAATTCCCAGATGTCAGATACCCCAGAGGTGGATAGCAAAGGCCAGGAGATCGGCCAGGAGATTGCCCAGGAAGCTCTTCAGGCAGAAGATGTAAATGAGCTGTATCTTACGATCGCTGAAAGCCTGAATCAGGCGGGTGTAAAGGAGGCTACGGTCATCAGGGGAGATGATTATACTTATGTTTCTTTTGCAAATAATGTGTTTTTCGGTGCAGACAGCTCCGTGCTTACACGGGAAGGACAGGCAGTCCTCAATACATTTGCAAAAGCCATAGCTCCTGCAGCAGGTGGGATTGAACAGGTTAATATCATGTCCCACACTGCGAAAGTAACAGATAATTCACAGATCAATCCACAGATTATACGAAAAGACCGTATCCTTTCGGCGATGAGATCTGCAGAAGTATGTATTTATCTTCAGCAGCAGAATGTAATAAAGCCGGAGAAGCTGGTGGATATAAGTTATGGTGAATATCGCCCTATAGCAGATAATTCCACAGAAGAAGGAAGGATAAAAAACCGCAGGATTGAATTTTTGCTTTTAGATAATGGGGCAAAAGAAAGAGACCTGAATGAGTATTATAAAGAGTTTAAGAGCGGTGAATATGCGAATACTACAGTAGTAACAGTAGGAGAGTCACAAAGCTCTTCCCAGGGTGGTGAAACCGTACCGGCAGATACAGAGGCACCGGTAGATACCGGTGCAGCAGATGCAGGTGCAGAAGATGCAGGTGCAGAAGATGCAGGTGCAGAAGATGCAGGGTCTGTGGAGAAAATGCAAAATACCAGTGAATAAGAGAGGTCAGGAAGAATGGCAGATGTTTTATCACAAAGCCAGATAGATGCACTTTTAAAATCCATGAGTGCGGATGCACCAGCACAGGAAAAGAAAACAGAATCTGTACAGCCTCTGTCACCAGAAGAAAAGAACTATATTAAATACGACTTTTTCAGCCCGAGGAAATTCACAAAAGAAAAAATGAAGATCCTCAGGAGTGTATTTGAGAATTATGCACGTATTCTTACTTCCCAGATCAACGGTATTTTCCGCGTGATGACGGACATAACGGTGCTGGATGTACAGGAAAGAAGGTATTACGAATACGTAAATGCCCTTCACGAAAACGACTGCATGACAATGATAGACGCATCAATAGCAGGAGAAGAAAAAATGAGTGTTCCACTGATGCTGTTTGTAACTCCGGGTATGGTGATTACACTGATCAACCATATGCTGGGGGGCGAAGATGTTGTAGCAGTAGAGGATGATTACCGGTATTCCGACGTGGAACGTGCTTTGTACAAGCGGATTGTAGAATATATGACAGGTACCTTAAAGGATGGATTTTCGAATTATGTGAGCATTGTTTTTTCCGTAGAACATGTAGAAGAAAATCCAACCATGGTCCAGGATGTAGGTCTGGATGAAACAGTAGCCATTATCATTTTAAATGTGGACATATCTGGACAGGCACAGGAAAAAGTAAAGATCTGCCTTCCGGGCAATCTTCTTACGGTGATCTTTCACAGTATTGACAACCGCAAGCACCTGGCAAGAGGATTTTCTTATCAGGATAATAAAGAGAAGATCATGGATAATATCCGTTACTCCAAACTGCCTATTACAGGACAGCTTGGCACGGTACAGCTGGATCTGAAAGGACTTTATCAGATCCAGGTAGGAGATGTGATCGATCTTGGAAAGCCAAAAGACAGTCCGGTCAGACTTTTTGTAGGACGTCAGCCTTGGTTTACAGGACAAATGGGATGTTATAAGAAAAATGTGGCTGTGAAGATTGAAAAATGCATTGCGTCACAAATAGAAGAAAAGAAAACGGATATAATGCCGCAGAAGGAAGAAGATCCTGATAACAGTGACGGATCTGTAAAAGAACAAGGATAAATACGCTCCGGAATACGGGAGTATAAATAAGAATGAAGGAAGAAGAGGAATAAGAAATGGCTAAGATAATGCTGGTAGACGATGCTGCTTTTATGAGGATGATGATCAAGAAAGCTCTCAGTTCAAGTGGATATAACGATTTTATCGAGGCACAGGATGGGGCAGAAGCAGTAAAAAAATACAGTGAGGAAAAACCGGACATGGTAATTATGGATATCACCATGCCAAATATGGACGGGCTTCAGGCTTTGAAAAAAATTCGTGAAGGTGATCCAAATGCCAAAGTTGTTATGTGTACAGCAATGGGACAGGAAAGCATGGTTGTAGATGCGATCAAATCAGGTGCCCGTGATTTTGTGGTGAAGCCTTTTGATGCACAGAGAATTGTAAAAACTGTAAATGACATTTTAGGAAAATGATCCATAAGGAGGGAACTGTTATGGCATTTTTAGGTTCATTCGATATAAGCGCTTCTGGAATGAGCGCACAGCGTGTCAGGATGGATATTGCGGCAGAAAACATAGCAAATATGGACACAACGCGGACAGAGTCAGGTGGTCCATACCGAAGGAAAAATGTACTTCTTGAAAGCTATTCAGATACGTCTTTTGCCCAGGCAATGGAAAATGCAGCACGGGGAAAAGGAATAACCAGCCGTCATGCAGGAGTAAGAGTTTCTGGCATTGTGGAAGATGACAGAGAAGCTAAGAAAGTTTACAATCCGGATCATCCGGATGCGGATGCAGACGGCTATGTGACTATGCCAAATGTGGATGTGCTGAAGGAAACGGTAGACAGCATGTCAGCGACCCGGTCTTATGAAGCAAATGTAACAGCGTTAAACGCAATTAAGCTGATGGCTCAGAAAGCACTGGAAATCGGTAAGTAGAAAACAGGAGGAAAATAAGAATGGGTGCACTCAGCTTTAATGAGATGGAAATAGATGCTCTTGGGGAGATGATGAATATCAGCCTCGGAGCATCAGCGACAGCAATGTCTACCCTTTTAGGATCTACCGTTCACATTACGACTCCAAAGGTAAAGATCCTTACAAGGGATCAGTTTGAGTTTAAAAAGCTGGAACCGGCAGTAGGAGTAGAGATCGCTTATGTAGAGGGACTGGAAGGAAGCAATATTATGATGTTCAGCAGAAATGACGTGCGCATCATAGTAGGAACCCTTCTGGGCGAAGAGGTACCAGATGATAAATTTGAACTGGATGAGATCAACAGAAGTGCTATTTGTGAGGTAATGAACCAGATGATGGGTGCTTCAGCAACGGCACTTTCAGAATTTTTGAAATTTACAGTTAATATATCCACACCAGTTTCTTTTGAGATCACAGACGCAGAAAGCTTTAAAAACAAGTATTTTCCGGAAGCAATTCCTATGGTGGTCATTTCCTTTACCCTTGAGATCGAAGGAAAGCTGAAAAGTGAGTTTTTAAATATTATGCCGGAAAAGCTTGCCAAAAGGCTTTTGGAACCATTTGAGATATCCCTGGAAGAAGCAGCAGAGGTTCAGACAGAAGATAAGGAGTCAGGATCAAAGGCAGCAGAAGAAACTGCAGAGAAGGTAATAGAAGAGGCAGCAGAGAAAGAAAAAACGCAGCCTGATCCAGAACCAGCACCTACACCGCAGCCAGCACCGGCCCCGCAGCCAGCATCGGCCCCGCAGCCAGCACCGGCCCCGCAGCCAGCACCGGTCCCACAGCCAGCATCTACACCGCAGCCAGCACCTACATCGCAGCCGGTATATTCCCAGATTCCAGCTGGTATTTCTGCAGATATGAATCCGGCTATTTTACAGCTTTTGAATCAGATGCAGCAGTCACAGGTGCAGATGATGCAGCTGATGCAGGATATGGAAAAACGGGAACAGGAAGGGAAAAAGGAATCCAGGGAACCTGCCCTGATCCGGCCGGCCAATGCGCCTGGTCTTGAATCTTCTGGAAGTGAAAATGGAGAAGAAAGCGCCAACCAGGAAATGCTCATGAAGGTGCCGTTGGAGATATCAGTGGAAATAGGACGCACTAAGAAATTGGTAAAGGATATTCTGGAGTTTACCCAGGGATCTCTTGTAGTCCTGGACAAAATGGCAGGAGAACAGGCAGACCTGTATGTAAATGGACAGTGTGTTGCCAGGGGAGATATTGTAGTAGTAGAGGATAATTTTGGTATCCGTATTACCGATATTGTAACCAGGGATATCAATCCGGAGAGCCCTTAATATGATAACAGATATTGTTTCTACAACAGGTATGCTGCTTGCTTTTGTAGTCATTTTGTTTTTGGCATGGCAGGCAAGCCGGTACCTGGGGAAAAACGCCCCTTATGGAAATAAAGGGGGAAAGATGCGGATACTGGAACAACTAAAAGTAGGAAATGATCAGTACATTATTCTTCTTAAACTGGATGAAAACCAATATCTGCTTGGGACTAGTCAGACGGGGATCCAGGTTCTGGAACGGTTTAAGGAGGAGAAAACGAATGAATGAGCTGATTACAGGCTTAAATGGAGGAAATGTTCCTGCGCTGGATATTATCATGCTGCTTACCTTTGCAGCATTGCTTCCTTCCATTGTGGTTATGATGAGTTCCTTTATGCGTATTATAATCATACTTTCTTTTACGAGAAATGCAATGGGAGTCCAGCAGACGCCGCCTAATATGGTATTAACAGGCATGGCACTTTTTTTGTCGCTGTATATTATGAGTCCGGTTATAGGTCAGATCAATACGGTTGCCTACGAGCCCTATAAAAATGGGGAGATCACACAGCAGGAGGCAGTAAGCCGCATGGCAGATCCACTGAAGCAATTCATGCTTCGCAATACAGAGAAGGATACGCTGGATCATTTTGTACAGATGTCAAAACAGGAAGTTAAGAAAGATGTGAAAGAATATCCTCTTACTGTTGTTGTACCAGCTTTTATGACCAGCGAATTAAAAAAAGGGTTTCTTGCAGGATTTCTGATTTATCTTCCATTTCTGCTTATAGATATAGTGGTGTCTACCACCCTTATGTCCATGGGTATGGTAATGCTTCCGCCAACTATGGTCTCTCTTCCCTTTAAGTTACTTTTATTTATTACAGTAAATGGCTGGGAACTTTTATTTTCCAGTCTGGTACAAAGCTTCCGGTAGGAAAGAGGTGGGAATATGACAGAAGTGCAGATCCTGGATATCATGTATGAAGCATTCCAGCTGGCAATGAAGCTGTCGCTGCCATTTCTGTTGATCAGTATGATCGTAGGTGTGGTCATTGCTGTTTTTCAGGCAGCCACACAGATCAATGAACAGACAATGACATTTGTCCCCAAGCTGCTGGCTATTATGGTGCTTTTAGGTTTTTTAGGAAGTTCTATGCTGGTCATGCTTCAGGAATTTTTTCAATACATAGTGGAATTGATCGCAAAGGGGTAAAGAAGATCTATGTTTATCACATTTTCAATGGCAGTGATGCGTATGAGCGGAGCCATCGGATTCAATCCCCTTTTTGGAAAAAGTAATTTTCCTGTAAAAATAAGGGCATATTTTATTTTTGCCCTGTCACTGCTCCTGTATCTGTCTGCAGACCAGACCCAGATGGCATATCCGGGATCAATGGCAGAATACATCCTGATGCTTGCGGGAGAGCTTTTTCTTGGGGCAGTGTTAGCCTTTGCAATGGAACTGGCATTCCTTACGATCCGGTTTGCTTCTTCCATTATGGATTATTCAATGGGACTTAGCATGGCTCAGGTTTATGATCCCCAGTATGGAACCCAGTCAACGGTCAGTTCCGGTATTTATTATGCATTTATGGTACTGATCTTTTTTGCCAGCAACAGTCATTTGCGGCTGTTAGCATTGTTTTACCAGTCGGTACAGCTGATCCCTTTTGGAAAAGTGACATTTAATCCCATGCTGGTCCATGTGATCACAGCTGGATTCTGCCAGGGGATCCTTACTGGTATGCAGTTTGCATTTCCAATGATAGCAATTGAGCTTGTATCAGAACTGGCAATGGGGATTCTGATGCGTATCATTCCCCAGATCAATGTTTTTACGGTAAATTTCCAGGTAAAGATCATAATGGGGCTTTTGATGATGCTGCTGCTGTTTTCGCCAATGGCAGATTATATAGATACCATCTTTACATATATGTATCAGATGATGTGGAAGCTTTTAAGCAATATGAAACCAGTCTGAAAGGAGTGTCATAGAAGATGGGACAGAGTGGCCAGGAGAAAACCGAACAGCCTACCGCCAAAAAGCGGCGGGATGCCAGAAAAGAAGGAAATATCTTCCAAAGCAGGGATGTATCTACCGTAGTGATCTTGGCTGGCATATTTTTCGGGATCCGCATATGGCTTCCTTTTATATATGGACAGATGAAAAATTATATGACCTGGGTCATAGATGGAGCAGCCCGGTCCTCAGAAGATATGCTTTCAGCCAGCCTTGTTTTTGTTACACTGTCTGTGTTTTTAAAATGTGCGCTTCCTCTGTTGCTTTTAGCCCTTTTACTTGGAATTGTGGCGCATGGAGTACAAACACGTTTTAATGTATCCTTTAAATCCATCCGGCCAAAATGGAACAGGCTTAATCCTCTTTCAGGCATAAAACGTCTGTTTTCCATGAAAAATGCAGTAGAGTTGGTGAAAAACTCCATCAAGATAACACTGCTGCTGGTATTGCTTTACAACATACTGAAGCAGGATCTGCAGCCCATGGCATCAATGATCGATATGAGTCCTGCAGCATCTGCGGCTTATATGATGAAAATGATCTTTGATCTGCTGATACGTGTATGTATTGCCTTTATGGTCATTGCCTTTGGCGATTATCTGTATCAGCGCTGGGAATATGAAAAAGAGCTTCGCATGACAAAGCAGGAAGTAAAAGATGAGTATAAACAGACAGAAGGTAATCCTGAGATTAAAAACAGGATCAAAAGCCTGCAGCGTCAGATGGCATCCAGCAGGATGATGCAGAAGGTTCCCCAGGCAGATGTGATCATACGAAATCCTACCCATGTGGCCATTGCTTTAAAATATGATCCTGATCATGACAATGCTCCGGTAGTACTTGCCAAGGGATTAGATGAACTGGCGTTAAGAATCGTAAAGGTGGGGGAAGAAAACAATGTTTATACCATTGAAAATAAACCACTTGCACGGGCTATGTACAATTCCTGTGAACTGGACAGGCCGATCCCCTCAGAATTTTATACGGCAGTAGCAGAAATCCTGGTATATCTGTATAAACAGGATAACGGGAAAAATAAAGATAAAAAATAATAGTTGGAGATTAATGGACGAATGAAACGGTTATTGAGTTACTCAGTGGTTATGTTTGTGATCACGATCATATTGCTTTTGATCATTCCCCTTCCGGCGGGACTGGTGGATGTGGCGATCATATTGAATATGTCCCTTTCCATGATGATCCTGGTAATAACCATGACCATTCGGGAGCCATTGGAATTCTCCATATTCCCCTCTCTTTTGCTTATTACCACGCTGTTCCGTCTGGGTATCAATGTTTCAACCACGAGAAATATCCTTTCTCAGGGAGGTTCATCAGGCCGTGTCATTGCTGCCTTTGGTGATTTCGTTTTAAGAGGAAACGTAGTAGTAGGTCTGATCATCTTCCTGATCATCGTGTTGATGCAGTTTATTGTTATCACAAAAGGTGCAGAACGAGTGGCAGAGGTGGCAGCCAGATTTAATCTGGATGCCATGCCGGGAAAACAGATGGCTATTGATGCAGACCTTAGTTCTGGCCTGATCAATGAAACACAGGCAAAGGAACGGCGTGCCAAGGTTCAGAGAGAAGCAGATTTTTATGGCGCAATGGATGGTGCGACTAAGATCGTAAAGGGTGATGCAGTTATGTCACTTATCACAACTGCCATCAATCTGATCGGCGGCAGCATCATCGGTATTGTACAGTCCGGCAGCAGCATCTCAGCCGTGCTGAGTACCTATTCCATTGCGACAGTAGGTGATGGTCTGGTATCCCAGATACCGGCTCTTCTTATTTCTACTGCAACAGGAATGATCGTTACAAGAGCTGTTTCAGAAGGCAGCTTAAATGAAGATGTATCAAAGCAGTTTCTGGCCCAGCCTCATGCTATGATCGTTAGTGGTGCAGCAGTGGCGGTCATGGCTGTGATACCTGGAATGCCGGCAGTAAGGACTCTGGTTGTGGCTGCATGTCTTATGGGAAGCGGATTTTATCTTTCCGGAAAGATAAAAAAAGAGCCACAGGCATTGTCACAAATGGCAATGGCTCCTTCTACCCAGCTTCAGGATTCCCCACAGGCTCAGGCAGCTGCTGCAAAAGAGGAAGTAAGTGAGGAAGAATATTTTAAAGATGTAAATAATGTATACAGCCTTCTTACACTGGAGCCAGTGGAGATCGAGTTTGGTTATAGTCTGATCCCTCTGGCAGATGAGTCAGTAGGCGGAAGGCTGATCAGCAGGATCGTTATATTCCGCCGCCAATATGCCCAGGATATGGGATTTGTGATCCCATCCATCCGGCTCCGGGACAGTTCTTCCCTGGGACCAAGTCAGTATAGTATTCGGATAAAAGGAGAAGAAATTGCAGGAGGAGAGATCCTGATTGATTATTTCCTTGCTCTGGAACCAGAGGAGGTGGAAGAAGAAATTGAAGGTATTGAGGCCATTGAACCGGCATACGGTATACCCAGCAGGTGGATCAAGCCTGAAAACAGAGATCGGGCTGAATTATATGGTTATACGGTCATTGATCCTCTGTCTGTATTGCTCATGCATCTTTCAGAAGTCATCCGGCAGCATTCATACGAACTGCTTACAAGACAGGAAGTGGTAAGGCTTACGGAAAATTTGAAAAAAACAGCTCCTGAACTGGTGGAAGAGGCAATACCACAGATGATCAGCTACAGTTATTTCCAGAGAGTTCTTACAAACCTTCTAAAAGAAGGAATTCCGGTCCGTGACCTGGAGACCATTGTAGAGAATCTGATGCAGACAGCCTCAGAAACAGGTCTTCCTCCAAGAGAGCTGGACCAGACAGTAGAAAAGATCAGGACAGCTCTTAAACGTACCATTACCCGCATGTACTGTACAGATGGATGCATGAAAGTGATCACACTGGATGCCCAGCTGGAACGGGAAATGGTCGCATCCTTGTCAAAAGGGGAAAATGGCTTATATCTGGCATTAAACCCGGAAATGCTCCAGCATGTGATCCGGCAGCTGGCAGAGCAGATAAAAAAGTTCAGTGGTTTATCACAGAATCCGGTGATCCTGACTTCACAGGTTATGAGGATCCATTTTTACCATCTGGTAGAACCCTTTTATCCTAATATCAGGGTGCTTTCATTTAATGAGATCGCAAATAATGTGCAGATCCAGTCAATTGGAAATATAAGTACAATGAAAAAAGGATCATAAGTGTACGGTCAAATGATATAAACAGCAGATAACAGGAGTGAGTAAAGTTATGGAAGATAAGCAGGAAAAGGCAGAGAAGGAGTTATTTGCGCTTTATAAAAAAACGAAAGATCCGGAAATAAAGAAAGAGATCACAATGCAGTATCTGTACATAGCCAGAACCACGGCAACGAAACTATATGATCTTTATTCTACCACCATGCAGATGGAAGATGCAGTGAATGAAGGTGTGGTGGCGATCATAAAAGGGATCGATATGTATGATCCGGATAAAAACATTAAGTTTTCCACTTACATTACAACGCGGGTAAGAGGAGCAATGCTGGATTATGTAAGAAAACAGGAGTGGATGCCCCGGGGATTTTATAAGCAGTTGGGGATTATAGAATCTGCATGCGAGGACATGAAGCGTGAATTAGGAAGAACACCAACAGTTGATGAACTGGCAAAGCATCTTGGAATAGAAAAAAACGCTGCCAGAGGATCATTTCCATGAAAAACAGGAGAAATATCCAGTCTCTTGATTTTTTACTGGAAAACCAGAATACATCCAATGGACTCCAGATCACAAACAACGATACCCAGGTACAGCCTGAGGAGGCATGCTTGTGGGAAGAGGATATGCGGGTGCTGGCAGAAGGCATAGCCCAGCTAAATGAAAAAGAGCAAAAAACACTGGCACTGCATTATATGGAAGGGTTGAAAATGGAACAGGTGGGCCGGGTCATAGGTGTCAGCCAGCCCAGAGCATCCCAGATCCACACGATCGCCTTGCGTAAGCTGCGCCATTTTATAGAAACAAAAAATGGAAAGGGGATAAAGTCAGATGTATCAGGGATTTTATAATCTGGCGTCAGGCATGCTGACCCAGAGCAGGAACTTAAATACCATCAGCAATAATATGGTGAATATCCAGACTCCTGGATATAAAAACGAAACAATGGTAAGCAGTACTTTCAAAGAAGAAATGCTTTATCGTACAGGACAGTATAGCAAAGAAAATCCAACCCAGCTGGCAACTGTTTCAAAAATAAAGACAGCAAAGCAGGTTTATACCAATTATGACCAGGGCGGTCTGGAACAGACAGATGGGATCTATGACTTTGCCTTAAATGGAAATGGCTTTTTCTGCATCCAGACATCACAGGGCATCCGGTATACAAGGAATGGTTCATTTTCAGTAGATAAAGATGGATATCTGGTTTTAAACCAGGCAGGAAGAGTCTTAAACAAAGAAGGACAGCCTGTCCAGATCAAAAATGAGAACTTTACAGTTGATTCCAAAGGACACATTACTGCTGCTATTACAAATCAGTCTGATGGTGAAGAAAGCGGCAGCCAGGAAGTTACCATAGAGGATTATGGAACTTTGAAAGTAGTGGATTTTCCAGATCAGGGGCAGCTTCATGCAGAGGATAATGGACTTTTCTCTACTGCACAGGCAGAAACAACGCCTGCAGATACAACTGTTCAATGGAAAATGCTGGAAAAATCCAATGTAGACATGGTGGAGCAGATGACAGCTATGATGTCATCCCAGAGAGCGCTTCAAAGCGCAGCCCAGTCACTGAAAATGTATGATCAGATCATGAGTAAGTCTGTGTCAGATGTCGGTAAGCTGTAAGGAGGATAAAGAAATGAATATGTCATTTTATACAGGAGCAGCAGGAGCCGGACAGTTTACAAAAAAACTGTCAGTTGTATCCAATAACCTGGCCAATATCAACAATACAGGCTTTAAACCTAAAACAGCGGCTTTTTCTGAACTGATCCACTATAATCTTAATGATTCTGAAAATGCCCAGACAGAGCTGCAGACAGGTTCAGGAGCCAGAGTGGAGCGTACCTGGACGGATTTTAGTACAGCCGGTGCTACTCAGACCGGAAAAGAATATGATTATGCAATTATGGAGCCTAATGCATTTTTTATGATACAGGATCCTGCGTCAGGTGAGATCACCTATACAAGAAACGGTCATTTTCACAGGGGAGAACGTGAAGATGGATTTTATCTTACAACAGAAGATGGAAAGCTGGTGCTGGACCAGAACCGGCAGCCTCTTAAGCTGGAAGTAACAGATGTAGAAAAGCTGCAGGAGGAATCAGAGTCAGAAGACGATGACTACGATACAGATGATACAGACAGCACAGAGGATGATACTGACCTTCCTAAGGTAAGTGTATACACATTTTCAAACCCCAGCCGTCTCTTAAGCGTAGGAGATAATGAATATAAAGCACAGGATGGAATGGAAGCTTCTTTAAAATCAGATGCGGTCCTGCAAAAAGGGGCACTGGAGAATTCAGGCACCGATATGGCAAAAGAAATGGTCCATGTGATCGAATGTCAGAGAGCCTTTTCTTATGCTGTAAAAATGATCACTACATCAGATGATATAGAGGGAACGATCAATTCACTGAGAGGATAAGGTAAAAAATGGAAATAAAGCGATATGAAGATATGGACCTGCAGGCTCTGGATGTAATGCGGGAGATCGGCAGTATCGGTACTAGTCATGCAGCAACTGCTCTTTCCAAGCTTCTGCAGAAAGAAGTCCGGATCTCGATCCCATCTGTGAATATCCTTGGATACAATGATGCCATGAACCGGATCGGTGATGCGGAGGAGCTTGTTGCAGCAGCCCTTGTAAAAATGTCAGGTGATATTGAGGGGTTGATGCTGTTCCTTTTCGACCTGGATTTTGCAAATGAGGTATTGGAAAAACTGCTTGGAAGCCGTTATAAGTCCTTTCTGGATATGGACGAAATGGCCAGATCAGCACTGGTAGAAGTAGGAAACATCATTATCTGTTCTTATATAAATGCTTTTTCACAACTTGTAAATGTAGAGGTGGAACTGTCTGTTCCAAGTGCTACCATCAACATGCTGGGTGGGATCTTAATGGTACCTATTGCTGAGTATGGATATGAAACAGATAAACTGATGTATTGCAATGCAGATTTTGTGATCGGCGGAAAAGCACTTTCTGACTGGCTGCTCATGCTGCCGGATATTCGTTCTCTAAACGATATTTTAGAGAGGTTGGGAGTTTCATAATGATCGGAGGCACGGAATTAAAAGTAGGAATCGGTGATATGAAGTTTTCACGAGGGGAAGGAAGGATCATAACCTATGCTTTGGGTTCCTGTATCGGGATAACCTTTTATGATCCGGTTACCCGTCTGGGAGCACTTCTGCACATCATGCTTCCGGCACAGTTTGAAGGAAAGGATTCCAATCCATTTAAATTTGCAGACAGCGGCATCAGGGAAACCCTCAGAAAGCTGAAAATATTCGGTATGGTAAAAAGCCGGATGGTAGTTAAGATCGCAGGGGGAGCCAAGATGTTTGAGATCAGCGGAAACAGCAGCTTTGGAAATATCGGGCAGAGAAATGCAGAAAGTGTAAAAAAAGTCATGGCCCAGGAAGGAATCTGTATCGCAGCAGAGGATACAGGAGGAAATTATGCCCGTACCATGCTTTTAGATCTTGCAACAGGCGATGTGATCGTGCGTACAGTGGGACGACCGGAACGCCATCTATAGCCAGGGCTTTCATTTATGGTGGTGTCACCATCTGTGACATGCCTGTTTACAGAAAAAAGGAGAGAAGATCATGGTCAAAAATGAAAAAGAAGGGATTCTTTTAGAATCAGGAACAAACGAGATTGAAGTAATGAAATTCACAGTTCTGGGTGAATTTTATGGCATTAATGTGGCAAAAGTCCAGGAGATCATCATGAGTGAAAAGGTAAAACCGATGCCTCATGCAAACCCGGCAGTAGAAGGCATCTTTAAACCAAGGGATGAGCTGATCACAGTGATCAACCTGGCAAAATATCTTACAGGAGATGACCGGGAAAATGGGCCAAGAGATCTGTTTATCGTAACAAATTTTAATAAAATGACGGTCGCTTTCCGGGTAGACAGTATCGAAGGTATCAGCAGGATTTCATGGAAAGATATACAGAAGCCAGATAAGACCATTGCAAATGGAGATGACAGTGTTGCTACCGGTATTGCCCAGTGCGGAAAAGAGCTGGTGATCATCCTGGATTTTGAAAAGATCGTGGCAGAGATCGCACCGGAAACAACTATACAGGTGACAGATGTAGATAAGATGGGAGACCGCCCTATCTGCAACAGTCCTATTGTGATCGCGGAAGATTCCATTCTTTTAAGTAAAATGATCGATGATTCCCTGGAAAGGGCCGGATTTACCAATGTAAAGAATTTTTCCAATGGCCAGGAGGCATGGGATTACCTTTCACAAATACATAATGATTCTGATCTGTATGATAAGGTCAATCTGGTCATTACAGATATCGAAATGCCGGAAATGGATGGCCACAGGCTTACAAAGCTGATCAAGGATGACGAACATTTAAAGAAGATCCCGGTTATCATCTTCTCTTCCCTGATCAATGAGCAGATGAGGCAGAAGGGGAAAGAATTAGGTGCAGACGAACAGCTTTCCAAGCCGGAGATCGGGCATCTGATCACAGTAATGGATGAACTGCTTGCCCGTTTTAAAAAACAGTACAGTCAGCAGTAAGGAGGACTCTAAGGATGGAAAAATATGTATTAACACAGGATCTTGTAACAGGAAATGAACTGATCGACAGTGAGCACAGGAAGATTTTTGACAAAGTCAATACCCTTCTGGATGCATGCTCAAAGGGAAAGGGAAGAGAAAATCTCTCAAGTCTGGGAGAATTTCTTGTTGAATATGTAACGAAACACTTTTCAGATGAGGAGGATCTCCAGAAGCAGTCAAAATATCCGGAATATACAGAACATCATAAATTTCATGAATGGTATAAACAGAAACTGGGGGATGCCATTATAAAACTGGAGCAGGAAGGTCCGACGATCAATTCCCTGGGCGAGATCAACTATATGGTAAGCGTGCTGGTTAAGCATATCCGGGCAACAGACCGCAAGCTGGCCCAGTGGATCCAGAATGGGACCAAAAATGAAGATACAGCTTCTAAAGCGGCAACAGGATCAGCAGTATCAGGGAAAACTTCCTATATGGATACCGTTTCAAAAGATGAAAGTACAGAAAATCTGGATATCCGCCAGATCCTGGATATAAAAGAACTTCAGCGGATCCAGGATCTGTTTTTAACGGTCACAGGCATGACAGCAGCAGTAGTGGATATGAAAGGAAAATACATTACGAGAGGAAACTCCTTTACCAGCTTTTACAGCAGGTATACCAATGGAAAACATAATGAGCTGCGAGAGTTTACCCAGGATCTTACAGTAGGAGGATTCCGTGCAGGTACAGTGATCGGCGGTATCGTCCTTGGAGATTACCCGGATGATTCAGCCCCAAGCCAGGAAGTAGTAAGTGCCGGTGGACAGCTTTTAGCTGAGATGTTGAATCTGTGGGCTAATGCCCTTTATTACCGGAAGAGCAATGCAGACAGCGTAGAAGCATTTGCAAAAGAGGAAAAGAAAGTACGGGATGCAGTAGGACAGATCAAGTATAAGGCAAAGGGACTGGAGCAGACAGCCACAATGGAAAAAATGCTTTCCCTGAATGCAGCCATTGAAGCAGGACGCGCAGGAAAAGCAGGTGTAGGCTTCGGGGTCGTGGCAGATGAGATCGGCCGTATGGCAAATGAGTCAGCAGCTGTATATCAGGAAATCCAGGAGTTGGTAAAACAGGTAGAGGAATCTATGGAACGCCTTGGAGAATAATACAGGGAGATCTTTCAGAAAATATTGTATGCAGAAGAGAGGATAAAAGGAGATACATAAAATGGTCATTACGGTTTCAAATCAAAAAGGCGGTGTGGGAAAGACCACAACATCAGCAGCGCTGGCTGCAGGATTTTCGATGGCAGGTAAAAAGGTTCTGTGTATAGACCTGGATCCCCAGGGAAATCTTGGATTCTGCCTTGGTCTGGATACCGAAGGAGGATCTACTATACTGGATGTATTAAAAGGAGATATATCCATACAAAAGGCTATCAGCCGCACAGAAGGGATCGATATCCTTCCTTCTGATATTACATTAAGCAGCAGTGGTCTGGAGTATAATCCGGGAGAAGAAAAAGAATCTATTTTAAAAAATGTTTTAAAACCAGTTATGGATTTTTATGACTATATTGTGATCGATACACCCCCTGCCTTAAATCTTCTCACAGTTAACGCATATGCAGTTTCTGATTATCTTATTATACCAATGGCATCGGATATCCTCAGTCTGGTTGGTCTGTCACAGTTAAAGGAAACAGTAGAATCTGTCCGCATACAGATCAATCCCGGCCTTAAGATCATGGGTATCCTGCTAAACCGCTTTAATCCAAGAACATGTCTTTGCAGGGATGTATTGGAAATGGCCGGGCAGCTGGCCGGGCAGCTGGAAACCCGGGTATTTGACACAAAAATAAGGTCCGGAGTGGCGATTGCGGAAGCACCGGCCCATGGAGAAAGTATTTTTGAGTACAGTCCGAGAGCATCAGCTGTAAAGGATTATGGAAAGTTTTTAGATGAGGTAGAAAAGATCATAGGTTTCAGGGAGAAATAATATGGCAAAAAAAACAAATAAAACCTCACATGTGCTGAACCTTATCACAGGTTCACAGCCGCCAGTTGCGTCTTCTGGCGAAACACAGCCGCCTTCTTCAGCTTCCGGTGAAACACAGCAGGAAGGATCAGCTGCTGAAGAACCGGTAAGAGTGCCTTCCGCTAATGTGACTGTAGTTGATCCAAGAGAAGAAGGAAAGCTGGCAGAAGAGATCCAGAAGAATCTGATCCAGGAGCTGGAAAAAGAACAGACAGAAGAGCAGGCAGAACAGCCCGGGGAGCAGGAAGAACAGTCGGAAGAACAGTCGGAAGAACAGTCGGAAGAACAGTCGGAAGAACAGCCGGAAGAACAGCCGGAAGAACAGACAGAAGAACAGACAGAAGAACAGACAGAGCAGCCCAAAACAAACGCAGGGACACCTGTACAGAAAGAACCGGAACAACAGGAAGAGCAGAAGCAGGAAGATGGTCCAAGTTACCGGGTCGTAAATATCATGGAGGAGATTCTTACTCCGGAACTGATCCTTGACGCACTGAAAAGCAATGATACCTGTACCTGCAGCCGCTGTCAGGCAGATGTGAAGGCGCTGATGCTTACCAGACTGCCGCCCAAATATATTGTAGCAGATAATACGACAGTCCCGATGCTGTTAACCTTTTACCGCAATAAATTCCGTGTGGCTGTTTTAAGTCAGTCCATAAGAGCCTGTATGGAAGTAAAAGAACATCCACGCCATATCTTATAAATTTTCATGCTGCGCCGAAATATGTATATAGAATCTATAGGATCACAGGGATAAAGTATACAGAAGCGGCGCATTTTATGTACTCCGCGACATCACATGACTGAAAGGAGCAGCAGATATGTCAAGTGTATCAAGAACAAGCAGCAGTCTTGGAAATACAGCTTTAAGAGGATTTGGCGGTTTAGCTTCCGGTATTGACAGGGATGCACTGATCGAACAGATGACAGCAAGAACAACATCCAAGATCACATCCAAGAAACAGGCTATGACCAAACTGGAATGGAAGCGGGATGCATATCGTTCTATCAGCAATAAGATCATAGATCTTCAGGACAATTACCTTAGCTATTCAGCAACAAAGAGCTTAAAAAACAGTGATTTCTTTGCAAAAAACCAGGTCAGTGTACAGGGAGATTCTGACTATACAAAATATATATCAGCGACAGGAAATGCAGACACTGCATCCAGAGTATCAGTTCTGGGAGTAAACAAATTAGCAACATCTGCCACATTGATCTCCGGCGAAAAGAAAACAGATTCAGCTATTACCTTAGGCGGCATCAGCGCGTCTGATTTTAGCAATAAAGAAATAAAGACCTCCAATCTTTCCGGAACGAAGCTGACATTTGGAACCTACAGTATTACAGATAAGCAGTTTACAACGGAAGCAACCTTTACGTTCCCCACCAGTTATGAAAAAAAGCTGGACGATGGAAAAACAGAGACAGTTACCATTGATTATACGGCTAGTTCTGACAAGATAGTAGAACAGCTGAATGAAGCCCTTGATTCCCAGGGATTTCTCGGAAAAGATGGAAAGAGCGGCATTAAATTTACACTGAATGGTGATCAGATCCAGATCAGTCAGACAGACAGTATTACCGATAAAGGAAAAAGCTATGTGATCAGGGAAACATCATCTGCTTTAAAGAGTCTTGGCTTTAATTCCGGCAAGATGAATAAGGATGATATAGATAACGGCATTTCACTTGATGAATTTAACGCATCTTCAAATAAATCTTCATTCGAGGCTGCAGCTATAACAAAGCAGCCCCTTTCCGGCTATCTTAAGGGAAAATCAATCTCTGTTTCTTATGGCGGACAGACAAAGAATATTGAACTGATCGGCGATAAGGAAGAGATAAAAGATTTTAAAGCTTTTAAGGATAGCTTACAGAATAAGCTGGATAAAGCCTTCGGTTCAGGAAAGGTTACTGTAGGTGAGGATTCAAAGGGCAGCCTGACGTTTACTGCAACAGACAGCACTCAGACATTACAGATATCCGCAGACTCAAAGGAACTCCAGAATGCCCTGGGTATCACATCTACCCAGTCAAACAAGATCAGTACAGGAAGCAGCCTGTGGGAGAACAGGGACAAGCTGGGACTGGGAAAATACGATACAAAAGAGAAATTAAACGACGCATTAAAAAACTTTACAGTCAATGGTGCAAAAATAGATAATATTACTGCAGATACCACAGTAGACGGACTGCTTACTGCGATCAATAATAATAAAGATGCGGGAGTAACTGCCACCTATCTGGGAAGTGCAAACAAATTTGTTCTTTCTTCCAATGAAAAAGGTAAAGGCCGTGAAATCAGCCTTGGTGCAGATCCAGACAAGAAAGATGATGCAGCAAATCTCATTTTCGGCGGTGATAAGAAGGAAAGCCATGATGGCACAGATGGTGAGATGAGTATTCTCTATAATGGGGTACAGACCACCATTACCAGCAGCAGCAATACCTTCTCCATTGACGGTCTGGATATTAGAGCCACGAATACATTTAATACAGGCTCTGCAACAGCAGAAGGCGGTGTCAGCTTTACTGCTTCAGCAGATACAGAAAAGGTGACAGAGACTGTAAAGAAATTCATTGAAGCTTATAATGCCATGATCGATGAGGTCCGCACCCAGGCAACAACCAAGCCGGACAGTAATTATAAGCCTCTGACAGATGACCAGAAAAATGAAATGAATGAAAATTCCATTAAAAACTGGGAGGATAAGGCAAAAGAGGGTATTCTGTACAACAGCAGCGCTTTAAAAGATCTGGACAATGCTACCCAGGGCATTTTCTCTTCAATGATGATAAACGGTGTTTCTTATGACGATCTTGAAAAGATCGGAATTTCCTTCTCAGATGATTACACAGCAGGTGGAAAGATCGTATTTGATGAAGAAAAGTTTAAAACTGCCATGGACAGTGATCCGGAAAAGGTATCAGACCTGTTCACAGGCACGCATGGTATTGTAAACACCATAGACAGTACTCTTTCTACTTATGCCACCAGATATGCAAGCAAGAATGGAAATTCCTATGGTGTGCTTATTGAAGAGGCAGGATCTGAAAAACTAAGCCTGACCCTGACTAACAACAGTATTTATAAAGAATTAAAGGATATGCAGGAAACCATCACAAACCTGCAGTCCCAGCTGTCAACTGAGCAGGACCGTTATATCAGCCAGTTTACGCAGATGGAAAGGCTGATCAATCAGATGAATTCACAGTCCAGCTACCTGTCACAGTTAGGTGGCTGATGGGGGTAAGAAAGCATGTATGAAAAGTTTAAGCAGTACAAGGAAAGTACGATCTATTCTATGAGCAATCTGGAGTTGTTGCTTTTATTGTATGATGAAGCAGTGAAACGTCTGAAAATGGCACAGATCGCACTTGAGGATAAAAAATATGAGACTTTTGAAGAATGTCTCGAAAAAACAGGACGGATCGTCCGGTATTTAATACAGATACTGGATATGCAGTATCCCATCAGCAAGGATCTGAAACGTATCTATGAGTACCTGATCTATGATATCAGCCGTGTTAAAGCAGGAAGGGAACGCAGGGCAGAAGAGATTCCAAGGATCAGCCACATACTTTCTGAATTAAGAGATGCATTTAACCAGGCAGGAAAGATTTCCGGCGATCAGCATATTGTGAGAGAACGAAGTGTTTTCGGTTAAAGGAGAATATATGAGCGCAGACTTGGAAACAATTTTGATATATCTTCAAAGGAGATATAATATATTAAGAGAAGTTTGTAGTCTGACGGAAGAACTGGCGGAGGCAGTGGAGCGCGGCGACACAGTCTCCGCTTCTCTTCTTTTAGATATGAGGGGAGAACAGCTGCAGCGCCATGCAGACTGTGAAGAACAGATCATCCTGCAGACTGCGGGAAACAGCCTTCGGGACCGGTATCTACGAGATCTGGCTAAAGGTCCATTAATGAATGTAAAAAGCTGTTTTAAAGGAAAGACAGAGCGCGAAAAAATGCTGGAGAAGCGTATTGAGGATCTGCGTTGCCGCACAGAAAAGCTTTTAGATAAGATACGCAGGATCGATGGGGGACTTAACAGAAGAATATCAAAAAACAGGTGAAGTTAAATGGAAAATCAAAACTTTTATGAAGGCCGCATACTGGTAAATATGGCTGCATCTGTTATGCGCCAGGATGATTTAAAGCCGCTTCATGGAAATCTGGACTGGGAAAGGCTGTTCCGGGTTGCAGATTATAACAAAATTTCAAACCTGATCTATCTTGCAATCCTTGGAAATAATGAAAAAATGCCGGAACGGTGGAAAACACGCTTTTATGAGCGCTACAGCGATATTCTGAAATTCAACGAAAGCTGCACAGAAGGAGAACGGGAGATACTGGTCCTTCTGGAATTAAAAAAAATCCCGGTACTCGTCCTTTCCTCCAGCAGCCGCAGACAGCTGTATCCAAGGGAGGAAATGGCGGGGGAAAGCTCTCTAAAGCTTTTTTTTCTTGACCCGGAAGATTATCTTTTTGCAAAAGGCTATCTGGTCAATATAGGCTACGAAACGGATACTCTCTATCCGGGAGTGGGTGAAAAGATGCGTATACCAGGTCGCTTTTCTGTGGAGATCTATCATACCTTTCCTTTTAAAACCCAGGTATACCAGAGGGGGATGGAAAAGCTGCTCCAGCGTGCTTTCCTGAAAGAAAATGGTAACTACATTTATGAATGGAATGCCATAGACCAGCTAGTCTATCTGATGATCCAGTCCGCTTACCTATATGTAACAGGACATCTGCAGATACGCCATCTGGCAGACTTATATGTATTTTACAGAAAAGCAGCAGAAGAAGACCAGTTTCAGGAGCTTGAGAACCGGCTAAAGGAATTTAAAGTAAATATACTGGCGCAGAAGCTTCTGCATTTAAGCTATATGTGGTTTGGAACACGGGAAGAATGTGCCAGCATGGAGACAGAGGAAGAAGAACTCCAGGTATTTGATATACTGGAGAAAAATGTATTCTACGGCATGACAGGAAAATTTGGGCCGGAAACAGATGAACAGGCGCTGGATCTTAGATCAGACATATTAAAAGAAGAAGAGCGGGAAAACCGCATGGAAAAAAGAGCATTATTTTACCGGCGTCTGAGAGAGTTTTTTTCTCTCGTACGCCGGCAGCTGAAAGAGCTATATGATATTTTGTATAGCAGATAAGAGTCATTTTATCAGTATTCACCCGTTTGCGGGTCATTAAGCTTATGGTCTATTTCTTCATATAAGAATTCAGTCCTTTTTCAATAGAGCGCAGTGAATCTGTATCAGATAATAAGGCATCCAGGTTGCTGCGTTCTGCTTCTGTCAATTCTTCCCGCAAAATAGAAATATGCTTCGGGGCATTTATAGCCAGGCTGACAGATCCATTGTCGCAGTCAAGTACAGTGATGCGTATGTCATTCCCGATCAGGATACTGTCATTTTTTTTACGTTTCAGTATCAGCATGGCTATTTATCTCCTTTTTTAGTGTCCTGTTCCTTTATCTCTTTACCAAGAAGAGAACGTAAGGTATGGCGGTAATCATAGTCAGCGTTGGATAAGATCACCTGGATTCCTTTGCGGGTATCCGGATTAATGGCAAGAGGACATTTCAAGTTGACGGTTCCATCCAGATAATCCTTCTTTACAGCACATATGACATAATAGGATAATTCATCACTGGAATTTACTTCCAGAAAGGATAATTCTTCTGGTAGAAGAACCGGTGAATAAGAAGGAAAGAGTGCTGCTGCATCGATGAGAAAAAAGGCTACATAAGGTTCGTCTACAGACTGCAATATCAGCAGGGAACTGTCATCTTCCTCCATAGAGAGGGGAAGATAGTCATGGTACTGGGAAAAACCAAATAAACCATCTGGAAATACAACCAGTTCATCTTTTGTATAATCAATTTCGCCGTAATATTTTGTATCAATCTTCATGATTGCATAAGCCTCCGGGGGTCAGTTTTTATATGGTAACATTAAGAGCAGGGGAATCCGGCTCTTTTTTTGGTGGAACATAATTGGGGGTGCCGGTATATACAAACTCTACTTTTGGATAAGAGGTTATGATGGTCATTTCCAGGGCTGGTACGTATTCCAGATTGCCAGATGCCACACGAAATTCAAATTCACCTCTCTGAAGGGTATACAGCCCATTATTGTCAGGGCTGCCAGAAAATGGATCACAAAAGCTGTTTCCTGATCCAGAGACGTTTGCTGTGCCATGTACTCTTTGGACAGTATCCCGGAGATCAAAAGCTTGTCTGATATCCTGGATACAGGTCATGCTTTCCGGAGAACTGATCCCGTAATTTTGAGCCTGACGTACTTTCAGGCGGTATTGGGAAATCGCCTGATGCTGTCTTGCTGCCAGCTGGTCCTTTGAAACCAGACTGGCATTTTGACGGAAACGGACAGATTCAAAAGGTTTAAAATTTGCTTCAATCACAGGTTTCATACATTTTCACCTTCTTCTGACCTGAAAATAGAAAGTTATTTTTTGCTTGTTTTTTGTAAACAATGTACCGGTATCATTTTATAAAATCAAAAAGAGATGACTGCATCAGGTTTGACCCCATTTTTAAAGCAGCAGAATAGGAGTACTGGTAAGAGAACATTTCTGTGATGGCCTCATAAGGATCAGCTCCGAGAATGTCTTTGTATTCCTCTGTCAGGTTGTCACTTAAAGTATCAAGACGGGTTTTTGTAGTTTCAACCAGGGAATATTTATTGCCAAGGTCGCTGTAAATGGTGCTGATGGTATGCTCTGTATTAGCTGCATCTTTAAGTACACTGCCCATAGTATCTGTAAATTGATCAACGGTCGTAGTATCATTGATATAATTATCACAGGCCATAACCGAACGGCTGAGAAGTGCCACAGGAGTGGTTTCCAGGGCAGCTTTGATCGCCTTCTTTGCATCATCATCAGACATGGCATTTAAAGAATCCGAGGTAAGCCCTGTAAGCATATTCAGTCCTCCGGTATAGGTGTCTAAGAGAGACTGACGGTTGGAAATATCACCATAACCGATATCTACCCGCCCCTGTTCTCTCATGGCTGTAAGAAGGCTGTCCAGGCCATCATTAGGATTTATATTATAGCTGTAAGTATTTTTGCCCTTATCATAAGCCATGGTCATATCGATCTTTTTTGTTGTGCCGTCTGAATACTTATGGGTATAAGTAAGGGTTTTTCCATCTCCGCTTAAAGAAAACGGAGCTGTTGTAATATCATTTCCGCCGTAAATATAAAAATCCTGATACTGGCTGTTCAGATTGCTGACCATGCTCTGCACATCCTGAAGAAGAGCATCTCTTTTTGTCTGGACAGAAGTTTTTGAACTGTTGTGGGAGGAATCCAGCACATACTGCATGGAAGTCTTGCTGTTGCTTAAAGTTTTCTGGATATCCCTTGCGCCCTGCTCCTGCTGGTACAGACGGTTTTTAATATCACCTAAAATAGAACTTTTACTCTTTGCATCCTGATATAAATGATCCATTTTCTTTCCCTGATAATAAGCAAGAGGATTATCAGCAGCTGTTTCATAAGCAGCGCCGGTAGAAACCTTGTTCATGCTTTTGTTCAGATTGCTTTGAAGATCATTTAAAGAAGAAGTATACCTGCGGTAAACAGATGAACGTACAACTCTCATAATTTATTAATCCTCCTTATATTTATGCACCAGTATTACTGATCAGGGTATTCAACACTTCATCAAGGGCAGTCATCAGACGGGAAGCAGCATTATAGGCTGAAACGTAGGCCATCATATTGGTTGCTTCTTCATCCAGGCTGACACCGGAAAGAGAGTCTCTGGAGTCCTGGATACTGTTTAAAACAGTTGTGCCCGTCTTTAATGCAGTCTGGTTGGAGCTGGAATCAGATGCCAGCTGGGTGGAAAGGTTATTCATATAATCAGCAAATGTTTTCCCGTTCAATTTCTTGGTATCCTTCATAGCTGCGATCATATCAAGGATTGTATCTGTGCGGTTGGTGCCGTCTGTAGAAATATGGATCGTTCCACTGGTCCAGCCTTTGCTGATACCGATATTTCCGGCTGTTATACCAGTTGTTGAGTCATCGGTGGAATTAGATAAAAGATTCTGATCCGTGTGGTTTTTGCCATTGTTGATGTCATTCATGGATTTTGCGAAAGTGGAAGCTAACTGATCCAGTTTTCCTGAGTAATACTGGTATCCACGGACATCATCCACAGCAGTAGATCCATTTATCACATTGCCGGTACCTGTTTTCTGGAGCATATCCAGGCTTGCCTGAAGAGAGCCGCCTTCAAAATGGATCCCTTTTAACTCTGCGTATACATCTGCAGCTGCCTGTCCATTCCCTTTATAGCTGGGGGCTTTTTCAAACTTGATGGAAATGTTTGCAGGATCAGAAACAGAAGCAGCTGTCTGGTGATCGCCTTTTAACACACTTAACTGACCGTAGTTTTTTGTGAGACCGTCAGCACCAAGGTCAGATCCATTTACCAGGATCAGCTTCTGGCTCTTTCCCTGGGCATCAATATAATTCATGCTCACTTCCAGGTCATCAGGCCAGTCCTTTTTGCCGATCACAGCACCATTTGCATCATAGTCATAGGCGTTATTCCCGGAATGGGCGTCATCCTTGTAATATCTGGTTTCAACAGGAATATAACCGGAAAGCTCATCCAGAAGAAGATTTCGTTCATCCTGGAGTTCCAGAGAAGGATGGCCGGCAACCTGGTTACGTTTGATCTGCACGTTCAGGTCACCGATCTGGCGGAGAATGTCATTGATCTTCTGCACATCGCCCTGTTCACTGCTGCCTTCCCCTGTGAGCCTTTGAAATTCATTCTGTTCAGCCTGTGAGATCTGTCTGGATGCCTGGTTAAAAAGATTACATACAGACTGCATTTTAGTTCGCAGCTCACTTTCATAGATGGGATCGGATACCTTTGCAGGATCCTGCATGCTTGTAAGGGTAGACTGGATATCATCAAATGCCTGACGGATGCCGGAAATGGTTGTTTCGTCCAGTACCTTTGACAGGGAATTAAGGGCAGTCTGTAAACGATTGGTATAGCTGCAGTCAGCAGACTGGCTGCGGTATTGGATATCCAGATAAGGATCTCTGATCTGTGAGACCCGGTCCATGCTTACCCCAAAGCCTACTGCAGTTTCATTCCCATTAGAATAATG
>ERZ772871.521-NODE-521-length-36395-cov-18.9096_pt1 | contig 36395 bp, 27 predicted proteins | sample MGYA00511899_ERZ772871 | MGnify/ENA primary metagenome ERZ772871 (study PRJEB29015, sample SAMEA2737693) | human gut metagenome | biome: human gut; feature: human-associated habitat; material: faeces | place: China | collected 2012 ... | reverse complement strand
CCAAGCCTGAGATCCACGTCGAAGTTTGCTCCAAGTGCCATCCTTTCTACACTGGCAAGCAGAAGCTGGTTGACACCGGCGGACGTGTTGAGCGCTTCAACAAGCGCTTCGGCCGTAAGTAATTATGGTTTTCTGAGCACCGTTTCCTTTGGGAGACGGTGCTTTTTTGCTGCCTTTTTGGCATATGAAAGGGCGGTCTTGATCATTCTTAAGAATTCTTTTTGCATCCCGCCACAGGATTGTCTTAATTTTTACACATTTTCAGTCTAAAATATACCAGCATTGAACTAGATGAAAAAGGAGCGTTTGCTGTGATCGAAGTATCGCATCTGAGCAAAAAGTATGGCACGCACCCTGCCATTGAAGATTTGTCCTTTACGGTGGGCGACGGCCAGATCTTCGGCCTGCTCGGCCCCAACGGCGCGGGCAAGTCCACGATCATGAATATCCTCACCGGCTACCTTGCCCCCACCTCCGGTGAAGTGAAGGTGGCGGGCTTCAGCCTGCCGGAGCAGGCCCGGCAGGCCAAGGCCTGTGTGGGCTATCTGCCCGAGCAGCCGCCGCTCTACCCGGAAATGACGGTGCAGGAATATCTGGATTTTGCTGCAGAGCTGAAAGGCATCAAAAAGAAGGCCGACCGCAAAGAACAGGTGCGCAAAGCTGCCCGCCGCACTGGGCTGGAAGAGGTGCTGCCCCGGCTCATCCGCAGTCTGTCCAAGGGCTACCGCCAGCGCGTGGGCATTGCGCAGGCACTGCTGGGCGCGCCGCAGCTCATCATTCTGGACGAGCCTACCGTGGGCCTTGACCCTGCACAGGTCATCGAGATCCGCAGACTGATCCGGGAGCTGGGGAAAAGCCACACGGTCATCCTGTCCAGCCACATCCTCAGCGAGGTGCAGGCAGTGTGCAGTCAGGTGCTGATCCTTTCCAAGGGGCATCTGGTGGCGGTGGGTGCGCCGGAACAGCTGGCCGAAAAGCTGAACCCCGGCAGCCGTCTGCGCGCTACCGTTCTGGGCGGGGGGAAGACCGTGCTGAAAACAGTCGGCTCCATTCCGGGCATCCGCAAGGTGGAGATCGAATCCGAGGCCGACGGACAGGTGACCTTTACCGCAGAAAGTGCCGATGCTTCTGACCGCCGCGCCGAGGTGTCCCGCGCCCTTTCGCAGGCCGGATGCACGGTGCTGGCGCTGGCAGCGGAAAACAGAACACTGGAGGAAGTGTTCCTTGCACTGACCGAAAACGAGTCTGAAACACCATCGGATGAAGAAGAGGAGAAAACGGAATGACCGCCATTTTAAAACGCGAAGTCCGCAGCAGCTTTCATGGCATGATCGGCTATGTGCTCACCGCCTTTATGCTGGCGGCAACGGCCATCTATTTTGTTGCCCTGAATCTGGGCTACGGCCTGACGGATTTTGGCTATTACACGCTTTACCGCACCATGTTTGTGCTGCTTTTGTATATCCCGGTGCTCACCATGCGCTCCTTTGCAGAGGAACGCCGCACCCGCACCGATCAGCTGCTGCTTACCAGCCCGGTGTCTGTGTGGGAGATCGTGCTGGGCAAATTCTTTGCCCTGTGCGTCATCTTTGCACTGCCGTGCCTTGCCGATGCGGTCATGATCCTTGTACTGGCCGCACTGGGTGCCACCGGCACGGCCACGCTGGCAAACCTGGCCGCTCTGCTGTGCTATTATCTCATGGGCTGCGCCGCCATTGCCATTGGCGTGTTTCTTTCCAGCCTGACCGAGAATCAGATCATTGCTGCGGTGGCGGGTGTTGCCGCACTGCTGCTGGCCTACATGATGCCCAGCCTGCGCAGCATGTTCACCGCAGGCAGCGCAGTGGCGCTGGCCCTGTTCACCGCCATTGCGGCAGTGCTCAGTGTGGTGGCAGGCCTGCGTACCCGCAGCTTTACGCTGGGCTGCCTGACCTTTGCGGGCTGCTGTGTGGTGCTGACGGCACTGTTCCTGCTGCAGAGCAGCTGGCTGACCGAAGCGTTCAGCGCGGTGCTCAGCGGGCTGTGCCTGTTCACGCCGTTTGAAGAGTTTGTCAACAACAGCTTTTCCATCCCGACGCTGGTGTACTACCTGACCGTGACCATGCTGTTTTTGTTCTTCACGGCGCAGGGGCTGGAAAAGCGCCGCTGGAACTGAGGGGAGGGGAACAACATGAAAAATTTCAAATTTTCTTCCTCTGCAAACGGCAAGGTGTTCCGCAATGGGCTGTACTCCACGGCCATTCTGGCAGCAGCCATCGTGTTGGCCGTGCTGATCAATCTGCTGGTGGGGGCCATCCCGAAAAAATACACCGAGTTCGACCTCTCTGCCGCCAAAATGTACACGCTGGGCGACAGCTCCAGGCAGCTGATGCAGAGCCTGGATCAGGACGTGACCGTTTATTATCTCTGTGAGACCGGCAGCGAGGATGCCATTATCACCAAGCTGCTGGATCACTACGCCGACGAGAGCGGTCACTTCCACTGGGAGCAGAAGGACCCGGCGCTTTACCCGACCTTTGCAGCGCAGTACGGCGCAGAGAATGCATCCACCGGCAGTCTGATCGTGGTCAGCGGTGAGAACAGCGAAGTGCTGAACGCCGCCGAACTTTACGAGTACGATTACTCCGATTACTACACCACCGGCGCTGCCAACGTGACCTTTGGCGGCGAAAAGCAGATCAGCTCTGCCATCTACAAGCTGACTGCCGCAGCAGAAAGTCATGCCTACTACACCACCAACCACGGCGAGCAGGCGCTTACCTCCTCGCTGACCGAGGCGCTCAAGGCGCAGAATATCGATGCCCAGCCGCTGGATCTGCTCACCGGCACCATTCCGGAGGACTGTGATCTGCTCATCATCAGCGACCCCGCTTCGGATTTTACAGCTGACGGCCTTGTGGATGAGATCGCGCAGCTGCAGGCCTATCTGGAAAACGGCGGCAAGGTGCTGCTGACCACCAGCGGCTATACCGAAACGCCCAATCTGGATGCAGTGATGGCACAGTTCGGCCTTGCGCGTGAGCCGGGCCTTGTGGTGGAGGGCGATGCGGGCCACGCGCTGTACGGCTACCCGTACTCGCTGTTCCCGGACTACGCGGCCGCCGACGAAAGCACCGCGCTGGACAGCGTGAATCAGAGCACCCATGTGATGCTCTCGGTGGCACAGGGCATCACCATCACCGAGACAGACGATGTGACGGCGGAACCGCTGCTGTATACCACCGAGGATGCCTACAGCAAGCAGGACTTTGATGCCAGCTCTTCTTCCGCAAAGGAAGCCGGCGATACCGACGGCCCGTTCTCGCTGGCCGTATGGGCGCGCAATGACTCCACCGGAGCCGAGGTGATCTGGATCGGCTGCCCCAACATGGACAACGAGCAGGTGTACCAGTCCATCCCGGGCAACCTGACCTTCCTGCAGGGCTGTGCCGCTTCGCTGGTAGGGCAGAGCCTGCTCATCGACACCAAAGCACTGGAAGCTGCACCCATCACGGTCCCGGCTTCCGCATCCATGACGCTGGGCATGGTGTTCGTATTCGTGCTGCCCGCAGCAGTGCTCATTGCAGGTGCTGTGGTGGTGGTGCTGCGCCGCCGCAGGTAAGGGGGCACTGCCATGAAAACAAAACAGCGCACCCTTGCGGTGCTTCTGGTGCTGGTGCTTGTGCTGGGCGGGCTGCTGTGGTTTGTCAGCCGCAGCAATGCCGCAGAAGAGGCTGCTTCCAGCGCCGCCGCAGAGGGCAGCATCCTGCTTTCTTCTTTTGCGGCAGGCGATGTGACCAGCATCCGGTATGCCTATGGCGGCGAAACGCTTACCCTAAATTACGATTCCGGCAGCTGGACGCTGGCGGATGACCCGGACTATCATCTGGATGCATCTGCCTGCAATACCATGGTCACGGCGCTGGCATCCCTGAACGCCAAACGTCAGCTCACGGCTCAGCCCGGCGAGGACTACGGCCTTGCCGACCCGGCTGTTACGGTCACAGTGACGGCGGCAGGCGAGACGAACACCTTTGCCTTTGGCACCGAGAACCCGGTCACAGGAGATCTGTATGTGCAGAAGGCAGGGGACGATGCCGTGTACACCGTTTCTGGCAACAAGGCGGCCTGCTTTGAGCTGACCAAAGCAGACCTTTTTGGCGCGTTCAACCCGGCGGGACTGACGGCCTCCGCGCTGGAAAGTGTTTCCATTACGACGGGCAGCGGCACCCTTGCACTGAATGCAGTCTCTGAGCCTGCGGAAGCAGAGAGCGATTCCTCGGAAAGTGCGGCCGATTCCACCACCTATCAGACCGTGTGGCGGCTGGCCGATGAACCCTCTGCCGATCTGGACGACAGCAAGGTGCAGAGCATCCTTTCCGCTCTGGCAGGCTATGTGACCGCACAAATCACGGATGCCGACCCTTCGGCCTATGGCTTTGATGCACCGCTTGCAATGGTGCGGGCCGCCTCTGCCGATGGGACCGTGACCCTCCGCTACGCCGAAAATGCAGACGGCTGCTGGATGATGGTGGAGGGGGACAGTTCCGTCTATGCGGTTGACCTTGACACTGTGCAGGCCCTTCTGATAACGGCCGCTGCCTTAAAAGCTGAATGAAAACCTTTGTGCGCCGTATGCGGAAAGCCCGCTGCGGCGCATGTTTTTTTGTTGCGGCGTGTAAAGCTTCGGCAAACATTGGCAGAGTGATTGACATTTCAGCAAAGATTGATTAAGATAGACGAGACAGGGCAGAATAACTGCGCAATATAAGAGCCTGCTTTTGCAGGTTCTCCGGTCGTCATGGATGTTGTGCGGGGCTGGGTCGCCCTGGTACGAGGGATGGGGCATGGCCCTGTCTTTTTTCGTATCTGAGTTACAAGGAGGATAAAGTAAAAAATGGACAACTCGGTGATCGTTTCACTGCGGGATATCGTAGTGGAATTTGACGGTCAGCGCATTCTGGATGGGCTGAACCTCGACATCCATGACAAAGAGTTCGTAACGCTGCTGGGCCCTTCCGGCTGCGGCAAAACCACCACCCTGCGTCTGATCGCAGGTTTTCTGGAACCCAATTCCGGCAAAGTGCTGCTGAAAGGTGAGGACATTACCGGCGTGCCGCCCTATAAGCGCCCGGTGAACACCGTTTTTCAGAAATACGCACTGTTCCCGCACCTGAACGTGTTCGAGAACGTGGCCTTCGGTCTGCGGCTCAAAAAGATGGACGAAGAGACCATCCGCCGCAAGGTGCGCAACATGCTGGAAGTTGTTGGCCTGAAAGGCTTCGAGCGCCGCAGCATCAGCCAGATGTCCGGCGGCCAGCAGCAGCGCGTGGCCATCGCCCGCAGTCTGGTGAACGAGCCGGAGATCCTTCTGCTGGACGAACCCCTTGGCGCACTGGACCTCAAGCTGCGCAAGGAGATGCAGCTGGAGCTGAAGCGCCTGCAGCGCGAAATGAACATTACCTTTATTTATGTTACCCACGATCAGGAGGAAGCCCTTACCATGTCCGATACCGTCGTGGTCATGAACGGCGGCAAGGTGCAGCAGATCGGCACGCCGGAGGATATTTACAATGAGCCGAAGAATGCCTTTGTTGCAGACTTCATTGGCGATTCCAACATCGTGGACGGCGTGATGCACCGGGATTTTCTGGTGTCCTTCTCCGGCGTGGACTTCCCCTGTGTGGACCGCGGCTTTGCCCGCGAACAGAGCGTGCAGGTAGTGGTGCGTCCCGAGGATATCGAGGTGGTCTCTCCTGTGGAAGGCCAGCTTGTCGGCGTTGTGAATGATGTCATCTTCAAGGGTGTCCACTTTGAGATGCATGTGGAGTGCGAGGGCCGCGAATGGCTGATCCATTCCACCCGCGCCTGCACCCCCGGTGAGACCATTGGTATGCGCATCGGCCCCAACGAGATCCACATTATGGCGCGTTCAGAGGGGTGAGCCGCAATGATGAAGATTTACGATAAAAAGCTGGCCTATCCGTACTTTGTATGGATGACGCTGTTCACAGTGGTGCCTTTGATCATCGTGGTATACTATGCATTTACGGATGCAAACGGAGCTTTCACGCTGGATAACCTCACCTCCATCAGCGGCTACGGCTCGGTGTTTGCCCGCAGCCTGCTGCTGGCCCTCATTGCCACGGTCATTTGTCTGGTCATTGCGTTCCCGGTGGGCTATTTTCTTTCCCGCCTGCGGGTGAACAAGCAGCACATCATGCTCATGCTGGTCATGCTGCCCATGTGGATGAACTTCCTGCTGCGCACCTACGCATGGATGGGCCTGCTCAGCATCAACGGCCCGGTGAACGCCGTTCTGGGCGTGTTCGGCCTTGGCCCCTTCAATATGCTCAACACCTCCGGTGCGGTGGTGCTGGGCATGGTGTATAACTATGTGCCCTATATGATCCTGCCGCTGTACACCAGCATGACCAAGATCGACCAGAGCCTGGTGGAAGCTGCGCAGGATCTGGGCGCTTCCACCACCAAGACCCTTCTCCGGGTGCTCATCCCCATGAGCGTGCCCGGCATCAGCACCGGCATCACCATGGTGTTCGTCCCGGCGGTGTCCACCTTTGTTATCAGCCGTATGCTGGGCGGCGGCTCCAACCTGCTCATTGGCGATCTGATCGAGATGCAGTTCCTTGGCAACAGCTACAATCTGAACGTGGGTTCTGCCATGAGCCTTGTGCTGATGATCATTGTGCTGCTGTGCATGAGCTTCACCTCCAGCTTTGATGAAGATGAAATGGAGGGCGTGTCCTGATGAAAACGAAACATCTGCGCCTGATGCAGCGCGTCTATATCGTGCTGTTTTTCTGCTTCATGTACCTGCCCATTGCATACATGATCGTATTCAGCTTCAACCAGTCCAAGGGCTATTCGCTCTTCACCGGCTTTACCCTCAAGTGGTACTCCAGCCTGCTGCACAACTCCTCCATCCTGCATGCGCTGCTGGTCTCGCTGGAAGTGGCTCTGATCTCTGCGGTCATTGCCACTGTGCTGGGTACAGCGGCAAGTCTGGGCATTGCGTCCATGGGCCGCGGGAGCCGCCTTGTCGTCACCAACATCACCTATATCCCGGTGGTCAACCCGGAGATCATCACCGGCATCTCGCTCATGCTGCTGTTCGTGGCCTACCAGCGCTTTGCCGGGGGTGTCTCCTGGCTGCCGGATACCATCATGGGCTTCCCGACGCTGCTCATTGCGCATATCGCGTTCAATGTGCCGTATGTCATCTTCAACGTCACGCCCAAGCTCAGGCAATTGGATATCAGGCTGTATGAGGCAGCGCTCGACCTTGGCTGCGACCCCAAGCAGGCCTTCTTCAAGGTCATCCTGCCGGAGATCAGCCCGGCCATCCTGTCGGCATTCCTCATCTGCCTGACCTATTCCATCGACGACTTCATGATCTCCTATTTCAACTGCGGCACGGTGGAAACGCTGCCCATCGCCATCTACTCCATGACCCGTAAAAAGGTCAGCCCGGAGATCTATGCGCTGTCCACCATCATGTTCGTGGTCATTCTGTGCATCATTCTGATCTCCAACGCAATGGAGAGCCGCAGCTACCGCCGCGACCAGAAGGCGCTGAGAGGGGAGGGCGTGTGATGAAACGTTTTTCTGTGCTGCTGCTGGCGCTGGCAATGACGGTCTGCTGTGCAATGCCCGCCTTTGCCGCCGGCACCATTGAGGTCACCGAGGATGTCTCGGTGTCGGACGATTACGACTGGACCCGATTCAAGGGCCAGAACGTGGCCATCAATGTCTATAACTGGGGCGAGTACATCTCCAACGGCTCGGACGACAGCGTGGACGTGGTGGCGGCCTTTGAAAAGCTCACCGGCATCAAGGTGAATTACACCACCTTCGACTCCAACGAGTCCATGTACGCAAAGCTCAAGTCCGGCGCAGCCAACTACGATGTGGTCATTCCGTCGGATTACATGGTGGCAAAAATGATCGCCGAGGGGATGCTCAAGCCTCTGAACTACGACAATATCCCGAACTTCAAAAAGATCGATCAGGAATACGTGAATCCGGATTACGATCCGCAGAATGCCTACACCGTGCCCTATATGCTCTGCACCACCGGCATCATTTATAACACCACCATGGTGGACAAAGCGCCCACCAGCTGGGCCGACCTGTGGGACGAGCAGTACGCAGGCAATATCCTGATGTTCAACAACAGCCGCGATGCCTACGCCATTGCTGCTTTTAAGAGCGGCCACGATATCAACCCGCAGTCCACTGAAGAGGTGGATGAGGTGGTGGAAGAGCTGAAGGCTCAGAAACCGCTGGTGCAGGCCTACGTCATGGATGAGATCTTTGATAAGATGATCGGCGGCGAGGCAGCCGTCGGTGTGTACTACTCCGGCGATGCCATCACCATGATCGATGATAATCCCGACCTTGCATGGGTGTTCCCGGAGGAAGGCAGCGTGCTTTCCGTGGACTGCATGACCATTCCTGCTGCCAGTGAACATCAGGAAGCTGCGGAAATGTTCATCAACTTCATGTGTGAGACGGACATCGGCAAGGCAAACGCCGAGTACATCGGCTACACCACCCCCATGCAGGATGTGTGGGAGGTGCTGGACGAGGATCTGAAGGAGAGCGAGATCGCTTATCCGTCCGAAGAGAAAGTCGCCAAGGAAAAGGTGTTCACTGCCCTGAGCGACGATGTGAACAGCGAGCTGGACGTGAAGTGGAGCGAAATGAAGAGCTACGACGAGGGTGGCAGCAGTCTGCTGTTCCTTGCGCTGCTGGCAGCCATGGTGGCGCTGGCCTGCTTCAACATCTGGCGCAAGGTCCGCAGGCGCAACCGCAATCAGTATTAAACGCAAAGGAGGCTGCTGCACAGAACAACGTGCAGTGGTCTCTTTTTATAGAAAGGAAAAACCATGGAACAGTTCTTTTACACCGAGACCATGACAGTCATGAACGCAGATGCCGACTTCCGCAGCCTGCTCAAGTCCAGCGCCCTGCTGCGCTATGTGGAGCAGATTTCGACAGACCACGCCCGCGCCTTTGGTATGGATGACCAGTTCTTCAAAGATCGCGGTGTGACCTTTCTGGTGGGCAAGCAGGCCCTGAAATTTGACCGTGTGCCCCAGCGTGCCGAAACGCTGACCCTTACCTCCCGGGCGCAGGTCAGCAAACATGGTTCCGTCAAACGCATCACCACCCTGACCGATGCCGAGGGCAAAGAGGTGGCTATGGTGGACTGCCGCTGGATCGTGGCAAGCCTTGCCGAGGGCCGTATCCTGCGGGAGCCGGGCTGGACGGTGGAGAATTTCTGGAACGATACGGTGGAGGACGAGCTGCCTTTGCAGCTGCACAAGTGCAAGGATGGTCTGACCAGCGCAGGGGAGTGGACGGCGCATTATTCCCAGTGCGATCTGAACGGCCATTTGAACAACGCATTCTATCTGGACCTTGTCTGCGATGCGCTGCCGCTGGAAGTGATGCGCAAAGGCCCCGTGACCTTTGCTTCTATCAACTACCACCGCGAGATCCCGATGGGAGAAACGGCAGAGGTGTTTTATGCCCCTTCGGCGGATGGCTGGTATGTGGTCGGAAAGCACAACGGCCAGACCAGCTTTGAGTGCTATCTGGAGGTGGGAAAGACAAACGTGTAAATCGTTGATTTCTCAAGATAACCGCTGCGCCGCTTTTGGCTGAAAATAAGCGAGCAATGCAAAAAAGCGTCACCCGTGCAGAAAAAACGGCGCATTTTGAGAATTGCATCCTCTGAGGAACAGGGAGTACTCTTTTATTAGAAGGATCTTCTGATTGTCCAAAGGAGGATAAAACAAATGAAAAAACATCTCCGCGTCCTTGCGGCTGTTCTGGTACTGTGCTTCAGTCTGCTGTGCCCGGCGGCATCTGCCGCCAGTGTACAGACTGCGGCCTGCAAGCCGTCCACTGCAGCCGTTCAGACCATTTCTGCCGGCAAAAAGACGGAGCAGATGGTCTGGGTCCCAACGCACGGCGGCAAAAAATATTACAGCAAGTCTACCTGCAGCAATATGAAAGACCCGGAAAAGGTTACATTATCGAAAGCAAAAGCGGAAGGCTTCACTGCTTGCAAAAAGTGCTATTAAAAAAATAAAGAATGATCTGCAAAGCCCTTGCCGGAAATTTTCTGGCAGGGGTTTTATATGTGTCTACAAAAAGTTAACAAAAGAAATTACAGAAAAATTACAAAACCCTATTGCAAATTGGTTTCAAAAGAGTTACAATATGGTTACAGCAAGGGCAAACGACCCTGCTGAGTGTGAAATCTTTTTCTTCTTGTTTTTTTTTGGGATATCGGGCACAGGTTCTCCTCCTCCGGCTGTTCTCCTTCACAGTCGTGATCCATGTGCCGCACAGGCGGTATCCCGCTTCGTGTGCAAAAAAGCTCGTCCGTTCTGGACGAGCTTTTTTGCATCCATAAATCACGCAAAAACCGGCTTCTCATGCGGGAAAGTATGACCTTACGCCATTTTGGTGGGCAATTTGCCTGTTTTTCTGCAAAGGACATTTACAAAGTTTGGCGCGGCGGGGGTTTGTATTCCGGCTGGCTTTGTGGTACAGTATATACAATCAATTTATAGGTTGCAAACATGAATCCGATTGATGTTGATGCGTTAAGAGAAAAGGAGTTTGAACATGGCTTATTTCTATAAAGAACCTTCCCGCACTTTCGGTGAATATCTGCTGATCCCCGGCTATTCCTCTGCAGAGAATATCCCCACGGCTGTCAGCCTCAAGACCCCGCTGGTCAAGTACCGCAAGGGCGAGGAGGAGTGCCCCCTGCAGATGAATATTCCCATGATCAGCGCTATCATGCAGGCGGTCTCTGGCGATAAGCTGGCCATTGCACTGGCCCGTCAGGGCGGCGTGTCCTTCATCTACGGCTCTCAGAGCATTGAGAACGAGGCTGCCATGGTGCGCCGCGTCAAGAGCTTCAAGGCTGGTTATGTCGTGTCCGATTCCAACCTGGCCCCCACTGCCACCCTGCACGATGTGCTGGAGCTGAAGGCACGCACCGGCCACTCCACCATTGCCGTCACTGCCGATGGCACTCCGGGCGGCAAGCTGCTGGGCATTGTTGCATCTCGTGACTACCGCATCAACCACACCCCGGATGATGCCCCTGTCACCACCTTCATGACCCCGCTTGAAAAGCTGGTCACTGCACCGGAGAACACCTCCCTGCACGATTGCAACAACATCATCTGGGATAACAAGATCAACACCCTGCCTCTGGTGGATGCCGAGGGCAACCTGAAGTATATGGTGTTCCGTAAGGACTACGACTCCCACAAGAAGAACGCCAACGAACTGCTGGATAAGAACAAGAGCTATGTGGTGGGCGCCGGCATCAACACCCGCGATTACGCTGAGCGCGTGCCCGCACTGGTGGATGCCGGTGTGGATGTGCTGTGCATCGACTCTTCCGAGGGCTACTCCGAGTGGCAGAGTCGCACCATCGGCTGGATCCGTGAGCACTACGGCGATACCGTCAAGGTGGGCGCAGGCAACGTTGTGGATGCCGAGGGCTTCCGCTTCCTGGCCGAGGCTGGTGCAGACTTCGTGAAGATCGGCATTGGCGGCGGTTCTATCTGCATCACCCGCGAGACCAAGGGCATTGGCCGTGGTCAGGCTACCGCTGTCATCGAGGTGGCAAAGGCCCGCGATGAGTACTATAAGGAGACCGGCATCTACGTGCCCATCTGCTCCGACGGCGGCATCGTCCACGATTACCACATCACGCTGGCACTGGCCATGGGTGCGGATTTTGTGATGCTGGGCCGCTACTTTGCCCGCTTTGACGAAAGCCCCACGAATAAGGTGCGCATCAACGGCCAGTATATGAAGGAGTACTGGGGCGAAGGCTCCAACCGTGCCCGCAACTGGCAGCGCTACGATCTGGGCGGTTCCAGCAAGCTGAGCTTTGAGGAGGGCGTGGACAGCTATGTGCCCTATGCCGGCCCTCTGGCTGACGGTGTGCAGACCACTCTGTACAAGGTCAAGAGCACCATGTGCAACTGCGGCGCTCTGTCCATCCCGGAGCTGCAGCAGAAAGCAAAGCTGACCGTGGTTTCCTCTACCTCCATCGTTGAGGGCGGCAGCCACGACGTTGTGCTGAAGAATGCTACCCCCAATATCATCAACGGTTAAAGAACAAAACCCTCTCAGTCTGCTCATTTCACTCGCATCCAGCTCCCCCGAAAGGGGGAGCTTTTTCGTTGAATCGGAAAGTTTCCCTTCTCGATAAAAGCTCGCCCTTCGGGAGAGCTGGCATCGCGTAAGCGATGACTGAGAGGGTTGTTCTTCAGTTCGATCGCAATCCCAGAAAATATCGCAAAACCCTTGCACCGCTCTGCGTTTGGTGATATCATGATAGAAACGCACTGTCAAGACAGGCAGGCGCGCAAACCTTCCCACAGGTCAGAATGGCAGGGGACAGCAAGGAGCCTTTGCCGGGTGTAAAGAAGAGAGGATACTATTCATGGACGAAATCAAGGTTGTGCCTTATATTCCAGATGAGGACTACGACAACCCCGCAATGGTCGTGGATTTTTATGAATTTACAATGGCAAACTGCCTGTTCCTGCACGGATTCAAGGACACCACGCTGGTGTTTGATATGTTCTTCCGCAAGAACCCGGATGCTCAGGGCTACTCCATCAGTGCCGGCCAGCGCAAGCTGACCCGCTTCCTGCTGAACTACCACTTCAATGCACAGGATATCTGGTGGCTGCGCACCAAGGGCATGAGTGAGGAATTCTGCGAGTATCTGCGCACCTATCAGTGGAAGGGCGACATGTACGCTCTGCCCGAGGGCACGGTGGCATACCCGCATGTGCAGATGGTGCGCATCGAGTGCGACCTCGTGGGCGCAATTCTGATCGAGACCTATCTGCTGCAGACCATGAACTTCCACAGTCTGATCGCCACCAAGGCTACCCGCGTCACCGGCCTGAACACCCACACGCCCCGCAGCGTGATGGAATTCGGCACCCGCCGTGCGCAGGGCGAAAGCGCTGGCAACGATGGTGCATATGCTGCTGTTCTGGGCGGCTGCGTGGGCACTGCCAACTGTTTGGCCGAGATGAAGTTCGGCGCGGAGGTCAAGGCTGTGGGCACCGTAGCGCACAGCTTCATCGAGTTCTTCCCCACGGAGTTTGATGCCTTCAAGGCCTTTGCCGATACCTACCCGGATTCGGTCAGTCTGCTGCTGGACACCTATAATATCATGGAGAGCGGTCTGCCCAACCTCATTAAACTGGACGATTACCTCATCGAAAAATACCCCAACGACCCGAACCGCCGCGTCAAGAGCGCCCGTATCGACTCCGGCGACCTGGCCCGCGGCTCCAAGCGCCTGCGCAAGGCACTGGATGCGGCCGGTAAGCCTTACATCAAGCTGGTGGCTTCCAATGGTCTGGACGAAAAGAAGATCGCCAACATGGAGCTGTATGAGCACGCTCATTTTGACTCCTACGGCGTGGGCGAAAACCTGATCACCTCTGCTTCCGACCCCGTGTTCGGCGGGGTGTACAAGCTGGTGGCGGTCAAGCAGCCGGACGGCAGCTACACTCCCAAGATGAAGTGCTCGGATTCCGCCAGCAAGGCCATCATTCCGGGCAAGAAGATGCCGTGGCGCCTCTACGATGAAAATGGTCAGGCCCAGTGTGACCTGATCGCCATGGATGATGAAGTCATCGAGGCGGGCAAGCCCGTCACGATGGTCAATCTGGACTCCGATGCCATCGAGCGCACCGTCACCATTACCCCCACCAAGGTCAAAAAGCTGCTGGTGCCGCATGTGCTGAATGGTCAGCTGGCCATTGAGCTGCCTTCGATCGCAGAGAAGAAGGCCTACATTGCAAAGCAGCTCACCGAGGAGACCTGGGAGAGCGAGCTGCGTCTGGAGTGCCCGCATAAGCACTATGTGAACATGACCCCGGCTGTGGCCGAGTGCCGTTCCAAGATGTATGCAGAGCTGCACGGCGGCAAGGTGTAAAATAAGCAAAATAAAAAGCCCCTCAAGCGTAAGCTTGGGGGGTCTTTTTATGCCGCCGACGGGGGTCGAACCCGTACTCTGTCTCCAGAAAGGGATTTTAAGTCCCTCGTGTCTGCCAATTTCACCACAGCGGCATACAACGCTAATAATAATACAATAGAATGGCTTCTTTGTCAAGAAAAAGCACGGAGGCCGTCTCTTCATCCTCCATTCACGATTCATTTGTAAAAAGTGCTTTTTCTTTCCGTGGTTTCATGGTATAATAACCTTCAGATACGGTTTTCCGGGCCGTGGCCGCGTGCTTTGGCAGCGCGGCAGAAGAGGGCAGAGCGGGCAACGTACCGCTCTGCTGGGGCAGTGCCCGCAAGATAGGGCGGGCGGGAAATACAAAAAGAGAGGCGAATCGAGATGTTGGATATGATCAAGTGCAGCACCGGCGGCGCATACTATGCCCGCGGTGAATGGGTGCCTGCAGACGGCGAAGCAAGCGCCGCACTGGCAGCAAAGGGCTTTGATGCCGCAGCCATCGAGAACGCAAAGACCGGCACCATGGCCTACAGCATTCTGCAGGCCCACAACACCAGCGGCGATGCCGAAAACCTGAAGATCAAGTTCGATGCCATGGCCAGCCATGACATCACCTTTGTGGGCATCATCCAGACGGCCCGTGCGTCCGGTCTGGAGAAATTCCCCATTCCGTATGTGCTCACCAACTGCCACAACAGCCTTTGCGCCGTGGGCGGCACCATCAATGAGGACGACCACCGCTTCGGCCTGTCCGCCGCCAAAAAATACGGCGGCATTTTTGTGCCCCCGCATCTGGCGGTCATCCACCAGTACATGCGCGAAAAGTTTGCGGGCTGCGGCAAGATGATCCTTGGCTCGGACTCCCACACCCGCTACGGTGCTCTGGGCACCATGGCCATTGGTGAGGGCGGCGGCGAGCTGGCAAAGCAGCTGCTGGGCCGCACCTACGATGTGGCCTGTCCGGGTGTTGTTGCAATTTATCTCACCGGCTCTCTGCCTGCAGGCTGCGGCCCGCACGATGTGGCCATTGCGCTGGTGGGCAAGCTGTTCAAGAGCGGCTATGTCAAGAACAAGGTGATGGAGTTTGTCGGCCCCGGCGTTGCGTCTCTGCGTCAGGATACCCGCAACGCCATCGATGCCATGACCACCGAGACCACCTGCCTGTCCTCCATCTGGGAAACCGACGAAACGACGCAGAAATTCCTTGCGGTGCATGGCCGTGCCGCCGACTATAAGAAGCTGGCTCCGGCCGACCTTGCTTATTACGACGGTGTGGTAGAGGTAGACCTTTCTGCCATCCGCCCCATGATCGCACTGCCCATGCATCCCTCCAATGCATTTACCATTGAAGAGCTGAACGCAAACCTTGAGGATATTCTCCATGCCTGTGAGCAGGATGTGCAGAAGCTGATCGGCCGTAAGGATGTCAGCCTTGACCTGTGCAGCAAGATCGAGAACGGTAAACTGCGTGTGGATCAGGGCGTGATCGCAGGCTGCGCAGGCGGTCTGTACGACAGCATTTATGAAGCTGCCTCCATCCTCAAGGGCCACACCGGCGGCTGCGGTGACTACGCCCTGAGCGTGTATCCCGGCAGCCAGCCCATCATGATGGAACTGGTGCGCACCGGAGTCATCCACGACCTGATGGCCAGCGGTGCCACCGTCCGCACTGCGTTCTGCGGCCCCTGCTTCGGCGCAGGCGATGTGCCCGCCAACGGCGCGCTGTCTATCCGCCATACCACCCGCAACTTCCCCAGCCGCGAAGGCTCCAAGCCCGGCAACGGCCAGCTTTCCGGTGTGGCACTGATGGATGCCCGCAGCATTGCGGCCACCACGGCCAACGGCGGCATTCTGACCCCGGCTACCGATATCGACTATGATCCCACCGTGCCGGAGTATCAGTACGATCCTTCCAGCTACGATACCCGCGTGTATCAGGGCTTTGGCAAGGGCGATTACGATGCCCTGCTCAAGCTTGGCCCCAACATCAAGGACTGGCCCGAAATTGCACCGCTGGGCGATAACCTGCTGCTGAAGGTGGCATCTTACATCACCGACCCTGTCACCACCACCGACGAGCTGATCCCCTCCGGTGAGACTTCGTCTTACCGTTCCAATCCTCTGGGCCTGGCCGAGTTCACCCTCAGCCGCAAGGACCCGGAGTATGTGGGCCGTGCCAAGGCCGTGCAGGCCGAAGAAAAGGCCCGCCGTGCAGGCGAGGGCAGCGCCGAGGTGCTGGCCCAGCTGCACAAGGTGCCCGGCTGCGAAAACCTGACTTGGAACGATGTGCAGATCGCATCCACCATCTTTGCCGTCAAGCCCGGCGATGGTTCTGCCCGTGAGCAGGCGGCCAGCTGCCAGCGTGTGCTGGGGGCCGGTGCCAACATCGTTACCGAGTACGCCACCAAGCGCTACCGCTCCAACCTCATCAACTGGGGTATGCTGCCGCTGCAGCTGGTGGGCGCAACGCCCTTCGGTCTGGGCGACTATGTCTTTATCCCGAATGTCCGCGAGGCCCTCAAGGGCGACCTGCAGGACATCAAGGCCTATGTGCTGGGCGACACTGCAAAAGAGTTCAGCCTGTACATGGCCCCGCTGACCGCCGACGAGCGCAAGATCCTGGCCGACGGCTGCCTGATCAATTTCTATAAGCACTGATATGATATAAGGCTTCCTCTTTGGGGGAAGCCTTTCTCTGGTTTTCTTGGGAGGTTCATTTTCCATGCCCGGCGATCTTCACAACCATTCCACCTGTTCCGATGGCTCTGTGCCCATCCACCGCCTGCCGCTCATGGCGGCGCGGGCGGGGCTGGACACCATGGCCATTTCCGACCATGACACCCTGCTCAGCGTGAACTACTGCAATGAGCACCCTGTGCAGGACGGCGTGCGCCTGCTTCCGGCCACCGAGCTGACCGGCTATGACCATGAGCATAAGCATCGCGTGCACCTGCTGTGCTACTTCCCGGACCCGGAAAGCCGGGAACTGAAGGAGCACTGCGACATCCTGCGACAGCGCCGCAACGAGTGCGGCCTGCAAAGCGCAAAGGAGATCGAAGCGCTGTACCCGCAGTTCCGCACGGAACAGGCGCTGGAATACGCAAAGGACAGCGGTGTGCTGTTCAAAAGCGGCATTATGGAAGCGCTGCACCAGCTGGGGCTGTGCGATGCTGTGTACGGCAAGCTGTACAGTTATCTCTTTGGCTGGGAGCCGCGCGGCGTGGTGCTGCATCAGGTAAAATATCCCTCGGTGCAGGAAGTGATCGCCACGGCGAAAGCTGCCGGTGCGGTGCTGGTATTTGCACACCCGACCGTTTACAAGAGTATGCCGCTGGTGCGTCAGCTTGCCAAAGAGGGCATCATCGACGGCATTGAGGTGGAGCACCCCCGCAACAGCCCGGAGGACAGGGCCGAGTGTGCTGCTCTGTGTGAGCAGTATGGGCTGATCCATACCGGCGGTACGGACTTCCATGGTGCAAACCACAAGGTGCCGCACCCGGTGGGTACCTGTACCACGGCAGACGATCAGGTGGCCCGCATTCTGGAGCTGGCCCACAAGCGCCGCGGTATTGATGTGTGACCCGGTCACATTGACATTCCGGCACGCTGCTCTATAATAGAAGCAGACGATCTTCGTCGGGATTTCTGTCAAAAAGAGAGGATTTTGAACTATGAGCAAGGAATTCAGCTTCCCGAACAGCGGCACCTGTTCCAAGCAGACCAACTTTGTGCTGAACGATGACCACACCATTGCGTCCATGGAGGTCATTGGCGGCTGCAACGGCAACCTGAAGGGCATCTGCCGTCTGGTCAAGGGCATGAAGGCCGAAGATGTGATCGACCGCATGGAGGGCACGCTCTGCGGTTTCCGCAATACCAGCTGCCCGGATCAGATCGCCAAGAACCTGAAAAAGGCTCTGGCCGAAATGGACTGAAAAAATCAAACAGCGAAGGGGAGATGCCTGCGGGTATCTCCTTTTTGTTTTCCCATCCCGACAGAAAGAGATGTTTTTTTTCTGTGCTTCGGGGCTATACTTCTTGTGAAAACGAATTTCATCAGCAAGGAGCGGGCAAATGAGTATTTGGGAAAAACTTGGCTTTGGCGGGTACAAGGGCTTTTCGCACGAGTCGGATCAGCTGCTGCGCAGTGCGGTGGAGCTTGCCGGGAACCTTGGCTGCGAAAAAGCCGATACCGGCCACCTGCTGCTGGCGATCCTGCAGCAGGATCACGGGGCGGCAGCACGGTTTCTGGAGGGCAAGCAGATCCGGGAACCGGAGGTGCGCCGTCAGCTTGCCGAGAGCCGCCGCGCACCGGCTTTGCATCTGGATCGCTACGCCCTTGCGCCGGACCTCAAGCGCACCATGGATTACGCCATCATCGGGGCACAGAACGCGCACCTGAACCGGGCCGAACCGGAACATCTGCTCTGCGCCATGCTGGAGGATGACGGCTGCACAGCAGGCATCCTGCTGGCATCCATGGGCGTGCAGCTCACAGATGCCGTGCGGGAATGCCGCCAGCTGTCCGGGCAGTTCGTACTGCCGTATCAGATGCGGACCACGGTCAGTGCGCCGCGTGGCAGCCGCGCCAGTGATAAGTACTGCCGGGATCTGACCCGCCGTGCTGCGGAACGGGAACTGGACCCGGTGTTCTGCCGGGAAGCAGAGCTGGACCGCATGGTGGAGATCTTATGCCGCCGTCAGAAGAACAACCCCTGTCTTGTGGGGGAGCCGGGCGTGGGCAAGACCGCCCTTGCCGAAGGGCTGGCCCAGCGCATTGCCACGGATCGTGTGCCCCGTGCGCTCAAGGGCCGCCGTCTGCTGGCACTGGATATGGCCAGCCTTGTGGCGGGCACCAAATACCGCGGTGACTTTGAGGAGCGGTTCAAGAACCTGCTGGAAGAGCTGGTGCGGGACGGCAGCTCCATCCTGTTCGTAGACGAGTTCCACACCATCGTGGGTGCCGGTGCAGCGGAGGGTGCCATCGATGCAGCCAGCATCTTAAAACCGGTGCTGGCCCGGGGCGAGATACAAATTATCGGCGCTACCACTACCGAAGAGTTCCGCACCCACATCCAGAAGGATGCCGCACTGGAACGCCGTTTCGGCAAGGTGCAGGTAGAGGAGCCTACGCCTGCGCAGGCGCTGGATATCCTCAACGGGCTTGCGCCGCGCTATGAGTGCTACCACAATGTCTGCCTTCCGCCGGAAGCGCTGCAGGCTGCGGTGGAGCTTTCGGTGCGATATCTGCCGGGGCGCTTTCTGCCGGATAAGGCCATCGACCTTGTGGACGAAGCCTGTGCGGCGGCACGCATCCGGGCCGAGCAGGCAAAGCAGTCAAAGCCCACGCTGATGCCGGACGATATCGCCCATGTGGTGGCGCAGGCCAGCGGTGTGCCGGTGGAGCGGGTAGGTGAGCAGGAGCGGGAACGGCTGGACAAGCTGGAAGAACGTCTCAACGCCGAGATCGTGGGCCAGAGCCGGGCTGTGGCTGCGGTGGCAGGTGCCATCCGGCGCAGCCGCACCGGTCTTGGCGAGCCGGGCCGGCCCATGGGTGCCATGCTGTTTCTTGGCCCCACGGGAGTGGGCAAAACGGCTCTTGCCCGGGCGCTGGCGGTCAGCTGGTTCGGCAGCGAAAAAGCCCTGCTCAAATTTGATATGTCGGAGTATCAGGAGCAGCACACCGCTGCCCGGCTGCTGGGTGCGCCGCCGGGCTATCTGGGCCATGACGAGGGTGGACAGCTGACCGAAGCAGTGCGCCGCCGCCCTTACAGTGTGGTGCTGTTTGACGAGATCGAAAAGGCACACCCGGACATTCAGAACATCCTTTTGCAGATACTGGAAGATGGCCAGCTGACCGATGCCATGGGCCGCAAGGCGGATTTCCGCAACACTATCGTACTGCTCACCTCAAACCTCGGCGCACGTTTTTTGGCGGGTCAGAGCACGCCGCTGGGCTTTGCGGCGGGCAGCGAAGCCGTGTTTGAAAAGCAGTCTGCGCAGGCCATTGAGGAGGCAAAAAAGTGGTTCCGGCCAGAGCTGGCAGGCCGTCTGGACGAGATGATCGTATTCCGTCCGCTGGCCGACGACAGCCTGTGCGCCATTGCCGAAAAAATGCTGTGCCAGCTGGAGCAGCGTGCCGCCCGCAGCGGCTACCAGCTGCATCACACACCGCGGGTAGGGCAGGCGCTGGCAGCAAAGGCCCACTCTGCCTACGGGGCCAGAGAACTGCGCCGCGCAGTGGACAGGGCAGTGGAGCAGGCACTTGCGGATCAGATCGCATCCGGCACGGCCTGCGTGGGCCAGCACTGGACGGCGGACTGCTCGGCGGATGGTGCTATCGTCCTGCGGGAGGACGAAACCGCAACACTGTAAAGCATCGGAAGCCCAAAATGACCGCCCCGAGTTACAAGACCCGGGGCGGTCATGTTTTGTCTGCAGGGGGCGGGCGGAAGCGATTCACGCAGCTTTTAGCGCGATTCACGCAGGTTTTGTTCCATTTTTTGCAAAAATATGGTATGCTTCTCTCAAAGTATACCCCCCCCCGTAAATAAAACGGAACAAAAAAGGAGAAATCTGTATGAAACTGCACAAGCTTATCCAGCGCGCTTCGGCGGCGGCTGTGGCCTCGGCCATGATACTGTCGGTGACACTGCCAACATTGGCTGCGGCCCCGGACGGAACGGGCAATGCCGCTGTGGCAGATATGGTAAGTTTGACGAACGGTACTGCCGCTTTGAGCGAGGAAGATGAAGGGCGAGATACCGGTATCACCGTCAACGGCCAGAGTGTGCTTGTCAACAGTACCGTGGTCGATAATATCCCGATTCGGTTTACAGGCGGCACGGATGTCAGCACCCTGACGATCCTGCAGGCAGTTGCCGGAAATCTGACGATTAAGGTAGATCCTACCGCCGCGGGCGATGTCGATGTAGTGATGGAAACAGCAAGCGGTGCAGCTGTCGACGGAAACCTGACCGTGGCCGGTGCACACAACGTGACCATAACCGGTGAAACCATGGTGGCAAATCAAGCAGATATTGACGATATCAGCGGTGATCTGACCCTGATCGCAACGGGTGAGGGTGGCAAGGCGATCCCTCATGGGATAGCGGTCAGTGCTTCTTCGAGTGGCGAAAAGGCGATTTATGTCGGCAGCAACAGAGAAACGGAACAGTTTGAAAGCCGTATGGGGGATCCTTTCGTATGCCGCATTTGGTATCCTTCGGAAGCTTATATCAGCGTCCGGAAAGCACCTACCTACCCGGTAACAGTGCATGGAGGAAAACTCAGTAACTCTGAGAATAACACGACCTTTTACAAAGGTGAAACTGTATGGGTGAAAACCTCCCGGCCAGAAAAGGGCCTGAAATTCAACCGCTGGTTTTTTCCGGCTGACGTAGAAACTACCGATAAACCGACAGGAACGGCCTTTCACTTTACCATGCCAGACCATGCGGTGGAAGTGACGGCAGATTGGGAACTTTACACCGGCAGCGAACCGACGGTGTTCTGGGAATATTACACCTATAGCGGTTTGCTTACCCCGGATAATACTCCGCAGAATCCGGCTGACATGTCAAACATGACCGTTTCCTATGACTCTGCAAGCAGGACATACACGGTCGACCTTAAGGACGATCTTTGGGGCTCGGTGGATTTCAAAGGCAACGAAAATCCGAACATCGAGGTCAAAGGTGAACTGGGAAATTCCGTCCATATTTCCGGTGCAAACAATGTAAGCATCGATATTGATTCCCAGAATACGAAAACAGATCTGAATGTGGATTGCGCCGGTACGCTGAGGCTGGAAAATAAAACCGGGAAATCTCCTCTGGAACTGAAACTGACCTATAAGCAGGCCGAAGGCGTGGGCTACACTGTGGTGCTGGACGGCGAAAAACTGGAAGAAGCGCCTGCTTATGAAAATGCCACCGTAAGCCTGAACGAGAGCCTGACCATTATCCCGGACATCTCGGACCCCATCCCGGATGATTCCGGTGCGGGCGGCGACAGCTCCGATGCCGCAGGGGCTCTTGTGGCAACAGCTGTTGCGGGTGCTGCTGTCTTTGGCGGCTACACCATCATCACGGAACTGATGCTGCAGGATCTTCTGCCCGAGGGCGCGGCGATCCCCAAAAATCAGGCCCAGCTGGCAAAACTGGTCTGGCAGACGGCGGGCTTTCCGGAACCGGAAAATGCTTCTGCCTTTGCCAATATGACGGACCCCGAAACAGCCAAAGCTGCACAGTGGTGCGTGGAGCAGGGCTATTTGGATGCGGATTTCGATCCCGACAGATGGACCCCGAAATTCAAGGTCATCCAGACATGGAATAAGGCATTCCCCAAACAGTAAACATCCCCCGAAGGGAGCGGAGACATCCGCTCCTTTTTTGTGCGTACGGGGCAGGGACATTGTGAGATTGGCTCTTGCATCCTTTTGGTTTTCTGTTATCATAGAAGCAACAGAATTGCAGGAGGAAGTCCATGCGCACATTATTTCTTTTGAACCCAACTGCCGGTAAGGCCGATTGCACCCGTACGCTGCCGCAGCAGATCAATGCTGCCGCCGCGCGTGCAGGGCTTGCGCCGGAAGAATATACCATTCAGGTCACAAATCACGCCGGTCATGCCCGGGAGCTGGCCAATGCCGCTGCGCAGCAGGCCCGGCAGAGCGGAGAAGAACTGCGGGTCTTCACTGCCGGCGGCGACGGCACCTTCAACGAAGCGCTCACCGGGATCTATGGCTATGCAAATGCAGCCGTGGGTTGTCTGCCCTTTGGCAGCGGCAACGATTTTCTGCGCACCTTTGGTACAAAGGAAGAGTTTCTGGATCTGGATGCCCAGCTGGCCGGTGGGCCGGTGAGCATCGATCTGATGCAGACCAGCCTTGGCCTTTCGGCCACCATCTGCGCTGCCGGTCTGGATGCGCAGGTTGCCTACGGCATCCCGAAGTTCCGGCGCATCCCGCTGTGCGGCGGCGAGATGGCCTATGTGCTTTCCATTGTGGAACAGCTGTGCGGACACATCGGCCGCAGGGTGGAGTACACCATCGATGGTGAAACGCTGGATGTGGACTGCCTGATGTGTGCCATCTGCAATGGCCGCACCTATGGCGGCGGTTTCTGTGCAGCGCCGGAAGCACAGCCCGACGATGGCTGGCTGGATGTATATATCATCCGCAAGGTGAGCCGCGTGACCATTGCAAAGCTGCTGGGAATGTACAAGAGCGGCAAGCATTTCCAGAACGGTCAGCTCGTCAGAGCTGCAGAGCCGTACTTTATTTACCGCCGCGCAAAGCAGGTGAGCCTGCGCGCTGCGGATGGCCGCGGGCCGATCGTTGCCACGGCAGACGGTGAATGCGCACCCAAGGAGCAGATCACTGTACAGGTACAGCCGCTGGCAGGGCGCATCCTTCTGCCAAAGCCTGCTTTTGAGCGTTTTGCAGCGCAGAGGACGGCACAGAGTGCAGACCGAACATGAAAAACCAGAAGAAGAGACAGCTTTTTTTGTCCAAGAAGAAAGCTGTCTCTTTTTCGCTGTACGGCTGATTTTTTCATCTGTCATAAATTCTTAACAAAAAGAAGCAAAAAAGGTCTTGATTTTTCGGGTCAAGATGAGTACAATACACTTAGCACTCAGAGAAATGGAGTGCTAAAGAACCAAAGAGCCGACATGAGGCCCTTTGGACACAGCAAAGTTTTAAATTATATTTTTACTATAGGAGGGCAAGAACTATGAAGATCATTCCTCTTGCAGACCGTGTTGTCATTAAGGCTGTTGAGGTTGAGGAGACCACCAAGGGCGGTCTGATCCTGACCGGCAGTGCTAAGGAAAAGCCCCAGGTGGCTGAGGTCATCGCTGTCGGCCCCGGCGGCGTTGTGGACGGCAAGGAAGTCAAGATGACTGTGAAGGTCGGCGACAAGGTCCTCACCAGCAAGTACTCCGGTACCGAGGTCAAGGTGGACGGCGAAGAGTGCACCATCGTCCGTCAGGGCGATATCCTGGCAGTCGTTGAGGACTGAGCGGTTTCCCCTCTGATATTTGAAAATTGAGCTTTAAAGGAGCGATTTGATTATGGCTAAGCAGATCAAGCAGGGCGAGGATGCCCGCAAGGCACTGTGTGCCGGTATCGATACCCTGGCAAACACCGTTAAGATCACCCTGGGCCCCAAGGGCCGCAATGTGGTGCTGGGCAAAAAGTTCGGTGCACCGGTCATCACCAACGATGGCGTGACCATTGCCAAGGAGATCGAGCTGAAGGACGAGTTCGAGAACATGGGCGCACAGCTGGTGCGTGAAGTCGCTACCAAGACCAACGACGCAGCAGGCGACGGCACCACCACCGCAACCGTTCTGGCACAGGCCATGGTCACCGAGGGCATGAAGAATGTCACCGCCGGTGCAAACCCCATGGATATCCGCCGCGGCATGAGCAAGGCTGTTGCCAAGGCTGTTGAGACCATCAAGGCTCACAGCCAGAAGGTGAAGGACAGCAACGATATCGCCCGCGTCGGCACTATTTCTGCAGGCGACCCCGAGATCGGCCGTCTGATCGCCGAGGCTATGGAGAAGGTCACCTCCGATGGCGTTATCACCATTGAGGAGAACAAGACCACCGCTGAGACCTACAACGAGATCGTGGAAGGCATGCAGTTCGACCGCGGCTACCTCACCCCGTATATGGTCACCGATACCGACAAGATGGTGGCTGATCTGGACAACGCCGCTATCCTGATCACCGATAAGAAGATCAGCGTGATTCAGGATCTGGTCCCTCTGCTGGAGCAGGTGATGCAGAACGGTCTGAAACTGCTGATCGTGGCTGAGGACATTGAGGGCGAGGCTCTGTCCACTCTGATCGTCAACCGCCTGCGCGGCACCCTGAACGTCTGCGCTGTCAAGGCTCCCGGCTTTGGCGACCGCCGCAAGGAAATGCTGCAGGATATCGCAACCCTGACCGGCGGCACCGTGATCTCCTCCGATCTGGGCTATGAGCTGAAGGATGCTACCGTCCAGATGCTGGGCCATGCCCGTCAGGTGAAGGTCTCCAAGGAGAACACCACCATCGTTGGCGGTGCAGGCGATAAGGATGCCATCGCAGCCCGCATCGCTCAGATCCGCAGCCAGATCGAGGCCGCTACCAGCGATTTCGACCGTGAAAAGCTGCAGGAGCGTCTGGCAAAGCTGGCTGGCGGCGTGGCCGTCATCAAGGTCGGCGCTGCTACCGAAGTTGAGATGAAGGACAAGAAGCTGCGCATCGAGGATGCTCTGAACGCAACCAAGGCTGCTGTTCAGGAAGGCGTCGTCGCTGGCGGCGGCACTGCTCCCATCAACGCCATCCCCGCTGTCCGTGAGCTGTGCGATACGCTGGAAGGCGACGAGCGCACCGGCGCTAAGATCGTCCTGAAGGCTCTGGAAGCTCCTCTGCGCCAGATCGCCAGGAACGCCGGCCTCGAGGGCAGCGTCATCATCGACAAGATCGTCTCTGCCAACAAGCCCAACTACGGCTTTGACGCTCAGAATGAAGTCTACGTCGAGGATATGATCGCCGCCGGCATCGTTGACCCGACCAAGGTCACCCGCTCCGCTCTGGAGAACGCAGCATCCGTCGCTGAGATGGTGCTGACCACCGAGAGCCTCGTGGCCGACCTGCCCGAACCCCCGGCTGCTCCTGCTGCCGCTGGCGGTGACATGGGCGGTATGGGCGGCATGTACTAAGCCGCAGCCTTTCCCAAAACGCGCAGACTGTTTCAGTATCTGGGGCAGAGCTTCTTCGGAGGCTCTGCCTCTTTTGTGTACCGTCCCTCTTTTCTGCCCATACTACCGGGCAGGGAAGGGGGGCTTTTTATGTCGGGCCGGAGAGTGCTTGCGCTGTACGGGGCGCTGCTGCTGGGGTTTGCGGCGGTGGTCTGCCGGTTATACTGGCTCTGCTCGAACACGGACTACGCCGTGCGGGCGGCGGCGCAGAGCGAAGCGGTCCTCCGCCTGCCTGCGGCGCGGGGAAACTTTTACGACTGCGGCGGTCTGCCGCTGACGGGCATCTCCCAGCGCTGGCTGGCCCTCTGCTTCCCGGGTGAGGGCAGCTACGCGCGGCTCTACCCCTATGCGGACGCCGACGGGCAGGCCAGGCTTTACCGGGAGCGGAATACTTCCCGGCCCTTTCTGCTGGACGTGGTGCAGGATGTAAGCGGGCTGGGCGTGCGGTGCTATGCTGTTCCCCGGCGGTACGCCGCTGCCCCGCTGGCAGAACAGCTCATCGGCTACCTGGACAGCGAGGGCCACGGCGCAGCGGGCCTTGAGGCTGCGCTGGACGATGTCCTTTACACCGGCGAGCGGGATACCCTGCACTGTGCGGTCACAGCGCAGGGACGGCTGCGGCGGGGCAGTGAGCCGATTTTAGAAAAAGCAGACTCTGCCCCGCAGGGTGTGCGGCTGACCCTCTCCCGCAGCATCCAGAGGGCCGCAGAAGGGGTGGCGGCGGAGAGCATGGCCACCGGGTGCATCCTTATTATAGATGCAGCCGGCGGCAAGGTGCGGGCCTGTGTCAGCCTGCCGGACTTTGATGCGGCCAATGTGGGCGAGAGTCTGACTGCCCCGGGTAGCCCGCTTCTGAACCGTGCTTTTTCGGCCTATGCGGTGGGCTCGGTCTTCAAACCGGTGCTGGCCGCAGCGGCGCTGGAAGCAGGAGAAGGGGACTTCGCCCGGGAGTGTCCCGGCTACGACGCCCTGAACGGTCAGGTCTACCGCTGTGCCGGAAGCGTGCCTCACGGCCTCGTGGGGCTGGACGGCGCTCTGGAAAAGAGCTGCAACGGCTACTTTATCGAGCTGGGGCGGAAATTGGGGCCGGAGCGTGTCCGGCAGATGGCGGCAGCGCTGGGCTTCGGGAAGGGGCAGGACATTGCAGGCGGCCTCCGGTCGGCTTCTGGCGTTCTGCCCGAAGCAGAGACGCTCGAAAACGAGGGGCAGTTTGCCAACTTCTGCTTCGGACAGGGGGAGCTTCTGGCGACGCCCTTACAGGTGGCCGGGATGATGAACACCATTGCGGCGGGAGGCGTCTACCACACCCCGCTTTTCGTGGAGTGTACCGTGGACGAGACGACGGGCGAAGAGCTCACGCCGCTGGCACATAGCTCGTCCCGGCGGGTGTTCCCGGTGCAGACGGCGGAAAAGCTGCAGGAGCTGCTGGCGGGCGTCGTGGCAGAGGGAACGGGCCGGCAGGCCGCCCCCTCCGAGGGGACTGCCGCCGGAAAGACCGGCACCGCCCAGACCGGCCAGTTCCGGGACGGCGAAGAGCTGAAAAACCACTGGTTCGCCGGTTTTTACCCGGCAGAAAAGCCCCGCTGGACCATCGTGGTGATGCAGGATGCCCAGACAGAGCCGGAGGTGTCCAGCGCAGCCGTCTTTGCCCGCCTGTGCGACGCATTGAGCGCCGGGGAGTGAATGGTTTTGCTTTTCTGCTTGCTTTTTTGGCCGAGGTATGTTACTATATACTTGTATTTGTATGTTTGTTATCCAAATTTAACAATAAAAGGAGCGTTTTCATCCATGGCAGTCATTGAAATCGTCGGCGGCGTCATTCTGCTCGTCGTCTCGGTGGTCATCTTTGCCCTCACCCTGATGCAGCATACCCACGGTCAGGGTCTGGCTGGTGTCATCAACGGCAGCGCTTACGGCGCAAACAGCGCCCGTCTGACCCCCGCGGACCAGATGCTGGCAAAGGCGACCCGCATCGCCGGTATCATCTTCTTTGTGGTGGCCATCCTGGCCTGCGTGTTCGCAAGCCGTCTGGCCTGAGCATGCGCCCGCAGCCCCGTGATGAAAGCGGGGCTGTTTTTGTGTCTATCTGTTGTTATAAAAAGAGATAAGAGGGAAGAAGCCGCGCCCCGGTGGAGGGCGGGCTATGGTAGTTAAGGAGAAAGAAAATTTATGTCAATGCGCGATAAAATCGAACATGCCATCCAGAACCAGCCCTGCACCGTCAAAGAGCTGAAGCAGAAGTTCGGCGGCGAGCGCGGCGCAGACCGCAAGGTGATGGAAGCTCTGGACGAACTGGTGCGAGAGGCTGTCGTCTGCCAGCGTCAGGGCGTGTTCTTTACCGTCCGCTCCGGCCGTGCCGACAAGGCTCTGCTGTGCAAGGTGGTCAAGCTGGGCAAGAACTTTGCCTTCGTCATGCTGGAGGACGGCACCAGCGACATCTTCATCCCCGGCCGCTTCACCAAGGGCGCAATGCCCGGCGACGATGTGCTGGTGGAGAAGTTCGAGCATCCCCGTGTGGAGGGCAGCGACGAGGGCGCTATCCTCGCCATCCTGACCGAGAAAAACGACCTGGTCGGCACTGTGCGCCGGGTCGAGGGCCGTCTGCGCTTCGTGCCGGACGACTGCCCGGCCATCACCATGCCGCTGGCCCGCGACTGCGAGGGCGGCGCAAAGGACGGCGACAAGGTAGCCGTCGAGATCCTGAACCGCGGCAGCCGTCAGGAAGACCACCGCGTGGGCGTCGCCATGCGCTTCGGCAGCTCCGACGAGGCCAAGCGCTGCGCCAAGGCTCTGCTTTACGCAAAGGACATCCGCACCCGCTTCCCGGATAAAGTGCGGGATGAGGCCAAGAAGTTCGAGGGCGCAGAGGTCTCTGAGAAGGACTGCGAGGGCCGCATGGACCTGCGCGCCCTGCCCATCTTCACCATCGACAGCGCCGAGACCAAGGACATCGACGACGCCATCAGCCTGACCCGCACCTCTGACGGCGGCTTTGAGCTGGGCGTCCACATCGCCGACGTCTCCAACTACGTCAAGCCCGGCACTGAGCTGGACAACGAGGCGTTCAGCCGCGCAACCAGCGTCTATTATGCGGATCAGGTCGTTCCGATGCTGCCCAAGGCCCTGTCCAACGGCATCTGCAGCCTGAACGAGAACGAGCTGCGTCTGGCTTTCTCCTGCCTGATGCGTCTGGACAAGGAGGGGAATCTGACGGATTACCGCTTTGTCAAGTCCATCATCCGCAGCCGCGTCAAGGGTGTCTACTCCGAGATCAACGCCCTGCTGGCCGGTACTGCCGACGCCGAGATCAAGGCAAAGTATGCCGATGTCATCGACCAGCTGCCCGCTATGAAGGAGCTGTACGGCCACCGCGCCCGCCTGCGCAGGGAGCGCGGCTGCATGGACATCGAGAGCGGCGAAGTCAAGCTCATCCTCGACGAGAATGGCCGCTGCATCGATGTCAAGAAGCGCACTTCCGGCGAGAGCGAGAGCATGATCGAGGAGTTCATGCTGCTGGCCAACCAGTGCGCCGCCCACTTTGCCCGCGTCAAGCAGATCCCCTTCGTCTACCGCGTCCATGAAGAGCCCAACGCCGAGAAGCTGGAGCGTCTGCACGCTCTGCTGCAGGCCTGCGGCATCAACGACCACTTCGCCAAGGACGTTCCCACTCCCAAGGAGCTGAGCGCCATCCTCGAGGGTGTGCGCGGCACCCCCTATGAGCAGATCATCAACACCGGTATGCTCCGCTGCATGTCCAAGGCTCTCTACGAAGAGAAGCCCAAGGGCCACTACGGTCTGGTGCTGAAGGACTACGCCCACTTCACCAGCCCCATCCGCCGTTACCCCGATCTGGCCATCCATCGCATCATGACCGATCTGCTCAAGGGTACCGGGAAGGAGACCATGATCCTCCGCTACACCGATTTCGCAGAGCGCGCCTCCAAGCAGTCCAGCGAGCGTGAGGTCATCGCCATGCAGATCGAGCGGAAGGCCGAGGACTGCTACAAGGCCGAGTATGCCCGCCGCCATCTGGGCGAGTGCTACGAGGGTACCATCTCCGGCGTGACCCAGCGCGGCCTCTTCATCGAGTTGGACAACGGCGTGGAGGGCTTCGTGCCTGCCTCCAGCCTGACTCCCTCCGGCACCAGCCTGACCGAGGGCGTCCGCCTGACCGACCCCGCTTCCGGCAAGACCTGGAGCCTCGGCGACAGGATGATGATCACCATCGTCCGCGCCGACGTCAATCTGGGCAAGATCGACTTTGAGGTGGCTCCCGCCGCCAAAGCCTGAGGAGGGGAGAGCATGAGCATCCGTCATGCACTGCCCACTGACGTGGACACACTGGCCGACATCGAAGCTGCGTCCTACCCGCCCGCAGAGGGGGCATCCCGGCAGAGCATCGCCGGGCGTGTGGCCGTCTACCCGGACTGCTTCTGGCTGCTGGACGAGGGCGGCGAGGTGAAGGCTTTCGTCAACGGCTTCGTCACCGATATGCCCGACCTCACCGATGAGATGTACGATGACCCCCATCTCCACACGCCGAAGGGTGGGTGGCAGATGATATTCAGCGTCGTCACCGCCCCGGCCCATCGGCACGAGGGCTGTGCTTCCCGTGTTCTGCGTCAGGTCTGCGCCGACGCGAAAGCCGCCGGGCGCAAGGGCGTCGTGCTCACCTGCAAGGAACGGCTCATCGGCTTTTATGCGCAATTCGGCTTCGTGGATGAGGGCATTTCCGTCTCCACCCACGGCGATGTGGTCTGGCATCAGATGCGGCTGACATTCTGAGTCATCATAAAGCTTTTTATCCGTCTCCGGTACGCTGGGAGCGGATTTTTTCTATGCAAACCTGCCTGTATGACAAAAATTGCGGCAGTTGGGCGGTTTTGCTTGTTGTAGGGCGGGAGGCGGCGGGGTATACTGATGCCAGAACCAAACAAGCCGGAGCCGAACGTGCTGCCGGTACAGAACAAAATGGAGGTTACGTCTATGTATTATTCCAGCGGCAATTACGAAGCCTTTGCGCGGCCCCGCAAGCCCGAAGGCGTGGACCGCAAATCGGCATATATCATCGGCAGCGGCCTGGCGGCCCTGACGGCAGCCTGCTATCTGGTGCGGGACGGTCAGATGAAGGGGGAGAGGGTACACGTTTTTGAAAAAGACCCCCTGCCCGGCGGTGCCTGCGACGGCCACAAGTACGACGTCGGCTATGTGATGCGGGGCGGCCGGGAGATGGACAACCACTTCGAGGTCATGTGGGATCTGCTCCGCTCCATCCCTTCGCTGGAGACCGAGGGGGCCAGTGTGCTGGACGAGTATTACTGGCTGAACAAGGCCGACCCCAACTACTCCCTCTGCCGCGCTACCGTGAACCGGGGCGAGGACGCCCACACCGACGGCAAGTTCGGCCTGTCGGATAAGGGAGCCATGGAGATCATGAAGCTCTTCTTCACCCCCGACGAGCAGCTTGAGGACAAAAAGATCACCGACTTTTTTGACGATGAGGTGCTCAACTCCAACTTCTGGCTCTACTGGCGCACCATGTTCGCCTTCGAGAACTGGCACAGCGCCCTCGAGATGAAGCTCTACCTCAAGCGGTATATCCACCACATCGGCGGTCTGCCCGACTTCACGGCCCTCCGCTTCACCCGGTATAACCAGTACGAGTCCATCATCCTGCCCATGGTCACCTACCTGAAAGACCACGGCGTCCAGTTCTACTACGACACAAAGGTCGTGGACGTCCAGTTCAGCCTCGAGCCGGGCAAAAAGCAGGCGGCGGGCATCACGGTAGACCATAAGGGCGCGGTGGAGACCATTGATTTGACCGAGGACGACCTGCTCTTTATCACCAACGGCGGCTGCGTGGAGAGCTGCACCGTCGGCGCACAGAACAAGGCCGCGGGCTTCGACCCCACCATCAAGCCGGGCAACGGCTGGGACCTCTGGAAGCGCATCGCCGCGCTGGACGACTCCTTCGGACATCCGGAAAAGTTCTGCAGCCAGCCGGAGCTGAGCAACTGGGAAAGCGCCACCATCACGACGCTGGATGAGAAGATCCCCCAGTATATCCAGAGGATCTGCAAGCGCGACCCCTTCAGCGGCCGCACCGTCACCGGCGGCATCGTCACCGTGAAGGATTCGGCCTGGCTGCTGAGCTGGACCCTGAACCGCCAGCAGCAGTTCCGCGCACAGCCCAAAGACCAGCTCTGCGTCTGGGTGTACGGCCTGTTCAGCGATAAGCCCGGCGATTACGTCAAAAAGCCCATGCGGGACTGCACGGGCCGGGAGATCTGCATGGAGTGGCTCTACCATCTGGGCGTGCCGGTGGAGGACATCGCAGAGCTTGCCGAGCACAGCGCCAACACCGTGCCGGTCATGATGCCCTATATCGACGCCTTCTTCATGCCCCGCGCGAAGGGCGACCGCCCCGACATCGTGCCGAAGGATGCGGTGAACTTTGCCTTCCTCGGCCAGTTCGCCGAGACCGGCCGGGACACCATCTTCACCACCGAATACTCCATGCGCACCGGCATGGAGGCGGTGTACCGGCTGCTGAACATCGACCGGGGCGTGCCGGAGGTCTGGGGCAGCACCTATGACGTCCGGGCGCTGGTGGATGCCTCGGTGAAGCTGCGGGATGGCCGGAAGCTCACGGACATGGAGCTGCCCCTTATGGGCCGCATCGCCCTGAAGGAGGCGCTGAAGAAGATCGAGGGCACCGACCTCGAGAAGTTCCTGCGCCAGTATCACGCTATCTGACAAGACGATATTCACGACGGAACAATACCGCCCAAAACAAAAGACCGGGTCGCTGCAAGCCTGAGGCAGGAAGCAGCGGCCCGGCCTTTTGTGCTGATTTGCGCGAGACTTCATAAAAAGTCGTACTCATAAAGAAAACTATTATGCAGAATGACCATCTTTGCGCTTGCTCTTTCGGCGGTTCTGTGGTAAGCTTAAAACAAAGAATGCGGCACGGCGGAAGAGAGACTGTGCCGCAAAAACTGGTCTGGAACATAAAGGAGGTCTTTTTTCGTGAAACACTTTATTTCTCGCCGCAATTTCCTGAAGGCTGTCGGTGTCACCGCCGCTGCCTCCGCCATGGCTGCTGCCGTTCCTCAGGCTTCGGCCGGTTTCCTGACGGGCAAGGATGCCGCTGTCACCATCCTGTACACCAACGATGTCCACACCTACATCGACAACAAGTCTCCCAAACTGACCTATGCCGCTATCGCTGCCATGAAGCAGGGCTACGTGGATGAGGGCAAGCCCGTCCTGCTGGTGGACGCAGGCGACCATATTCAGGGTACTGCCTACGGCTCCATGGACGACGGTGCTACCATCATCGAGCTGATGAATGAGGCTGGCTACGACATCGCTACTCTGGGCAACCACGAGTTCGACTATGGCATGGCCCGCGCAAAGGCCATCATCAAGGAAGCGGACTTCCCCTATGTCTCCTGCAACTGGGTGGACCTGCGCACCGGCCTGCGCGTTCTGCCCGCTGTCAAGCTGTTCCCCGCAGGCGGCAAGTGGATCGCATTCGTGGGCATCACGACCCCCGAGTCCTTCACCAAGTCCACTCCTGCTTACTTCATGAACGCCAAGCAGACCAAGTACATCTACGACATCCTGGGCGGTGACGACGGCAGGAAGCTGTACGACGCCGTCCAGAAGGGCATTGACAAGGCCAAGACCCTGGGCGCAGACATCATCATCGGTCTGGGCCATCTGGGCGTTGACCCGTCCTCCTCTCCCTGGACCAGTGAGGATGTCATTGCCAACACCACCGGCTTTGACGCTTTCATCGACGGCCACTCTCACACCGTCATGGAGAACAAGCGGGTCTACGATGCAGCCGGCAAGCCTGTCACCCTGACTCAGACCGGCTCTTATCTGGCAAACGTCGGTAAGATGACCATCGCCGAGGACGGCGCTATCACCACCGAGCTCATCTCCACCGCTGATGTCTCCGACGCCGCTGTGGCCGCTACCGCAGAAGCCTGGATCAACGATGTGGACACTATGCTGGGCGAGCAGATCGCCACCACGGACATCAAATTCTACATCAACGACCCCGCTGCCGGCAAGCGCCGCATCCGTATGGGCGAGACCAACCTCGGAGACTTCGTGGCCGACGGCATCTATACTTACTTCAACGAGGTCGAGCAGCTGGACTGCGACATCGCTATGATGAACGGCGGCGGCATCCGCACCGATGTGGCCGCCGGCAAGTGGACCTTCAAGACCTGCAAGCAGATCAGCCCCTTCGGCAACGTGGCCTGCCTGATGTCTGTTACCGGCAAGCAGATCCAGGATGCTCTGGAATTCGGCGCCCGCTTCGTCGGCCCGGAGGGCAAGGAGAACGGCGGCTTCCTGCATGTTGCCGGTGCGACCTACGAGATCCACACCGACATCCCCAACACCGTCCCCACCGACGACAAGAATGTCTGGATGGGCAGCGCCACCGGCACGCCCCGCGTCCAGAACGTGCGCATCTACAACAAGAAGACCGGCGCTTACGAGCCGCTGGACCTGAACCGCACCTATGCGCTGGCCGGCATGAACTACACCCTGCGCAACCTGGGCGATGGTTTCGCCATGTTCGACGGCGCAGAGCTCATCAAGGACTATGTCTCTGAGGACTACCTCGTCATGTCCACCTACGCCATGATCTTCGACGCTGTGAATGATATGCCTGTCCTGAGCAGCGCCAACAGCCCGCTGGCAAGCTATCCGGGCTACCTGCTGAACTACGAGAATCCGTATGGCGCAGGACGCATTCAGGTCGTTTGAGGGATTTAGCGCGTAGCCCTCTCAGTCACCTTCGGTGACAGCTCTCCCAGAGGGAGAGCCTTTGGCAGGTCGGGCAGCATTGTGCTGGACGCCTGAAGCCTGATATAACGTAAAAAGATAGTGCCCTGCTACAGAGATTCACAGCAGCTTGACAAGGGATATTGTCCCGAAGCTGCTGCCCTCTGTAGCAGGGCACTCCTGTTTTAGGATAGAGTAAGCTTTGCTCGTCCAGTGTAAACTTGACCGGCACGCCAGAGCCTCTCCCTCTGGGAGAGGTGGCATTGCGAAAGCAATGACGGAGAGGGCAAGGACGTTATCCTTTACTAAACAGCCCCTTCAGCGCCAGCGGCGTCACGATAGAGGACACGACGATGAGGAGGATGACGGCGGTGAAGAAGACGGAGTCCACCACCCCCACGCCGAGGCCCTTCTGGGCCACGATGAGGGCCACCTCGCCGCGGGTCATCATGCCGACGCCTACCTTGAGGGAGTCCGGCCAGCTGAAGCGGCAGAGCTTCGCGGCGAGGCCGCAGCCGATGATCTTGGTGAGCAGGGCGACGATCACGAAGCAGGCGCTGAACAGCAGGATGGTGGGTGTCAGGCCGCTGATGTCGGTCTTGAGGCCGATGCTGGCGAAGAAGACGGGGGCGAAGAGGGTGTAGCTGCTGATGTCCACCCGGCGCTCGATGTAGGGCGCATCTTCGATGGAGCAGAGCACGATGCCCGCGATGTAAGCGCCCGTGATGTCGGCGATGCCGAAATACTGCTCCGCGATGTAGGCCATGGCAAAGCAGAAGGCGAGGCTGACGATGGTGATGCGCTGGGTGTGGGGGTTGCGATGGTCCAGCCAGAGCATGGCCTTGTGGATAATGAGGCCGATGACGATGGCTGCGATGAAGAAGAGGACGGTGTCCATCAGCACATCGACGAGGCTGGTGTCTGCGCCGCCGCTGGCACCCAGCACACAGGTGAGCACCACGATGCCGATGACATCATCAATGACGGCTGCGCTGACGATGGTGGTGCCGAGGAAGCTCTTGAGCTTGCCCAGCTCCTGCAGGGTGGCGACGGTGATGGAGACGCTGGTGGCCGTCATGATGGTGCCGATGAAGAGCGCCCGATAAAACTCCGGGCTGCCCAGCGCCGAAAAGCCGTAGAACAGGCTGTAGAGCAGGGTGCCGCCCGCCAGAGGCACGGCTACGCCCACGCAGGCGATGAGGGTAGCGATGGGACCGGCCCGCATCAGCTCCTGAAGGTTGGTGCCGAGGCCTGTGGTGAACATCAGCAGCACGACGCCGATCTCAGCAAAAATGGCGATGGAGTCGCTGGGCTGGACGAAGTTCAGCAGACAGGGACCGATGATAAGACCTGCGATGATCTCGCCCACCACCTGCGGCGCCCGGCATTTGCGGGCGAGCAGCGCGAAGAACTTGGCGCTGATGAGGATGAGGGCGAGATTCCGAAAGATGGAATACATAGGCGATCCTTCCTTTGACGTTAGCGGTCGTCCCGCTCCCCTGTAAGCCCTGCCATGCGCCGCGCACGAAGACAGAAGGGGAGAAGAACATCTTTTATTATAGCTCTCCTTTTATTATAGTCCCTCTTTCGGTGAAATGCAAAGGAAAATCAGCTTGGAATGGCTAAGGACGCCATGCAAAAGAGGTATGACGGATATACTGGAAAAGCATAAAAAGAATGATGGGGGAGATTTTGCTGTCGTGCGCTCAAAAATACGAAAAAAATCCTGCGGGAGGGCTTGACAATTTTTGCGGGGCTTGCTATAATAAATTGCTGTCTGAACAGACACGCC
>ERZ772871.512-NODE-512-length-37190-cov-78.1472_pt1 | contig 37190 bp, 27 predicted proteins | sample MGYA00511899_ERZ772871 | MGnify/ENA primary metagenome ERZ772871 (study PRJEB29015, sample SAMEA2737693) | human gut metagenome | biome: human gut; feature: human-associated habitat; material: faeces | place: China | collected 2012 ... | reverse complement strand
ATTAGCTGGAGCAAACAATCAGCTAACTTTCAGAGCTTTACAGAGCTTGACAGAGAGTGACAATAGGTTGGAGCTCTCCTAAGACTCTATTGTAGGTTCGATTCCTATAGGAGACGCTCATTTTTAGCGGTAATGAAGATAGTTTCATTGCCGCTTTTTTCATGCAGAATTGTAATTTCAGTGACAAATTTGTCAGCGAAACAAGGCAGAAAAGACTGATTTTGTCAGCTGGGATAGATGCTTGTCACCGATTCATATTTTTAGGTCTGTCACCCAAAGGGATTAACTACAGTGTAGGATGAGTTTTGGAGTGTAAAATTAGGAAAAGCAGTGAGACAAAACACTATATTCTTGCCTGTGATATCAGGCCTGTCGGAAGAGTCCGCTCAGATTAGATAAATACAATCTATTCTGGACGGGCTTTTTTGCGTTCAGGGAAAGAAAGTTGCCTATGGAAGAAAAGAAGGAATTGCTGGATCAGGATGAAAGAGTTGTAGAGATTGAGCTGGAAAGACTTCGGGGATTTGTAAACCATCCATTCAAGGTTCAGGCGGACAGTCAGATGATTGAATTGCAAGAGAGTATTAAGAAGTATGGAATATTAAATCCTCTGATAGTCAGACCGAGGCAGGATGGGACTTATGAGATTATATCGGGCCACAGAAGAAAATTTGCAGCTGAAAAGATTGGTTATCGTAAGGTACCTGTGATCATTCGCGTATTAAAAGATGATGAAGCGGTTGTATCTATGGTTGATTCAAATTTACAACGGGAAATGATTAGTCCAAGCGAAAAAGCATTTGCTACGCAGAAAGAAGCAGATAAACGGAAAAAAGAAATTGAGTACAAGCAGTCTATCGGAAAATTTGAGGTTCAAAAGTGTGCAACATTGAAAGAACTGATTGAAGAATATGTGCAGATATATGGACATGACAAGTGGGGGGGTTCCACTTACTCTGGTAATGTGGCTCTGATAAATAATTACATTCTTCCCACAATCGGAGATACCAAGCTTGCAGGCATCAATACACATTTTATGGAGAAGTATTATAAGGATCTTCTTAAAATGCCGGCGGTAAAGAGTACAAAGAATCCGGCTGTGGATGCAACCGTTCCAAAAGCAAAGAAGCAGGAGCGTGAAATCTGGACAGCAGAGATGCTTATGCAGGCATTGGAAGCCTGTGATAACAAAATGCTCAAAATAGCATTTCATCTTGCGTTTACGGCAACACTTCGTATCGGTGAACTTCTGGGACTGACCTGGGATGATATGGATATTTCGGAAGAGGCGATTACAGATAACAAAGCCTATGTTATCATCAATAAACAGGTAGAGAGAGTATCAAAGGATGCAATAGAAGCATTCAATTCAAAAGAAATTATCATGATATTTCCAAGCCAGAAGAAAAATAACAGGACGGTCAGAGTGTTGAAAACACCGAAGGCAGACAGCAGTGTCAGGAAGGTGTTTATTCCAAAATCAGTAGCACAATGTCTGATTGATCTGAAAGCAGATCAGGATGAGATAAAGGAAGTGCTTGGAAATGAATATCAGGATTATAATCTGGTAATGGCAACAACATTTGGTCTTCCTATAGGAGACAGCTATCTAAGGACAAAAATGTAGGAAAGCATAGATGAACTGGGGCTGCCAGATGTAGTGTTTCACAGCCTGCGTCATACCAGTGTTACCTACAAGCTGAAATTAAGTGGTGGAGATATTAAAGAAGTCCAGGGAGACTCCGGCCATGCTCAGGCGGATATGGTAACGGAAGTATATGGACATATCCTGGATGAAGACCGAAGGAAGAATGCAGAGCTTATGGAGAATGCCTTTTATAATAAGGAAAATCTCAATCCGCAGATGAAAGCGCAGGATGAAGGCAACAGTACGATTACGGTGCCGGATGGAGTGGATGCAGAGTTGTTGATGAAAGTGTTGGGGAATTCGGAGATGACGGCGTTACTTACATTATTGGCAAAGACGATGAAAGTATAATAATAGGTAGAAGGGCGATATTGAATAGGTTATATGAAAAAAGTGTAACACTGATAGAAGAGAAGGAAATGAATGGCTTACAGAGTTAATAAATATGTGTAGAATAAATCAGTATCAATGTATATTCAATATTTTTCTTTTGCAAATAATTCCATTGACCATACTCAATGAGTGTGGTAACATGTAATATATATTAGTTGATGAAAGGAATATTATGGAACAAAAAGAAAGATTAATTGAACTTAGAACGAGTACGGGAATGAATAGAAGAGAGTTCGCAGATTATTTTGAAATACCATACAGAACAATGCAGCAGTGGGAATTAGGGGATCGAAAAATGCCCGAATATTTATTAAGATTAATGGCATATAAGGTTAGGATAGAAAAAGCTAATGGGATTATCAATGTTCAAGAAGATAGGGAGGAAATGTAAATATGGCAAAGAAAAAATATTATGCAGTCAAAGTTGGAGAAAAGCCAGGAATATATGAGACATGGGCAGAATGTGAAGCACAGACTAAGGGATTTTCTGGAGCTCAGTATAAATCATTTAGTAACTTATCTGATGCGGAGATGTATATGAATGGAGAAGGTGAGGTCGAAACACCAAAAAACAGAACAGAAAACGGAAATTCGGCAGAACAGATTAATATAGAGGTTGAAGAAGAATTAAAGAATTTAGGAACAAATGAAGTAATTGCATTTGTTGATGGAAGTTACAGTTCATCAGATGAGAAGTCGGGATTTGGTGCAATAATTATTGATAATAAAGGTGTGCAAACACCGTTGTATAAAGCATTTACAAAGAAATTAAATGCGGATTTTCTGGACTTACGAAATGTTGCAGCTGAATTAGAAGGTGTAAAGGAATCCGTAAAATGGGCAATTGCATATGATAAAACTAGAATAAAAATATATTATGATTATGATGGAATTGGTAAATGGGCAGATGGATTATGGAAAGCAAATAAGGAAATAACAAGACAATATGTTAATTTTATTAGTGAAAAGAGGAGACTAATTACTATTGAATTTTGTAAGGTTCCTGCTCATTCAGGAATAGAATATAATGAAATGGCAGATAAACTTGCAAAAAATTCTTTATTGGAAAAAGGATATAAAGCATACAATGATGGGTCTATTTATTTCGTAGGGTTTTCCGGAGAAGATTGGAAAACTATCATTGAATGTATAAATGAGGAAAATAATGAACTTGCCGAAGAAAAACAAGGATTAATCAATGTAGAATTGGAGGTGATCGGAGAACGTCAGCGCATGGTGATAACTGATTCAAGAAATAAGGTAGTAATAAATTGTTATTCAAATTGTAATTCATATGTACAAGGAAAGCAATCTGTGCTTTTCCAAAAAATAATTTCATTGGCTATAGAATTGATGAAAAATGGACAGACTGTTATTGAAACATTAAATCGTGTTCATGTTCTTACATTGACCAAAGAAGAAATTGAAATTAAATTTGAACAATTATTGCCTCATTATACTGGAAAAAGAAGTGAAAAGCATTATAATAATTTACTTTCAGCTGTATATAATACGATGTTGGTAGGATATATGCCAGATTATACATCTCTCATCACTCCTATATTTAGAGCATATGAATATTTTTTGCATAGAATTTTAGGGGATAAATTGGGATTGAATACATGTGATAGCAAAGGGAAAAATAACTTTTCGTTTTTTGATAAGTTGCCAAGTGGAAGATATGAATGTAATTCACGGAATATATCAGTATTGACAGGAAATCAGTTGATTTACTTAAACGATTTATATAATGCATATAACGGAATTAGACATCCGTATTCACATTGGTCAGCAGATGATTATGATACAGCCGTAATTACAAAAATAGAAGTAGCGCAGGATTATCTAAATCAGGGCTTGACATTAGCAGATAAATATTATAGACTGTTTTAGTTTTTGTTATTTGGGAAGGAGATGATTCTCATGGAGAAATATTTGTTTCATTCGATATCAAACTCAGAGTATCTTGGAATTGTAACTGTCCTAGATTATGAAATACGATTGAACTCATATTTGTCGGAGTTGGTGTTACCTTCTTTTAAAGGGAAAAAAGCTTTAGTAGATTTGGCTTTGAAATCAGGACTGGATGAGTATCGTTTCGTGGCATTTGATGTTGATAATCAGGGAAAGATTATTTTGAGTACCAATAGTTATACAAAGGTATCAAAGGATATTGAAAAAGTAGCAAATTGTTTTTTGCAACAGAGGAGTGATATTGTCAATAATTCATTTTTGACGGATACACAAAAAAAAGAGATACTACTTTAAATTAGAAGGAACCATTGCCGTAGCGGTGGTTCTTTTTTAATGCTATATTAGGGTAATCAAATTAGATAAAATAATGGTCAAAAAACAATCGAGATCCGACCTCACACACGTTATAATATAGGTAATCTAATAAGAAAACAGTGTTATCATTACCGCATACTGAGTGAGAATGGTAGCCATAAATATGAATTCGCAGGAACGGAATGGTTGAACCCTCAGGGTGACAGTGTCACTCATTTGTCAGCGAGAGGTGCTTAACTTGGATGATTTTCAGTTTTCTTATTTTGACATGGATTTACAGGAAAGTCAGTAAAATCAAGTTGTTGGTTGACTTATGTTGACCAAGAAAAACATAGATTTTCTGTAGGGACTTGAGTTCCTAAGACTCAATTGTGGGTTCGATTCCCGCAGGGAACGTTAGTTAAGCAGTAATGGTTAGTAAAAATCATTGCTGCTTTTTTATGCAAAATTTCATTCAACTTGCGGTTGAATCCTAACCTCCAACTCCACCAAGTGGTTATTGTTGCACATATACAGTTATAGTATACTGAAGAAGTAAAAAATCACAGGGAGGAGGATAATAGAATGCTGGATAAAAAAGGAGTTGGAAAACGGATTGCTTATTACAGAAAAGAGCATGGAATGACGCAAAAAGACCTTGCAGCGCTTCTGAATATTTCCTATCAGGCGGTCTCCAAGTGGGAAGCGGGAATCAGCCTGCCTACGGTAGAGATGTTGTATGATATTGCAAAAATATTGAATATGACAGTGGATGGATTGTTGAATGAGGAAGCCTGGGCAAAGCGTCAGATTACTTATATGGATACAGGACTGGATACCAGAAAACTGTATGAATTAAAGAATGATGTGCAGAAACTTGTTTCAGATGATAAGAGAATCGTGTCCTCCTGGTATGCGGATGCCTGCCTGTTCCAAATGGATACCTCACAGATGAAAGATCCGGTGTATTCCTGTGTTACCTGCATCCCCGGGTCTAAGGAAAAAATGGCAAAAGAATACCATTATAACAAAGAAATATGTGCGGATGTTGCGGCAAGTGCGATCAATTTTACATTACAGCATGGTATTAGACCCAGTGTGTTAAAAGCATTCGTTTTATGTGGCAACTATGATTACGAGCAGTTGTATATGATGGCACAGACTTTTCAGGAGGTCTGTAAACAGAATGATATGCTTTTTACGGGGATGGAAATCGCTGCACAGCCCGTTAATTTTTCCAGTCAGGAATACAATATAAATGTAACTGTAGTTGGAGTACAGGACAGAGATAAATTGTTGAATTATGAGAAAATAAAGGAAGGAGACGCCCTGATCGGTATGCGGACGCAAGGAATCGACGGGACGCATTATCCTATTATCAAAGTAATGCTGGACAGGCGACCGGATCTGTTGCATGCCCAGATAGATGAAGAACATTTTCTGTTGGAAGAAATGATGAAAGCCAATGTGGCCTATACAAAGGAGATTATATCATTACAGGAATGCGGATATCTGCATGGAGCATTTCGTGTACATAACAGTTTGTTTCGGAATAAAGTATGGAGAGAACTGCCGGATGGTCTGTATGCATATGTAGATATGACGAGAATTCCTGTTTTGCCGCTATTTCGATTCCTTTACGAACAGGATATGATTGGTGCAGATGTATTTGCACACCGTTTTCATATGGGAATCGGTATGGTGGTAGCCGTACCGGCAGACAAATGCCGGGAAGCGATGCAGGTGATCGGACAATATACAGAATGTTGGAATATTGGAGAAATCAGGGCAGATAAAGAACACAAAGAAGAAAAAATAAGGACGAAAGGAAAACTGCAATGGTAACAAAGAAAAAGAAGTTATTTTATGACATCGGAATACGATATGTATGGATTCTCTGCATCTATGTTGTTATGTCTATTTCCCTGAATGAGATCGTTGTTCGGGGAAATGATTATATTGCACAGGTGACGGACAGTATGCTGACGGGAAAGCCGGTAGTTCTGCAAAATATTTTAATACAGATGTCAGGGATGATTATAGTCGGCACGGTTGCAGCGTACTTTGCAGATCTTAGCCGAAAGTATTATAGTTCTTTGGTACAGCGAGAAGTGAGGGGACGATTAGCGGAGCACCTGCTGCATCTGCCATATTCATATTTTGATGAAAAAGGTTCCGGCAGTATTCTGACACGATTTTCTTCAGATATAGGAGAAGCAGGAAATTTTTTCTCAGACATTCTTCCCGATTTACTGGTAGATATTGTGACAGTGGGGACAATAACTGCTTATTTTATACAGATGGACGTAAGGCTGATCGTGATATTATTTGCAAGCTATCCGGTGATGCTGCTGGTGGCAGACAGATTGTCCAAAAAGCTGGCGGTGATTCTGCGGAAGTTCCGAACTACAATGGATGATAGAACCCAGATCGCTTATGATGCCATTCAGGGAATCGCCATTGGAAAAAGTTATAATCTATATCATGTGATGTGTGCGCGCATCAATGCGGCGATAGATAAAATAGCAGATCACGGTTGCAAGAGTACAAGAATCAGTTCCATGGGTTGGTTGTTAAAGGGAGTGATTACCACGATTCCTGTAGTGGTCTGTTATTTTTTTGCCCTTTTTGAGGTGATTTCGAATCGCATCAGTGTAGGAGAACTGCTGGCTTTCACGATTTTATTGAGCAGAGTAAATAGACCGCTGGGTAATGTGATGTTTTGCATGAATGATATCCGTGCCTCCAAGGTTGCTATGGACAGACTGGAGACTCTGTATCAGGCGGAAACGGAGGAAGAATCTTTAAAAGGAAAATACACGGGAGATGAAGTGGAGTTGCTTGGTGCAGAGTGTAAGGATGCAATCCTATGGAAGGATGTACATTTTTCTTATTCCGCTGAAAGAGAAGTACTGAAAGGTATCTCTTTTCAGATAAAAAAAGGGCAAATGGTGGCTTTTGCAGGTGGTTCAGGAGAAGGAAAAAGTACCATTGCCAGGTTACTGTATGGTCTGTATCGCAAAGAAAGCGGTTCCTATCAGCTTTTTGGAAAAGACGTGGAGCAATGGTCGCTGCGTGAATGGAGAGACTGCTTTTCCGTGGTATCCCAGAATGTGTTTCTTTTACCGCAGAGTGTTGCAGAGAATGTGGCGTGCGGAAAGGAAGGAGCTGCGAGAGAAGAAATTGAGGAAGCCTGCAGAGCAGCAGATATTCATGATTTTATTATGAGTCTTCCGCAGGGATATGATACGCAGGTAGGGGAACTGGGAGTGAAATTGTCTGGAGGGCAGAGACAACGGATCTCCATAGCCAGAGCATTTCTGAAAAATGCACCAATTCTCCTGCTGGATGAACCTACTTCGGCGATAGACACAGAGACAGAAGCGGAAATTCAAAAGGCTATAACAAGAGTTGCAAGGGATAAAACGGTAATCGTTATAGCACACAGGTTATCCACGATTCAAAATGCAGATTGTATTTATGTGGTAGAAAACGGTGCGATTGCGGAATCGGGGACACACAGGGAGCTTCTCGCTCGGAACGGAATATATGCCGGACTCTATGGAAAGGAGGTGGGGACAGATGAAAGATAAAGAGAAAAAGCACTTACTACGTTGGTTTCTGGGGCTAATGGAAGACAGACTTCCGATTTATTTGTTTTGCATTTTGATATCGTCTATGGGAACTGCATTTTCCAAAATTGCCAACGCATGGATCGTGGAAAGCGTTGTTTCTGCAGCACAAAGCAGAAACCCGGACGGCTTACTAATCAGGATCCTGATACAATTTCTGGCATTTGTGTCCGGCTGGTGCTTATGGAGAATGGGCATTATGCATTACAACATAGAAGGAAGAATAGGCACTGCCAAATTGGAGAAAAGAGTGTTTGCAAAGGCAATGCGCCTGCCGTATTCCTATTATGAGCAACATCACAGCGGCGATTTTATTTCGAAACTAATCTACGATACGGAACGCGCCAGCGATATTTATTCTTCCCGTCTGCGCAGACTGCTGGCAGCGATAATCGGAGCGGTAGTTTATCTGCTTCCCATGATGTATTACAGTCCACAGTTGACATTGTGTCTGTTATTGATAAGTGTGGTAACCTTTCTGGTAAATCATTATTTTGCACATCCTATGAAACAGGCAGGAAAAGAACTGGCACAGAATAATGTGGGTATGATGGAAGCGATGACCAATATTCTATCAGGGGCGGAGCTGGTCAAAACTTATGCGGTCGGTGAGAAATTGCTGCAAAGCTTTGGAAAGGAAAATCAACAATATTTTACGACGCAAAAGAAAGTAAATCGAATCAGTGCGGCGTTATCCGGTTTGAATAATCTATTTGATCTGCTGGGAACACTGACATTTCTGGGATTGGGAGTCTGGTTTGTGTCCCGGAACAAAATCACGCTGGGGATGTTATCTGCTATCTATACATTGTACGGACCGTTTCATTATGCATTTATGGATATAGGAAGATATTTTCCGGAGCTGATGAACTGTCTGGCAAATGTGGAAAATCTGTACGATTTTCTGCAACTGGATGAAGAACCCGGTCATTATATTACGCAAAGTAATTATGAGGAAGTGGCAGCGGAAATAGAGGTGGATATAAACAATGTCTCCTTTGGATATACGGAAGGGAAGGAAGTGCTTTCGGATTTTCATATGCAGATAGCCAGAGGGCAGTGTGTGGCAATCGTAGGAGAATCCGGAAGCGGGAAAAGCACTCTGGCAAAATTGTTGTTGGGATTTTATCCGTTGCAAAAAGGAACGATAAATATTTGTGGAAAGAATGGAAGAAACAGTACAATAGAAGAAAAGCGTGATCTGATCGCTTATGTTCCGCAGGAGCCGTATTTATATGAGGTCAGTATTGCAGAAAATATCGCATATGGAAGAGGGAAAAAGACGCAGGAAGTCGCCAGAGAAGATATTGTGAATGCTGCAAAGATTGCCAACGCACATGAGTTTATCATGCGTCTGCCAAAAGGGTATGATACCATTCCCGGGGAGCGTGGAAACACCTTATCCGGTGGGGAACGCCAGCGGATCGCCATTGCCAGGGCAGTGCTGAAAAACGCACCGATTCTCCTGCTGGATGAGGCAACTTCCGCACTGGACAATGAATCGGAGAGACTAGTCAACGAAGCAATAAATAGAATGTGCAGGAACCGTACCACGATTATAATTGCCCATCGGCCATCTTCGATTGCAATGGCAGATAAAGTGGTAAGACTATAAATATTATTTTAAGTAGGGAATCAAAGGAGAAAATACAATGAAAAAATTATTGCTGATTACAGGAGATATTGCGACAGGAAAATCTACTTTTGCTAACATTCTTTCAAAAAGATATCATACGAATATGTTTTTTAAGGATTCTATTAAAGAAGTTTTGGGAGATACCATAGGTTTTTCCAATAGAGAGGAAAATAAAAAGCTGTCATTTGCTTCCATGGAATTAATGTTTTATATATTTTCTGAGTTTGCATCACTGGAAAAAGACTTAATTTTAGAATCAAATTTTCATAAATCGGAACTGGAAAGGTTACATAAAATAGCGGAAGATAATGGTTATGATGTACTTACAATTGCTCTTTTTGGAGATGTGGAAGTACTGCATGAGAGATATTTGAATAGAATGGCAAATGAAAACAGACATCCGGTTCATTTAAGTACAACGATAGATAAATTCGAAGATTTTAAAAAGTGTTCCGATTATATGAGAAGAATAGAAATACCCGGAGAAGTAATGCGGATTAATGCGACTGATTTTGGGTATCAAAACAATGAAGAGATATTAGCTAAAATTGATGCATTTATGGCAATATAAAAATGAAATGATAATCAGTCAATTTAGTGACACCAGTGGTGACACAAATAAGCAGTTAATCGATGGTAAAAAAATCATCGACATCCGACCCCACACACGCTATAATGTAAGTAATCTAATAAGAAAACAGTGTTATCATTACCGCATACAGAGTGAGAATGGTAGCCATAAATATGAATTCGCAGGAACGGAATGGTTGAACCCTCAGGGTGACAGTGTCACTCATTTGTCAGCGAGAGGTGCTTAACTTGGATGATTTTCAGTTTTCTTATTTTGACATGGATTTACAGGAAAGTCAGTAAAATCAAGTTGTTGCTTGACTTATGTTGACCAAGAAAAACATAGATTTTCTGTAGTGACTTGAACTCCTAAGGGGCAGTTTAGGGTTCGATTCCCCCAGGGAACATTATTTTAGCAGCAATGATTGAATGTGTCATTGCTGCGTTTTTAATATCAGATGGAGTCGTTACATTTATAACATTTCAGTTGAAAAGAAAAATCGGAGGTAATAACTTATGGGATATGATATAGAGAAAGAGAAAAGAGAAGCGATAGATGCTGGATACAGGGCAATCAATAGTTTAAAGACAGCCAGAGATAATCTGAACAGTGCAAAGAACTGGGGATTATTGGATATGTTTGGTGGTGGATTTTTCTCCACGATGCTTAAACATTCTAAAATAGACCAGGCAAGACAAAACATGGAACAGGCAAAGTATGATCTTCGTAATTTCAGCAGAGAATTAAATGATGTGAATATTGCATGTGATTTGAATATTAATATAGGAGATTTTTTGTCTTTCGCAGACTATTTTTTTGATGGATTTGTTGCGGACTGGATGGTACAGGATCGAATCAATAATGCCAGATGTCAGGTGGAAGAAGCTATCCGTAGAACGGAATATATCATAAGCCAGTTGCAGCGTATGTAAAGAAAATATATCTTAATAGTAATGTTGTTATTTGAACATTTATGGAGGAATAAGATAATGTCAAAGGATGAATATTTAATCACAGATGCGCCTCTAAAAGCGCTGACAATATTTGCAATGCCTATGATTCTGGGAAGTTTTTTCCAACAGGTATATAATATGGCTGATTCAATAATAGTTGGTCAGTTTGTCGGCTCATCTGCACTTGCAGCGGTAGGTGCCTGCGCTGCACTTACGAATGTATTTATATGTGTAGCACTTGGTGCTGGTGTAGGTGCCGGGGTGCTTGTGAGCCGGTACTTTGGTGCCAGGAATTATAGTAAGATGAAGACAATTGTGTCAACATCATTGCTCAGCTTTTTGATCTTAAGCATATTTCTTGGCATATTTGGTTTTGGATTTTCTAATATAATGATGAGTGCATTACAGACTCCTGCTGATATAATGGATGAGGCGGTATTATATCTGCGTGTTTATTTTGTTGGTTTTCCGTTTCTGTTTATGTACAATATTCTTTCAACGATGTTTACATCAATCGGTGAGTCGAAGATTCCGTTGGGACTTCTGATATTTTCTTCTATACTGAATATTATTATGGATCTATGGATGGTGGCAGGCTTAGGCCTTGGAGTGTTTGGTGCAGCACTTGCAACACTTATTGCACAGGGGATTTCGGCTGTGTTTTCACTACTGATATTCCTTCACAGGATGCGTAGATATGAAAGCAGCTTTAACTGGTTTGACAGACAGGAGCTGTCTTCTATGCTTCGAATAGCTGTACCATCTGTTCTACAGCAGTCAACAGTATCCATTGGCATGATGATAGTACAGGCGGTTGTAAATCCCTTCGGTACACAGGCCCTTGCGGGATATTCGGCAACAATGAGAGTGGAAAATGTTTTTTCATTAATCTTTGTATCTATTGGAAATGCAGTTTCGCCATATGTTTCACAGAATCTGGGAGCAAAGCAGAGCCAGCGTATTAAAAAAGGATACCACGCTGCGCTTGTGTTAGACGTATGTTTTGCAGTTCTTGCATTCATAGTTATTGAAACATTACATACACAGATTTCATCGTTGTTTTTAGGAAAAGACGGAACTGATTTAGCATATCAGGTGTCTGGTGATTATATGAGATGGCTTGGTTATTTTTTCATCTTTATGGGTATCAAGATGGCAACAGATGGTGTTCTTCGTGGACTTGGAATCATGCGGCCATTTCTTACTGCCAATATGGTTAACCTTGCAATCCGTCTGTTGGTTGCCATTATATGTGCTCCACGCTTTGGCATTGAATATGTATGGCTTGCTGTACCAGCAGGCTGGTTTGCCAACTTTCTGATTTCTTATATGGCACTTAGAAAATCATGGCCAGCTGATGACGAGCGGCATACGTTTTAATGGACTTCTATAGCTGTCTGCTTAATAACAATATTATTTTTGTATGCAATATACACTACCAAAAGCTGTTTAAATATAGAAAATATGAAAAAAGTACTAAAAAGTTAGGAGTGGGGTAGGGGGCTTTTGTTAAAAAAATAGAATATAAAAACTAATGCCCGAAATCTGTTGACTTAGAAAATATATTCTGTTATAAAGGTTTGAAATAAATATAATTATTATAAAGAAAGGAAATAACAACCTATGACACCACATATAAATATGATGAAAAAGAAATTGGAAGATATGCATTTGAAGGAAAGGATAAATTATGGCTACAAAAAAGTTATCATTATGATGCTGATATCCGGGCTGTTTTCTATAATAGTTATAGGTGTGTTATTTGCTAATATGTATCACTATGTAGAAAATGTTTCGGCTGCAGACCAGGCTGTTAAAATGTGCAGAGTAAATGTTAATTCTGCTGCGAGAAATATAAGAGAAATGGCATTAAATAATGATACATCTTCTTACAATGACTATGAACTTACAGTTAAAAAATTGCTTACGGATGTTGATTCCCAGCTTCAGATTATAAAGAAGAGTGGGGTTGTTTCAGAGGCAGATTATAATGAATATGCATCTTATCTTTCTCAGTGGGGAAACATAGGTTATTCAATCATAGAAAATATTAAAAGCGGCAACAAGGATAAGGCAACTGAAGAAATTCTTAATAAATGTACTCCTGCATTGAATAAGCTTGTTGAAAAAGCAATGAGCTTAGATGATATTACAGATAAGGCGAGCAATAAGGCTGCTATAACTACATTTATATTTGCAGCTGCAGGAATTGTATGTATTATTGTTTGTCTATCGATTGCGTGGATACTGGCAAAGAGGACAAGTAAGAAAGTACTTGAAACGATTATTGCACCATTAAAGTCAGTAGAAAATACTGCAGATGAACTGATGAAAGGAAATCTTCACAGCACACTTGATTATAAGTCTGATGATGAGCTTGGAAGACTGGCACACAGCCTGCGTAACTCTATTGCTATTCTTGGAAGCTACGTAGATGATATAGACCGTGCAATGAAGTTGTTTGCAGAAGGCAATTTCGATGTTAAACCGGAAGTAGAGTGGAAGGGTGATTTTGTTGGAATATTGAATTCCTTTATGCTGTTTGAGGAAAGTATGGCAGAAACTATTAAAGGAATCCAGAGAGTTTCAGATGAAGTATCAAGTGCAGCAGAGCAGGTTGCTTCAAGCTCTAATGAATTAGCAGATGGAGCAACGAATCAGGCTGCTGTTGTAGAGGAGCTTACAGCAACAGTTGCAGGTGTTGCAGAGCAGGTGGAAAAAAATTCGCAGTCTGCAAAGCAAATCAGCAGCAGAGTTGGAAATCTTGGGGAAGCTATTTCTGAGAGTAACAGTAAGATGCAGGAAATGGTTGCTTCTATGAATGATATTAATGAGGCATCAAATGAGATTGATAAGATTATTGCAACAATTAATGAAATTGCCTCACAGACTAATCTGCTTGCCTTGAATGCATCTATAGAAGCAGCAAGAGCTGGAGAAGCTGGAAAAGGCTTTGCAGTTGTTGCTAATCAGGTAAATCTTTTAGCAGACCAGAGTGCTAAGGCAGCAAAAGAATCTGCTGTACTCATTGAAACATCTGTAAGAGCTGTTAAGAAGGGTATGACGATTGCAGATGAGACTGCAACGCAGTTAGAAGAGGTTGCTGGTAGTTCTAAGATGATTACAGAGGAAGTTACTGATATCGCGGATACATTAGAGCAGCAGACGGAAGAAATAAAGCAGATTAACGAAGGAATTGAGCAGATTAATGATGTTGTACAGACGAATTCAGCAACATCACAGGAATGTGCAGCAGCTAGTCAGCAGATGAGCAGCGAAGCAGAGAATCTGCGCGAAACGATACGAAGATTTAAGGTTGCAGACTTTAAGAAGAAATAACAGAGTAGATGACTTTATTATTTCTGAAAAGTATAAGACAGTATTTACAAGCTCTACAGGAATTATATTTTTTGACACCATAACATCATAACATATAGGTGATAAAATATGAAAAATGTGATAAAGTATTTTATGATGATGTGATGGTCAAAAGGTAAAAAGGCATTCGAGCATGCACTATAGATTTTTTGACTTGTGACACAACCCGATATGTACAAAGAATGTGCACAGAAATGAGGATGAGTATGAATTATATAGTGTTGGATCTTGAGTGGAATCAGAGCTGCAGGGGTAAGGAGTATACTGTTTTAGGACTACCATTTGAGATTATACAGATAGGTGCAGTTAAGCTTGATGAGAATAAGAAAGTAACAGGAAAGTGGGAACGCATAATAAAGCCTGTTGTATATACGAGACTTCATGGAAAAGTATCAGAAATGCTTGGGATTACAGCAGATGACCTTAAATCAGGACAGGATTTTAAGAGTGCTGCATGTGAGTTCCTTGAATGGTGTGGTGAAGATTATAAGTTTATAACATGGGGCGGTTCAGATCTTACAGAATTTCAGAGAAATATGAAGTATTTTGGCGTGGAAAATCCTTTTCCTTTTCCATTAACATATTATGATCTTCAGAAGTTATATAGTAAGGTATACTCTGACGGAAAGACAAGAAGGAGCTTGAAAATAGCGATTGAAGAGCTTGGATTTTTGGAAGATGCAGAGTATCATTCAGCAATCAATGATGCTATATATACAGCAAGAATCTTTTCTAACATGGATTTTGACAGTGTGAGCATATATGAAAGTATAGATACATATAGAATCCCATCATCAAGAAAAGAAGAGATATATATGAATTTCAAAACTTATGAAAAGTATATATCAAAGGGTTTTAAGACAAGAGATAAGGCAGCAGAGGACAGGACAGCAAGATCGTGCAGTTGTTATATATGTAAAAGTCCGATGAAAAGGCGTATAAAGTGGTTTGCCACATCCTCAAAGAATTATTATTCTGTTTTTGTGTGTGATGAGCACGGATTGTTTAAGGGTAGAATGAAGGTTAAACAGAGTGATGATGGACAATATTATGATGTAAGGATATTAAAGCATACAGATGAAGCTGGTGTTAATAAAATAATAGATAAGCAGAAAAAAGAGCGGGAACACAGAAGACGTAAGAGAATGGAAGAACATAAAAGGAAAGTAGAAGCAAGAAACAGCTGTAATAAGTGATATTAAAACAGAAGGCTGGGAGGCAATAACCTTGATTGTAGGTTATTGTCTCCCAGCCTTTTGTTTTAATATGTACTTATAAGATAAATATGATTAAGCCATTGACAGACATGATAGCGTAACAATCAGATAAAAGATTTATGATATCTTCGTAGGCTTATGCGCGTTCACATCACCATTGAATTCATAAACAGCGATGCCGTATCTATGTAAGTCAATAAGCAGTGAATCTTTATATCCATCACATTCTCCGTGAATACTTGTGAGTGTTTTCTTCTGATTCTTTAAATCATCACCAAGAACAAGCTTGTATTTTCCTTTTATAGGAACACCTATTCTGTGATGCATACGTTCTACTGGTGTGAAGTTTAAGACAAACAGAAGATGCCTCTTTTTATCCGGACTTATTCTTATAAATGAAAATACACTGTTATCTCTGTCGTTTGCGTTTATCCAGCGGAAACCTTCTGGACTATAATCTGTTTCGTACAGACATTTATACTTTTTGTTAAGCATCATACATGCTTTGGTAAATTCCTTAAGCTCCTTGTGTGAAGGATCTTCAAGCAGGTACCAGTCAAGAGCTTTCTTTTCACTCCATTCGTTCCACTGACCGAATTCCTGTCCCATAAAGAGTAACTTTTTGCCAGGATGACCACTCATGTATGCATAGGCCAGCTTTAAGTTGGCAAACTTATCATCCTTATCACCTGGCATTTTGCCGAGCATAGAGCATTTAAGGTGGACAACCTCATCATGTGAAAGAACAAGTATGAAATTCTCACTGTACGCATACATTAATGAGAAAGTCATCTTTCCATGATTGAACTTTCTAAAGTAAGGATCAAGTTTCATGTATTCAAGGAAATCATGCATCCATCCCATATTCCACTTAAATGTGAATCCAAGACATTCACCATTGTCAGGATCACCACTTACCATAGGCCATGCTGTTGATTCTTCTGCTATTGTAACAGCCTGAGGGAAACGTTTTTTCATCATGCTGTTAAAATGTTTTAAAAAGCTCATGGCTTCAAGGTTGCCGTTACCGCCGTATTTGTTAGGAACCCAGTTACCTTCTGTTCTTCCGTAGTCAAGATAGAGCATGGATGCCACAGCATCAACTCTTAATCCGTCTATATGGAACTTATCTACCCAGAACATACCATTTGCAATAAGGAAGTTGGATACTTCATTCTTACCATAATCAAATACTTTAGTGCCCCAGTCAGGATGTTCACCTTTTCGAGGGTCTGCATACTCGTAGACACAGCTTCCATCGAAGTTGGCAAGACCATGTGCATCCTTTGGGAAATGTGCAGGAACCCAGTCAAGTATGATGGCAATATGTTTGCTGTGCATATAATTAACGAAATACATGAAGTCCTCTGGTGTTCCGTATCTTGCAGTAGGTGCATAATATCCTGTAACCTGATAACCCCATGAGCCATCGAAAGGATATTCTGCAATACCCATAAGCTCAATATGTGTATATCCCATTTCTGAAACATACGCTGCGAGATCAGGTGCTATATCCCTGTAGTTAATATAGCCATCTTCAGTGCCATCCTCCTGCTTTTTCCATGAACCAAGGTGACATTCGTATATAGACATAGGTGACTTAAGATGGTTTTCTTTTTTCTTGGATTCTACCCATGCACTATCTGTCCATGTAAAACTGTTAAGGTCTGCTACGATAGATGCTGTTTCAGGTCTTAGCTGCGCTGCATTGGCATAAGGGTCAGCCTTATATATAGCTTCTCCGTTCTGTGCTATAATAAGGTACTTATACATCTGTCCCTTCATGGCACTTTCTACAAATAGTTCATATATGCCGCCATCGGAAATCTTTTTCATGTCATATCCATAGGCTTTCCAGTCATTAAACTCACCTATAACATACACATCCTTGGCAGCTGGTGCCCATACTGCGAAATATACACCTGTCTTACCATCCTTTTGTGCAACATGTGCTCCCATTTTATTGTAAATCTCATAATGTGTTCCCTGTCCAAAAAGATAGGAATCCAACTCGCTTATCCGCACATCATTGTAATTCAATATATCAGCCATATAACTCCGCCCTTCCACTTATATTTAACTGATATCATATATCAGTTCACATACTCATTTGTATAAAAATATTTTATCATAATATTCGATTAAATACTATTAATTTTTTGACAATTGGTCATTTTTTATTGCCTTTTTAAGTTTAATGTTAAAATGTTACATAATAAATGATTATAATGAGTTTAATGTAACACTTGACATCATAATTGCAGGAATTTATCATAAAGTATACTGGTTTCATATTATGATATGATGTAAGTGTCAAAAGCATAAATCGCGTTTGTGTTCGCACAGATAAGCAATTTATATATATTGACACGCCGAACACCGAAAACGGAATAAAATGGTGTGAACACGACATTTTATGAAAGGTAATACTAATTAAGGAGAAATATTATGATTTATTATTTAATAAGTCCAAACTACATAAATGTAGTCACATTTGTCAGTATATTGTTTGCATTTGCGCTAACATGCTTCGCGATATATATGGGAAAGAATATACTTCCAAGAGATGGCGGAAGAGCATATGCTATCAATGGTTCAAAGTCTGTAGGTAAACCACGTGGGGCGGGAATTATATTTATACTTGTATTCACGATAACATGTATGATTTTCGTAAATCTTACATCAGAGATTATTATATATCTGATACTGGTGCTTGCTGCCATGCTTTCAGGATATCTTGATGATGCATCCTCATCTCCATGGGGAGAGCTGAAAAAGGGTATTATAGACTTTATTATTGCAGTTATGGCTGCCATAACATATCTTCACTACAATCCAGGCACATTTGATATAGCACTTTTTAAGCTTACAGTCACACTTAACCCTGTTATATATGGAATACTTATCGTTATTCTCATATGGGTAAGCATCAATGTAACCAACTGCTCAGACGGAGTTGATGGATTATGTGGAACTCTTTCAGCGATTACACTTAGCTCAGTGTTCTTACTGTTCAGAATATTTGACATAGAAAGCTCTTTTAGACATGTAATACTTATAATGGTCGTATGTATACTTGGTTATCTGTGGTTTAATGCATCTCCAAGCAAGCTTCTTATGGGTGATGCAGGTTCAAGGGCAATAGGAATATTTATTGCATTTTCATTTCTTAAGCTGCATTGTCCACTGTTGTTCATACCGCTTGCCATTATTCTTATAGTTGATGGAGGTCTTGGACTGATTAAGGTTTCATTCATAAGATTTCTTCATATTAATCTTATGCAGAATATAAGAACACCTATACATGATCATATGAGAAAGAATAAGGGCTGGTCAGATGCACAGGTTGTATTCAGATTTGCTATTATACAGATAGTCATTGCGGCTGCTGTTATATTTGCTGTTATGTAAGTAAGGTTAATATAATGATACCAGGGTCAAAAGGTCTTTCACCCACATGAGCTTGCTCATAGGTGGGAGTGCGTAGCACGGAGCAATTCGTAGGTATCAAAGTCGGGGGCTTTTGCCCCCGACATCATATCATATAATTAAAAATATTAGATGCCAGTCTTCAGTAAATGGAGGCTGGCATTTTTTGATGTGAAAATATAATGATTTACTAAAAATAAAACTGGTGATATATTTATTATATATAGGAATTTTTGTAATGATTTATTTTCACAGATACGGTTTTAAATGATATATGAAAAAACAAAAGATGATAGTGTCGAATGACATATATAAAAACGAAAGATGATAGTGTCAAATGACATATGAAAAATGGATAGGGGGATGTTTATGGAAGAAACAAGTAAAGTTGGAACTATTAACAAGGACACAGTGGTTAATGTTGAAAAGGCTTTAGCCCAATTGAATAAGCATATTTTTACATACTATCCATCAAGTAAAAAGGTTGTGCTTTCAAGATATGAGATGGAGCGTATGGGTGGAACGGGTGAAATAACAGATATAAAAGAGTCAGAGTTTTATAATATGATTATTGAGAAAAATCACCTGCTCAAAATGTTTGAAGCAGTAGATTTGGGAACCGAGTGTATAAGCAAAGAGTTTTCAACACTTCAGAACCAGATGTTTAGAATCTCTATGTGTACTATAAGTTACGATGATAATCATAAGCCTTTATGTACTGTTGGACTTTTTGAATATATAGAAGATGACTCCAAGCTTAACAATATTGTCAGTGCACTTATACATAATTTTAACAGTGTATATTATGTAGATGTAGACAGTGAGCAGGTATATCCATATAAGATCAATCCAGCAGTAAAGAGCATGCTTAACAGCTCTCTTAAGAATATTCCACTATATTCAGACCTTATGAAGGAATACATTGATAAGAGGGTAGTCAGTGATGAAAAGGAAAATATGCGTATAGAGACATCTCTTGATAATCTGAGAGAACAGTTTAAGATAAAGAATTCATACCAGTATGACTATAGTATTGTGCGTGATGGTGGAATCGCTTATTGCAGAGCCAAGTTTGTTAACATAGACGGAATAGGTGAATTACATCATATGGTTGCTGGCTTTGAGGATATAAGTGCTGAAAAACAGCGGGAGCTGGAACGTATAGCGTATATAGACCATATAACAGGTGGTGGTAATTATGCTCATTTTAAAAAGACATTAAGAGACTGCAGGGAGCCAGGCTACCTTATTTCTATGGATATTCATGACTTCAAGATTATCAACTCCATATGTGGGATTATCAAAGGTGATGAAACACTGAAGAATATATGGAGATGTATAGAAAAAAGCCTCACTTCTAAAGACCTGGCAGGTCATATTAATGCTGACCGCTTTGCTATATATTGCAGATGTGATGATAAAGATGAGGTTATAGAGTGTATACATAAAATCGGGGAAGGTCTTAAAGATATAACAGAAGCGCTTAAGATACCTAATATAATACCTTATTATGGAATATCACACTGGAAGCATGGCAAAAAGGTCGAAGAAGCTTACAGCGAGGCTAATTTTGCAAAGAATCAGGTTAAAGAGCGTAAAGATATAAGTTATCAGTTCTATAGTCATGAGGATACTTTAAAAATACTCGAAAACAGGGCTATGGAAGATGAGTTTGCCGGTGCGATAGCCAATGGGCAGTTTGAGATATGGTATCAGCCTAAGTATAATCCAGTTGATAACAAGCTTGTTGGTGCTGAAGCACTTGTAAGATGGCGTGGTGGGGATGGAAAGCTGATATCTCCAGCCAGGTTTATTCCATTGTTTGAAAAGGATGGTCTTATTAAGACACTCGATGAATATGTGTTTAAGAGCGTATGCAGGCAGCAGGCAGAGTGGAAAAGCAAGGGCAGACAGATTATTCCGGTATCTATTAATCTGTCGAGGGCGACACTGTATTTTGAATCAGTGGCAGAGCTTTATAAGTGCATTGCAAATGAAACAGGCATAGATACAAAGTATGTGCCTATCGAGATAACAGAAAGTGCAGCCATAGATAATGCTAATATCAAGGTACTTGCAGATCAGTTCCACAACAACGGTTTTTCGCTTCTTGTGGATGATTTTGGTTCAGGCTATTCATCATTATCAACCATTAACATGAAATGCTTTGATACCTTAAAAATTGATAAAAGTCTTATTGATTATATAGGTGATTTCAGCGGCGAGAGACTGCTTGATCATACAATAACTCTTGCCAAGGAGCTTGGAATATCGGTCACAGCCGAGGGCGTTGAGACGAAGAAGCAGGTTGATTTTCTTACACGGCTGAACTGTGATAATATACAGGGCTTCTACTATTCAAAGCCACTGTGCGTTGGAGATTTTAATCAGCTGCTTGGAAGCTGTTAAACAGTAATTAAATGATGTCGGGGTCAAAAGCCCCCGACTTTGATACCTACGGATTGTTCCGTGCTACGCACTCCCACAATCCACCCCAAGGTCTTTCACCCACCTATGAGCGAGCTCATGTGTGTTTAGACCTTTTGACCCTGGTATCATTAAATTTTTATATATTTATTCCGAAATATATTACAGACAGGATTATAGAACGTATAGGGAGCGGAGGTTAAGTAACGGTTATATGTCAGTTTCAATATATGCAGGAGATTTTAATAAGGGTAATGTTAAAGATGGAGTGAATTCAGGTACATCTATTAACTATAAAGAGAATAACGCAGCCAAGGCATATGGTGTAAATGGAGCATTTGGCGGGGTTATAGTGTCTGATGGACAGGACAACAGCAGATTAAAGGACAACACATATGAGTCACTTTTAAAGGAAGCAGATGATGTCAGACAGCAGATCATGGATTCTGCAAAGACAGCACAGATAAGCTTTAAGGCACTTGTCAAGAAGCTTTCAGGAATGGAAGCAGTTGATATATCAGGAGAAGGATTTAATATCATGGATTCTTCACCAGATGAGATGGTATCCATAATAGATAAAATAAGGGTAGAGCTTGCCATGCATTCAGATGATTATGTGGCTTATGGTACAGGTGTAAGTAAGAGTACCATAGAAAAGGCAGCAGGTGTTGCCGGAGTTTCATCAGATGTAGTTGAAAGACTTAGTGGTGCAGGTGTAAGTATAGATGAGGATTCATTAAGAGAGGCACAGGCAGCACTTGATAAAGCTTCAGGTATAGTGGAGCTTTCAGAAAAGGCAAAGTATTATATGATATCCAACGATATAGCACCGACAATAGACGGAATATATAAAGCAGAGATGTCAGTTGCAGGACTTCCACAGAATTCAGGATATCAGATATCATTTCAGGAGTTCAATGCGATGAGACCACAGATAGAGTCTCTTATAGGAAAATCAGGACTTGCTGTTAATCTGCAGAATCTTAACAACGCACAGGAGCTTATCAACAATAATATACCAGTTACGGAAAAAACGCTTAAATATAAGGCTATGCTGGACACGCTTAATCTTGCTGGACTTTCAGATGCTGATGGACAGAGCAGGGTTCTTGACAAGATAGCTGACCAGATGGCTATTGGAGGAGAAGCCAGTGACACACCATTAACGAATGATCCGTCTATATGGGAGAATGTAAAATCAGCCATCGTAACACTTGCGGATGCAAGCTATGATGATATTATGAATGTTATATCATCAGGAAAAGCATTTACAATATCAAGTCTTAAGGTGGTTATGCAGGTTGGATGGAGTGCAGACAGCACTACATCAGGCAGACAGCAGGGTATGTATACAGATCAGGCGTCAATGTCAGCACAGAACCAGCAGGGTATATATACAGGTCAGCAGAATATATATGCAGGCCAGCAGGGTATGTCGGGACAGAATCAGCAGATAGCATATACGGGCCAGCCAGGGATGTATGGACAGAACAGTTATGCAGCGATGGGCAACTTTGGTGCATATCAGTACAGTCCTGAAAAGGCGTACAATACACTCCTTGAAGCAAGAATGCTTCTTACTGCCGGCTCTGGTATTATACTTGAACGAAACAACACACCACTTCTTTATACGCCTCTTGATGAGATCACAGAGAAACTTAAAACAATGGAGGCTGATGGTGCAGTTTACGCCGGAAATGTACAGATGTACAATGATGTGCTTGATGTCAGAAAGGCTCTTTATGACATTGAGATAGCACCAGCACAGATGTATGAAAAGCTTATGAACAGTGATCCATATAAGCTTAGTATATCTATGGTATCCAATGTCGCAAGCAGTTTAAGAAGTAGATATGCAAGGGCTATTGGTACTTATAAGACAGTTGGTACACAGATAAGGGAGGATCTTGATGATTCGATACTTAAGGCTGTTAATAATAGTGCCAATGGAATCATAGATAAGCTGGAACTTGAGAATACACAGGAAAACAGAGATGTTATAAAGCTTCTTGCATCTAATAATATTGATATAACTAAGGAGTCAGTAGAAAGAGCAAGAAAAATATATTCAACTCTTAATAATCTTGTAAACAATATGAAGCCTGAAACTGTTGTTAAGATGATAGATGCTGGTATTAACCCTATGAATACAGATATATGGACAGTAAACGATTATCTTAGCAGGATGAATCAGGGAGCTACTAAGGATAACGAAGAAAAATATTCAAGATTCCTGTATAAGCTTGAGAAAACAAGTGGAATAAGTGAAACAAAGAAAAAACAGTTTATCGGAATATATCAGATGATGAATATATTCACAAGAGATGCCGGAGTATGTGCAGGTGCACTTATGAAGCAGGGTAAAGAGATTACGATGGGTAATCTTATAAGTGCATACACAAGCCGCAAGCATTCAGGTATAGATGTGACAATAGATGATACGGTAGGCTTTACAAAGGAAGATAAGGATATGGTAAGTTATTTTGAATCCTTATTTGCAAAGTCACAGCAGTATATCACACCTAATACATTGAAAGAATCAGACATAAATACACCGATAGAAGACCAGCATGTTGAACATTTTGCAGAGAATCTTTTAGATAACTATGATGAAAAGCTGGAAAAGGAGCTTGATAGCAGTTATATACAGGATGTGACACAGAAGGCAGCAGATGCAGATGCTGAGGTTACAAGAGAGCTAAGAAGAGCAGGTATTAACGAGAATATAGGTAATATCAATGCTGTCAATGAGCTTCTTGCAACAGGAGAGCTTATGGCATATACAAGAGCTCTTAAGGGAAAAGGAATAGGAAATGCTGATAAGTCAGGACATAATCATGCTGATAAAAATAACAGCAGTAAAGCAGCATATATAGATAGCAGTGAAAAGCTTTCAGATGTGCTGTCAGGAAGAGAGAAGCTGGAGGCTCTGTATACGAATCTTGAAGAAGCAGCAGGAGATGAACTTGAGGAAGCTATAGAAAGTTCACTTACGGATACAGATGAAACACCAGTTGACTATGATACATTTGAAGAACTAAGAATAAGCAACAGACAGATAAGATATATAAGTAATCTTGCAAGAAAGAATGATTACCGTATCCCATATGTAAAGAATGGAAAAGCAGGTCTTATCAATCTTACATTCTTATCAGACAGCAGCGATAAGGGCAAAATATCTATTAAGATGGATACAGAGGCTTATGGAGAGCTGTCTATGGAAGCAAAGATTACAGGAAAAGATATAAGTCTGTTTGTAAAGCAGAATTCCAACACTGTACATCCTGATGACAGGAGCATTTATAAGAGCTTTGAAGAACTTGAAAATGTTTTAAAGCTGCAGCATGGAATGAATAGTGTAAGAATCAATACGGTAAGAGTTCCAGATGTTAATTATGTTACATATGAGAATTCAGGTGCATCGGTACCAGCAGATGAGCTTTACAGGATAGCACAGTCGGTTACAGGCGTATTCTTTGGAAAGTAAAAGAGCTGACAGAGAATAGAGCAGAAAGTAAAGCATAGATAATAGAGCAAAGAGCATAGAACACAGCGCAGAAGGTAAAGAGCACAGAACACAGAGTACAGTTGCAGACAGATTAAAGAAATATAAAGAATATCCGATATACCTTATATGAGAGCAATCACGGAGGATTGATAATATAAATATAGATGGCATGGAAGCTATGTTTTTATAAGCAGAAATGGAGATTATATGAGAATAAATACAAATATATCAGCGATTATATCAAACAATGCATTACAGAAGGCGCAGAATTCTTTATCAGGTTCTATCCAGAGACTTTCTTCAGGCTATAAAATCAACAGCTCTGCTGATGATCCAGCAGGATGTGCCATATCAGAAAAGATGAGGATACAGATAAGAGGTCTTGAGCAGGCAAAGAATAATACTACAGATGGTATTTCAGTGCTTAACACAGCAGAAGGTGCTATTGTTGAGATACAATCAATGCTTACACGTTTTAAAGAGCTTACAGTACAGGCAGCCAACGATGTTAACTCAGATGATGAGCGCTCAGCCATCCAGCAGGAGATTGACAACATTAATGCTGAGATAGACAGAATATCAGAGCAGACAGAATTCAATACACAGCCTCTTATCAATGGTAATCTTTCAAGAAGGGTATATTCCGACTATCAGGGGGTTAATCAGATTTCCATATCAGACAGCTTTACAGCTGGCATATATGGAGTGACTATCACACAGGATGCAAGGCAGGCTGTAGCTGTGGGCAGCCAGATAACTATGTCTTCTACAGATACAATAAGCAGTGAGCAGGCAGGAACAATATCTGTTAATGGTTATCAGATAAATATATTAGAGGGTGATACACTTGATGTTGTTATGGATAGAATAATGACAGGTGTAGGACTTACTGGTGGAAAAGCATTTGCGGTATCGCAGACTACATCAGACACTAAAACTAACGGAACAGATTATGCTGGTTATAAGCCAGAAACTTCTTATACAGGAAACAGGCTTGTTATAATGACAGAGCAGTATGGAAGAGACCAGAAGCTTGATATTTCATGTGACAACGAAGAACTTGCAGGACTTCTTGGCATATCAGATGCATACGATCCAACAGGTCTTGGTAAATGTATACATGCAGAGGGCAGTGATGTTGAAGCCGAGTTTGCAAAGGCTGATGATGGAAGCAGGGCAGGCTTTGAGGATTCAGCTGTTATATCTACTAAAGGAACAAGGATTACAGTTAAGGATGTTAATAACAAAGAGTTTGTTATGGATATTCCTGGAAATGTTGCAGGAACAGTGTTTGATGATACAGTAGCTGCAAAGAAGAATGGAAAATCTGTGGCATCAGGCGGTACAGCAGCAGATATTAACCAGGAGGTTACAGATGTAGGAACTATGAGTATTCACGTAGGTGCTAATGAGAACCAGGTTATAGTTCTTGATATTCCTCCTATAACAACATATATGATAGGTACTGATAACATTAACGTAATGACAGGATATACAGCACAGCTTGCTATAGATACTGTAGATACTGCCATATCATATGTTAACTCAGTACGTTCAAAGATAGGTGCTTATGAAAACAGATTTGAGCATACCAATAATAACCTTGAGGTGTCTGATGAGAATGTAACTAAAGCATTGTCTGCAAAGATTGATACAGATATGGCAGAAGAAATGACAGAATATACTTCACAGACAGTTCTTACACAGGCAGCAACATCTATTCTTTCACAGGCTAATCAAAGACCATCAGAGGTGTTACAGCTTCTTCAGAAATAAATAAAAAAGTGGAACAATAATCCATATAAAACGTAGAGGAAAAACGTATAGGAGCCGGTTGTATGAATAACGATATGATAAGGACATATTCATATAGAATATCGCAGGCTACAAGGTCTCAGCTTGTTGTTATTACATATGATATTATAACAGACTATCTTAACGAAGCACTAAACGATGATGCCAGCAGTGGATATAAAGAGAAGCTTCATATGGCGATGCGTGGCATAGACCAGCTTATTACAGGGCTTGATATGGAGTATGAGATATCAGTGCAGTTGTATCAGCTGTATAATTACATGAAACGTACACTTATAAGTGCGCAGGTTTCCGGTGAACGCGATAGCGTAAGCAGAGTTATTACAATGCTTGGAAAGTTAAGGACCGCATTTCTTGAGGTGAGTCAGCTTGATGATTCCAAGCCACTTATGAAGAATACAGAGAAGGTATATTCAGGACTTACGTATTCAAGATATGGAGCTAACGAAACTGCACAGGATACGCTTAAAAGCAGGGGATATAAGGTGTAAGAGAAACTTGTTGTTTAGCACGCATTCTTAACATACGGACGACAGCATATATGAGAAAAGCAGGTGTGCATACATCAACGATGCCAGAAGCTTCAATTGGATATTTCTAAGACTTTTCATATACGTAATGGTAGTTTCCGCTACCGTTCGATACGGGACATCCATGTCCCATATCTCACTTCCACAGACATCCGTGTCTGTGGATAGCTGGGTAGAGAAAGAAAAGTCTAAGAACTATCACAATTGAACTTCAAGTGCATCTTATGATGTATGCGCACCTGCTTTCCTCATATATGCTGTCTGACTTTGGCTTAATTTACGAAAAATGAATGTGTGGCTAAATCAAAGGTTGCTATTTATTTAAATAAAAGATAGAATAAATGTACCAAAGAAAGGAATTTATAATAAATATGGCTAACAATGGAATTGAATTAGAAAGAGACGGATTTAAAAGCCGTACAGGATTTATTCTTGCATGCATAGGTTCAGCAGTAGGAATGGGCAATATATGGAGATTTCCATATATGGTATCAGCATGGGGAGGTATGACATTCCTTATTCCCTATGTAATATTTGTAGTATTAATCAGCTCTACGGGTGTTATTGAAGAAATGGCACTAGGACGTGCAACAAAAGGTGGTCCGATAAAAGCCTTTGGTGACTGTGTGCAGATGCGTACAGGAAAGAGCGGCAAGACAGGTAAGAGAAAAGCAGGAGAAGCAATAGGTGTAATACCAGTGCTTGGCTCACTTGCAATGGCTATGGGTTACACAGTTGTTGTTGGCTGGATATTCAGGTATACATATCTTGCTTTGTCAGGAAAGTTGTCTGGAATGGGACAGGATATGTCTGCAATAGGTGGCATGTTTGACAACACAGCAAGTGCATTTGGTAATAACATATGGCTTATAATTGCCATGGTAGTAACTGTTGTGATAATGGCATTTGGTGTTGCCGGTGGCATTGAAAAGGCTAATAAGGTTATGATGCCATTACTTTTTATAATGTTTGTAGGACTTGGAATATATGTGTTCACGCTTCCTGGTGCTGGCGCAGGATATAAGTATATATTTACACTTAATCCTAAGGGACTTCTTGATATAAAGCTTTGGATATATGCTTTTGGACAGGCATTTTTCTCACTTTCAATAGCAGGAAACGGAACTGTTATATATGGTTCATATTTGAGTGATAAGGAAAATATCGTATCATCTGCAAGAAACGTAGCGCTGTTTGATACAATTGCTGCGATATTAGCAGCAATGGTTATCATTCCAAGTATGGCGGCAGGCGGTGCTGAATTATCTTCAGGCGGTCCTGGACTTATGTTTATCTACCTTGTCAATGTATTTAATGGTATGCCAGGTGGAAAGCTTGTAGGAATAGTATTTTATATATGCGTGCTTTTTGCAGGAATGAGTTCTCTTATTAATCTGTATGAAGCACCTGTTGCAACATTACAGGAAAAGTTAAAACTCAACAGAGTGGCTTCAGTAGGAATTATAGGGGCAGCAGGGTGTTTAGCTGCACTTGTTATTCAGGGAATAGTATCAGGCTGGATGGATGCGGTATCTATCTATATCTGCCCACTGGGAGCTATGCTTGCAGCTATCATGTTCTTCTGGGTGGCTGATAATAAGTTTGCGCTTGATGCAGTTAACAAAGGAACTAGCAAGCCTGTAGGTAAATGGTTTATTCTACTAGGAAAATATGTACTTGTTCCACTTGCATTTGTAGCACTTGTTGCTGGTGCGATACTTGGTGGAATAGGGTGATATTGTTGTTTAATTGAATATTAGTTGATGACGAACGGACGACAAATATAAGCTACAGGCAGTCCTGCACACTATGTTCAATGCCAGAAGCTTCAATCGGCTGTCTCTAAGACTTTTCATATAGGTAGTTATAGGTGACGCTACCATTCGGACGCGCCGTCCGTGGCGCGGCCTCATTGCTTCGTACATCCATGTACGAAGCTAGCTGGGAGCGAAAGAAAAGTCTAAGAGTCAGCACGATTGAACTTCAAGTGCATTTCACATAGTATGCAGGACTGCCTGTAGCTTATATTTGTCTGTGTTGCGGCATAATTTAATACTGAATATTCAATTAAATCAAGTGGGACGAAACAGGGCGGAATTGTGCGCTTTACGCACAATTCCGCCCTTCATGCCTCTCCCCTTTGATTTAGCCACACATTCATTTTTCGTAAATTAAGCCACAACCAGACATAATATAAGTGAAAATCGGTGCTGCGCATACATCGTGAGATGCACTTGAAGTTCAATTGTGATAGTTCTTAGACTTTTCCTTAACTACCCAGCTATCCACAGACACGGATGTCTGTGGAAGTGAGATATGGGACATGGATGTCCCGTATCGAACGGTAGCGGAAACTACCATTACGTATATGAAAAGTCTTAGAAATATCCAATTGAAACTTCTGGCATCGATGATGTATGTGCAGCACCGATTTTCACTTATATTATGTCGTCAGTTCGCCAACCGAATGTTTGCTAAACAACAATTTGGACCGTGATAAACAATAAGCTGCCTAAACACAAGGTTAGTTTATACTTAAAAAAATTCAACATATCTTACGTACGTTTTGTAAATACAACAAAAATTTAAAATATCTAAAAAAAGTAATTGACATCTAATACGTGTTAGTATATACTAACACCGTGATAAATGAAAAACATTATCAACATTAGTGAGAGGTGTTAATTAAAAACACCCATATCATTATATACAGACAGGAGTGATAATTATGCCATTATCAATGATAGGTGAAGGTGAGACAGCTACAATAACAAGAGTTGGAGGCAAAGAAGAAACAAGACGTTTTCTTGAGAATCTCGGATTCGTAGTTGGAGCTATCGTAACAGTGATTTCTAAGACAGGCGGTAATGTTATAGTTAATATTAAAGAATCTCGTGTGGCTATTGGTAAAGATATGGCAACAAAGATTATGGTGTAGTATTTATCAGGAGCTTATCAGAAAATTATTTGAGAACCTGATATATCATCGGCTTGTTTGGAATTATCTGCATGATAAGTTCATATTGTTATAAAGATCTGATAAGCAGGTCTCTATATAGATTTCATCATTATATACATAATAAGATGGCATTTAAGCTGATACTGAAGTATTGAAATACAATATTTGCAGAGTTAATCCATAGGTACTATATATGAATAATGATGATTAATAATAATCATTTATGAAGGAGAGATGAAGATGACTTTAAAGGAAGTTTCTGTAGGTCAGACTGTTAAGGTTGCAAAGCTTGATGGTGAAGGTCCAGTTAAGAGAAGAATTATGGATATGGGCATCACAAAGGGCGTTGAGGTCTATGTAAGAAAAGTTGCACCTTTAGGTGATCCAATCGAGGTAACTGTAAGAGGATATGAGTTATCTATCCGCAAGGCAGATGCAGCTATGATTGAGGTTAACTAATTAGCTTGGTGCAATTTTTTTTAAGCAAGAGTTAGAAAAAGCTAATTCTAGCAAGCAAAAGCTAAACATAGACAGTTGAGACTAAATAAAGAAAGAGGTAGAAAGATGTCAATTAAGATTGCATTAGCAGGTAACCCAAACTGCGGTAAAACAACATTGTTCAATGCACTCACAGGTTCAAACCAGTTCGTTGGTAACTGGCCAGGTGTTACTGTTGAGAAAAAAGAAGGTAAGTTAAAGGGACACAAAGATGTTGCAATCATGGACTTACCAGGTATTTATTCACTTTCTCCATATACATTAGAGGAAGTAGTAGCAAGAAATTATCTTATTAACGAAAGACCAGATGCTATTATCAATATTGTTGATGGTACTAATATTGAAAGAAACCTGTATCTTTCAACACAGATTATGGAGCTTGGTATTCCGGTAATTATGGCTGTTAATATGGTTGATCTTTTAGCTAAGAATGGTATTACACTTAATACAGCGAAGTTATCTGAAAAACTTGGCTGCGAGGTTGTTGAAATATCAGCACTTAAGGGGACAGGTATTAAGGAAGCAGCTGAGAAAGCAGTAAAGCTTGCACAGTCTAAGAAAGTTAACAAGCTTGTTCATAAATTCAGTGATGAAGTTGAATCTGTTATAGAAGCAGTTGAGGACAGAATAGGTCTTGACGTTGCTAATGAGCAGAAGAGATTCTTTGCTATCAAGTTACTTGAGAAGGATGATAAGATAGGACAGCTTATGACAAGCATTCCTGATGTATCAGAAGAGATAGCTAAGCTTGAAAAAGATTTTGATGATGATACAGAAAGTATTATTACAAATGAGAGATATACATATATTTCTTCAATTATTGATGAGTGTGTTAAGAAAGCCCATAGCAAAGATAAGCTCTCAACTTCAGATAAGATTGATAAGATTGTAACTAACAGAATATTAGCACTTCCTATATTCGCAGCAGTTATGTTCCTTGTTTATTATATAGCTATGGTAACAGTTGGTTCAGCAGCAACAGACTGGGCTAATGATGGTTTGTTTGGTGATGGTTTCCATCTTTTTGGCATAGGTTCTTCAGCTTACGAAGAAGTATCAGAAGAATATGGTGATTCAGACGAAATCATTGCAGCATATGTAGAAAGCCTTGGAGCTGCAGGTGGAAAAATAGCAGATGCTATTGACACAGAAGCAGATGACTATGATTCAGAAGAAGCTGTAAAGGCTCTTACAAGTCTTAAGGCTATGGTTAAGTCAACAGATTCAGTTGATTATACTGTAGAAGATGAAGAAACGCTTGAAACAACAGAAGATACTGCTGATGCAGCAGCTATCAGGGAAGCTATTGAGCTTGCAATCAAGTATGATGGTGCGGCTCCGGACCCAGCTGATTACGGTGTATGGGTTCCTGGTATTCCAGCTCTTATTGGTGATGGACTTGATGCAATCGGCTGTGCTGACTGGTTAGAGGGTCTTATACTTGATGGTATTGTAGCAGGTGTTGGTGCTGTACTTGGCTTCGTTCCTCAGATGTTAGTATTATTCTTATTACTTGCAATCTTAGAGGCATGCGGATATATGGCACGTATCGCATTTATCATGGACAGAATCTTTAGAAGATTCGGTCTTTCAGGAAAGTCATTTATTCCTATTCTTATCGGTACAGGTTGTGGTGTTCCTGGTATTATGGCTTCACGTACAATCGAGAACGAAAGAGATCGTCGTATGACAATTATGACAACAACATTTATACCTTGTGGTGCTAAAACACCATTTATAGCTATGATTGCAGGTGCTATCTTTGGTGGCTCACCTTGGGTTGCAACATCAGCTTACTTTATCGGTATGGCAGCAATCATCGTATCAGGTATCATATTAAAGAAAACTAAGTTATTCAGCGGAGATCCAGCACCATTTGTTATGGAACTTCCTGCATATCATATTCCAACAGTTGGCAACGTACTTAGAAGCATGTGGGAGCGTGGCTGGTCATTCATCAAGAAGGCCGGTACAATCATTCTTCTTTCTACAATCGTTGTATGGTTCACAACATACTTTGGATTCACTGATGATGGATTCAGAATGTTAGCAGATGATGAGATTGATATGAGTATCTTAGCTAAGATTGGTAGTGCAATCTGCTGGATATTCACACCACTTGGATGGGGCAACTGGCAGGCAGCTGTAGCTTCTATCACAGGACTTGTAGCTAAGGAAAATATTGTTGGTACTATGGGTATCCTTTATGGTGGTGGAGAGCTTTCACCATATGCAGCACTTGCACTTGAGTTTACTAAGTTAGCTGGCTTCTCATTCCTTACATTCAACCTTCTTTGCGCTCCTTGCTTTGCAGCAATCGGTGCTATCAAGAGAGAAATGAATAGCGCTAAGTGGACATGGACAGCAATTGGATATCAGTGTGGTTTTGCATATTTAGTATCGCTTTGCATTTACAATATAGGAAGACTTATCGCAGATGGAGCTTTCAGCTTCTGGACAGTTATAGCATTTCTTTTAGTAATCGCATTTATATATCTGTTATTCAGACCAACTAAGGAAGCTAAGGAATACAAGAAAGCAGCTGGAGTTAACTAATTTAGAATTATAGGCAGTAAAATGTCACGGAGGTTAGTAGTATGGGTACAGTAATAGTTACAGTAATATTAATAGTGATTGTAGCAGCAATTGTATTCAGCATGGTTAAAGGCAAGAAGAATGGTAAACACACATGCGGCGGAGATTGCGGACATTGTGGAGGTTGCCACTGATATAGGAGGCATCGATGCAAATGTACAATTCGGTTGATGAGAGTGCTTCTAATACAGTCAGTTATGAAAGAAGCAGAATGCAGAAGGATATGATTCTGCAAATGTTAAAAAAAAGAGGATGCAGAATTACTAAACAGAGAATGATGCTTTTAGATATTATTCTTGAAGAAGACTGCTCATGCTGCAAAGAAATATACTATAAGGCAAGCAAGCTGGATCCTAAGATAGGAACTGCGACAGTTTACCGCATGATTAATACACTTGAAGAAATAGGTGCTATAAGCAGAAAAAACATGTATAAGGTATCATGTGGGAAAGATTGTAAAGAAAATGATAATACATTTACAGTTGAGTTTGATGACAATTCAGTTATTAACCTATCTGCCAAGAAGTGGAACCAGATAATACAGAAGGGTCTGGCGGCCTGTGGGTATATAGATAACCAGACGGTAAAGAGTGTGACAACCATACCCTTTTGTTCCTGATAGTTCTAAAAATAGCAATAAATAAAACCAATAAAAAGTAATAAAAAACAATAAAAATCATCATATATGACATTTAAGATAGTGTTAAATATGATGATTTTTATTATTAAAAAATATGTGGTCAGAGAACGATAATAAAAGGTTTTAAGCATTAATAAAAGGTCTTAAATAAAAAAATACTGCTAAATGATAAAGTTTATCGTTAAAGCAAAAATGTGTGGAAATTAAAAATAACCGGGTATATAATACCAAAAATAAAAGACAGAAAACGAGGTAAACGATTATGAAAAACGTATTTAAAAAAATTGATGGAGTAAAAACAGGATTATTTGCAGCAGGTGTACTTTTTGGTACAGCAGGAATTAAAGTTTTAGCAAGTGATGATGCAAAGAAGTTATATGCAAACTGTACAGCAGCTGTTTTACGTGCAAAGAAGTGCGTTATGAAGACAGCAACAAACATCCAGGAAAATGCAGGCGATATATATGCAGAAGCTAAGGCTATCAATGAAGAAAGAGAAGCTGCAGCTGAGGCAGTAGATGATATGGATGAAGTTGTTGAATCTGATATGAAAGAAGAAACAGAAGCGTAAAACTTAAGAGGCCAGTGTATGAAATTCTATATAAAACATAGCATGAAAGGCCGCATAAGAGTTCATATGGATATGAAACGTATGACTTATAAGCAGGCTGATATTCTTGAATATTATCTTAAGAATATAGATTCTGTCTATGAAGTTAAGGTATATGAAAAGACGTGTGATGCAGTAATAAGCTATACGAATGATAAGAATTATATAATTAAAAAGATAGCACAATTCAGCTATAACAGGATTCATGTTCCAGAAGATATACTTACAAGCTCTGGAAGAGAGATGAATGCGTATTATCAGGACAGGCTTGTTAATAAAGTATTTTTAAGAATGGCTAGTAAGATATTTCTGCCTATACCATTCAGAAATGCAGTAACAGCATTTAAATCTGTCAAATATATTGCAAATGGTGTTAAGACACTTGCAAATGGCAGGATGGAGGTTCCTGTACTTGATGCAACAGCCATCGGTGTTTCTATATTAAGAAATGACTTTAACACAGCAGGTTCTGTAATGTTCCTTCTTGGCATAGGTGAGATTATGGAAGAATGGACACATAAGAAGTCAGTTGGGGACCTTGCAAGAACGATGTCACTTAATGTAAGCAAAGTATGGTTAAAAACAGCAGACACAGAAGTGTTAGTGCCTGTAAATACGATTAAAAATGATGATGAAATTATAGTTCGAGTAAGTAATATAATACCTTTTGATGGTGTAGTAACACATGGAGAGGCTATGGTTAACCAGGCTTCACTTACAGGAGAATCCGTTCCTGTTGCAAAGAATGAAGGAATGTCAGTATTTGCAGGAACCGTGATAGAAGAAGGTGGGCTTACTATACGTGTAAGGCAGAATGGTGGAAAAAGTAAGTATGATAAGATAGTTAATATGATAGAAGAATCAGAGAAACTTAAGTCTGGTCTTGAAAGCAAGGCTGAACATCTGGCAGATTCACTTGTTCCATATACGCTTGGTGGAACAGTACTTACGTATCTTGTAACAAGAAATGTGACAAAAGCCCTTTCTATACTTATGGTTGATTTCTCATGTGCGTTAAAGCTTGCTATGCCTATAACGGTATTATCGGCTATCCGGCAGGCTGGACAGAACGATATAACGGTAAAGGGTGGTAAGTTTCTTGAGGCAGTTGCAGATGCAGACACAATCGTATTTGATAAAACAGGTACGCTTACTAAGGCTGCGCCTACAGTTAAATGTGTATATTCATTTAATGGTGCTAATGAGGATGAACTGTTAAGAATGGCAGCTTGTATGGAAGAACATTTTCCACATTCTATGGCAAAAGCAGTTGTTGATGCTGCAGCAAGAAAGAATCTTAGTCACGAGGAAATGCATACAAAGGTAGAGTATATAGTAGCACACGGTATATCAACTACCATAAATAATAAGAAGACTATAATTGGAAGTTATCATTTTGTGTTTGAAGATGAAGGCTGTCATATTCCAGAAGGCAGGGAAGAAATGTTTGATAAGCTTCCTACGCAGTATTCACATCTGTATCTTGCTATTGAAGATAAACTTGCGGCAGTTATATGCATAGAAGATCCGGTAAGACCTGAGGCTTCCAAGGTTATAGCAAGATTAAAGGAACTTGGTATATCAAAGGTGGTCATGATGACTGGTGATAGTGAACGTACAGCAAAAGCTATAGCAGGTATTGTAGGAGTTGATGAATATTATTCAGAAGTACTTCCAGAGGATAAGGCATCATTTGTTGAGAAAGAAAAAAATGCTGGCAGGAAGGTTGTTATGATAGGCGATGGCATCAACGATTCACCTGCACTTTCAGCTGCAGATGTTGGAATAGCAATAAGCGATGGTGCACAGATAGCAAGAGAAATAGCAGATATCACAGTGAGTGCAGACAACCTTTTACAGATTGCGTTCCTTAAGGATCTTAGCAATAATCTTATAAAGAAGATTAACCGTAATTATAGAACTATTGTATCGTTTAATTCAGTACTTATTGCACTTGGAGTGCTGGGAATTATACCTCCTACGACATCAGCACTTTTACATAACACTTCAACATTACTTATAAGTATGAACAGTATGAAGGACATACCTGTTGAAAGTGGATGCAGGTAATAGGTTAGGATACATCAATGAATTGTTGTTTAATTGAATATTAGTTGGCGACGAACGGACGACAAATATAAGCTACAGGCAGTTCTGCACACTATGTTCAATGCCAGAAGCTTCAATCGGCTGACTCTAAGACTTTTCATATAGGTAGTTATAGGTGACGCTACCATTCGGACGCGCCGTCCGTGGCGCGGCCTCATTGCTTCGTACATCCATGTACGAAGCTAGCTGGGAGCGAAAGAAAAGTCTAAGAGTCAGCACGATTGAACTTCAAGTGCATTTCGCATAGTATGCAGAACTGCCTGTAGCTTATATTTGTCTGTGTTACGGCATAATGTAATACTGAATATTCAATTAAATCAAGGTGACGAAACAGGGCGGAATTGTGCGTAAAGCGCACAATTCCGCCCCTCATG
>ERZ772871.510-NODE-510-length-37449-cov-4.37546_pt1 | contig 37449 bp, 31 predicted proteins | sample MGYA00511899_ERZ772871 | MGnify/ENA primary metagenome ERZ772871 (study PRJEB29015, sample SAMEA2737693) | human gut metagenome | biome: human gut; feature: human-associated habitat; material: faeces | place: China | collected 2012 ... | reverse complement strand
CTCTCAGTCACCTTCGGTGACAGCTCTCCCAAAGGGAGAGCCATTGGCAGGCCGGTCAAGCTTCGTCTGGCCGAGCAAAGCTTAATTTATCGTAAACAGTAGTGCCCTGCTACAGAGGGCAGCAGCTGCGGAACAACGGTTCCTTGTCAAGCTGTTGCTAGTCTTGGCAGCAGGGCACTCTTTTTTGCGCCATAGCATACTTTCAGCGGGCAGCTCAGAGCTGTCCGACATGCCAAAGGCTCCCCCCTTGGGGGAGCTGTCACGCCTACGGCGTGACTGAGAGGGCTACTCTTCCGGCACCAGCGCACACACCAGCCGCACCATCCACGGCAAAAAAGGCAGCCAGAGCAGGGCGCAGCAGACGTTGAAGGCGGTGTGGGCGTTGGCGATCTGCCGGGAAATGACTTCCAGCTCCGGGCCTTTGGGGGAGATAAGCTCCACCAGCCGGACGAACCAGGGCAGCAGCACCGCCGCCAGCAGGCTCCCGCTGAGGTTGAAGCAGCTGTGGGCCAGCGCGGCGCGGGCGGCGTTCTTTCCCTGCCCGATGCAGGCCAGCAGGGCCGTGACCGTCGTGCCGATGTTGTCCCCTAACAGGACCGGCACCGCCCCGGCAAGGCCCAGCATGCTGTGGATGCCGTCCGGCCCGGCCTGACGGGCCACGTTCTGCAGCAGCGCGATGGTGGCCGAGCTGCTCTGCACCACCATGGTCATGGAGAGGCCCAGCAGGATGCCCAGAAGCGGCGACTCCTTCACCCGGGTCATCCAGTCGAGAAAGACCGCCTGCCCGGCCAGCGGCTGCAAAGCCCGGCCCAAAATGTCGATGCCATCGAAAAGCAGCCCGAAGGAGAACACCGCCTCGCCCACGGCCTGCCAGCGGGGCCTGCGGGCCGCGAAGTCGAGGAGAAAGCCCAGAAACAGCACCGGGTATACCAGCGTCTGGACATCGAAGGCGATGAGCTGTGCCGTCATGGTGGTGCCGATGTTGATGCCGTAGATGACGGCCACCGCTCGGGGCAGTTCCAGCAGCCCGGCGCTGACGAAGCCGATGACCATCACCGTCGCCGCCGAACTGCTTTGGAGCACCGCCGTCACGGCCAGCCCGGTGAGGACGCCCAGCAGCGGCGTGGCCGTCAGCCGGGCCAGCAGCCGCTTCATGGCGTCGCCCGCCGCCCGCTGCAAGGCGCGGCTCATCCTGTCCATCCCGTAGAGGAACATCGCCAGCCCGCCGAACAGTGCAAAGAGCATCTCCATCCCCCGCTCCATCCGCACACCCCCTTGTCCGTCAGTGTATGAGGGGTGGACGGGCAGTATGACGGGAAGGCTTCTTCTCTGTTCGACCTCTCAGTCTCGCTTTCGCTCGACAGCTCTCCTACCGATGGGAGCCTCTGGCGAAGAGGCGAGGCTTTCCGTCATGCCAAAGCCTCCCCTCGCTAGGGGAGGTGGCAGCGCGTTAGCGCTGACGGAGAGGTTATTTTACAGCAGCCTGTATTTTTATAAAGGTAAAGCGCTCCGACTCAGCTTACAGCTGGCTCTTGTACAGCTCCACGATCTCCTCCACGCTGGTGTCGCGGGGGTTGCCGGGACGGCAGGCATCCGCAAATGCGGACTCGGCGAGGAACTGGATATCCTCTTCCTTCAGGATGCCGTGCAGATTTACGGGGATGCCCACGTCTGCGCTCAGCTGCTTGACGGCGGCGATGGTGGCATCGGCGGCTTCCACATCGTTCATCTCATCGATGCCCACAACACCCATGGCCTTGCCCACGGCGCGGTAGCGCTCACCGGCAACGCTCTTGTTGTACTCCAGACCCACCGGCAGCAGGATGGCGCAGGCCACACCGTGCGGGGTGTCGTACAGAGCGGACAGGCCGTGTGCCATGGAGTGGACGATGCCCAGACCCACATTGGAGAAGCCCATGCCGGCGATGTACTGGCCCAGAGCCATGCCCTCGCGGCCTTCCGGAGTGTTCTGGACAGCGCCGCGCAGGTTCTCACTGATGAGCTTGATGGCTTCCAGATGGAACATATCGGAGATGGTGCAGTGGCCCTTGGTGATGTAGCCCTCGATGGCGTGGGTCAGAGCATCCATACCGGTGGCGGCAGTCAGACCCTTGGGCATGGAGGCCATCATATCGGGGTCAACCACAGCGATCTCGGGGATGTCGTTGGTATCGACGCAGACGAACTTGCGCTTCTTCTCCACGTCGGTGATGACGTAGTTGATGGTGACTTCAGCGGCAGTACCGGCGGTGGTGGGGACAGCGATGGTAAAGACGGCGTGCTTCTTGGTGGGAGCGACGCCTTCCAGAGAGCGCACATCGGCGAACTCGGGGTTGTTGATGATGATGCCGATGGCCTTTGCGGTGTCCATGGAAGAGCCTCCGCCGATGGTCACGATGCAGTCAGCCTCTGCGGCCTTGAAAGCGGCCACGCCGTCCTGCACATTGGCGATGGTGGGGTTGGGCTTGATCTCGCTGTAGACGGTGTAGGCGAAGCCTGCAGCGTCCAGCAGGTCGGTGATCTTCTTGGTGACGCCGAACTTGATCAGGTCGGGGTCAGAGCAGACGAAAGCCTTCTTGTAGCCGCGGGCGGTCAGCTCGGGAACGATGTTCTCGATGGCGCCGTGGCCATGATAAGAAATAGTATTCAGAACGATACGATCAGCCATTGGTAAAACCTCCTGATTTTGCGCCCCGCCGGGCGGCGGGTACGACTCTCTATGCTTTTACTTTACCACTTTGTTAAAATCCGTTCAATACCCCTTTCTTATGATTTCCATGAAATTTTTATACTTTTTTGAGTTTTTACAGAGAAAGCAGACAAAATCAAAGGTTTACTGACAGCAAAGCGCCCTCCGGCGCGGGCCGGAGGGCGCTTTGAATCATTCTTTATTTTCCTGCGCCCTCGCCCGCGAAGAACTCCTTCGTGAGCTTTGCCACCGTGCCGGACAGCAGGAGCAGGGCCATGAGGTTCGGGATGCTCATCAGTCCGTTGAAGGTGTCGGCGATGCTCCACAGCAGGCCCAGATCGACCGTCGCGCCCAGAATGGACACGAAGGAGTAGACCACGAGGAAGGGGCCGACCACCTTGTCGGTGTGGAACAGGAACTCGATGCACCGGGAGCCGTAGAGGCCCCAGCCGATGATGGTGGAGAATGCAAAGCTGCAGAGCGCCACCGCCGTAAAGAGGGACGACCAGCCGCCGTAGGTGGCCGTGAAGCCGGAGATGGTCAGCTCTGCGCCTGCCGCACTGCCGTAGCCCACCGGCACGCCGCTGCACAGGATGACCATGGCGGTCAGGGTGCAGATGACGATGGTATCAGCGAAGACCTCGAAGATGCCGAACATCCCCTGCTTGACCGGCTTGCTGGTATCGGCGCAGGCGTGGGCGATGGAGCCGGTGCCGAGGCCGGCCTCATTGGAGAAGATGCCGCGGGAGACGCCCTTCTGCATACTGAGGAAGATGCTGCCGATGGCACCGCCGGTGAAGGCCTGCGGGTCAAATGCGCCGCCGACGATGGAGGCCAGCACCGCCGGGAAGCACCGGTAGTTAATGACCACGACACCCAGCGCCAGCACGACGTAGAACAGTGCCATGAACGGCACCAGCTTTTCGGTCACGCTGCCGATGCGCTTGACGCCGCCCAGCAGCACCATGGCCACCATCATAGCCACCACCACGCCCACGACGAGGTTGACCGTGGGCAGGATGCTGCTCAGGCTGCTGCCGTAGGCCAGCAGGGCCGAGTCGATGGCTGTGACGATGGTGTTGACCTGGGTGGCGTTGCCGGTGCCGAAGACCGTCAGCACGCCGAACAGCGAGTACAGCACCGCGAGGAACTGCCACCGGCTGCCGAGGCCGTTTTTAATATAGTACATCGGGCCGCCCACCAGCTCGCCGTTTTTGTTCCGCTCGCGGAAATGCACGGCCAGCGTCACTTCGGAAAATTTGGTACACATGCCCAGCAGAGCCGAGCACCACATCCAGAACACCGCGCCCGGCCCGCCGATGGCGATCGCGCCCGCCACGCCGGCGATGTTGCCGGTACCGACGGTAGCGGCCAGCGCCGTACACACCGCCTGGAACGGAGTCATCGCGCCGTCGGAGGCATCCTTTTTGCGGAAGATGCGGCCAATGATCGTTTTGATGGCATAGGGGAATTTCCGGAGCTGCAAAAAGCCTGTCCGCACACTGAGCAGCAGGCCCACGCCGATGATGCAGACCATCGCCGGGATGCCCCAGATAAAGCTGTTGACCGCCTGATTGACGGCCGTGATGGTTTCGAGCATACTTTTACGCCTTTCTTTTTCACTTTGACACAACGAAAATTATTTTATCGTATTTTAAGCGGCCTGTCAATTTACTTTGAACGTGAAATCTGCACGTCCCGGCTGAAAGTGTTAAAATAGCTTCCCCTTTATTTTCTCTGCTTCTTTGCCGCTTTTTTGCCCGCCAAAGCCCTACACAAACCGCGCGGGTTGTGCTATGATAAGGGTGAAATTTCGGTTTGGCACTGCCAACCGCAAGGAGATGTCATAGATGTCTGAAACATCTGCTCTGATGGATACGCTGCGGCAGGAAGGGGTCTCCCCCGACCTGCTGCGCGCTGTGGAAGAATACTGTACCGCCCACCCGCTGGCGGAGGCTCTGCGCCCCCGCATCCCCTCCCCTGCCTTCGTCTACTACGGCAGAGAGGTGTGGGAGCAGGCGCTGGCCGCCCTGCTCTGCGGCGGAAACCTGCTGGCGGGCGGTAAGGCCACCGGCAAGAACGTGCTGGCCGAAAACCTCGCCGCCGCCTTCGGACGCCCCGCGTGGGACATCTCGTTCCACGTCAATATGGACGCGGCGTCCCTCATCGGCATGGACACCTTCGAGGGCGGACAGGTCAAGTTCCGGCCCGGCCCGGTCTACCGCTGCGCCCAGAGCGGCGGCTTCGGCGTTCTGGACGAGATCAACATGGCCAAAAACGAGGCGCTGGCCGTCCTGCACGCGGTGCTGGATTTCCGCCGCGCCATCGATGTGCCGGGCTACGAGCGCATCCCGCTGGCCGAGGAGACCCGCTTCATCGCCACCATGAACTACGGCTACGCCGGCACCCGTGAGCTGAACGAGGCCCTCACCTCCCGCTTCGTGGTCATCCAGATGCCCACCATCACCGAGGAGAACCTCGAAAAGCTCCTGCGCACCCAGTTCCCCGATTTGAACAGCAAGTATGTCAGGCAGTTTGCCCTGCTCTTCCTCGATTTGCAGAAAAAGTGCGACAGCGCGGAAATTTCCACCAAAGCTCTCGACCTGCGCGGTATGCTGGACGCCCTGCGCCTGATGCGCCGGGGCGTCGCTGCCGGGGCTGCGCTGGACATGGGCATCACCAACAAAGCCTTCGACTCCTACGAACAGGGCCTCATCCGGGACGCCATTGCCGCCCGCATCCCGGCCCAGCTCACCGCCGCAAAGCTCTTCGATTAAAAGGGGCGTTTTTATGGAAGCGCAGAGCTACACCGCCGAAGAGCGGCGGGCCGCCAATCAGGTGTGGGCGGCGGCAGGAGCCTCCGGCTTCGAGCCGCTGTTCCTCGCCCGGAACACCGACGGCACCATTGATTTTTACATGAACTGCGTCGTGGGGCTGGTCCACAAATACTACGGCGACGAGCTGGTGCGCAGCCTCTTTGACGCATGGGAGGGCGACATCCGGCAGGCCATGCTGGACGATCTGACCTGGCTCTACCTCGAGAGCGCGGTCTACGCGCTGGAACTGCCCCGCCGCCCAGTGCTTTCGGCCCTCCGCCGCGCCCATGCGGACTACTTTTTCGGCATCCAGTACAAGCTCTCGCGGCAGGAGTGGATGGCGAAGAACCAGCTGGTCTACTCCATGCAGGCCGCGCGCTGGCGGGCTGTGCAGGGGCGCACGCCGCCGGTCATGACTCCCTACGAAAAGGATCTCGACGCCGCCCTCAGTCCCGAGACGCCCCCGAAGCCGGACGAGCTGAAAGCCGCGCTGCTGGCCGTCTACGCCAAATTCGAGCTGTTCAACGGCACGGTGCATCAGAAGGCCGGGCTGCATCTCCATCTGGACGGCCTGCTGGCGTCCCTCATGACCCGCACCATGCCCACCCAGATGATAAAGACCGACCGGGTGACGGTGGAGCATTCCGGCTCGGTGGACGCCTCCGGCGGCGGCATCCACGCCGACAAGCGGCTGGCCCACATCACCCTGCGCCAGCGCGCCGAGGAAGACCGCGCCTACATCGAAAGCTGCTTTGGCCGGTCGCTCTACCCGCCCGAACGGCTGCGGAAGGCCGAGCAGGAGCTTTGCACCGGGGAGCATCTGGGCTGTCACCTCTGGTTTGCCTCCGGCGTCCCCAGCCCGGAGCAGGCCCCTACCCCCGAGGCAAAGCACCTGGCCGAACAGGCCCAGCTTCAGGCTGAGCGGAACCGGGCGTACGATTCGAAAAACCTCGAGCTTCACCGCAGCGTCGTGCTGCGGCTGACTGAGCAGATACGGAACTGCATCCTCGTCCACCAGCAGCCCAACGCCCGGGTCGCCCGCAGCGGCAATCTCGACCCGGAGCGGGTCTGGCGCACCGTCATGGACGACGACCGGGTCTTCCGCTGTGCCGAGGAAGAGAACCACCCCTCCTTCACCGTTGACCTTCTGCTGGATGCTTCGGCTTCCCGCCTCCACTGTCAGGAGGTCATCGCGGCGCAGGGGTCTATCCTCGCCCAGAGCCTCGCGGCCTGCGGCATCCCGGTGCGGGTGAGCTGCTTTTCCAGCCTGCGGGGCTACACCGTCCTGCGGGTGCTCAAGGGCTTCAAGGAGAAGAGCTTACAGGGCATCTGCCAGTATTTCGCCTCGGGCTGGAACCGGGACGGTCTGGCTCTGCGGGCCGCAGGCGACCTCATCGACTTCGACCCCGGCCCCGCCGCGCGGCACCTGCTCATTCTCCTGACGGACGCCTCCCCCAACGACAGCCGCCGCATCCCACCCTCTCCCGATGACCCGCTGGGCCGCGACTACGGCGGCAGCGCGGGCGTGGAGGACGCCGCCGCCGAGGTCCGGGCGCTGCAGCGGAAGGGTCTGCGGGTCTCCGCCGTCTTTATGGGCGAAGACGCCAGCGCCGCCGACGCCTCCCGCATCTACGGCAAGAACATGGCCCGCATCCGGGGCATGGACCAGCTGGCCCGGGCCGCAGGCCGACTCATCCAGAACGAGATACGGGAGCTGGGCGACTGAATCATAATAATGTACGGGGCCGCTGTGCAGTTGTATCTGCTGCCAGCGGCCCCGTATTTTTGTTGTCGTTCACAACCATCTTGTTTTGCATTGCAGAAGAATCAAAAAGTTTTTTGGTTTATTTGCAAACTTATAGTTGTATTCTGGCGTAATTTATGATATACTACAACCAACGAAGGGCCGCACACCTACACATCGCCCCGCGCCCACAGGAAGGAGAACCGCTATGGATGCCGCACGTTATTTTGAAGAGATGCATCTTTCCATGTCCAGCCAGAAGCCTGCGTACCGCCTTGTGCTCAGCGTCAAGGTCCAAGACCTCGGAGGCGCAGACGCTTATCTCGAGCTGCGACAGGAGCCGGTCAGCGGCAAGGCCCGGGTGTTCTATTCCACGATGGGACGTCAGAAGCTGAACTTCCAGCTCGTCCGCAAAGGGTGGCAGAGCTGCCACAACGCCTCGGGCGAGCTGACGGGGCGCTTCCCCGCCACCGCCGACGGTCTGCTGGCCCAGACGGATTTCTCCGCCTTTGTCCGGGACGACGCCCTCGACAGCGGCCGGATGGCGCGCATTCTGGACGTTCTGGCCCATACTGCCGGTGGTTGTGGGACGGTCTCCCCCTCTGCCGCCCGGGAGGGTGCGCTCATCACGGTGGAGCGGTTCGTGGGCCGTCCCGCCCATTGGAGCTATTGGAGCACCCGCGCCGCCGAGCAGCTGAACATCGCGGCCATCCTCTGCTGGCTGGGCGACTACCTCGCCGGGGCCGAGCGCCGCACCCTGCAAAGCTGCCCGGAGGCCATGCAGCTTGCCGCCGCATGGCAGGCCGCGCTTTTCGCTCCCCTGCCCCAGACGGCTCAGCGGCCTCAGCCTGTACAGTCCCGGCCCGTCCGCCGTGCGCCCGCCGTCGAGAACAAACGCTGGCAGAGCATCCTCGCCGTGCTGGCGACGGTGTAACAGAAAGGCCTCCCGCATTGGGAGGCCCATCGCCGTATCCGGCGCGCATTCGTTCATATTTTCAGTTTCGAGAAATCGGTGCAGAGATATTCATAGAGCTTGTCAACGGCCTGAAATCCCATCTTCGCATACAATTCCTTCGGTGTATCCTCGGAGTCAGCGTGAAGATACAGGATTTCTCCGCGCTCCTGCGCCTTTTCGGCAATATGCTTCATCAGGGTCATGGCGATGTACTGGTGCCGGAAATCCTCGTCCACCAGCAGGCCGTCCATGCAGACATACCCATCGGATGCGAAAATATAGCAATCACCCACCAGCTTCCCGCCCAGATACGCGCCGAGGTAGGTCAGCTTTTCCCGGAGGTTCCGGTTGTTCCGCACGGTAAAATCATCTCCGTACAACGGGCCGTAGTATTTCAGTTCGTGCTGTTCCAGCTGGTCTGCGTCCGGGGCCTTGATCGAGACGTCCCGGTTCGTTTTCCAGCTGCGAATGTCTGTTTCCGGGGGCAGAACCATCGTCAGGGTCTCTTCGCACTCCATGCCGAATGCATCGGCCAGCGGCTCGTACCCTTCCAGCTTGAGGAAGGTGTCTCCCCGCTCTTTCTGGTAGGCCAGCGCGGCCCGGACTTCATCTGCCGAGGGCTGGCTGTAATAGCAGAACGCATTGTGGTCGTATTTATCGCGCAGCTCGCTGTCCTCCCGCTTGGTCAGATGCTCTGAAACGGTGTGAGACGCGGAAAACAGCCGGTAAAAGCTTTCATCGGTCTTTCTTGTAGGGTTCATTGCGCTCCTCCAAAACTTATCGCTCACTTCCATCCTCTGGCCGTGGGGTCGAGCATCTCGGCGGCAGAGTAGATGAGTGCATTGCAGATGGCCGCAGCGACGTTGCTGCCGCCCTTGCGGCCCATCGCCACGATGGCGGGTACGCCGTGCTTTTCGCAGACGGCGAAGAGCCGCTCCTTGCTCTCCACCACGTTCACAAAGCCCACCGGCACACCGATGACCAGCGCAGGCCGCAGGCCGCTTTCGATTTGTTCTGCGATCGTCAGCAGAGCCGTGGGCGCGTTGCCGACGGCGAGGATGGCCCCGGGATGCTCCTGCGCTGCCTTTTTCATCGCCGCGACGGCCCGGGTGGTGCCAGCCTCTTTGGCGGCGGCGGCCACCTCGGGGTCAGCCATATAACAGCAGGCCGTGCCGCCCAGCTTCTCCAGACCGGGTTTGGTGATGCCGGCCAGCGCCATATTCGTATCGGTCACGATGACGGCCCCGGCGTGGAGGGCCTTGATGGCCTGCTCCACCGCGCGGGGGGTGAAGTGGAGATTCCGCGCATAGTCGAAGTCGGCGGTGGTGTGGATGACCCGCTTGACCACGGCTTCGTGCTCGGGCGGCGGGGTCAGGCCCATCATTTCCAGCTCTTCGGTGATGATGTGGAAGCTCGTCCGCTCAATGTCAGCAGGTAAATGATGCTGCGGCGTCAATATTCTATCCCCTTTCGTGCTTTTATCCCCTTCTGGTAGGGGTGGCGGTGGCATTTCATCTCGGTGGAGTAGTCGGCGGCGTCCAGCATCCACTGGGGCGGCGTGTGGGCCGTCAGGACGCACTCACATCCGGCAGGCCGCTCCAGAACGGCCTTTTTTAATAGATCGACGTCCACCATATCCAGTTCTTCTGCGCTCCCGGCTTCGTCCAGTATCAGCAGGTCGGCAGGCTTTTCCATGGCGGCGGCGAGGTTCTGGTTTTGCAGTTCCCGGGTCGCGGCCTTTTCCTCCGGCGTCATCTGAAAGACGAATTTCTGCCCGGCCTTGCCCCGGTAGATCTCCGCGCCAAGCTGGGCCAGAAGCGGGATCTCGCCGCTGTTCCCGCCCTTCAAAAACTGGACGATGACCACCCGCTTCCCGGACCCCAGCGCACGGAGCGCAAGACCCATTGCGGCAGTGGTCTTTCCCTTTCCGTCGCCCCAGTACAGATGCAAAAGTCCCTGTTCCATTCAGCGCTTCTCCATTCCCATCGCGGCATACACCGCATCCATATCCAGCGCCCCGCGCACACCGTCGGCCAGGATGTCGAACTGCTGGCGGCGGTACTCTTCCATCGGGATGAGGGCTGCGTCGGAGGGGTCGATGCCCTTCCGGCGGCAGAGCCAGCCCGCCAGCGCCTCGGTGAGCGTACCGGTGTCGAACAGACCGTGGAGGTAGGTGCCGAACACATTGCCCTGCACACAGCCCTCCCGGCCTCCGTCGGGGTAGTGGGCGAAGGGTTCGCCCTCGGCCTCGGTCACGCCGGTGTGGATCTCGTAGCCTTCCAGCTCTGCACCCGCAAAGGGGGCGGCGGCGATGGTCGCCTTGACCTGTGCGCGGCGCTTCTGCTCGCTGAACACGGTCCGGGTGGGCAGCAGACCCAGCCCCCGCAGAGTCTGCTGCCGGCCGCTCTCGCTGCCGGTGGGGTCGTCGAGGGTCTGGCCCAGCATCTGGTAGCCGCCGCAGACGCCCAGCACCGGCGTGCCTTTCGCGGCCAGCTTGAGCAGAGCCGTTTCCAGCCCGCACTGCCGCAGCCAGAGCAGGTCATCCACTGTGTTTTTCGTACCCGGCAGCAGGATGAGGTCGGGTGCGCCCAGCTCATGAGCGTTCGAAACATACCGCACACCCAGCAGCGGGTGCTGTTCCAGCGGCATGAAGTCCGTAAAATTGGACAGATGCGGCAGACGGATGATCGCCGCATCCAGCGGCTTTTTGCCGTCCCGCATCTCGAGGCGCTGGCTCAGGGAGTCCTCGTCCTCGATGTCCACCTTCAGGTACGGCACGACGCCCACCACGGGCAGATGGGTCTTTTCTTCCAGCATCAAAAGGCCGGGGCGCAGGATCTCCACGTCGCCACGGAATTTATTGATGACGAGTCCCTTGATGCGCCGGCGTTCTTTTTCTTCCAGCAGCTCCACCGTGCCGTATAGCTGGGCGAACACGCCGCCCCGGTCGATGTCGCCCACCAGAAGCACCGGCGCGTCCACCATCTCAGCGAGGCCCATGTTCACGATGTCCTCGCTCTTGAGGTTGATCTCTGCCGGGCTGCCCGCGCCCTCGATGACGATGACGTCAGCCTCCTCGGCGAGGCTGTCATACGCCTTCAGGATGTCCGGCACCAGCTGCCGTTTCGTGCGGAAATACTCCGACGCTTTCATCTGGCCCCGCACTTCGCCGTTGACGATGACCTGACTGCCCACGTCACTGCTGGGCTTCAGGAGGATGGGATTCATCCGCACGTCCGGCTCGACACCGGCGGCCTGCGCCTGCACCACCTGCGCCCGGCCCATCTCGAGGCCGTCTTTGGTGACGAAGCTGTTCAGGGCCATGTTCTGGCTCTTGAACGGCACGGCGCGCAGGCCGTCCTGCGCAAAGATGCGGCAGAGCGCTGCACAGAGCAGGCTTTTGCCTGCACCGCTCATCGTACCCTGCACCATGATGCATTTTGCCCTGCTCATCCCAGCACCTCTTTCATAAGTTCCAGCAGCCGGGCGTTCTCGGGGGCCGTGCGCACCGCCGTGCGGTACCACTCCGGCCCGAGGCCCGGATAATTCGCGCAGCTGCGCACCTGTGTTCCCAGCGGGCGAAGCCTCTCATTCAGGTCGGCGGGCGCGCGGAAGAGCAGATAGTTTGCCTTTCCGTCGATGACCCGCAGGCCCAGCGCCCGCAGGCCCGCCGTCAGAACGGACCGCTGCCGGGCGATAAGGGCGCGCACCTCGTCCACATAAGCGGTTTCTTTCAGGGCCGCGATGCCTGCCGCCTGCGCCAGACTCGACACGGCCCACGGCTGGCCCGCTGTCTGCATTTTTTCCAGAAGCGCTTCGTCGCCGCAGAGGCAGTACCCCAGCCGGACGCCGGCCATGCCGTAGAGCTTGGTGAAGGCTTTCAGGATGACGAGGTCCCCACTTTCCAGCAGAGGCTTCGCGGTCCACCCGTCGGCGTCGGGCAGAAAGTCCAGAAAGCACTCATCTACGGCCAAAATCGTGTGGCACTCCCCGCACCGGCGCAGCAGCTTTTTCACCAGCTCGGGTGAGGCCAGCTGCCCCGTCGGGTTGTTCGGCTGGCAGAGGAACACCATGTCGATGCTCTCGTCCACGGCGTCCACGAGGGCGTCCGTCGGGGCGAAATCATTCGCTTCATCGAGGAAGAAGCGTTTCACTTCGCACCCCACCGTATCCAAAGCAGAGGCATACTCGGCAAAAGTCGGGGCAGTCACCAGCGCCTTATGGGGCTTTACGGCCCAGACCAGCCGGAAGATGAGGTCCGCCGCGCCGTTGCCGCAGAGGATACGCTCCTGCGGCACACCCTTGGCCCGGCTCAGCGCCGCCCGCAGGGTACGGCAGAGGGGGTCGGGGTAGCGGTCGGCCAGAGGCAGAGCGTCCCGGATGGCCTGCGCCACCCCTTCGGGCAGACCGAGTGGGCTGACGTTCGCCGAAAAATCCAGCGCGTCGCGGCCAAAGCGTTCGCGGTAGCCCATCCAGTCACCGCCGTGGACCAGTTCCATGTTCTTCTCCCCCTTTTATGCAGCAAAAATTCGCAGTGCCAGCCCGGCGGCAAGCGCCAGCAGGCTTTCGGCGTACATCATCCGATCAGCCCGCAGGATGTCCTTCGGCTCGATGGGCCGCAGCGGGTCGCCGATGGTGGGCTTCGGGTAATACTCCCCGAAATAATAGGCCGGCCCGGCCAGCTGGACGCCCAGCGCGCCCGCGCAGGCGCTCTCAGTCTGGGCGCTGTTGGGGCTGGCGTGATTGCGGCGGTCCCGCCGCCAGATGCGCCATGCGCCCGAGGCGCTGTTCCCGGTCAGAGCCGCCGCCATGATCCAGAGCAGCGCCGCCAGACGGCTCGGGATATAGTTCGCCACATCGTCCAGCTTTGCCGCCGCACGGCCAAAGTAGAGATATTTTTCGTTTTTGTAGCCCAGCATACTGTCCATGGTGTTGATGGCCTTGTAGGTCAGGGCCAGCGGCGCACCGCCCAGCAGCATATAAAGCAAAGGCGCAATGACGCCGTCGCTGGCGTTCTCAGCCACCGTCTCCACCGCCGCTTTGGTCACGCCCTCGGCGGTCAAGGCTTCGGTGTCGCGGCCCACGATGCGGCTCACAGCCTTCCGGGCGGCGGGCAGGTCGTCTTTTACCAGTTCCCGATAGACGTTCCTGCTCTCCTGCGCCAGCCCCTTCGCGGCCAGCGCCTGCCCGCACCAGAACATCTGGACGGCAAGCCCCAGCAGCGGGTGAAGCATCGCCGCGCCCCAGCAGACAAGGCCCGTGAGCAGCAGCGTCCCCACCGGCAGGCAGAACGCCGCCACCGCACCGCCCAGCAGCTCGCCCTGCGGCGTTTTGGGCAGGCGGGCGCGGAGGAATTTTTCCAGCCGGGAGATAGCTTTTCCCATGTACACCACCGGGTGGGGCAGCCACGCCGGGTCGCCGAAAATGGCATCCAGCACGAAGCCTCCCAGCACAGCCCAGGCGGTCATCATACGCCGGCCTCCGCGTCTTTCGTGTACTGCACGGTCTTCACGAGGCGGAGCTGGCGCTTCTCGGCCCAGTCGGCGGCGTCCAGCACATAGCCGCCCGCGTTGGGGCCGCACCACGCATAATAATCGCGCCTGGGCAGGGCGTACCGCTCCATCGCCGCCATCTGGGTGCCGCCGTGAGCCAGGATGACCAGCAGCTCTTCGCCGTCGGCCAGCGCCTTGTCCACCAGAGCAGAGAAGGCGCTGCAGATGCGGTTCGAGAAGTCGTCCTTCCGCTCACCGTCGGGGCATTTGCTCTCGCAGTTGGCCTGCACCCACGCCTGATAATCGGCGTCGTGCTCCATCTCGACGTAGTTTTTGCCCTCGAAGCTGCCGAAGCACATCTCCTGCAGGTCCTTCACGACCACGAGCTCTGCCTCCGGGAAGAGCACCCGGGCCGTCTGGGCCGTCCGCTGCAGCGGAGTGATATAGACCACCTTCGGGTCGATGTCGGCCCGGCGCAGCTGGCTCAGGCCCTCCGCCGAGAGCGGGATGTCGCGCTGGCCCTGATAACGCTTCTGGGCGTTGTATTCGGTCAGGCCGTGACGCAGCAGATAGATCAACATTGGGGTAATTCTCCTTTCAATACCGTCGGGATGCCGCAGAACATCTGCACCACGCAGTCGGCGCGCTCTGCCAGCAGGCAGGCCAGCCGTCCGGCGGCCTCCCGCCCGGCGCGCTCCTCAGCATCTATCGGGACAACACCGCCGCCGACCTCGGTAGCGATGACAATATCATATTCCGCCAGCTCCCGGGCCAGCGTTTCGAGCTGCTCCGGGGTCTGAGTCTCGGCGGCGGCGTCCTGCACATCGGCGATGACGCTGCCCCGGAAGTTCCGCGCAAAGGTGCGCTTGCCGCTGTAGAGCGGCCCTGTGATGAACATCATTTACAGCACTCCTCCCCACTGGCTGACGGCCAGCGCCGCCAGCATCCACAGCTCGGCCCGCTGTAAAAACCACCCGGCCAGGTCGCCGGTGATGCCGCCAAACTGCTTTTTTGCCACGAAATCATAGCGCCACAGCGCCAGAAGCGCCGCCGCCGCCAGCCCGCCGCCGCCCAGCGCCGTCAGCGCCAGGACGAGCAGAGCCGACAGGCCGCAGAGGAAGCGGCGGACAGTCTGCTTGTCGGCCGCTGTGGCAAAAGTATGGGCAAGGCCGGTGTCCTTCGCCAGCGGGAACGCCGCCACGGCAAAGCCCGACAGCGCCCGTTCCAGCACCAGCGCCAGCGTCCAGCACAGGCCCGCCCGGGGCGTGAACCGCACACTGCCGCAGAGGCCGAAGTAAGCCGCAAAGTAGCAGCACAGCCGGATGACAGCGAAGGCCCCACAGTGGGAGTCTTTCAGGATCTCAAGCTTTTTTTCGCGGTCGCCGTAGCTCGAGAGGGCGTCCGAGGTGTCGGCGTAGCCGTCGAGATGGATGCCGCCGGTGACGGCCACCGGCACGAGGCAGAACGCCGCCGCCCGGGCCAGCTCCGGCAGGGGCAGGACGCCGCAGAGGCACCACAGCCCGCCGCACACCAGCCCGATGAGGGGGAAGGCACACATGGCGTACCGCATATTTTTTTCGTTCCACTCGAACTGCGGCACCGGCAGGGCCGAAAACATCGCAAAGGCCACCGCGATGGTCTGCAAAACAGTCACAGCTTTTCTCCCCCTTTGTAGTACACCGGCAGGCCGCAGACCACCCGGCAGACGTTGTCCGCCCGGGCGGCGAAGGCGTTGTTCACCTGCGCCAGCGCCAGCAGATACTGGTCGGTGTCGCCCGCGTAGTCGGCACCGCCGCTGAACACCTCGTTCGATACGACGATAAGGTCATCGCACCCGGCGGCGAGGCGTTCCAGCCCGGCCAAAACGGCCTCGGCGGTGTGCTTTCCTGCCCCGCCGGGGCTGTAAAGCTCGTTGGCGACGAGGTTGCCGAGGTCTTCCAGCAGGACGGTCCCCCGGCCGGGCAGGGGCAGACAGTCGAGGTGGAGCGGGCATTCCAGCGTTTCGAACTGCTTTTGCGCCCGCATTTTCCGGTGCTTTTCCACCCGGGCGGCGCACTCGGCATCCCAGACCTGCATGGTGGCGAGGTAATAGCGGGGCAGGCCGGTCTTGAGCACAAGGCTCTCGGCGCAGGCGCTCTTGCCGCTGGCCGCGCCGCCGAGCACCAGCGTCAGCATCCCGCACCTCCCTGCGGCGTGTAGGCCTTGATGCCGCCCTCTTCAAAGGAATAACAGCCATCGTAGACGGCCAGCGCCATGTCCCACAGCGGGATGGCGGCCACCGCGCCGGTGCCTTCGCCCAGATGCAGGCCCGCCGTGATGAGGGCTTTTTTGTTCAGCGCGTCCAGCACCAGTTTTGCGGCCGGCTCGGTGGAGCAATGGCTTGCAAAAACAGCCTTAGCCGCCGCCGGGCAGAGCCGGACAGCGCAGAGCGCCGCCACACAGCTGATGAAACCGTCGGCCAGCACCGGCACACCTTCCAGCGCACCGCCGAGGAAGACGCCGCAGAGTCCGGCAATATCGAAACCGCCCAGCTTTGCCAGCACGTCCAGTGCATCGGCAGAGTCGGGCTGATTTTTTGCGATGCCGCGATGGATGGCGTCGATCTTCCGGGCAAGTCCCTCGTCCGAAAGGCCCGCGCCCCGGCCCGTCATCCCTTCGACGGGCTGACCCAGCAGCACAGCGGCCACGGCGCTGGATGTTGTGGTGTTGCCGATGCCCATCTCACCGGTAGCTAGCAGGCCGACGCCCGCCTTCTTCTGCTCCTGCACCAGCCGGATGCCCCTGCCGATGGCCTCCACAGCCTCAGCCCTGCTCATGGCCGGGCCGAGGGTGAAATCCGCTGTGCCGGGGGCGATGCGGCAGTCGAGGACGCCCGGGACCGGGTCGCCCGCGATGCCCATATCCACCGGCACCACCTCGCACCGGGCGGTCTGTGCCATCCGGCAGACGCTGGTGCGGCGGGCGGCGAGGTTCTCGGCCACGGCGCGGGTCACGCTGCTGTGGGTCTGGCTGACGCCCTGGGCCACCACACCGTTATCGGCGCAGAGCACCAGCACCGCCCGGCGGGAAATATCCAGCTTTGCGCTGCCGGTGAGGGCGGCGGCGTCCTCGATGGTCGTTTCCAATCCGCCCAGCCCGCCCAGCGGCTTTGCAAGGCTGGCCCAGTGGGCGTGCGCCGCCGCCCGGGCGGCTTCGTCCGGCGGCGTGATGGCCGCACAGAGGGCGGCGAGTTCTGTCTCAGTCATGGTCTCTCCTGTAATTTTCAGCCGCGGCGGCAAAGCGCTGCGGCAGGGGCGTACCCGCCCAGTACAAATGCGGGAAGCCCGCATAGAAATGCTCGTCTATAAATCCGCACCGCCACGCTGCGCCGCCCACCGGCTTTTTTGCCGCGAGGGCCGTGCCGTTGGCGGTGGAATCCCAGTGGTGGAATTCGTGGATGGGAAAGCTCTCCCCGGCCCGGAAGAGCATACTGTCCGAGTCTGCGCTCAGCGTGGCGTAGCCGAAGCGGACGAGACGTCCGGCATCTTTTGCTTCGCCCGGCAGGACGTCCGCCATCGGCCAGCTCTGCCCCTCGGCGTCCGTGAGGCTCTGCCCCAGATAGAGGAAGCCCCCGCACTCGGCCGCCGTGGGCAGGCCGGACTCGATTTTTTGCTTTATCTCGCGCAGAAGCGAGGTATTTTCACTCAATTCTCTTGCGTGAAGTTCCGGGTAGCCGCCGGGCAGATACAGCCCGCCGATGTTTTCCGGCAGAGCCGTGTCGCGGAGGGGGCTGAAAAAGACCACCTCTGCCCCGGCGTCCCGGAAGGCCTCCAGCGTCTCGGCGTAGGTAAAGCAGAACGCCTCGTCCTGCGCCACGGCGATGCGGACGCGGGCCGGAGGCGTCTCCGGCTGCACCGGCAGGACGGGCGGCTCCTTTTCGCAGAGGGCCAGCAGGCGGGGCCAGTCGATGTGCTCCTCCGCCGCGTCGGCCAGAAGGGCCAGCTTCTGCTGTAAATTTTCCACTTCCGCCGCCGTGTAGAGGCCCAGATGGCGGGAACCGATGACGGCCTCCGGGAGTTTCGGCAGAAAGCCCAGCACCGGCAGACCCGTCTCTTTTTCCAGCATCGGGGCCAGCAGAGCGTGCATCCGTGCCGTGCAGTTGTTCAGCAGGATGCCTGCGATGTGACTGGGAGTGCGGAAGTTTACGAGCCCGTTCAGCTCTGCGGCCAGCGTCAGGCTCTGCCCCTTCGGCTCCACCACCAGCAGCACCGGCAGACCCAGCGTGTCGGCCAGATGCCACGCGCTGGCCCTGTCGCTGACGCCCCCGAGGCCGTCGTAAAAGCCCATGGCCCCCTCGCACACCGCCGCACCGTGGCCGGCGGCCCCCCTCGCGTAGAGAGTGCGCACCGTCTCGGGCGCAGAGAAAAAGAGGTCGAGGCTGCGGCTCTCCACCCCCAGCACGGCCCGGTGGAACATGGGGTCGATGTAGTCCGGCCCGCTCTTGAAGGCGCAGGGCGCACAGCCCCGCCGCTTCAGCGCCATGAGCAGGGCGCAGGTCATGGTGGTCTTGCCGCTGCCCGAGCGGGGCGCCGCCAGCAGAAACTGTATCATGTCATTCTCCTGTGATGAGGTAGATGGGGTTCTGGGCCATCATCAGGTGTAGCCCGCCCACGGCCTTGGCCCGGCTGACGGCGATCTGGCTCACCTGTACGGTCCGGCCTTTGGCCGTCAGCGCGGCCACCGCCGCCGAAAGGCTCTCAAGGGCGATGGCCGACACGCAGATGCGGGCGTCGGGGTTCTTATCCAGCGCGGCGTCCACGATGGCGGCAAGGCTGCCCTTGCTGCCGCCGATGAAGACAGCGTCCGGCGCGGGCAGGTCCGAAAGGGCGGCGGGGGCAAGCCCCTCCACGAGGACGAGATTCCGGGTCCTGAATTTTTCGCGGTTGGCTTTGATGAGCGCACAGCCCTCCGGCCTGCACTCCACCGCGTAGACCCGGCCCCGGGGCGCGGCCAATGCCAGCTCCACGCTGACGCTGCCCGTCCCGGCCCCCACGTCCCACAGGATGTCTTCCGGGCGGACGGCCAGCTTCGCCAGCACAGCGGCCCGGACTTCCTGCTTGGTCATGGGGACATCGCCCCGCTCGAAGGCTTCGTCCGGCAGGCCCGGGGCGCGGCGGGGCAGCACCTCCGCCGCCTCCACGAGAAGGACGCTCAGGCTGTTGAAGCGGCCTGCGGCCAGCTCCTTGACGCTGCCGCGGAAGAGCTTTTCTTCCGGCGTGCCGAGGCACTGGCCCACGACGGCCTGCACGTCCCCGAAGCCCTCTGCCGCCAGCTGGGCGCAGAGGGTGGCGGGGTCTTCGCTGCCGCCGGTGAGGAAGAAGGTGGGTCTGCCCTGCATACACTCGGCCACCGGGTCACAGGTGCGGCCATGGGCCGAAACAAGGTTCCACCCCTGCCACGGACGGCCCAGCGCCGCCGCCAGCAGCTGGATGCTGGAAAGGCCGGGCAGCACCCGGGCGCGGACGCCGAGGGCCTCCAGCTTTTCCATCATGGAGGACGCGCCGGAGTAAAAGCCGGTGTCGCCGCTGTAGACCAGCACGGCATTCTCCGCGCCGGAAGCCTGCAGCAGCTCTGCCACCTCGTCGGGGCGGTAGGCGGCGGCGCGGTTCTCGGTGCAGCCGGCAGGCAGAACTGCCAGCAGACGCCGTGCGCCCAGGATGAGGTCGGCCTGCCGCAGTGCGGCCAGACCCTGAAGGGTCAGGTTCTCCGGCTGGCCGGAGCCCATGCCGATGAGTGTCACGTTCATCTTATCATCTCCTTGCAGCGTTTCAGCACCTCGGAAGCCGTCTCGCCCTGCTCGGGCGGGCGGCGGATGACCACCAGCTGCGCCCCCGCGGCAGAGGCGGCGGCGGCTTTTTCGTCGAAGCCTCCGGCCGCGCCGCCGTCCTTTGTGATGAGCCAGCGGATATGGAACTGCTCCATCATGGCCTGATTGAGGGCAAAGCTGAAGGGGCCCTGCATGGCGATGATGTTGCGGTGGGGGATGCTCGCCGCCTCGCAGGCCGCGATGCTTTCCAGCGTGGGCAGGACGCGGGGGTAGAGCCGCTCGGGCGGGATGGCCGCAAACTGCGCCAGCTCCTTGGCCCCGGTGGCCAATAGAAGGTTGCCCTCTTCTGCGGCCAGCGCTTCTGCCGCCTGCTTTGCGCTCTCAAAGACGAGACAGTTTTCCGGCAGCGGACTGGCCGGGCGCAGCAGGCGGAGGTATTCCACCCCGGCCTTCTCTGCCGCTGCTTTGATGTTTTTGGTCGCCTCCACCGCGTAGGGGTGGGTGGCGTCGATGCAGAGGGCGGCATCCCCCAAGAGCGCGGCCATCTCATCGGGCAGGAGCCGACCGCACCGGACGGTGACGCCGGGGGCACTCCCCTGCTCTTCCTGCCCCAGCGGGGTGGCCACGCTGACGGTGACTTCGATGCCCAGCGCCGCCAGCCGGCGGGAAAGCTCCCGCCCCTCGGTGGTGCCGCTGAAAACGACGACGTTCATCGGCGGTACCCCCTCGGCGTGACCATCCGCCCACTCAGCGCGCGGGTGGCGGCGTTGCCCACGAAGACGGTGGTGAACATATCCACCTCGGTGTCCCGGAGCTGGCTGAGGGGCAGGATGTGCTTTTCCTGCCCTTCCCGGCCGATGTTCCGCACAGAACCGCAGAGGGTGTCCGGGGCTTTGCCGTTTGCCAGCAGGATGTCCACAGCCCGGCGCAGATAGTCCGGGCGGCCCTTGGAGGAGGGATTGTACAGCGCCAGCGCGAAATCGCCCTGAGCGGCGCAGGCCAGCCGCTTTTCGATGACCTCCCACGGCGTGAGACGGTCCGACAGCGAGATGACGCAGAAATCGTGGGCCAGCGGGGCGCCCAGCACCGCCCCGCCGCTGAGGGCGGCGGTCAGGCCGGGGACGACCTCCACGTTGACGTCCGGGTACTCTTCGGCCAGCTCCAGCAGCGGGCTGGCCATGCCGTAGACCCCGGCGTCGCCGGAGCAGACCAGCGCCACGTCCCGGCCCGCCCGGGCGGTATCCAGCGCCCAGCGGCAGCGGTCGATCTCCCGGGTCATGCCGGTGGCGTAGCACTCCTTTTCCGGGTAGAGGGGGCGCACAAGGTCGATATAGACCGTATAGCCGCACAACACCTCGGCCTGCTGCAAGGCGCTCTGCGCCTGCACGGTCAGAAACTGTCCGCCGCCGGGGCCAAGCCCCACGACGAACACGGTCTTTTTACTCTCACTCATTGCTCTGTCCTCCAATCGGGTGCAAAGGGGCGGACGGCCAGCGCCAGCGTCACGCCGCCGCCTGCCGTTTTGGGCAGAAGGAGCGTCCCGCCCGAGGCTTTTACCGCCGAGCGCTCACAGACGTTGTCCACGCCGGTGACACTTGCCACAAAGGCCGACGGGGTGAACTGTCCCGGCACGGCCCGCAGTTCGTCGGCCGGATAGAACGTGATGGGCCAGCCGTGGCCTTTGCAGAACGCTGCAAGCCCCGGCTCATCTTTTTTCAGGTCGATGCTGGCGGCGGCGCAGACCGCCGCCGGGCTGAGGCCGGACGCGGCACAGAACGCCGCGAAGGCTTCTTCCAGCTGCTGCGCCGTCGTGCCGCGGCGGCACCCCACCCCCAGCACCCCGATGCGGGGTACGAGGTGGAGCGCCCCGCCCTGCGGCGTGAGGGTCAGGGCGAAGTCGGCGGCTTCGGGTGGGTCAGCCTTTTTCACTCCGGCGGGGGTCTCCCCCGCCATCGGCCACGGCGACCAGTACCGGACCGTCTGCCCGGCCAGCAGGGCGCCGCTGACGCGCTTGATGCGCTCCGGCTCAAGGACAGCGCAGTTCTGGGCCTTGGCCCAGAGGTCCACGGCGAAGAGACCGTTGACGTCGGTGGCCGTCGTGATGACCGGCACCGCGCCGCAGATGCCCGCCAGCGCCCGGGCCAGCGCGTTGGCACCGCCCAGATGGCCCGACAGAAGCGGCACGGCGAAGTTCCCGCCCTCGTCCACGACCACCACCGCCGGGTCGGCGGCCTTGCTCCTGCAGTGGGGCGCGATGGCCCGCACCGCGATGCCCACAGCTCCCACAAAAATCAGGGCCTCGTCCTGTGCAAAATGCTCCGCCGTCCAGCCTTTCAGGGTCACGTCTCCGCCGCAGCGGCTCACGCTGCCGGGCAGAGCTTCCGCCAGCCGACAGGCCAGCGCCTCGCCTTTTGCCGTAAAGGCCAGATATGCCCGGCTCACTGCCCGGCCTCCGTCCCCTGCCGGAACTCGGTGGTAAAGGCGGGGTCGTAGAGCTTGCTGCGCTCGTAATTTTCGCCCAGAAAGTCACCCACGACGATGAGGGCGGTCTTGGTGATGCCGTTTTTGCGGGTCTCCTCGGCCAGTGTGGAGACGGTGCAGCGCACCACCTTCTGCTCGGGCCAGGTGGCCTTATAGACCACAGCGGCAGGGGTATCGGGGCGGTAGCCGCCGCTCTCGAGAAGGGCCTGCCGGACTTTGTCCACCAGCCCGATGGAGAGGAAGATGACCATGGTAGCCCCGTGAGCGGCCAGCTTTTCCAGCTGCTCGGCCTCAGGGACCGGAGTGCGGTCCTCCATCCGGGTGATGATGACGGTCTGGCTGACGTTGGGCAGGGTGTACTCGGCACAGAGCGCCGCCGCCGCGCCGCAGAAGCTGGACACGCCCGGGGTGTCGTCATAGGGGATGCCGTCGGCGTCCAGTGCGTCCATCTGCTCCCGGATGGCCCCGTAGAGACAGGGGTCGCCGGTGTGGAGGCGGACCGTGGTGCCTCCGGCCTTTTCGGCGGCACGGATGGTGTCCAGCACCTGTTCCAGCGTCATCTCGGCGCTGTTATAGATGGCACAGCCGGGCTTCGCCAGCCCCAGCAGGGCCGGGTTGACGAGACTGCCCGCGTAGATGATGCAGTCGGCATCGGCCAGCAGGGCCGCGCCCCGCCGGGTGATGAGGTCGGGCGCACCCGGCCCGGCTCCTACAAAATGGACCATATCTTACCCCTCCTTCACCAAGATCGTTGCGAAATAGCCCGCCGACCGGGCTGGGTCATAATCGGTCAGGTCGGGCCAGACCTCCTCGTTCGGCAGGCCGCAGTTACAGACCATCGCGCTCCGGCTCAGAAGCCCGGCGTCGGCCAGAGCGGCCAGCGTCTCGGGCAGCTGACGGCCCGATTTCATCAGCACTTTCGCGCCCGGTGCGGCCAGCACCTCAGCGGCGCAGCGCCCCGGGGCGATGGTCAGCGGATGCTCCATGCCGCCCGTCAGGGACTGGCCCAGCCGGGCCGCAGCGGCGCAGAAGCTCGTCACACCGGGGAGCATCACGGTCTTGCAGCCCTCGGCCTCCAGGATCTCCTGTAAATAACCGAAGGTGGCGTAGACGGACAGGTCGCCGAGGTTGAGCATGGCGACATCCTGCCCGGCGTCGAGATATTCTTTCACGGCCCGGGCCGCCTCGATGTGGGCGGCTTTCTGCACCGCCGGGTCAAGGCTCATGGCGAAGCGCAGCGGCAGGATGGTCTTGCTGCTCAGCTCCACCGCACCTTTTGCGATGTCCAGCGCCAGCATCCCGCCCTTTGGGGTCTGGGGCGCGGCGATGACCGGGCAGTTTTCGAGGCGGCGGACAGCCTGCAGGGTCATGAGCTCCGGGTCGCCCGGGCCGACGCTGACGCCGTAAAAAGTGCCTATCCGTTTTTCCATTCGTCCAGCAGCTCCTTTGCAGTTCTGGTCTGGCCCAGCGGGCCGTATTGATTCGAGAAGAGCACCGCGCCCACCCGGAACGCCCCGGCGGCGCGGCGGTCGAGGTGGAGCTGGATGGCGTCCAGCAGGCTGGACAGCACCGGCTCTCTCATCTCTGCTTTGTCTAAGATCTCCATGCAGGCGTCGGTGGTGGCCGCGTTCATCAGGGCCGCGCAGACGTCCCGGGATGCACCGCAGAGGGCGGCGTGGGCGCAGAGCAGCTCGGTGCGGCAGTCGGCCGTGCGGGAGTGGGTGTTCATGACGCCGCCCGCCAGCTTGACCAGCTTGCCGATGTGGCCCACCAGCACCACCTGCTCGAATTTTGACGCCGCCGCCATATCCATCGTATCCCCGATGAAGTTCGAGGTCTTGACCACCGGGATATTCTTTAGGGCGGGCATCTTCTCGTGGAGATAGTCGAGGCCGTAGTTTCCCGGGGCGAGGATAAGCCGCCGGGGGCTTCCGGTCCGGAGCGCCGCCTGCCCCATTTCCAGCTGGATGGTGTCGAGGATGGCCTGCTGGCTCATGGGCTCGACGATGCCGCTGGTGCCGAGGACGCTGAGACCTCCTTCCACGCCCATCTGGGGGTTGAAGGTGCGCTTCGCCGTTTCGGCCCCGCCCTCGATGGAGATGGTGACATCGAAGCCGCCCGCGTACCCGGCAGATTCGGCCTCCTTTTCCAGCGCTTCCTTTATCATGGCCCGGGGGACGTGGTTGATGGCAGCTTCGCCCACGGGCTGATCGAGACCGGGCTTTGTCACCCGGCCCACGCCCTCACCGCCGTGGATGCGCACCTCGCCGGACAGCTCGGGCCGGAGGGCGACACCGGCGATGACCGGCAGACCGGTGGTCACGTCCACGTCGTCGCCGCCGTCCTTCCGGATGGCGCACTCGGCCCCCTCGCCGGACAGGCGGCAGAAGATGGGCTCCACCTCCACCACGATGCCCTTCGGGGTGCGGAGGGCCACCGTCTCGGGGGTGCGGCCGGTGAGCAGCAGCCGTGCCGCGCCCGCCGCGCCCAGCGCCGCACAGGTGCCGGTGGTGTAGCCGCAGCGCAGGAGCTTCTGGCCGCTGCGGACGTAGTGCTCAAAGAGCGGGCGCTTTTCCTCCGGCGCTTTTTCTTCGCCGTAGAGGAATGCGTACTGCTCATCGGTCAGAGCATAAATTTTGCAGATATTTTCCCGGGCAAAGGCCTTTTCCGGCGTCATAACGTCCGAGACGCCCGCCGCCGAGACGCAGACGACCTTGTCGGAAACCTTCTGCGCCAGCTCCAGCTCGTGGAGGCTCAGGATGACGGCCATCTTCTTGTCCCGGGCGAGGCTTTTCAGGATGGCCAGCAATTCGGCCTTTCCCTTGATGTCGAGAAAAGACGTAGGCTCGTCCAACAATATCAGCTCCGGCTGCTGGCAGATGGCCCGGGCCAGCAGGACGCGCTGGCGCTGGCCGTCGCTGATGCGGTTGAAGTCCCGGCCCGCCAGCGCCTCGGCCCCCACGAGAGCCAGCGCGGCATGGACCTGGCGCTTATCTTCCGCCGAGAGGACACCCAGCCGCCCCGTGTAGGGGTAGCGTCCGGCGGACGCCATCTCGAAGCAGGTGGTCAGCTCGGTGCGGCGGGTGTGAGGCACCATCAGAGCCATTTTGCGGGCGCGCTCCGGGCCGGAGCAGTCCGCGAGATCTTTGCCGTCCAGCAGGACAGCGCCCCCCTGGGGGGCTAGCTGCGCTGCCAGCGTCTTGAGCAGGGTGGATTTTCCCGCGCCGTTGGGGCCGATGAGGGTGAGGATGGTCCCCTTCCCGACGCCGAGGCCGATGTGCTCCATCAGGGGCGTTTTGCCGTAGCCGATGGCAAGGTCCTCGGCGCGGCAGTAGAATTTCGGATCGCTCATTCCCGGCCCTCCTGTGTCTGGCGGCGCACCAGCAGCCAGATGACCACCGGCGCACCGAAAACCGCCGTCACCGAGCTGATGGACAGCTCAGTGGGCGCGAACAGGCTGCGGGCGATGAGGTCGCAGAGCAGACAGAACGCTGCCCCGCCCAGACAGCAGCCCGGCAGGACATAAAGGGGCTTTGCGCTGCCCAGCAGGTTCTTGACCAGATGCGGCACCGCGATGCCCACAAAGGAGATGGGGCCCGCAAAGGCCGTCACGCAGGCGGAAAGCAGGCTGGAAAGCAGCACGAGGGCCGTCGAGAAGGCCCGCACCGGTACGCCGACGCTCCTGGCGTAGCTTTCGCCCATCTGGTAGGCCGCCATGGGCTTCGAGAGCAGGAACGCCGCCGCCAGCGCGGGCAGCACCACGCAGGCCGCTGCGCCCACGTTGGCCCAGGTCATGCCGGAAAAGCTGCCCATCGACCAGTTGTGGAGATTGACGATGTTGGAGTCCTGAGCGAAAGTCACCACGATGTCGGTGACAGCCGAGCAGATATAACCGATCATGATGCCGCAGATGACGAGGATGCTCATCCGCGGCACCCGCCGGGCCACCACCAGCACGAAGGCCATCGCCGCCATCGAGCCTGCAAAGGCGGCGATGATGAGGGTGGCCGAGCCGGTGAGCAGCCCCTGCTGTAAAAACACCACCATCGTCAGGGCCACCGCCAGCTTTGCGCCGCTGGACACGCCCATGACGAAGGGGCCGGCGATGGGGTTGGCGAAGAAGGTCTGCAGGAGGTAGCCCGCCGCCGAGAGGGCCGCGCCCAGCAGCACGACCATGACCGCCCGGGGCAGACGGAGCCGGAGCACGATGCCCACGGCCAGCGCATCTTCGCCCCGGCCCAGCAGAGCCGCCGCCACCGCGCCGGGCGTCAGGGACACACTGCCCCAGAACAGGTTGAGTGCAAACAGCACCGCGACCCCCGCCGTGAGGGCGAGGTACGCGAGGCTGAGGCGGCGGGTGGTGGTCATGACAAAGCTCCTTTTTTTATACGATGCGCTGTAAGAAACGGAGGGACGCCGGGTCGGGCGAGCTCTCGGTGAAGACGAGGTTCATATCCGAGATGAGGTCAGCCAGCTCCATGCTCTGCTGGAAGAGGCTCTGGGCCGTACACCAGCAGTCGCCGGACTGGACGGCCTTGAAATCCGCCAGCATCGGGCATTTTTCGATGAGCTGGTCACGGGTCTCCATCATGCCCTCGATGGTGCTGTTGTAGATGAGGACGTCGGCGTCCCTGGCCCGGGCGTAGAACGTCTCCAGCGGCAGCTTGATGGTGGACTGGGCCGACGTCTCCCCCTCGAGGTCGTCGAAGATGTAGACGCCGCCGGCCATCCCCACCATCTGGGCCACATAGTCGCTGGTGCGGCGGACGGTGATGAGGTTGTTGGTGGTGATGGAGAAAAAGGCCGCGGTCTTGCCCGTGTTCTCCTGCTCGAGGATGGGGGCCACCTGCTCCACCTTCTGGCGGAAGACCTCTTCCGCCATCTCAGTCTTATTCAGCAGGATGCCGTAGAGCTTGAGCCACTCCATCCGGGCCAGCGGGCCGCTCTCGTAGCTCGAGCGCTCCACGAGGACCGGCACGCCGAACTTTTCCAGCTGCTCCTTGACCTCGGGGTCGTGGAGCACCATGGTATTCTCGATGGCGAGGGTGCAGCCGGCGGCAAGGATGCGCTCATAGTCCGGGGCGCTGTACTTGCCCGCGTAGGCGATGCGGCCCTCCTGCATGGCCTGTCTGGCCTCTTCCACATACCAGCCCTCGGCCTTCGTGCCGGAGAGGGCGATGCTGTCCAGGGCGTCCAGATGGACGAAGAGGTCCATCACCGAGGTGGAGACGAGATAAATATGATCCAGCGGCTGGCGCAGCAGAACGACGTCCCCGGGCAGGTCGTCCACCTCGGCGGCCCCCTCGGGGACGACGAGGAACCGCCCGGCGTCCGGGATGTCGATCATCACATAGCCGCCCTCATAGCAGTCGGCGGAAAACTGGGTGGCATAGTCCAGCGGATAGCTGTGGTCGAACACGAGGGATGCTGTATTGGCCGGGGCGGTCTTGTGCTGCCCGCAGCCCGCAAGGGTGAGGGCAGCGGCAGGCAGGGCTTTCAGAAAATTGCGGCGTTTCATCGTTACTTTGCCTCGATCAGAGATGCAGAGGCGAAGGTCAGCGTATACTCGATCTCATGCGGGGTGCTCATGGCGACGGTATCGCCCACCACATCCAGCGGGGTGTCGAGAGCCGCGACGGGGATCTCGAAGGTAGAGTTGCCCTCGGTGTTGGTGGGCAGATACTTCTCGCCGTCCACCAGCATATAGTCGTAGTTGGGGCTGGACCAGACGATGGTGGCGGTCATCCTGCCGTCGGCCACGGTCAGGGCCGCAGGGCTTTCCACGGTGGCGCGGCCGGAGCCGCCCTCGAGGGTCACGTCACAGGTGTAGGTTCCGTCGGCAGGTGCCTCCGCCGCAGCAGGCTGGGCGTTGGCGACACGGACGGTATGGTCGTACCACTTGCCCTTGGAGCCGAGGATGGCCAGCTGGAAGTCCTCGTCCAGAGCCTTCACCGGGATGTCGAAGCCGTAGACCTCATCGGACAGGCCGTCGGAGTAGGTGACGGTGTCGGTGGTGGGCTGGAGCCAGTCCCCCTCGTGGGCCTCGGCGTCAGCGGCCATGCCGACGTAGAGGTTGACGATCTTCTTGGAGACGAGGCTGACGTGGAAGGTCATCTGACCGTCCTTCACGGTCAGGGTCCCCTTGCCGTCATTGGCCTCGTTGGCATGGAACATGGAGCTGTCGGTGTCAAAATCAGCGGCGTAGGTGCCGTCGGGCAGAGCAGCCTCTTCTGCCGGTTCGGAAGCTGCCTCGCTCACGGCAGAGGAAGCCGCAGCCTCAGAGGAAGCGGCAGAGCTGGCCGGGGCGCCGGATGCGCCGCAGCCGGTGAGTGCACTGGCCAGCACAGCGCCGGCCAGCAGAAGAGCAAATTTATGGTTCAGTTTCATGATGATATACCTCGAAGTATCTATTTTACAGAAAAGATTATAACACGCAATGGCCCGAATTCAAAGCAGGCCGAAAAAGAAATTGCCCGAAAAGGCACTCCTTTCCGGGCAATCATAAACTTATGCTCAGCCGTTCAGGGAATCGACAGCGGCCTTGGTGTGTGCGACGTAGAGCTGCTGGATGTCAGCGACCTCGCCCAGACCGGCGATCTGGCAATCGACAGAGTCGAATTCGCCGGAGGCCTCGAACTGGCTCTTCCAGGAATCCTCGTCGTCGCCCGCCATATCGTTGTTGGCGTGGTCGCCTGCAACGACCATCAGGGGACGCAGGACGACCTTGGTGTAGCCGGCGGCCTTGACAGCCTTGATGACATTCTCGCAGGCAGTCTCCTCCGGCTCACCCTCGACGGTGCCGATGAAGACGTTCTTGTAGCCCAGAGCGTTCATCTGAGACTGCATCTGGGTGTAGCTCACCTTTGCGGTGTGAGAGGTGCCGTGGCCCATGAAAACGAAGGCGGTGCTGTCCTTAGCAGCGGCGTCCAGACTGTCGAAACCGGCGGTCTTGACGGCCTCGGCGGTGATGGCCTTGGCGACAGCTTCCTTGTCGGCGTTGATGACGGTGGCATCGCTGCCCACCTCGCCCAGCAGAGGCTCGGCGATGGCGACGGACTCAAACTTATCGCGGTAGCTGTCCACCATCTCCATCATCTCGTCGTACTCCGCGCCATGCATCAGATGGGTGGGCTGGACGACCAGATCCTTCACGCCGTTGGCAACAGCGCGCTCCAGAGCCTGCTCCATGTTGTCGACCTTCTCGCCGTCACGGGCCTGGATATGGTTGATGATGATCTGTGCGGTGAAGGCACGGCGGACAGACCAGTCGGGATATGCGGCCTGGATGGCGTCCTCGATGCCCTTGATGTCCGCTGCGCGGCTGTCGTTGAAGGAGGTGCCGAAGCTGACGACCAGGATCTCCTTGTCGCCGATGTTATCCTGGTTGCGGGGGTCGTCCTTAGAGGCGTCGCCGGTGTCGCGGCCAAAGTACTCGGGGCTTGCCTCTTCGCCCTCGACCATCTCCTTCTGAGCGTCGGTCAGAGCGTCCCATGCTGCCTTTGCGGCCTCACACTGCGCGTCGGTGTTCTCGTTGCGCTCCTGCACATAGATGGCGTCGATGAGGTCTGCCACATTCTTTGCTGCCATTTCATCAGCCTCCTCGCTGCTCACTCCGCTGGCAGCAGCAGAGCTTGCGGCGGTGCTGCCGGCGGCAGTGGAAGAAGATGCACCGCAGCCGGTGAGCACACCGGCACACAGGGCCAGTGCGGCGGCAGCGGCGGTGACGCGCTGCCAGTTCTTGTTGGTTGCCTTACGCATTGTTTGAGTCCTTTCTGTTGTGTGGAATGTACGTTTCCGATAGAAAGGGTACGAAACGGGGGTCCGCTCAAACGAAAAAAGAGCCTTTTCACCGCGCGGAAGGCACAGCAAAAAGACCCTTTGAACGTTCGGGCTTTTTGGTACGACCAATTCCTCGTGATCCGGAGCCGGACGCTCCTGTACCAACAGCGGGCAGGTTTCCTGACTGAAAGCTCACCGCCCGCTGCCGCCTTCCCAGAGGCAAAGCCTCCAGTGACCGGCGCTGAGCGCCAAGGCAGCGGACTCCCTTATCACAGTGACGAGATCGCGCGGGACTCGCACCCGCTTCCCTTTTACCCTCCCGGCCGGGGACGAAGCCCCGGCGGCAGGCACCTGCTGTTTTCTATTCAGACGAGGTGAAGTATATCACACTCCGCCCTAAAATGCAATATCTCAGCCCTCCTGCGGCACGGTCCAGACCATGCCCAGCGCTTCGAGCTTTGCGATGCGCTCCGCCGTCAGCTTTTTCTCGGCACAGGCGTAGTTTTCGCGCATCCGGCGGACCCAGTCGCCGAGGCAGAAGCCGTCTTCGGTCTTATAGTTCACCGGCACCAGAAGATTGCCGTGGGCGGCGCAGTACTCTTCGGCACGGCGGAACGCCCCGGCCCACTTGGCCTCCCGGGCGTCCCACTGCATCCCGATGGCATCCAGCAGAGCGATATGCTCCGGCGTCACCTGGAACGAGCCGGGCCGGGCCTTGCGGGCAGCCCGGAGGTTCGAGATCCAGACGCCCAGACGGAAGCCGTTCTCGTCCACGTATCCGGCAGGCACGAGGAGGCTGCCCTTCTTCTCGGCGTAGAGCTTGGCGCTCTGGTAGTTGTCCAGCCAGTTCTGCTCCCGCACGCTGCACGCGGGCGGCACCGGGGCGCTGAGGCGTCGGCCTTTTTCGCCCTTGAACAGCTCTTTCAGGGCCGCGCGGCGCTCGGCGGAGAGCTTTTTGCCCTCCCGCAGCATCTGCTTCTGACGGGACAGCCAGCTGCCCAGCCAGATGCCGTCCTCCGTCCGGTACTGGGCCGGAACGGCCAGACTGCCGTGCTCCTTTTTGTATCCCACGGCCAGCTCGTAGCGATGCTGCCACGAGTCGGTCTTTTCCCAGTTCATGCCCAGCTCGTCCAGCAGGGCTTTCCGCTCCGGCGTCACCCGGGCGCTGCTGCGCTCGGGGTTCTGCCATGCGTACCGCTGGCGGGACACCCACTTGCCCAGCAGGATGCCGTCTTCGTCGGTGTACTCGGTGGGGACGTCGAGGTTCCCGTGGGCGGCGTGGTACTTCACGGCGGCCTCGTAGGCGGTCTGCCACTTGCGGTCGTTCCGGTTCGTCCAGTCCACTCCCAGCGCTTCCAGCTTTTCGATCTGGGCGTCGGTCAGCACACCTTCTTTATAAGCGGCACGCTGACTGCCCAGCCAGACGCCCAGCGCCATGCCGTCCGGCGTGACATACTTGACGGGAATTTCCAGCGTGTGATTTTCCAGATAATACTGGACGGCGGCGGCATAGCTCTTCTCCCAGAGGATGCTGCCGGTGTCCCACACCATGCCCAGTGCCTCGAGGCGTTCGACGCGGTCTGACGGCAGATTCCCGCTCAGATAGCGCTGGCGGTTGTAGACGATCCACTCGCCCAGCGCAAAGCCGTCCTTATCCTTATAATGGACCGGCACCAGCAGGTCGCTGTGGCTGCCGCGGTACCGCCGGGCCGAAGCACAGCCGTTCTCCCACGCCAGCTCGAGCCGCTTTTTCCAGTTCATGCCGATTTTGTCCAGCCGGGCGGCCTGCTCGGCGGTGAGGCGTCCCTTTTTCTTTCCGGCCCGGACAAGGCGCTGGTTTTCCAGCCAGCGGCCCACGGCCACGCCCCCAAAGCGGTAGGAGCGAGGCACGTCCAGCGTCTTTCCCTCTGCCGTCATCTGCTTTGCGGCGGCATAATAATGCTCCCAGTCGGAATCCAGCGCGCGGCGGAGCTGCCGGTAAGCCCGGCGGCAGGCAGAGAGAGGCTCTTCCAGCGGGAAGGCTTCTGCCCCCGCCGCGCTGCACTCCTTCCGCAGCTGCTGCACACAGGTCAGCGCCTCAAAGGCCGCGCTCAGCTCTGCCACCGGCACACTGCCGCAGGCCGCAAGGGCGCGGGCCAGCATCTGCCGGTATGCGGCCGGTCCAGCGCTGCGGCGCACCAGCACCACGCCCGAGATCCCGGCCAGAGGAGCCTGCACCGCCGGGCCGTTGGCACAGACCAGCAGCCGGAGGGCGGCCGCTTCATCGGCCGCAAAGCCTTCTGCATCCTTATAAATATGCGTTCCTGCACCAAACAGCTTCTCGGCCTGCTCTGCGGTCTGCGCCGCCGCTGCCTCATCCTCGCAGAGGACGAGGCAGCGCCCGGCAGCATCCGGGAGCCACTGCGCCAGCAGCTGTTCCACCGGCGGAAGCTTTTCTACGGCGAGGCTCAGAGCCTGATATTTCTCGGCGTTTGGGTCAGGGCAGCCCGGCAGATGGAGGTTTTTCACCTCAGCACGGAGGCGGGCCATCGCATCTTCCAGCGGCCAGAGCAGAGCCGTATAGGAGGCCGGCATGGGCAGCAGGCCCTCGGCCATCGCCCCGCCCAGCGCCAGCGGCTCCACGATGGCGTCGGCCAGCATCTCCTCGGCGGCGCGGCAGCTGTCGCCCGGGGCGTCCGGCTCCCCCAGAGCCACCAGCTTTGCCCCCGGGCAGAGGCGGAACAGGGGCTGGACACAGTCGGTCCAGTCCTTTGCGCTCATCTCCCTCCAGCCGTCCAGCACCAGCAGGCCGGGCCGGAACTCAGCCAGCGCCACCCAGCCCAGCGCATTCTGCACGGCCAGCTGCTCGCAGCTCATCAGCCGCACCCGGCCGCCCAGCGTCCGGCCCAGCCGCTTTGCCAGGGCGCGGCGCAGCTCCAGACGGGCAGCACAAGACACCACCCAGAGCACGCGCATCTCGGGGTGGGCGTCCAGCAGCTCCCACACGATGCAGCCCTTGCCCGTACCCGCCGGGCGCACCAGCGCAGCACAGTTTTTCTGCTGCAATCCAGTCTCCGCCGCACGGCAGGCTGTTTTATTTGAATCATCTACCAAAATCGACATATCTTATCCTTTCTGCCCCTTCCGAGGGTTCAGAAATTCGCTTTTTCTGCAAAAAAGAAACGCGCCTGCGCAAAGCCGGCTTTCCTGCCTGCGCTGCGCCTGCGTTTTTCTGCAAAAATGTTACTTTCATGCTCTATTTTTATCATAAAAGTTTATTTCTTGTCAAGATGATTTGCGTAGATTTTTCCAAATAATTTTACATCCCCTATTTTCGGAAATTCCGGGGCCGTTCCCTGCTGGCCGTTGACGGCGGGGACAGTTGGTGGTAGACTTTTTTCATCGGCTCCCCTTTTGGCGGGAGACTCCCCTATTTATGATATGTGAGGTAATCGATATGAACATCATCAGCACTGAAAAAGCTCCCGGCGCCATCGGCCCCTACTCTCAGGGCTACACCGTGGGCGGTCTCGTCTTCACCTCCGGCCAGATCCCGGTAGACCCCGCCACCGGCGCAGTCGCCGAGGGCATCGCCGCACAGGCCGACCAGAGCTGCCGCAATGTGGGCGCTATCCTCGAAGCTGCCGGCGTGGGCTTTGACAAGGTGGTCAAGACCACCTGCTTCCTGGCCGACATCGCCGACTTTGCCGCTTTCAACGAGGTGTACGCCAAGTATTTCACCTCCAAGCCCGCCCGTAGCTGCGTGGCTGTGAAAGACCTGCCCAAGGGCGTGCTCTGCGAGATCGAAGCCATTGCTGAGGTCTAAGCCGTCTTTTCAGCACAAAGAGGGGCCGTCTGCACTCCATTCCGGGTGCGGACGGCCCCTTTTGTTTGTCTTCGATTCCAGTTTTTCATGCTGACTAGCTTTCTTAGCCGGAGAAATTGACTTCGTTTTTCGCTTTTGTTACAATAGAATCGAACTTTTGCAAAAGATTTCCGGCCAAATTTGAAAGAGAGGTCCCTGCCCATGTCCAATTCCCGTGTTGAAAGCCACAGCCGCGCCGAATTGCGCAACAGGATCATCAGCACAGCCACCCTGCTCGAGATCCTGTTGTCCGGCCTCGTCCTTATCGGCCTGCTGCTGTCGATGGTGCCGCTGCTGCAGTGGATGCCCGGCCTGCTGTTCGACGGCAACGACGCCGAGGTGAGCATCTTCTTGCAGCGGGCGCTGGACATCGTCATCGGCATCGAGTTTATCAAGATGCTGGCCAAGCACAGCCCCGGCTCCAGCCTCGAAGTGCTGCTCTACGCCATCGCCCGCCACATGGTGGTGGGGCACGAATCCGCCCTGGAGAACCTGCTGAGCGTGGGCGCCATCGCCCTCATCTTCATCGTGCGGAAGTTCTTCTTCGTACCGGCCTTCGGCGCTCATCTGCCCGACGGCCACCCCGCACCCGACCTCACCCCTTCCCAGAGCGGCATCCCGGAAGATGAATTTGCCACCCGGCTGCGCAAACACCTCAGCCGTAAGTCTGCTGAACGGGAAGAGACCATTGCCATCGAAGACCCCGCGTATGAGGACAACACCGATACCCTCTTGGAGACCGACGCGAAATAACTCTGCCAAACAGCAAAATGCCCCGCAGGGCGCTCGTCGAGAGCTGCCTGCGGGGCATCTTTTTATGCTTAGCTTCTCTTGTGCTTCTGGCCGAAACGGTACTCCTTGCCGTCCCGGATGCGCTGGATGTTGGAACGGTGCATCCAGATGACCATGCCGCCCATGATGGCAGCGCCGACGGTGCAGACCACCACGTCCCGGGTCGGCAGGCCGCGCATGAGGCCGTACACCAGCGTCAGGACCGGGTAGGCCGCGGCCATGGTGATGCTGCCCAGCGACACCATGCCGGTGGGGACCAGGCAGACGAGGAAGATGACCGCCAGCACCGGCAGCAGCACCGGCTGGACTGCCAGAATGGCACCGGCAGCCACCAGCACGCCCTTGCCGCCCTTGAAGCCGAAGTAGATGGGCTTGGAGTGGCCCACCACGGCGAGGACGGCGGCGAGGTAGACGCCCAGATAGGGCGAGACGGCAGCGTCAGCGGGCAGATGGCCGAACAGCCACCGGCCAAGGCAGACGGCCGCGACGCCCTTGAGCACATCGCCCGCCGCCGTGAGGGCAGCGGCCTTCTTGCCGAAGGTGCGCAGCATGTTGGTCATACCGGCAGCGCCCGAGCCGTGGGTGCGGACGTCGTCATGGTACAGATACTTGCTGACGAGGATGCCGGTGTCCACGCTGCCCAGCAGATAGGCTTCGGCAGCGACCGCCAGCACAATGAGAAATGCGGTCATAGAACCAGTCTCCCTTCCTTATACGTCCTTCGCGCCCACCTCGCCGGAGCCGCGCTCACGCACGACAAGGCGGATGGGGGTGTGCTCCAGACCGAAGTTCTCGCGGATCTGGTTGATGATATACCGCTGATAGCTGAAGTGGAACAGGTGCTTTGCGTTGACGAAGGCCACGAACGTCGGCGGACGGGTGGAAGCCTGGGTCAGGTAGAAGATCTTCAGGCGGCGGCCCTTGTCGCTGGGCGGCTGCATCCGAGCGGTGGCACGGGCCAGCATCTCATTCAGCACACCGGTGGGTACGCGGGCGCCGTTCTGGCTGTCCACGTCGCGGATGAGCTGCATCAGCTTGTTGACGTTGTAGCCGGTCTGGGCCGAGATGAAGATGATGGGAGCATAGCCCATGAAGCTGAAGCACTCGGCATAGCCCCGGCGCTGCAGTTCCATGGTGTTGGTCTCCTTGCCCTCCACGGCGTCCCACTTGTTGACGACGATGATGCAGGCCTTGCCCTGGTCGTGGGCGTAGCCGGCCACCTTGCTGTCCTGCTCGGTGAAGCCGACGGTGGCGTCCACGAGGATGAGGGCCACGCGGCTGCGCTCGACGGCGGCCAGTGCGCGGACGACCATGTAGCGCTCGAGGCCGTCGGTGATGTTGCTGCGCTTGCGCAGACCGGCGGTATCGGTGAAGATGAACTTGCCGTAAGCGTTGTCCACGGGGGTGTCGATGGCGTCGCGGGTGGTGCCGGCCTCGTCGGCCACGATCATGCGGTTCTCCCCGAGGATGCGGTTGGTCAGGCTGGACTTGCCCACGTTGGGGCGGCCGATGATGGCGACGGGGATGCGGTCTTCCTCCACGACGGTCTCGCTGAAATCGAGGTGGGCGCAGACGGCGTCCAGCAGGTCGCCGGTGCCGTGGCCGTGGACGGACGAGATGGGCATGACTTCGTCGAAGCCGAGGTTATAGAACTCGTAGAGCTCCATGGGGGTCTCGCCCACGTTGTCGCATTTGTTGACGGCGAGGATGATGGGCTTGTGGCTGCGGCGCAGCATATGGGCCACGTCCTCGTCGGCGGCGGTCAGGCCGTTGCGCACGTCCACCACCATGATGATGCAGTCGGCGGTGTCGATGGCGATCTGGGCCTGCTCGCGCATATGGGCCAGAATGCCCTCGGTGGCCTTGGGCTCAATGCCGCCGGTATCCACCAGCAGGAACTCGTGGCCGCTCCACTCGCAGTTGGCGAAGATGCGGTCGCGGGTGATGCCCGGGGTATCCTCCACGATGGCCAGACGCTGGCCGCAGAGCTTATTGAACAGGGTGGACTTGCCCACGTTGGGGCGGCCCACCACAGCAACGATCGGTTTGCTCATAGGGGGTTCCTCCTTTCACAAAAGGGGTAAAATTACGGTCTTCTCCGGCGGGCGATATGCAGGCCGCTGCGCAGCAGGGCCTTGGCCTCGTCGCCGCCGCCGGTGGGCAGGACTTCCACCTTTACGCCGAGCCGCTGGCCCAGCTGCTCGATGGTCATATCATCGAGGAAGGTGTCCTTCTCCTCCCGCAGCATCACGGCAGGCACGCCCAGCGTGCCGCTGGACAGCCGGCCCTCGCACTGGGCGATGATATCGGTCGCCGTGACGAGGCCCGCCACGCCGACGTTGCCGCCGAAGAAGTTGTTTTTGATGGGATGCACTTTTACTTCTATCATGGGGTACTGGCGGCGCAGCTCGTCCATCATCTCGGTGATGAGGGGCGCGGCCATGGTGCCGGTGACGACATCCATCTTTTTGGTGCCATAGATGCGGTGGGGCTTTTCCAGCTCGGCCAGAAATTCCTCCCGGAAGAGGCTCATCATGCCCACGCCGTTTTCCAGCTGGTCGTAGTCCTCATAGAACTCCGGCTCCGGGATGGGGCGGCCGGCCTTGAGGTACCACTCATCGCTGGGGTAGATGATGCGCTTGCCGTGGCGGCGCTTGCACTCGTCGCCGAACTCTTCCATGATGTCGATGACGGCGGCGCTGGTCTCGGCGTCGTAGGGCGTCTGCTTGAAGAGGTTCTGGCGGTAATCCGTCACGCCGCAGGGGACTGCCGCCACGCTCTGCACCATCGGGGTCAGCTCCAGCAGGTCGGTGAGGGTGCGGCGGAGCTCGTCGCCGTCGTTGATGCCCCGGCAGAGCACCAGCTGGCAGTTGACGGCGATGCCGCCCTCCACCAGGCGGGGCAGGTACTTCAGCACCTCGCCGCCCCGTTTATTCGCCAGCATCCGCACGCGGAGCTGGGGATTTGTGGTGTGGACCGAGATGTTGATGGGCGAGATATGCATCTTGATGATGCGGTCGATCTCGTGGTCCTGCATGTTCGTCATGGTGA